>Ga0222714_10000038_pt1 | contig 161141 bp, 107 predicted proteins | sample C33_3DmetaG_FD_165048 | JGI IMG/M metagenome (GOLD analysis project Ga0222714, IMG submission 165048) | Estuarine water microbial communities from San Francisco Bay, California, United States - C33_3D | ecosystem: Environmental > Aquatic > Marine > Unclassified | place: USA: California... | reverse complement strand
CAAAAATCATGTTCCCAATTGAAATAATCACAAAGGCAAGAAAAACCCATTGAAATCTTTCTTTACTATACCAGTTTCCATTTTGTATGGCATAGCTGAGAATAGCAGCAGAGAAAGCTCCCGGAATTCCCACTGATAAGCTTTTTTGTATATCATATATCCCCATTTTTATCTGGCGATAAATACCAGATGTCCCCGACATAAAAACCAGTCCTATAGAATTAGCTAAAGTAAACCTAACAATATCTTCGTTTGTTAAACTAGGATCTGAAGTAAATAGCCACGTGAGTATGGGTATGAAAATTAATCCACCTCCAACACCTAAAAGTCCAGCAAGAAATCCGCCAACGCATCCAGACAATAGTAGAAGTAATAATTCCATTAAGGGTTCAATATTGACTTGATTTTTTCTGGCTTGTGAAGCAATTGAGAACCCAACAATATTTCCTTATCAAGTTGTAACAAACTTTGTTCGCTTTTTTGATCATCCATTCTTACCAATAACTCTTTTTTGAGCTCAAATAAGAATATTTCTTTGTTTGCGTTCAAGTCACTTGATATTTTATCTATGAATATTGATGAGCTGAGATCAATTTTACCAATATTCATTAACAGAATGCTATCTTTTCCGCTTTTTCTAATGATATTATTAATATTTTCTTGTGCCCTTTCAAAGCCTTCTTTCTGAGAATATTCAACAAATGATTTGATAATTTTGTCATCAGCGGGCATTCTTTCATTAAACTGTTTACTTGCAGAATTTGCCCAATCAAAAATCACATATTTATCTTTTAGCCATTGTAACATTGATGCCCCTTGTAAGGCATCTGTTAAAATATCTGGATCAATACCTCCACCTTCATAAACAGTTCTTCCATTTTTTGTTTTGAATGATTTCTTTTCTTCTTTCTTAAGAATTTTTGCATTACCACTTGCATCCTTGTTTTCATAGTGCAAACGTTGAATACACCTACCACTTGGTGTGTAATAACGGGCAGTTGTTAGTTTCATCTGTGTTCGGTAAGGAAGGTTTTGATAGTTTTGCACCAGTCCTTTCCCAAAACTATTTTGACCAATAATTACAGCCCTATCTAGGTCTTGTAAGCTACCGCTAACTACTTCAGACGCAGAAGCCGATTTATTATTCACCAAAACTGCCAATGGTAAATTTGGTGCAATAGGATTTTGTGATGTTTTCCAATTGCTCGGCCCTTTATAGTTTTTGCCAATTAGGTTAACAATAGTAAGGTTCTTTTCTGTGAAGAATCCAACAATATTCACAGCTTCATTTAGTAATCCACCCCCATTATCTCGCAGATCAAGAATTAGGCCTTCGAGCTTTTTACTTTCAATTAATTTATTTAAGGCAATTTCAATTTCCTTAGAGCAATCTCTGCCAAATTCATCGAGTTTTATGTAGCCAATTCCCTTAAAATTACCATTACTATTACTATCAATAAAACCAAAATTGGAGACACTTTTAGTTTCGATTCTAGAACGCGTTACTTCTTTTACTAATGTGTCACTTCCACGGATTATCGTTACTTTAAATTTTGAATTCGGGGTACCTCTGAAATATTGCATCATTTCATCTACCGGTTGATCTGTGAGGTCCATTTTTCCTACTTTGTATACTCTATCTCCTAGGCGAATTCCGGCATTATAAAACCCAAATCCTTTAATAATTTGGCTTACCATAGGTAATCCATCTCGCTCAATGACGTGGCAGCCAACTCCTCCATATTCCCCGTATCGTTCAATTAGTGCTTCTTCTGCTTGATATTCATTAAAAAAGACCGTGTATGGATCTAGAGACTTAAGCATGTTTTTAACCGCGGCTTCTCTGAGCTGTGCCGGTGGAATTTCATCAACATAGGCTTCTATTACCTCTTTATAAACGGAGGAAAAGATTTCAATATTTTTAGAATATTCAAATAAGTCTTCACTCCATTTAGCACCGGTAGATAATAGGAGTGCGAAAAATGAAAGTAATACCCATTTAGGTAAATACACGCGCATCTTCCAAAAATACAAATTAGCCGTGGATTTTGATATTTGTATCGATGAATAGTTTGTATTTTAGGCTTTTGGTAAAGGGTTTGTAACTTTGTATGAATTATGAGTAAAACTTTAACCTTTGAAGAACAATTCGCATCTTGGATATATAATTCAATATTGTCTTGGGGCATTGATGAGAATTCTGCCAATTGGGTCAAAGCAACCGTATTATCAGTTATCTTGATAATTGTTGTTATTATTTTAGATTGGATCTCGAGAAAAGTACTTTTGTCCACTGTAAAAAAGTACTCAAAAAAGGTAGACCAACCAATTTTAATTCAATTAGTTGAGAAGAAAACATTTAAATTTTTGGCTCATTTGATACCTCTAATTTTTGCCTATATCTCACTACCTGTGGTTTTAAATGGATTTGAAACTTTTGTTGATCCAATAAAGAAGTTTTTGGCATTGGTAATGCTGTTGGCAATATACTTTTTTATACAATCGGTCTTAAAAGTTGTAAAATCTGTTTTGATGCAGGTTGAGGCATTAAAGGATAAGCCGGTAGCTGCATTTGTTCAAGTTGGAAGTATAATTACAACAATAATAGTCATTTTATCTGCTATTACTGTTTTTACAGATCAATCTATACTTAGTTTGTTAACTGCATTAGGAGCAATGAGTGCGGTTTTGTTGTTGGTTTTCAAAGATACCCTATCTGGATTAGCGGCTTCTATAAGAATTTCTACCTACGATATGCTAAGAAACGGAGACTGGATTGAATTTTCTAAATTTGGTGCCGATGGTACTGTCATAGATATTAATCTGGCAACCGTAAGAATTCAGAATTTTGATATGACGCACACAACAATTCCTACTTCCGCATTTGTTTCCGATTCGTTTAAAAATTGGAGAGGGATGCAAGAATCCGATGGTAGAAGAATCATAAGATCAATTAGCATCAGCTTAGGAAGTGTGAAATTTGCATCTGATGAACTCCTACATAAACTCATTTCTGATCCATTATTGAATAAGTATATTAAGGAGAAGATGGACGAAATCAAAGATTACAACGAAAATATAGCTATACCAAATGGTCTTACTGTTAGGAGATTAACAAATCTTGGGTTATTAAGGCAATATATAAAAGCATATTTAGAAAATAGGCCTGAGGTTAATACAAATCTTACTTTAATCGTTAGACAATTAGCCCCAAATGAAAAAGGTGTTCCATTGCAAGTTTATTGTTTTTTAAAAGAAAAAACATGGGTAATATTTGAAGGAATTCAATCTGATATTTTTGATCATATAATTTCAGTAGTATCAGATTTTGATTTAGAAATATATGAAAACCCTTCGAATAGAACTTTTGCTCATTTGAAGCTCAATTAGAAAAATTGTTTTTTATTTTTGACTTTTTCACAACCGATTTTTAATAAAAAAATTGAAATTTCTACAACGCATTCTAGCGAAGGATGTTTAATAATTTGGTTTGAAACGAGATAATCTCTATTTTTTGTCAAAAAATAATTCGTATGCCACAGCATACAATTTATTATTGTCAAAATAATTACTTTTAAAGATTCATTATTTTTGTCATATGTCATTTAGTAAAATAACTAAATCAATAGCTCTTTTTAAGCTTTCCCTGATATTTGGGGTTGGTTTGAATGCACAATTAAACGGTAACTACACAATTGGAGGGAGTGGTACAAAAAACTTTAGTTCATGGAATGAATTTGTAGATAGCTTTAATCAAAATGGGGTCAGTGGTAGGGTAGTGGTGAATATGAGGTCTGATGATAGTGCTAAAAAAAGACTAATATTTTCAGGTAATGTAAAGTTTCCTACATCTATATCCAACAATTTGAAAATAAATGGTAATGGACATATCCTCAAAGCAGCTTTAGGTACAGAAGTGATTTCGATGCGAGGAGTGGATTATATAAGCATTAGTAATCTAAAAATAATAAATTCAAGTACCGACTATTTTGCTATGGGTATTCGAATGAGTTTAGGATCTGATAGTAATGTAATTGATAGTATAACTGTGGATTTAAATGGTTTAACTAAAAGGCTTGGATTTGATGGTGCATACATTGTAATTGGAGATACAGGTTCTGTGCTTTCCAGAGAGCCGGCGGTTTTGGCGGGTATTGGAAATACAATTTCTAATTGTCGTTTAATTACTTCAAATAAAAATTCTCCTGGACCATTTTTCGGAATTATTGAGGTGCAAAAGAAAGGTATTGATTCCATCAGTACACACAATAAGTTTATCAATAATTACATTGGAAATGTGTATTCAAGGGGGATGTTTTTTAAAAACATTAATAGTGAAATCATTTATGGGAACTATATAAGCAGAGAATTGGCTAGCAGTGATTCGCCCGTTGATACGTTATTCAAAGCTATAGAAATTACAAATGCTTTTAGTTCATCAAAACCAATTGTTATTACTCAAAATGAAATTTGTAATATTCCGTATTCTCGTCCTGGATTAATTAGCGGTGGAGGATTTATCAATTCATTATACGGCATGGATATATTAACCATTTCTGGATTAGTGAATTCAAGCTCAGTTGAGGCGGTAAATATTTCCCGAAACTATATCCATGATATGGCTTCGGATTCCAGATTTTTTGGAGTTTATACTGCTAATTTTTCTGTGGTTTCAATGAAATATAATTTCATCGAAAAGGCTAATATATATGGTCCTCAAAAGGGACCGGTTTTCTCTTACGGCTTTTACGGAATTTCTGGTAATGATTTAATAATTGATTCAAACCAAGTATCAAACTGTGATTTTGGTAAGACAACAGGTGCTGGAGCAGGTGTAATGTTTTATGCATTTAAGGTGGGGAATATTCAATTTACTCAAAATTCTATTTCTGGAAATTTTGGTGATTCAACAGTTGCAGGAAATGAGTTATATGGAGTGATTGCCTCACAAGATGGCGATTGGTTAGTAAATAAAAATATCATTCTAAATAACGAGGTCAATGTATTGAATGGCTTCTTTTTAGGGGTATATTTAGATTTTGTTTTAGATGCAGAGGTAACTCAAAATCTAGTTGCAAGTAATTTTGGCTATTCTGAGACAATAGGCATTTACAGTGCTAATTACAGTGTCAGTTACAAGAGAGACTTTTATCATAATACAGTGGTCGACAGAAAATCGACATCAACATCTCATGGTAGTGCACTAATATATTTAGATGATGATGGTGATGTAAATGTAGTTGGAAACATTTTGGATGGTGATGGACGAGGTAGAATATTCCCAGCATATATTGCAAGTTTTGCTACACTTGGAGAAATATCAGGAAACTCAATATATTTAAAGAACTATCTATCTCAAACCTGGGCACTTGCAAATAATACATTCACCAATTTTACGGGTTGGTATAATAGCACCTTATCTTCCAAGGATAATTATTATATAAATACCCGTTTTGTTGACGAAAAGTCTGGCGATTATCGTTCGCGTGAATGGAAAAACCAGAATAATATCAAAAAGCAATCTTTTATTATTTCTGATTTATATGGTAAAAAGCGCAACGCAATGTATTGCGACCGAGGTGCAATTTGCGATTCATTTAATTTGCAAATTCTAATCCCATTCACCTCATGGAGCGACTCGGTATGTTCTGGTTTTGAGATTGATGAGTTATGGCCTGTAGTTAATCATTACGGTGATACTGTTGAAGAAGTTCATTTGTCTTATTGGGCTAATAATAAGTTAAATACAGAATCGTTTATTGTAAAAATTGCGCCCAATGATACAGTCTTTTTAGATTTGGGAGAACCCGTAAAAATTAATGTTGTTGGAGATCAAAATTTAGGGATTTTTATTGCGAGCGAAAATGATAATCACGCTGACGATTCTATTTGGGCAGAAACATTTGTTAAAGCTTCTCCCGGTGGAAGCATAATAACACCAATAACTCCTTCAGGTTACCTAAATAAACCGCATTATACTAATTTGAGGGATACAGTGGCTTTAGGTTCTGAAGCTCAATACGAAATTTCAGCACCTAGAGGTTTTATAAACAACGAGTATAATTCAAAATGGAAAATTTCAAGTGAAATATATACTTATAACGGAAAGCTTTTAACTGGGTTAAGTACACAAATACCAACTTCAGGAAACTCATATAAAATTAGTTATAAGTCCCTTGATTCGGCGGTTCAAGATAGTGTACTACAGCTGAAAATTAAAGTAACTGATATGGTTAATGGATGTGATACTATTTTGGTTAGAGATATTTATATTTTCCCTAATCCAGTTATTGATTTTTCACTAAAAGGAGCCTACTGTTCACAACAATTAATTAATTTTATCAATACTTCATATGAGCCAAGAAGTAAGTATTATATTGAATCTAAATGGAGTTTTGATGAAAACGATACTAGTGCCGTTTCTGAAAATTGGGATGCAAGTTATAAATACTCCACCGGTGGTGACTACACAATTACATTAACTATAATCACCCCAGTAACAGGGTTTAAATTCCAAAGCGCCAAAAAGATCAAGGTATTAACTACCCCAACTGCTGCTTTCACTAGGAAGGTTGGTTGTGAGGGAATTCCGATAAGTTTTACAAATACTACTGATGTAAAATCTGCAAATATGGTTTGGGATTTTGGCGATGGTTCGGGTTCTTTAAATAAGGCTGATTTAAGTTTTGATTATTTATTTTCCAAGTATGGAACATATACGGTTTCATTAACTGCAAGTAATTCAACGTGCAGTACAAAATATGAATTAAAGACTCCCGTTTTTGAACGGCCTGTTGCAAGTTATACCTTTACCAGAACGGATGATTGCGTAGGTGGTAATGTCAATTTTAAAGCTACTACAACAATGCAGTCGTCGTTGTTTGGTGTAGTATGGGATTTTGACGAGGCTAACTCTGAAAGTACACTTAAGAATATTAATTACGTATTTAAACAAGATGGAAATAAAACCATTAGGCTCATAGTAAATTCTGAATTTGGATGTTCAGACACAACTTCGGGGAACCTACTAGTAAAGGCTTCACCGGTAGCTGATTTTACATGGGATCGACTTTGTGCTGAAAGTGAAACAAAGTTTAGTAGTATTTCAACAATACCAAGCGGTGAAATTGCAGATTATTATTGGACAATAAATTCTGCAAGTGCTGGATCGAGTAATACAGTCACCAAAAAATGGGGTTCAGTTGGTATACAGAATATTGAATTGAATGTGGTGTTGAGTAATGGTTGTAGCAATTTAATAAAGAAAGAGGTTGAAATACTTGCAGAGCCATTAGTAGAGTTTGAATTGGAAAATAAGTGTGAAGGGGAAGTTGTGAACTTCTCCAATTCAACTATAAATCCCACTTTCGATACGTTAAGATACTCTTGGTATTTTGGGAATATTGATTCATCATTTTCTGAAGAACCAGCTTTACGTTTTTCAGTAGATTCATTTACTAAAGTTCCGGTTACATTATTTGCGTCTATTGATGGCGCATGTGCTTCGAGTTTAACTAAAGAAATGGAGATTTATCCGTTGCCAAATCATTGTCAAATAGAGTATACTCCTGATTATGCGTTCTCATTTTTCGGTGCGAAATTGGAACCAAAAGGAGATGTAAAAATTGGAGGTGAATTAGGAGTAAATTATCAATGGAATATTAAAGGAATTGGTAATAAAGCTTCAAGCGATAAAGATGCAGAAGTTCACTATACGTTGCCATCAGATGGTTCATATGATGCAAGTTTAATTGCTACAACGGCAGATTATGGTTGTGTTTGTAAGAGTAATTTAACCTTGATTATGGATAGACTCAATATTACCAATGAGAATCTCAATATTGAGATTTATCCCATTCCCGCATTAGTTGGTCAAGAAATTACTTTTAATGCAAATCAAAATATAAAAAGTTATGTTCTATTGGATATGACTGGGAAACAAGTTTCAACCCAGACGGTAGGAAATAGCTCGTTTATTATGAAAACTGAAAAAATAAGTGCAGGTAATTATTTATTAAATGTGAAGATGGATTCGAGTGACCAACAGTATAAAATTATTATCAAGTAATGGTTTTTACCCATGTTATTTTTGAGTAGGGTAAAGCGTTATATTTACGCATCAATATTATTTCTACCTTCGGTCAATTTAAAAGCACAAATTACTGCTTTCGGTGATACTCTGAACCTACCGCAATGGGTTCAGAATATTGTAAACGACACCATGAGTGCAGATAAACCAAGATTTGTTTTAATTCCATCAGTAGGTTACACTCCAGAAACTAAATGGGAAATTGGACTAAGCTCTACCGTTGTATTTCATTACAAGAATGATACTTCCCAAAGATTAAGTGAAATAGCTACTTATGCATTTTACACTCAAAATGGACAATTAGGCGTACTTGGTGATCATGTGATTTACGGTCCTTCGGCTAATTGGTATTTATTAGGAAAGTTTAAAATTGAAAACTATCCTTTAGATTATTTTGGTGTGGGTAGTTATACGCAAGCGGAACCAATTGCAGTAATTTCTTCAAATACATTTAATATTCGAGAACGTTTGTTGAAAAGGACCTATAATAATTTATTTATTGGTCTAGAGATCGACTACCAACAAATTAATAATCCACAATTTGATTGGAAGAGTAGTATACAAAACCCTAATTTGCCTAATGGCTATTTGGGAAGCAATAACCTTGGGTCGGGTTTAGGTTTGGTTTGGGATTCAAGAAAGAATCCGATAAATTCAAGGAAGGGCTCTTTATTTGAGGTTGCATACTTATTTTACCCAAAAATATTTGCAAGGTCACACCCTATGAAAAGTATTTATATTGATGGAAGGTGGTATCAGCCTATTTCTGGTAATAAGGTTTTTGCGGCCCAAGTATATGCTAATTTTAATTGGGGCGATGTGCCTTTTAATCAAATGGCCGTTATTGGCGGTCCTATGATAATGAGAGGTTATTACATAGGTAGATTTAGAGATAAACAATACGTTGCCACACAGGCAGAATTTCGTTGGTTGCCTTTTAAGTTTAGCAAGAGATTTGGAGCTACTGTTTTTGGAGGACTAGCATCATTAGCAGAAAATCCAGCAGAAGTATTTTTAAAAGAATTAAATACGCAAGCAAGTACTGATTGGAAATGGGCAATAGGAACGGGTTTGAGATTTCTATTATTTCCCAAAAAGGATATTTTTAGCAGGGTTGATATTGGATTCAATCCAGAAGGTTATGGATTATATATTTATATAGGAGAGGCCTTTTAATATTTTATACCTAGGTCTTTACGAATGTCTCTGAATTCAGGGGAGATTGCGAGCACTGTTATCATATCACGTTCCGCATCGGTTACGTGAATACCATGATTATCGAAAAAACACCACTCTCCATTACATTCTAAGCTAACCTTATATTTTTCAGCCGTTTTATCTAGAGACCCTAATTCGCGCTCATATGACTCATAAAGTTCATTGAACTCGTAGTGAATATTTCTGAAAATAGTCGAGAAGTTGGTGCTCATTATAAGTTGGTTGTACGTGACCTGATCGGTTTTATTTAACAATTGTAAATACTCGTAAATAAAGTACTGAAATTTCCAGTGTGAGGTCATGTATGAGTAGATAGTGTTAAGCCATCTTTGATAACCTGCGGCTTGATTCCTGCCATTTTTTATATATGCATTTTTTAACTCCCAGTGGGTCTTTGCCGAATGAAAATAGCAGTTATACTCGTCTAATAAACCAATAATACCGTCACTTTGTGTAGATGAGTTTCCCTCTATATAGGTAGAAAATCGGAAGGATCGTGTACTCTCATCAATATGAGGAATGAGCGAAGATGAAGGGAAAAGTTCAATATCCTCATTGAATAAGAACACTTTATCTGGAGTAATATAAAAATTATAAACAAGCTTCTTTTTGTTTTGGTCGCTTACTTTCAACTTCTAAAATGCTCTGTATTGACTTATGCCATGGTTTAATTCATGCACATTTGTGCTCAAGTCTTCCAGACAGTCCAAAATGTGATTACACTTTAAATATTGATATATTGTACCTGTTTTGTAGGTTTTCCAAGTTGTATTATTATTTCCGCGGAACTCAATAATTGTTGGGGTTGATTGATGCCAAGCAAGTACTTGATATTCATCTGGACTTTCTTGTTTGAGGATTTGAATTGCTTGATTTTGCAATATATTATCCTGACTAAAAATGAATGCATTTGATGTAAAAGTTAAAATTGTCAGTAATAATCGCATATGGTAAAACTAATTAATTAAACTTAATTAACCTCTATATTTGTTCAATGAGTAGAACGCATTTTGAGCAAGATTATTTTGAATTTTTCATAGGTTTAACTCTCAATAATCATAAACAATGGTTCGACGAAAATAGAGGTACCTATACCAAGGATATTAAACCTATGTTTGAGGAATTTGTGGACACATTAATAGGTGAGATGCAAAAAGTTTCTGCTGATTTTACAGGATTAAACGCAAAAGACTGTATGTTCAGGATTAATCGAGACATCAGATTTTCAAAGGACAAAACACCTTATAAAACATTTTTTTCTGCCTCAATTCATAAAGGTGGAAGAAAAACAATGTATCCTGGGGGAATGTATTTAGAAATTGGACCTGAAAACTGTGCAATTTATTCAGGTGTATACATGCCCGAAAAAGAGTTACTTCAAAAAATAAGGGGTAATATTTATCATAATCTTGAGGAGTTCGACAAAATTATTAATAATAAAAGATTTAAAACCGTATTTGGAGAGATACAGGGTGAAAAAAATAAGAGAATAGAAAAAGAATTCATGGAGGTTGCTGAAAAACAACCGTTAATTTTGAATAAACAATTTTACATATTCCATAAGTTTGAACCTGAAGATACCATGAAGCCGGAATTCGTTATTACTTTGATAGAAGTATGGAAATTAACTAAAGATTTTAACGAATTTTTAAAAAGATAATTAGAGATTGAACTTTATACCCTGTGCAAGAGGAAGTTCTGTTGAGTAATTTATTGTATTTGTTTGTCTTCGCATGTAAGCCTTCCAAGCATCTGATCCACTTTCTCTACCTCCACCTGTTTCTTTTTCTCCTCCAAAAGCTCCACCAATTTCGGCACCAGAAGTTCCAATATTAACATTGGCTATTCCACAATCACTTCCGTTGTGAGATAAAAATAATTCAGCTTCTCTAAGATTTTGAGTCATTATTGCTGAAGATAAACCTTGGGGTACTTCATTTTGTATAGAAATTGCCTTTTCCACATCCCCTGAATACTTTAATAAATACAGGATTGGGGCAAAAGTTTCATGGTGAACTATTTCTGCATCGTGATTAATAATGGCAATTGCTGGTTTTACATAACAACCGCTTGAGTATTGATTGCCTGTTAAAACTCCAGGTTCTACCAACCAAGTTCCACCTTGTTCTATTACCTTATTACAACTTTGTAAATAGGAATTAACTGCATCTGTATCAATTAATGGTCCCATATGAGAATTGGTGTCTAACGGATTTCCAATTTTAACTTGGGCATATGCTGATTTTAGAACTTCGGCAACTTCATCAAAAATTTCTTCATGGACAATTAATCTTCTGGTAGATGTACATCTTTGACCAGCTGTTCCAACTGCACCAAAAACGGTTCCCATAAGGGTCATTTTGATATCCGCGTTAGGTGTAACAATGATGGCATTATTTCCACCTAATTCTAATAAAGTTTTTCCAAGGCGTGCAGCTACTGTTTGGGCAACGATTTTACCCATTCTTATTGAACCAGTTGCAGAAACTAAAGCAACTCGTTTGTCTTTTGTTAATAGCTCACCAGCATTAACAGCTCCGTTTAAAATATTGGAAATCCCTGATGGGAGATTCATTTCATGAGCAACTTCCAAGAAAATATTTTGACATGCAATACTGCAAAATGGAACTTTTTCACTTGGCTTCCAAATACAAGCATTTCCGCAAACTAAAGCAATTGCAAAATTCCAACTCCATACGGCCACTGGGAAGTTGAAGGCTGAAATAATTCCAACCACACCCAACGGATGGTATTGTTCATACATTCTATGAGAAGGTCTTTCGGAGTGCATGGTAAATCCATGAAGTTGACGAGATAACCCAACCGCAAAATCACAGATGTCAATCATCTCTTGCACTTCACCAAGTCCTTCTTGAAGGGACTTACCCATCTCCCAAGAAACTAATTGACCAAGTTCGGTTTTGTACTCTCTTAATTTATTTCCAAATACTCTAATTATCTCACCACGTTTGGGTGCCGGAATATTTCTTAAATAATTAGATGCGGATTCTGCCGCATCAATAATTTTCTTATAGTCTTCTTGATTTGATAGGGTAACACTGCCAATTAAACTACCATCAACGGGACTGAATGATGTTATATTTTCTCCATTTGCAAACCATTCATTTCCTATCGAACATCCAGGGTTAGAGTCTAATAGGTTAAGTTTGTTTTTTATGTTATTTAAATTGAAATCTGTCATTTTCTTTTAGTTTGACATATAAAAGTACTTTCAAATATTTTATCTGCATTTGAAGTTTCGAATCCTTCTCTACGTTGGTCTCTATTTAATTTTTGATTGGTTTTGGATGAAAATTCGGGTAATGGTAATCTTTCGGCAAATTCTACATAACTACCTGATATGGGATGTGTTTTGCCACAAGAAAATAAGGCGTTAATTGTTTGAGCAACAGTTGAACTTTGTTTTAATAAACCATCACCACTTGTTTTTATTTCGCCCCCGGCATTATTGAAGACAATTCCATTTTTTTTCAAAAGGTAATTAAAATTTTCAAGCTGGTTGTATGGCTCGTTGAGTTCATGAACGCTTATAGTATAATGGTTCAAATAATAGCGATTGTAAATAACCCAGGCTGCATACTCACTTTCTTTCGATAAAAATTCATAGTCTTCCAAAGTAGGTAGACCCCATAATGGATGATTAAAGAAATGTAACACATCTTCGGGGTTATCCAGGTCAATATTATATACTGGGTCTGAAGAAATACTTTTTGTATATTCTTCAATTATTGCTTGGCTCGTTTTTGAAAGCTGATCAACTTTAAGTTCAGATATAAATATTCGGGGAAATTCCTCATTGGGTGGAGCATACCAGTAAGCATCTAGTTTTTTCTCTTCAAAATGATAGAAATCTCGTTTTGTGTAACCAAAATGAAGGAATATTTGTTCCAATGAATGAATACCTAAATTCGGCAACCCCAACGTGCGAAAAGCAATATGATCATTGACAATCTCAGATTGTGATTGAATTACGGAATTTTCAATGAGTATAGAACTGGTTTTCTTTACATCAGGAACTGCGTTCAGGTAGGTCTCAAAGAGGCCATGTAATAGATAATTAAGGTTACTTTTTCCTTCAAAAATCATGAATGGTAATTATTTGGATCTATGAATAATGAACCATTTTGGGTTTTAACAAAATCCTCAAAAGGTATATCCTCTTGTTTTATGAATCCTTTGTTTTGTAAACTGCCATCTGCAACCATTTCTACAACTGCAGCTAGTGACCCTGCAGTGGTCCAAGATATAGCGCGCCATTGTTTTCCATCAATTTCAATAGGGTAAAAAGCACGATAATATTCAGTCCGTGAAATTTTTTCATTTTGCCAACCTTCAACTACAGCATAAACATAAACTACATCATCTGCCACAGGTGGTTTTGCATTTGAAAGTATTTGCTCTAAAGTTTCTTTATCGTCTTTCATGATCAGTTCATACATTAAAAATCGCATTAATTTTCCATGTCCGGGGTATCTAATAGTTTTATAATTTAATGTATCAACTTTTCCTTTGTAGGTATCACACATTGTTCCAAGTCCGCCAGAGGTGGTAAATGCTTCAAATTCTTGGCCTTCAATATTAATATACTCAAAACCATCTAATGAGGGCACCATCTTCTTCACTCCATTATGAATGACTTCTGCATCATTCAAATATTCATTAATTACACCGTTCGAGGACCAATTAAATGAATAGGCAAGTTGCCCATTCGGATAACGTGGCAGTGCTCCTACTCGAAGTTCAATATCTCTTAGTTTATCAAACTTTCGAGCCATATCGCTACCAACAATCCCTATTAAACCTGGCGCTAAACCGCATTGAGGTGCCATTACACAATTTGCATTTTTAGATAATTCCAAAATGTATTGAGTGGTTTCAACGTCTTCTGTTAAATCAAAATAATGTTTACCGAGTTCGGCACAGGTTTTAGCAATAGGCTTATTCAAGAAATAAGGTAAAGCACTTACAACGGCATCTACGTTTTGTATTTGTTTTTCTAAGAATTCAGCATCTGTTACACTACCTTTTATTACTGAAAATGGGAGTTCCATATGGTAATGTGGGTCATTTTGATCCAACCCAATAACCGTAAACCTCTTACTTAAAAGTACACCTACTAAGGTGCCCACTTTACCTAAACCAGTGACCAATATTTTCTTCATAAATCTGAACAGTATAAATTTATCTGTAAATTAGTTTTTATTTTTAAAAAAGAGAAAAAAGTTATGAGAAAAAAAATTACTATCATATTGTTGCCACTTTTGGCATTAATAGGGAAAATTCATGCTCAGCAAATTCAAAAAAACAAATTGAATTTCCACAACAACATTAAGAATCAAATGATTCAAAAGAGGTCTTTGGAAAAGGATTTACCTGAAATTGAAATACATACTTGGTGGAACGAATCAATTGAGGATTGGGATAAGGAATCTGATACAGCAACCAATAAATATTCAAATAATGGTCTATTGATGGAAAGGACCTATAATAGATCTTGGAGCAAGGAATTGGAACAATATGCTTATGACGGATCTGGTAGGGAGTTATCAAATTTTGGTTTATATTATAATTCAGGAACAAAAAGTTGGGATACTTCTAGTTTAGATTTAACTATTTACGACGCTAGCGGATTACCTGTAAAGACAATTTACTATTATGGGTGGTCTTCAGGAACATGGCAAGATTCTAATGTAAATAGATATTCAAATTCAATAGATGGGAATAGAAGGATTACTGAACAGGTTACTGAAACCTGGGATGAAGTTAATGGATTCTTGAAAGAGCAAAAGATAGTATTTTCTTATGGTAAGGATAATAAAATTAACTTACTTGAATTGCATAATTGGAATGATAGTTTGAATGCATTTGAACTCTTTATTCAATACGATTCTATAGTTTGGCATAGTTATGTAGAAAATGATGCATTTTTGGAAAAATCAAAACCTACTTATGTTTCCGGAACTTGGAACATGGATGGAAATAAATCATTCATTGTGATAAATATGAATTATGATGTTGCAGATAATTTAATTCAACAGGTTATGTCAATGTCGGAAGACGGAATAGATTGGATTGATGATATTGTAGAACTTAATGAATATCAATACGACAGTAAAGGAAGGTGCATTGAACATTTAGAGTTAGATTATGTTGATTCAATCGATGATTACATTCCAAGTAAGAGAACGACTTTCTCTAGCTTTTACACAGCGCCTAATTTGGCGGTTAATACAGTTGATAATTTAAACTTAATTTATCCAAACCCGGCAAAAAACTGGATTATTGTGCCAGAATCTACTTTGAATATTAGCGTTTTTAACAGCCAAGGTCAACTTGTATTAAGTAGCAAAACTACAATAAATAATCAAGTTGATATTACTGAGCTTGATTCGGGAATTTACTTCGTACAATCTAGCTTAAAAAATGGTGAGACCTTCACAAAAAAATTGTTGATTCAGTAATTAATTCTTGATGAACCTGATGGATTGAACAGTTTTTATTGATTCGATTTTTAGGAAATATATACCAGGGCGCAATAAATCTACTTCTAGATGATTTGCGCCTTTTTCTATTAAGCCTTTTTGACAAATTGATCCAATTTTATCAATGATTGTATAATTTACCGTTTTTGAAATATTCAGATTTTCCCAAGATATAGAATGATCCACTGGGTTGGGGAAAATTCTTAGTTTTGGCATGTTCATTATACTATTCGTATTTTTTACTTTTCTTTCTTGATAAACCTTCACATAATCAACTTGCATCCTTGCTGTATCAAAATTGTTAGAAATGCTGGGAAGAATAGCCACATTTAATAAGATGTATTGGTCTTCAGTAAATGGCCAATTATCTCCATTCTTAGAAGTTGGGAAATATTCATAGGTTTCAACACTATCAACGTAGAATGTAAGCTTCTCTGGCGTCCAAACCATAGAATATAAATGATAATCATTATAGGGGTCATTAAGAGTTGTTCCCCCGGTTGGTACACTTCCAAATTGTGCTTGACAATGGACGGCAGATGAAACATAATTTGGATTGTGTCCCCAGCTTTCCATAATATCGATTTCACCACATTTTGGCCAACCTACAGTATTTGCATCTTGGCCCCAATAGTTTCCCGTTTCTCCTATATTGGTACCTAACATCCAAATTGCGGGCCATGTACCATTTCCATAAGGCAGTTTAGCCCTTACGTCTACCCTTCCATAGGTGAATGCAAATTTTGAATTTAAACGAGCAGATGTATGTTGTTTAACACTGCCTTCATAATCATATGTTTCCTTTCTTGCAATAATGTGTAAGCTCTCACCATCGCAGTAGGAGTTTTCAATTCTCTCGGTGTAGTGTTGGATTTCTCCATTAAACCAACCCCCTCCGTTTGGTGGTATTATTTGTGGGTGCCAATTATCACTATCAAATAAACCTACTCTATTAAATTCATCCTCCCAAACTAGAGAATCATATTTTGTCCAAATCTCATTTGTGTTACCACCATCTGATTGATTTTTACCAGTAAATGCAGAAATATTGTCGAAATATAAATTACCGGATGTTGTGGTTCCTGGAGCAAGAAAAATAGTAATCCGTTTGTATTGACCTTTTCCAACAATTGGCTCCTGCATCCCTACCGTTAGAGCACTTCCAAAATCAAAAGAATCATTTAGCCACGTACTAGTTTTAATTTTGTGCTCGACAAAAATATCAGATTGGCCGGATTGACTCTGTTCAAGCTTTAATTGAACCAAAACAGAATCAGCTAGCGAAGTATATATTTCAATATAAACTTTTTTAGAACTATCTAGATTAATTGGTTCAGAAACATCTATAAATACTCCTTCAAATATGTCGCCACCATTATTTATAATTTTACCAACCGTATTATTAGGCCTTAATGGATCAGACACTCTGGAAAAATCCGAACCACCAAAACTGGTAAAGCTATGTGTGGTTTTGTTAAAGTCTATTGGAAGAGATTGAGATTTTGCATTTATTACAATAAATAAAGTAGAAATAATTATTGTGGTTTTTATAAAAAAGCGCATAGATTCAAAAATAATGTGTCTTCGAGTTTTATAAAATTATTTAATCAATTAATTTTCAAATGTTATGAAAGATAAAAGAATAGAGTCTAATCAAAAACTTTGGGATTCCAAAGTGGCTTCACACTTTAAATCTGAGTTTTATCGAATGAATGATTTTATCAATGGTTGGAATTCTTTAAATTCAATTGAACAGGATTTATTAGGCGATGTTAAAGGTAAAAAAATACTTCACTTACAGTGTCATTTTGGGCAAGATACACTTAGTTTACAACGGATGGGAGCTAAATGTGTTGGAGTTGATTTTTCACTAAATGCCATTAGTCAAGCAAAAGAACTCAATGTTAATTTAGCTTTAGATGCTGAGTTTATCCATGCTGATGTATTGCAACTTTCTACCTTAGATCAAGGTCCATTTGATATTATTTATACAAGCTATGGAACAATTGGGTGGTTACCAGATTTGAAGGCATGGGCCAAAGTAATTTCGACTTAATTTGAAAATAGGAGGTAAATTTATTTTTGTAGAGTTCCATCCTTTCATCTGGACCTTCGATAATGATTTTAAAAAAATCACTTACCCGTATTTTAATATAATTGATATTGTTGAGGATGAGTCTATTTCTTATGCGGATAATAATTCTAATGGTTTAAAAACAATTACGTGGAACCATTCATTAGGAGAAGTTTACCAGTCGCTAAAATCAGAAGGTTTAAATACAATAGATTTTAATGAATTTGATTATTCGCCTTACAATTGTATGCCCAATTTAGAAGAAGTAGAACAGGGAAATATAAATTTAAACATGTAAATAGTGAAATACCCATGACATATTCAATAGTTGCAATAAAACAATAACTTTGGTACAATCATTGCTTGATATATACAAATCCCTTTTAATGTGAAGAATATTTACAAAATTATAGTATGGATATTTCTCCTTTGTTCAGGAAATAAAACTAGAGCCAGTCATATCATGGGTGCAGATATGGTATATACTTGCCTAGGAAATGGTAAATATAAAATTGAGGCAAAAGTATATAGGGATTGTAGGGGTACGAGTTTAGGAAGTATTAGTTTAAAAGCATTTGCAGGAAACAATGGATCCAATAATTGCGGAACGATTACTTTGGGTAAAATGACCGTTGTAGACATAAGAGATGTTTCTGCGCAATGCAGCACTGCTACAAACCCATGTGGATCACCAAATACGGCAAATGTTCAAAAAGGAATTGAGGAACATACCTTGGAGTTGATTGTTGATTTCAATGAATCACCATTAAGTCAATTTTATCAAAATAGTAGTTGTTGCGAAATAACATTTTTTATTGAACAATGTTGTCGGAATAATGGAATTACTACTGGGCCATCGGGCGATGGTTTTGCCACTACATGTATGATTAATCTGTGTAATATCAGACAGTGCGGGGATGACTGTAACTCCTCCCCAATTTTATCTAGTACTCCAGTTGGCTTTTTATGTTGTAATATTCCATGGTATTATAATAATGGTGCTTTTGATACCATGGATTATGATTCTTTGAAATACTCTTTAGTGGCTGGATTACAAAATGCACCATCTACAAAGGTTAGTTACAACAACCCGTTTTCTGCACAATTGCCGTTAACACCTTATTGTCCGGGTATAGGAAACTCTAATTGTACCCCTAAGCCATATAATGATCCACCAGAAGGTTTTTATTTTGATACTGTTACAGGAGACATCATTGTTCAGCCTGTAGATTGTAATGAAGTTCCATTGATTGTCATTGAACAAAAAGAATTCAGACAAGATACTAATGGAAATTGGGTTATTGTTGGTGTAACACGGCGAGATATGCAGTTGTGGATACAAAATTGTGGATACAATAATCCGCCAGTAATTAATGGACCTTTTTATTTTGAAGTTTGTGAGGGAGATGAAATTTGTAAAAAAATCAAAATCACGGATGCTACATTCTCACCAAATCAAATAGTTCCTGATACTGTTTTAGGCTCATGGAATGGAGGTATTCCTGGAGCAAGTTTTTCAGTTGTAGATTCCTCACTTAGAGAGAAAGAGTACGAGTTTTGTTGGCAAACTGATATTGGGCAGGCTCGTCAAAGCCCATATACTTTCATTGTACGAGCAACGGATCAACATTGTAGTCCTCCAATGACTTCAATTCGAAGTTTTCAGATTAAAGTATTGCCAAAAATTGAAGTTCAAATGGAGTTTGACACCGTTGGTTGTGGTGATTTAAAGGTTGATAATTATTGGATTAGCGGTCCTTCTGATTCGTTAGAATATAAATGGGAATTTCGTGATAGCACGGGTTTGAATTTATTAGGATCTAGCTTGAATAAAGCGGATACCTTTAAAATAAAAAATGGTGGAAAGTATATTGTTAGGTTAAAGGTATCTAGAAAAAATGGATGCGAAGTTTCCTATTCAGATACTATAGAAATGCCACAACCAAAAATTGGAGATATTATCTCAAATGATTTTGAAATTTGTAAAAATCAATCACTCGGTATTTCTCCCATTATCCAGACAAATGACTCGAACTATTCTATTTCTTGGGCCGGTTATTTTCCAATTATAAATAACGGGAGTTTGGAGTTAATAAATCCAGGCAACAGCGTTGCATTTATTGATTCACTATTTTTTAATAATTTACAAAATGACACTGCTGTATTTTTCACACTTGATTTTGGAAATGATTGTATTTATAGAGATACAGTGATTATTCAAGTAAACGAATTACCAAATATTGAACTTGGACCAAACAAAACCATTTGTTGGTTTGAAAACACTGTAATTGGAGATGCCGATGTTGGCGATTATCGGTATTTATGGAATACAGGAGATACAACAGCAAGTATTAAAATTAATTCGGCAAGCCAATATATACTAGAAGTAACGGATTCAAACAAGTGTAAAAACAGCGATTCTATAGAGTTGCTCGTTTTAAATGAATTTACTATTAGTGCAGGTTCTGATAAAGAAATTTGCCCTAATTTACCGTTAATTCTTAGCGGGTCATTTACCGCAAATAATAGTGATTCTATTTCTGTTAAATGGTTAAATGTATTAAATGATTCTATCCTTATGGATAGCAATGATCTTTATTTAGAATTAAATAATCCAAATGGAGAAGAGGGTGCAGATTTCTCCTATTCATTTAATTATAGAGTTACTGCCTATTTAGATACAAAATCATGTTGGATAGCTGATACTGTAAATGTGATTGTACATTCAACACCTAAATTAACCTGGGTAAACCCATTGCCATCACAGTGTTTTGAATTCGGAGATATAATCTTAAATCCTTATTTAAATACAGGTATAATAACTAATCCTAAAATTTGGTCTGGGAGTCTACTAAATCAAAACCAAATGGTGGATAGTATTCTACCTGATCGACATTTATTTAAAACCAGTACTATCGATAATGAACAACTTCAAAGTGGACAGAATAAATCTTTTAGTATTTATGCAAAAACGATTTCTGAATTTGGTTGTGTTGCAATTGACTCTACTGTTCAAACCATTTTGGGTAGCCCGATTATTGAATTAATTCCAAAGGAGTACTGTCAGAATCAAGGCGAGGCATCATTAGAAAATAATATTTTAAAACCAGCTTCAAAAACTGGAATTTCATGGCAATGGAATCAGATAGAGATACCGAATGATGTTAATGGTGAAACTGTAATTGAAAACAGAAACCCAAATGGTACTCCAGATTGGTTCTTTATTTTTGGGAATAGCGATGAAAATCAATATCAAGGAGATTATCAACTAGAATATTGTGTTACAGATTTATTGTCCAAGTGTAAGTCTTGTGACTCAATCGTTAATAGTGTAGTTGCAGAACCTACTATTACAATTACTACAGATATAGTACATTGTGTAAATACTGGATTTGTTGATCTAGAGAAATTAATTATTATAGATACAATTACGCAACAAGCAGTTTCAGATGGAACATTTGATTTGTATTCTGTAAATTCTGATACCAATGATATTAGAACCACTCAATTATTAATAGATAGTCATATTCTTCCTACAGGCTGGGGGGTCGGAAATTATTTATTTAAATATTCCATAATAAATAATGGATGTCTTAGCAGTGAGGAGTTTAATATTTTTGTACAGGATACTCCAAATATTGAAGTCCAATCAAAACTTCGGGTATGTAGTGAGGTGTCAGAAATCAACTTAGATTCACTGATTAATTATAATACGATTTATCCAAGCAATGGGAATATTAATTGGACAGGGAATTCAATTGAAAATTCGGTTTATTCTGTTATTTCACCTCAAATACAAACGATTGAGAATGGTGATAGTGTACTTCTGCAGTACGCCAATCAACACAGTTGTATTGATTCTGAGTGGGTAGAAATTATCATTCGAAACCAACCACAATTGACTATTACTACACCATCACCTACATTTACTTGTACCAATGAAAAAGTACAGTTAAACAGCAATAGTCAATGGTGTGATACATCACTAGTATGGGGTACAGATGGAGATGGTTTGTTTGGTAATTCTAGGGATAAGGTTACAACGTATGCGTTGGGCGAACAAGATGTAAATAATGGTGTAGTTAAGATCTTTATAAACAGCCTTCCATTATTGAACGATGTTTGTCCACCTGTTTTTGATTCAATAGAAGTTAGAATTGTAAAGTCACCAATATTAACTTCATTAGATAGTTTTGAAGGTTGTGTTCCTTTACAGGTAAATTGGAATTGTCAAGAATCGAGCGGATTGAATCCCGATTCTTTGTCATACCTATGGAATTTTAGTAGCGGTTGGGTGTCCTCAGAGAAAAATCCCGATATGGTATACAATGTCCAGGGTATATATCCAGTCACTTTAATAGCAATGCACAGCAGCAATGGACATACTTGTACCTCATCTGTCAATGAATCAATAGTAAAAGCCTATCCAGTTCCTTCGGTTTATTTTGATTCAGACCCTTATTATGGAACAACTTTTAAATCTCCCGAGATCCAATTTCTAAATCAAACAATGATCTATAATGACCCATTCAATCCTGAACTCAGTTATTATTGGGACTTTGGAACAGGCCTTAATATGGGTTACAGTAGAGATGCCAATCCAGAATTCGAAACTTGGCCCGATACTGGATACTATGAAGTAACATTAGTTGCAACAACGGATAAAGGTTGTGCAGATAGTTTCAAACGCACATTGTATATTGGACCCGATACAACAGTTCTATATGTATTTGTTCCGGATGCATTTACACCAGATCAATCTGGCCCGGAGGCGAATGAAAAGTTTACACCTGTAGTCACACATTCAAATACGTATGATTTTAAGGTTTTCAATAGATGGGGAGAGAAATTATTTGAGTCTAACCGACCAGGAGAAGGTTGGGATGGCACAGATAATAATGGGGCACCGGCTCCTGCCGGAGTGTATATTTTCCAATTACACGTCACTGATTACGATAATGAACCTTATGTTTACGGAGGAACGATAACTTTATTGAAGTAATTTCGATTTTATTTGACCTCACACATCGTAATCCTTATCTTTGAAGGGAAGGCTTCTTTTTTGTAGAATTAATCCTCTTTATTGCCTTCGGAATAGAACTTACTATTCTATTCCAACCAAGTTTTGGAAGTTATAGATTACATCATATTCTCCGTCTATTTGATTTCAATGGTCGGAGTGGGCATTTATTATTTTAAAAAAAATAATAGTCTCGATGACTATTACGTTGGAGGTAGAAATATTAGTTATGGTCATATTGGATTTTCAGTTGTAGCTACAGATGTTGGAGGTGGTTTTTCCGTAGGTCTCGGTGGACTCGGTTTTACAATGGGCCTTTCAGGATCTTGGATGTTGTTTACAGGTTTACTCGGTGCGTGGCTAAGCGCAGTATTCCTAATACCAAGATTATTCCGAATGTCTGAATTCAGAAACCTGTTTTCATTACCTGAGGTTTTTAAATCGTTGTATGGGCCCAAAGCGGCAATAATAGCAGCATTGATATCATTTGTTGGTTATTTGGGTTTTACATCGTCTCAAGTTCTTGCAGGTGCCAAATTAGCAACAGCTACAATTTCTGGCGTTTCGTTCAATAATGTTGTAATTATTTTAGGTGTATTTACCATTGTTTATACAGCATTAGGCGGTTTAAAAGCCGTAATAATGACCGATACTATCCAATGGATAATTTTGCTTTTTGGTCTTATTGGATTCGGTTTGCCATTTGCAATTTATAAATTGGGAGGAATCGAATTAATAAAGTCTTCTATTGATGGAGCTATGCTTAGTTTGTGGAATATTTCTTGGGTACAAATGTTGAATTGGTCTGTGACTATTATACCCATTTGGTTTGTAGGAATGACATTATACCAAAGAATATTTGCAAGTAAGAATCAAGCTGAGGCTCAAAAGGCATGGTTTTTAGCAGGTTTGCTTGAATGGCCAATTATGGCATTTGTTGGGGTAGCCTTAGGTCTTCTAGCAAGAGTTGCTTTTGTTCAAGGACTAATTGAGTTTCCAACAGCTGAAATTGATTCGGAAATGGGGTTGCCCTTGCTGCTAAGAGAAGTTCTTCCAGCGGGAATTACTGGTATTGTATTAGCCGCATATTTTTCAGCAATAATGTCAACGGCTGATAGTTGCTTAATGGCAGCATCTGGAAATATAGTTAATGATTTATTGGGTAAGGCAATTTCAATTTCCCCTAAATTTCATATTCGACTTTCTCAAATTGCTACTGCATTAATTGGGGTAATAGCAATAATGATTGCCTTAAAAATGAAAAGCGTTTTGGAACTGATGTTATTGTCTTATGGGTTTATGGTAAGTGGTTTATTTATTCCCATATTATATGCCTTTGGAAATCGCAGGAAATCACAATTAGCTGCTATTTTATCGATGATAGCCGGAGGTACTACCACCTCGATTTTGGTATATTCAGAATATAAAATATGGATGGGATTAAATCCGAATCTCGTGGGAATTTGTGTTTCATTAATAGTGTTTTTAGTAGTGAGTTTAATTGATAATAGAAATGAAAATAATAAATTATATAGATAATGAAATTAGTGGGTTGAGTAATAATCAAAAGGATGAGATTATTCAATTTTTATTCAACCACTTAGAGGAATATGGTGATGAATATGAAGCTATCGAGAAGTGTTTGAATTTTGCCGCAGTGAAAGGGGGAAGTGTTTGGCTTGCTTTTGATGAAAATATGCTAGTTGGGGTATGTATCTTTAATGAAACTGGAATGCAAGGATATATTCCAGAAAATATTCTCGTATACATAGCAGTTCACAAGTCTCAACGAGGCAAAGGTTTAGGTAAGCAAATTATTCAAGCTGCATTAGACAGGATAAAAGGAGATATAGCACTTCATGTGGAAAAAGACAACCCAGCGAAGTACTTATATGAAAAGTTAGGTTTTACTAATCCATATTTAGAAATGAGGTTAAAACGATAAAATCATTATGGCTTACATAGAGTTATATAGAAAAAAACTAAAAAACAATTTCGATTACCTCAATAAACTTTTTGAAACAAATAATATTGAATGGGCAGTAGTTACTAAATTACTTTGTGGTAATAAACAATATCTACAAGAACTTATTAACCTTGGGATTTCTGAATTTTGTGATTCAAGAGTTAGCAATTTAAAAGCGATTAAAAAACTCTCTCCCGATGTTCAAACAGTCTATATTAAACCGCCTGCAAAACGCAGTATAAAGTCTATTGTGAGTGTAGCAGATGTTAGCTTTAATACTGAATTAGAAACCATTAAATTGTTATCTCAAGAGGCTCAAGTACAAGGCAAGTTGCACAGGGTAGTTATAATGGTTGAAATGGGTGATCTTAGAGAGGGTGTAATGGGCGAGGATTTAATTAAATTCTATGGTGAAGTATTTGAATTTCCCGCCATAAAAATTATTGGAATTGGGGCCAATATTAACTGCTTAAGTGGCGTATTGCCTACTCAAGATAAATACATTCAATTATCGTTATATAAGCAGCTAATTGAGTCCAAATTTAACAGACAAATCCCTTGGATAACAGCAGGAACATCAATTACAATTCCTTTACTTTTTCGAAAACAAGTACCGTCCTCAATTAATCACTTTAGAATTGGTGAAACTTTATTTTTTGGAAGAAACCTTTTAACGGAAGAAACATTTGAAGGTATGAACGCCGATGTTTTTATGTTGTATACAGAAATTATTGAAATTTCGGAGAAGCCAATTGTACCTATAGGATATTTGGCAGAAAATCCATCGGGTGAAACACTAGAAGTTAATGAAGAAGATTATGGAGTAAAAGCTTATCGCGCAATTGTGGACGTAGGTTTGTTAGATATTCAAACGGACTTTATTGAACCGGAAGATACTGGAATTGAAATAGTTGGTGCTAGTTCAGACATGCTTATTCTTGATTTACGGAAACAGTATAAAGAGTATCAAGTTGGTGATGTGATTCCATTTCGTTTGAAATATATGGGCGCACTCGGATTGTTTAACAGTAATTACATAGAAAAAAGGATCATAGATTAGACAAATTTTTCAAACAAATTCAATTGCTGGAATGTTCTTTAAGCAATGAGAACAGAAATCATAAATTCTTACATGCTTTGGGTTAATGAGCATGAATCAGAACCTAAGAGTGTATTTAAATTTTGCCAAAATAATAGCTTTTCAGAAGCCGAGTTCTATGATGAATTTTCTGATTTACAATCAGTAAAAGAGGAGATACTATCTGATTTGTGGAAACAATCGATAAATTCATTATCAGCGCAAGAGTTTTATCATGAAGCGAATTCCAATGAAAAGTTATTGAGCGTTATGTATGGTTTCTTTGAGAATCTAAAGACTCATAGAAGTTATTTAGTGCAAGCCTACAAGGGTTGGAGTAATCCAACTGAGCCAATTCACAGTCTTACATCATGGAGAAAAGAATTTATTGCCTATGTTGAGGGAATAGATTTGAGTGGTATGAAAATCGGTGTTGAAATGATTGATAAGAATACTCAGAAACTTAACTCAAATGTATTGTTTGCAAATGCAATGTTCGTTTTTCATTTTTGGTTGAACGACAAAAGTAAAGGCTTCGAAAAGACCGATGCATGTATCGAGAAGTTATTTGTATTGTCATTTGATTTGATGCAAAACGATACATTAAAAAAGGCAATTGATTTAGGTAAGTTCTTATTTCAATCAAAATAAAATGGAATCGCAGAATTCTGTAGTAAGCTCGAAGTTTGGCCGTGCAGCTAAACTCGTTGGTACTGGAGCTAAAATAGGGGGTAATTATCTTAAGTATTATGCTAAAAAAGCAGTTACCGGTTCCGAAGATAAAGATTCGCTTCATAATGATAATGCCCATGATATTTACGAGTCTTTGAGTAATTTAAAGGGTAGTGCTCTAAAAGTAGCTCAAATGCTAAGTATGGATAAAAACATACTTCCTAGAGCCTACAGTGAAAAATTTACAATGTCTCAGTATTCAGCACCTCCAATGTCTTCAGCCTTAGTTATGAAAACTTTTAAGAGCGCTACAGGAAAATATCCTAATGAGATATTTGACGAATTTGATGGCAAAAGTATTGCAGCTGCAAGTATTGGGCAAGTTCATAAAGCAAGTAAAGGTGATAAGCAATATGCGGTAAAAATTCAGTACCCTGGAGTCGCCGATTCAATTAAGTCTGATTTGAAATTGGTTAAGCCAGTGGCGAATGCCATGTTTGGTCTCTCCGAAAAGGAAATGAAAAAGTACTTTGAGGAAGTAGAGGAAAAACTACTCGAGGAAACTGATTACGAGCTTGAATTAAAGCGAGGAACAGAAATAGCTGATTCATGTGGTTCACTTGAGAATATATATTTCCCAAAATATTATCCGGAGTTTAGTAATAAAAAGGTAATTACGATGGATTATATTCAAGGATTACATTTGAAAGAATACCTTGCTACTAATCCATCTCAAGATGAAAAAAATCAGCTTGCTCAAGCACTTTGGGATTTTTATGAGTTCCAATTGCATGAATTGAAATCCATTCACGCCGATCCGCATCCAGGTAATTTTTTATTTGACGGTAATGGTCGTGTTGGAGTCATCGATTTTGGATGTATAAAAGAGGTGCCATCAGATTTTTACTTGCATTATTTTCCTTTATTGATTCCTGAAATTCAGAATGAGTATGAGGTAATAGATGAACTTTTACGTAACATTGAAATAGTTTTTGACGCCGATACTAATGAGGTTAAACAGGAATTGACAGAGGCTTTCCTGAAGATGACAAAACTCTTATCAAGACCATTCCAAACAGACAAATTTCATTTCACTCAAGAATTCTTAGATGAAATTTATCAAATTGGTGAAGAGATCTACAAGATTCCTGAAGTAAAAAAACCTACACAACCTAGAGGCAGCAAACATGCACTTTATGTAAATCGTACTTATTTTGGTATTTACAGTATGATGGCAGATTTAGATGCAACCATTGTAAATGGAGAAATGGCTTGGAGGAATAATTTAAAGGAGAAATGGCTAAATAGCCAGATTGAAGCTTAAATTACTTGAACACAAATAATTCCCTAAACTCAATGAATATTATTTTTTGAGTCCTCCTTAGATTAAATTTGTAGGGAATGATTCATTTCACTTTTCACACAATTCTAACTTTTATATCGTCCGTAGTTTTTCTTTCGAATATCCATTGTTATTTCAAGAAGGAGATACTTGTAATAATACGTAGCATTCTGATATTATTTATAGTTTTTACAGTTTGCAATTTAAAAGCCTTTAATATCACCTTCAGCGTGGATATGAATAATGAATCGGTATCTTCAAATGGGGTTCATTTAGCCGGCAACTTTCAATCCGAGGCAGGTTTCAAGGAGGATTGGAATCCGAGTATAACTCAAATGTCTGATGTTGATGGTGACGGGATTTTTAGTATTACCCTTGATATACCGGCTGGTTATTGGGAGTTTAAATATGTGAATGGTAATGTATGGACAAATGCCGAAAACGCCCAAGGATCATGTACTGTTGGAGGAACCAATAATAGGTACTTTACAATCACTAATTCAGATTCTATATTGGATTTAGTGATTTTTAACAAGTGTCCGCAAAGTTCTGATAATAATGAGTTTAATTACCCTGATACTACCGGAGCATTGAAGTGGTGGAATCATAGAGTTTTTTACGAAATATTTGTTAGAAGTTTTGCTGATTCAGATGGTGATGGTATTGGTGATTTCCAAGGAATTATTGATAATATTAATTATTTGAACGACAATAATCCTAATACAAATACTGATTTAGGAATTGGTGGAATTTGGTTAATGCCAATGATGGAATCAAGTAGTTATCACGGTTATGACGTTGAAGATTATTATTCTGTTGAGACGGATTATGGCAGTATGGATGATTTTCAACGCTTGCTTGATACTTGTCATGCTCATGGAATAAATATCATTATTGACTTAGTTATTAATCACTGCAGTAGCAATAGTAATTGGTTTAAAAAGTCTGCTTCAAACGATTCGCAATATAAAGATTGGTTTATTTGGAATGAAAATCCGCCGAATGAAAAGGGTCCATGGGGACAAACCGTTTGGCACTGGAATGCTCAACGTCAATCATATTATTATGGTTTGTTTTGGAGTGGAATGCCAGATTTGAATTATGATGAGCCGGAGGTATACAGTGCAATAGAAAAGATTACGGAATTTTGGTTGGATTTAGGAGTCGATGGTTTTCGGTTAGATGCTATTAAATATCTTGATGAGGATCCAAATTTGATGGAAAATACCCCCGAGACTTTTGCCGTACTTAAAAAGCTTAGAAATCATGTGGATGGTATTAATCCAAACTCATTTATGGTGGGTGAGGTTTGGGATGCTACTCCAAAAATATTACCCTATGTTTCTGATACGACTTTAAATAGTTGTTTTGATTTTGACTTAGCTGGAAGAATTGCTGCTGCGGTAATTAATAATGATGGAACCGGAGTTACTGATCATGTAAAGTACATGCAATCGGTATACCCTAGATCTCAGTATTCTACCTTTCTTACTAATCATGATCAAGATAGGATTTACAGTGTCTTAAATGATGATGCTAAAATGAAAATGGCCACTTCTATTTATTTAAGTTTACCCGGAATTCCATTCCTGTATTATGGTGAAGAAATATCATTAACTGGAGTTGGGGATCATCTGAATATCCGCACTCCAATGCAATGGAATGGTAATTCTCAAGCGGGTTTTACTTTGGGAACACCATGGAGAGGCTTTGCTCAAGATTACACAAAGAATAATGTGATGTTGCAGCAGTTGGATTCTCAATCTGTATGGAATCATTATCAGAAATGGATTCACCTTCGTAATTCTAATACCTCATTGCAAACAGGTATTTATTGGCCTGTAAATATGGATAATGCATCCATTTTAAGTTATTTCAGAACTCATGCTAGATATAACGAATCGGAAAATGTCCTTGTAATACATAATTTAGCAAATTCTGATCGGTCTATAACAATCCCTAGTTCAAAGACTCCATTAGATTCAGGACGGTATTTTGTCTATAATGGTTTTGATGAAATTAAGATAGGCGCTGCTGAGGTGGATGTAAATGGTAAAATTTTAAAGTGGGATTTAGATTCAAATTTAGGTCCGATGCAATCTGCTGTTATTAAGTTTTCTAAAACAGAATTGCTGAGTAATTCAATAGAGAAAATTCATAACCATTGTTCGATTTTTCCAAATCCTGTCTCGGATGTGCTGAATATAAATTGTCCTAAGGGTGCGAAATATTTAGTTTATTCTATAGCCGGGAGAACTATTTTAGAAGGAGTGAAATCAACAAAGGAAAATATAAAATTAAAGCTTGACTCATTATCAGAGGGTGTTTATTTAATTACGGTATCGGGTGATAATTTTAAGTATTCCGAGAAATTTATTGTAAGTAGCAAATAGCTTTTTATTAGCTTTTATCTTTTTTGGGATCCCTAGAATGTATTTTAATACTTTATAATTATTATTGACACATAATGAAATCAAAATTCACAATCTTCTTAGTTGCAACGCTATTATTAACTCGTAGCGTATCAGCACAAAACTGGGCTCAAATAGGAGCAGATATTGATGGCGAAGCAGCGGGTGATCTTTCAGGTATTTCTGTCTCGCTTAGCAACGATGGAAATACTGTTGCTATTGGCGCATTGCACAATAGTGGTAATGGTGCTTCCGCTGGTCATGTTAGGGTGTTTGAAAATATTGAAGGAAGTTGGAAACAAGTTGGTTCAGATATTGAAGGAGATGCTGATTATGATCAATTTGGAAGGTCGGTTGCTTTGAGTGATGATGGTAGTGTGTTGCTAGTCGGAGCAAAAAATAATGATGGTAATGGCACTGATGCCGGTCATGTAAGAGTTTATAAAAATATGAATGGTACTTGGACTCAAGTTGGATCTGATATAGAGGGGGAAGCAGCTGGTGACCAGTTTGGGACTTCAGTTTCAATAAACAGTGATGGAAGTGTAATAGCGATTGGAGCATGGATTTGTAAAAATATAAATCATAAAAATTTGAATAACCTTTTAAATCAAAATTTACTGTTATGAAAGCCCTTAAATATTATTTCATTGAATTTTTGAACAGAGGAATTCGTGCGCAAATAGGCTTGTTTGGTGCGTTAACTCTATTTTTTATATTAATATTTGCTCTCATTGTAATAATTGTTTCACCTCAATCCAATTCAATTCTGGATTCCTTCTGGGATGTGACTACTTGGATGTTAGATCCTGGTAATTATGCTGATAGTACTGGTTTTGAAAATCGATTAATTTCTTTTGTATCAACTCTTGTTGGAATCCTCCTGATGAGTTCATTAATTGGTTTAATTTCAGCATCATTAATGGATTTTATACTTCAAGTACGGAAGGGAGTTGGCAATATTGAAGAAAAAAATTACACATTAATTGTTGGCTGGAATTTTAGGGTTTATAAATTGATAACAGAGATCATTCGGGCCAATCTCAATGTAAAAGCGCATACCATTGTTATTTTATCAGATAAGGATAAAATTGAAATGGATGACGAGATCAAATTCAATATTGATTGCCCGAAAAAAATAAAAATTATTACTCGATCGGTAGACTTATTGATGTTGAATAGCTATAAAATAATTGATTTAAATTCCGCAAAATCCATAATATTACTCAGTAACTCAGAAGCAAAACAAGACATTAGTGTTATGAAGCTAATGTTAATGATGGATAAAATTGTTGAAGATAAGACTATTCCTATTGTTTTTGAAATTGAAAATAAACAACAACATCGACTATTAAAGCCCCTTTTTAAAAAGAACTATTATCCCGTTTTAAAGGAGAACCTTTTTACACAGGCATTAGTTCAGATAACCTTACAAACAGGTTTGACCGATGTTTTTAATGAGATATTCTCTTTCGAGGGTAATGAGCTATACATTTATCCTATACCAAATGAACTACTTAATACTAAGTATAGCGAAGTATATATGAGTCTTAATAATGCCTCATTAGTAGGAATTTATGATAAGAATGGTACAACAAAACTTTGCCCGAAGCAGGATCCAATTTTAACGGAGGAGGATAAAATTATTGTTCTCATGAAAGATGATGATGAATTGGTAGTAAAACCATCATCTACAGTGGTGAAATCAAACCAAATAATACGCCGTCAAGACTTATTTTACATAGAGCATATATTAATACTAGGCTGGAATCAAAAAGTTCCTTTTATTGTCGATGAGGTTCATGAATACGTGGAGGGCAAAGTCAATGTGACTATTATCTCTGAAGAAGTTGATCAATTATTGGTAGAAGGGATGAAAAACCGAGGTCACTTAGTTGATTTGGTTCAAGAGAAATACTTTGATTTTGACGTTTTAGAAAAATTAGATTTCGAGAAGTTTGATAGAATAATGATTGTTAGTTCTGATGGTTACCAAGCTGAAGAGTCTGATACATTAGCAATTTCAACCTTTATTTTTATAAAGAATATTTTGCAAAAAGTTAATAAAAAGCCTCTTATTACTTTACAAATTGAAGTTCAAAAAAATAGAGATTTAATTGAAAGTGATGTATTTTCTGAGTTTCTCATAAGTGATTCTTTAATAAGTGGAATTATTTCGCAATTAGCTGAAAACGTAAATGTCAATGATGCACTAACCGAATTGACTAGTTCAAATGGAAACGAGATTTATTTCATACCAGCAGAAAAAATATTAACCAGTCTTTCTAAAGAGAGTTTGTCTATTCAGGAAATGTATTCTGTTGGAATAAGCATGGGTTTTAATGTTATAGGTATCAAAGTGAATACAGGTTTAGACTTTACAATCTCTCTAAATCCAGATAAAGATTCTTCAGACATTTTATACATGAAAGATGAAATAGTTGTGATTGGTGATTTTGATTGAAATAGCAAATAATTCAAAATATAATCTATATTTTAATCGGGCTCCGTTTATGATTGTATAGTATCATATCTCATTTTCTCACTTTAATTAGTCTTTTGACTAAAAGGTTTTTTAAAAAACACGATATTATTTTTATTACTATTATATTACGTAAAATAAGTATGAAAAATAAATCTAAAAACGCAACAACTTTATTTTTAACAATAGGATGTTTAATGTTCTTCTCTTGTAATGATAGTGGGGCAAATAGGCTATTTACGGATGTTGAATTGGATGGGTTTAAAGGCCCTGTTAAAAGTATTACGGAAATAATCGACGACGAAATTTCATATGATAGTTTCAATGCGGAAGGGTTCAGGGTACTGCGAAAATTGGGGACAAAACAGTCTCTATCGAATGGAGGTGGATTTACTTTCATTTTCAAAAAAAATAAGGACAATGTAGGTTACAGTGAAGAATTGAAAAACGGGGGTGTTATAACGATAAGAGAATTTGATAGATTTGGGAATTTAACTTTGAGAAGTCAATGTGATTCTGGGAGTGGGGATACGTTAAGTACTCAGAAAATTAATTACTCTGATTTCGGAATAGCAAATGTTGAAACTATTAATTACGATCAGGGTGACGATCACAACACCACTGCAACAGGTCATCTATTTGAAATTGAAAGAGATAGTTTGGGACGGATGCAATCTAAACATTACAAAAAATGTCGTAATACTAATAAATGGGATGACGTTCTATTGGATTACTCCAAACGGAATTCGTTCCAAACTCATGATGATTGGGATCAATTCTATTTTTATGATTCATACAATAATATTAAATCTGCATATAGAGTAGTTCGCAACGGGGGCGTGATCGATACAACTCAGATTAAATATTCAAGAGACAAATATGGAAACATAGAAAATATTATTGAAATACTTAATGGTGAGAAAATTAAGGAGGTTAAATTTTTAATTAATTACTATCAATAATAGAAAAAGTATTAATAATAAATATTATAATTGTTTATTAAAATATCATTATGCCACTATCAGATTCACAAAAAAGTCAAATCCAGTCGAAGAAAAATCAAATTGAATCAAAAAAAAGGATGATTGAATCTTTAAAAAATGATTTCAATAGAAATAAGGAACACTTGAGGAGTTTAATAAAATCCGCTTCTACAAAAGAAAATAAGGAAATGTATAGAAGGAGACTAGCGGATTCTGGTGAGTATAAAAAGAAGCAAATTGAACAACAGAAAAAATATATTCAAGATTTAAAAGATGATATAGCCAGAATAAAAAAAGGTTAGACTTTTTCCAATTTTATAGATAAAAATTTAATAAAACCAACATGAGTAATAGAAATTCATTTGTTTTAGTTGCATTTATACTAATATCTCAAACATTATTTGCACAAAATAAAACTCAAGTATGTTTTGATTCTGCTGATGGTTATGACCAGAGTAGTTCAATTCCCATTGGAGTTATAAAGATTATGTGATACCGTTAGGTTTTAAAATAGGTAAAATTTTTGGAGGCTTTGAGCGGCCAAATTATTCTAATAATACACACGATTTTATTTTTCAATATTGTCCAAATACAGATACCTATGATCCTAAAACAGCAATAAGTGCTTGGGATTATGGAAAAATTGATTCTTCTCTATACAACAAGTGGATAGATATTAGCGATTTGAATTTCAAATCAAATGGAATGGTCCGGGTATTTTTGCCTACAAAAAATGGTGCTATTTGGAATAATCTATGTTTTTCTATTATCCAAAATATGCCAAGCATTTGGTTTAGTTTAGATTCTACATCTAGCATCCCAAAAATGGATAATAAAGGTACGTGGAATTCTTCTGACCAGGTATTTGCGGCGGCATTGAATCAAAATGATGTTATTAGTGTTGAACAGGCATTAGCGAATTCTAGGAAACCCTTTTTAAAAAAAGTTTTGGAGGTGCGCTGTAATGGTTGTGATGTGAACCAATTTGAATCTGATTTGAAAAGATCTAACTCTATTTCGGGTATTGTTGAAGGACCAAATTATCAAACCTTATTTGAGCCAAATGATTATAATTTAGAATTTACGGAAGATTATGCTCTTGATTTAATAGATGCGAAAAGCGCTTGGGATGTGTCAACAGGAAATTCTGATGTTGTTTTGGCTATTTCTGATCAAAATTTTTACTCAGACCATGAAGAATTGGTAAATAAATGGGTTTACTACGATACAAATAATGCTCCCTCAGAATCACGGTACTGCTGTTGCCATTACAGCAGCAGGAAATACAGACAATAATTTAGGCAAAAGTTCAATTGGGTTCAACTGTAATTTAGCTTTATATAGAATGAATTATAATGAGCTTTTGGCTGCTTCTTATGCGGGATATAGGGTCATAAATGCCAGTTGGGCCTCCTCATGTTTTTATAATCATTATGTACATCAAGCTATGATTGAAATTATTGAAAATGGTTCAATTGTAGTTGCTGCTGCCGGGAATGGGGGTACATGTGGTGGTGCGGGGGAGTTTTCAATAAAAATATATCCCAATCTTTCGCCACGAGAAATGGCGAAAAACTCAGTACTCGGTCGACCGAATTATTATGAGTTTAGTTACAAATTTTCAAGCTTGAAAGAATTTGTACATGAGTCCGGGACTAATACATTTAAGAAAATAAAGTAGTTTTATCTAAAGCCGAGGAATCGGTGAGATTTTCTTAACGTCTTTGATTAAAGGTTAAAATATTATTGTAAGTTATCTTTTTGATTCTGTTTGGCTTCCTCAATAATAGAATCCGCTTTATTTTTGGCCTCAGATTCTAGGAGGTCGGCTTTTTTATTAGCTTCAGCCTCAGTTTTATTTCCAAGATTATTAGCTGTTTCCCTTAACTTTTGGGCCTTTTTATCAGCTTCACTTCTTAAACTTTCAGCAGCTTTTTTAGCCGCCATTTTTTCCAAGGGTGATGAAGCTTTACTCATTAGTGCGTCAATTTTTGAATTAGCTTGATTTAATGCCTCTCGAGCCAGTCTTTCGCCTTCTGCTTTCTGCTTATCTGCTAAGTTTTTTCCTTCGGTTCTTATTTTGTCTGCTTGCTCCTTAGCCTCCGCTTTTATTTTTTCAGCTTGTGCTTCTGCTTTTCCGATAAAATCTTCAGCCACTTTATTTAGTTCTTTTTTGCCTTCTTCAATTGCTTTCTCTTTAACCTCGGATATTAATTTCTTGCCAAATGCTTTCCAATCTATTGAAATTTTGGGACTTGTTAAAGTTCCTGTAATTCTCATTGGTACTGATTTCCCTTCAGCCGAAAGGTTTCCTCCAAAGTCAATAGTTTGATCTAAATTAACCTTACCGATAAAGCTCATCTCTGATCCTTTTGGTAAATCAACAGAGATACTATCCTTAAGTTCCAATGATCCGTTATTAATTAAAAACTCTGCTTTTAAGGGCTTTAAAATCAACTCTTCTGCCGTGGTCCAATTGAATTGTTGGAAAACTGTATTAAGTGATTTTGGTACTGGCATTTTGCCATTTATTAAATGGAATTTACCATCTGCCACCAAGGAATTCATATCAAATTGCATATTCGGAGTTAGCTCAGTAATTATTCGTATATTTAAGTTCAATAAACCTGAAATACTTTCTAAAATAGGCGCAAAATTTTGGGTTAAGGACATGTTTTTTGAGATGTTTTGTGCGCTAATATTATTAAAGCCTAGAGTGCCCTTAAAGCCTGGTTTACCACCTACTTCATAGGCATACTCTGCTTCTTTTAGAGAGAACTCACTTTCCCATAAATTTGCTTTAATTGGATTAATAATAATTTTTCCGTTTTGAACGGAAACTTTCATTTCACATTTCTCTAAAGGATACTTATCATATTGTACTCGTTCGGCATGAGCCATGAAAACAAAGTCAATATTTTTTGGGATTTCTGGAGCTGCAAATTCAGAACTGTCTGTTTTTGATATCCCAGTATCAGCTGTTGCTTCACCCGTGGGCATCATTTCATTAATATCAATATTCTTGCTACTTACCGAAAGTCTACCATGAAGTGTTTCACCATTTAAATAATAACCAAGGGCATTCTGAATTTTACCTGTCATTGATAAATCACTTTTACCGTATTGAATATTGCAAACAGGCAAGTCAAACTCATTAGGCTGTGCAATCATTTGAACCTTACTTATATTCAGTGAAGGACTCAGAGAATCCTGATAATGTAATGATTCAAGAATAATTTCTCCCTTCATTTTTAAATCTTCCGTATTACCATTTTCTATTTCAGAAAAGTGTCCATCAAATTCCAATGAACTGGAAATATTACCGTTTAATTCGGCTCCTTTCGATAAAGGAATTGCCTGTTTCCAATTGTCGAGATTTATTCTTGAAATGAAACTTCCTTTTGCATAAGGGTTTGAGATCGGTGTGGTCGCATAAAGAGCTACATCTATAGGATCACTTCCAAGCTTTAGATGTAACTTTTTAAGATTAACAACCGTTTGATCTGGGTCTCCTCCAACGTTGTTCAACTGGAAATCGACCTGAATATCTTCAACGGATTTAGGTAGATCCGGATATTGGAAACGTCCATTTTCTATGGTTAAATTAACTTTGGTATTTGGCATGGTATTGTCATCCATAATACCTTTGAGTGATGCGGCAAACCCGATTCTCCCGGATGATTTAACGTTTTCAAAATTAGGTGTAAAACAACCCGGGATTATAGATAAGAATGATTTGAATTCTGAACTTTTTACTGATGTATTGAAGTCGAATTCCAGATTCTCATCATTGATCTGTATGAAACCATCAGCAGTTATAGGTAATTCATTTAATACCCCATCTAATGAGTTTATGGTAAATCTAAAAGTATTTAAATCTATTGCAATTTCAGATTCAGCAAGGGTATTTACTTTTGATAGAAAGGTGGTACCATCAAAACTAAAATCTAAAGTTTTTGAGGCAATTTTACTTTCTAAAGAAAATACATCTCCTGAATAATTTCCACTGCCTTCAAAGTTAAATCCGTTCATAGCCATAAGCAATGGCATGGACATGTCATTATAGATTATTCTAGCATTTTCAATAGCAATGGATTCAAGGTTAAGGTTTAACGGAGCAGAAGTTGTGGTATCGACTATTGCAGTAGTGTCAACTGGTACGATATTGAAATTTGCATTTCCGCTTGGCAGGTAAATGATTTGAATTAATGGATTCTCTAAAGCAATTTTTTTGATTGAAATGGGTTGATTCCCACCTATTACTGATTTTATATCAATGGTAAATTGAGTGTTATCTGCTGCATATAAAGTATCATTTTGAAAGGAATCTTTACCAATAACACGGATATTTGGAATATTGACTGTAAGGTTAGGGAAATTTCGAATTAAGCTCAGTGAGATGTCTTTATCAAACTGGATTTCGGCCATAACAGATTTATTTGCCGTTTCTTCAGCAGCTTGTAAAATTTTACCTTTAAAAGCGAAGGGTAAGATTAAAAGGGTTATAAAAATAATTACAATCCCAATCCCGATTCTAATGATCCACTTTTTCATAATCTATCTTTACTACGAAAATACGCTTTGAACGTGTTTTTTAAATTAATTCTCTTATATGAACGAAAATCATCGATAATTAGTTAATTTGGCAGGAACAAAATAAAAATTATGTTAGAAGGATTAGTACATTTACACTCACTATTAAGATGGATTGTTTTGGTTCTATTAGTATGGACCATGATTGATGCTTTTGCTAAAAGGGAATCTAAAACAGCTAAATTCCTTACAATCTCAGCGCATACCATGTTGCTTCTCGGTTTAGTTCAATGGTTTATTGGTGAATATGGATTTAAGGCAATAAAAGAGATGGGAATGGGTGAGCTTATGAAATTATCAGTTCAGAGATTTTATTCAATTGAACATCCACTAACAATGATTATTGGTATTGTACTCATTACGGTTGGTGGGTCATGGTTGAAAAAAGATAAATCAGGGGCAAAGTGGATGTATTTGGCAGCACTTATTTTGATATTAATTAGAATTCCTTGGCCGTTTATGGAAAATGTTGGTCGTTCGTTAATTCCGGGAATGTAATGAACAGAGCTTAATCGATATTTTATAAAAGACATCGAAGAAAGAGAGGTTCGCGCCTCTCTTTTTTTATTTTTGAATCTATTGATATAAATTGAACTTATGAAAAAAATCTATATTTTATTTACCATTGGTATAGCTTTAATTGCGGGCTTTTTGGGTGCCGCGTTTTATGGATATTTTTTCAATTCCAATAAAGTTGATGGATCAAAGTTTTTAAGTGTGGCAGATGATTCCGTTCCCGCAGTTTTAGCAACTTCTAGCATTCCGAAATCAGATGAATTTGTAAATGCAAGTGAAACAGCAACGCAGAATGTGGTTTTTATTAAAACAACATCAACAGTTGAATATCAGAGTCCTTTTGGTGGATTATTTTGGGATTTCGATCCATTCGGAAGAAAGGGTCAAGCATCAAGCACAGGCAGTGGTGTAATTGTAAATTCAGATGGATATATAGTAACCAATCATCATGTAATTCAGGGCGCAGAAACGATTAAAGTAGTTTTAAACAAAGGGAAGAAAGAATATGATGCCAAAATCGTTGGTCAGGATCCAAGTTCAGATTTAGCACTAATTAAAATTGACGAAAAGAATTTATCTGCAATTTCCTTCGCCAATTCTGACGATATAAGGGTAGGGGAATGGGTACTTGCCGTAGGAAATCCCTTCAATTTAACAAGTACTGTCACTGCAGGAATTGTAAGTGCAAAAGGACGTAATATAAATATAGTAAAAAATCAATTCCCAATAGAGAGTTTTATTCAAACCGATGCGGCTATTAATCCGGGAAATTCTGGCGGTGCATTAGTGAATGCACGTGGAGAGTTAGTTGGAATAAATACAGCAATTCAATCGAATACCGGAAGCTACACTGGATATGGTTTTGCTATTCCGAGTAATATCGTACGTAAGATCACAGAAGACTTTATTGAGAAAGGCGAGGTATTAAGAGCATTTTCAGGTTTTGATATTAAATCTTTAAGTTCAGAGGAAATTTCCAGTTTAGGTTTTGAGAATGAGGCCCTAAAGATCAGTGAGGTATTGGAAGATGGACCTGCAGATAAACAAGGAATAAAGCAAGGTGATATTTTAATTAAAGTTAATGATCATGAAATTGATGGAAGATCATCGTATGATGAGTATCTAGCCTATCAGCGACCAGGAAAGGATTTTACATGTGAAATTATTCGTGATGGTAAAAAGAAAACTGTTACAATAAAGTTAATAGGTGCAGAAGAAAACGAGAAATTGAGAATGAAGGGCATTACCCGAAGTAAATATTTGGGAGCGGATTTTCAACCCATTTCTACATCTGATAAATCGCGATTAAAAGTTGAATCAGGAATCAGAATTTTAAATATTCAAAGAGGTGGGGCAATCAATCAAATTGGCCTTCACAATGGTTTTATCATTGTGAAATTTAATGGTAAATCCTATAGCGATGCAGAGGATCTAATTGCTGCAATGGAAGGAAGCACTGGAAGAATGATTATTCAAGGTGTGGATGCAAATGGATCCTCACGCAGTTTCTCTTTTTATCGATATTGATAGTTTCAACTATTTTTGCAAAATGAATACACCCGCAATACCTGGCATAAAGTATGCTCAAAGTAATTCGTTTTTTTTATTAGCTGGTCCCTGTGCTATTGAAGGCAAATCAATGGCAATGGACATTGCGGCTGAGTTGGTTGAAATCACCGACGAGTTGGAAATTCCATTAGTATTTAAGGGATCCTACCGAAAGGCTAATCGTTCAAGAATAGATTCATTTACAGGTATTGGGGATGATAAAGCACTTCAAATCCTGGCAGAAGTGAGAGAGAAATACGAAATTCCAGTGGTTACCGATATTCATGAGTCTCATGAAGCGGCAATTGCCGCGCAGTATGTCGATGTTTTACAGATTCCTGCGTTTCTTTTTAGACAAACGGAACTGTTGATAGCTGCAGCAAAAACGGGAAAGTTTATTAATATTAAAAAGGGTCAGTTTGCTGGTCCTCAAGCTATGCAACATGCAATGCAAAAGTGTATAGATTCAGGTAATGAGAATGTTATTCTAACAGATCGTGGAAATACTTTTGGGTATACGGATTTGGTTGTAGACTTTAGAAATATTCCTGAAATGAAAGCTTTTGGAGCGCCTGTAGTAATGGATATTACACATAGCTTACAGCAACCCAATCAAAGCAGTGGTGTAACAGGCGGAAAGCCACAATTGATAGAAACAATTGCAAAAGCCGCAGTAGCAGTAGGTGTTGACGGTTTGTTTATTGAGACGCATCCAAATCCTGGTGTGGCGAAAAGTGATGGCGCTAATATGTTACAACTTTCAGAATTAAAAGGGCTGCTACAGAAATTACAAAAAATTAGGCAAGCGGTTATTGATTAAGATATTATCATTAGGATAAATAAAAAGGGGCCTCAAGCCCCTTATTTTATTTATCATCATCATTGGTTTCTTTGTCCTTTGCGTCTTTTGTTTTTTTAGCCCTAGTCTTTCGCACTGGCTTCTTTTTTGCTCTCCATTCCTTTGGTACACGTCTGGGGATAATCATGTACGTATCTCCGTTTATATATGAATCTGGATGGAAATATTTTTTGCTAATTGATGTACCAAATACAGGAACTGTTGCGTTTTCATCTATACGGAATTGTACCCCTTTGATTTCGTAACGGCGGTTACCCATACCAATAAACATTTGTTGAACAACAAACTTATTGCCTGGCATTTTTACTTTACCTACTTTAAATTTATCACCTTTTACGAAATCTTTTTTACGGATCATATCTTTATCGTACCATTCCGCAGCAAGCTCAGGAGAAATTATATTATATCTCTGCTTTTCATCGAGGCTTACTTTGGTATTATTCTTGTCGTCAAACCAGACAGTAATAGTCTGTACTCCATTGGTAGTTGAGATATTGGTTCGAATAGCGTAAGTGGTATCAACAGCTTTCTTACTGGCGGTAACAGCAGTAACATTAATTGCATTAGTTGTTCCTTGAGTGCTGTCTGAGTTAGCACCTTTGTTTGTATTATTTGCATCTACGTTTAGATTTACATCAACACGAGATTTTTGATCTTCAAATTCAAAACGTACTGTAGTTCTACGATTTTGTTGGTGCTGGAACTCATCGCACTTAACGTATGGCTTTCCCTCTATAGTTTGAATTTCATTTGCGGCATAAGGCTCATAATAACTACCAGTAACATTTCCTTTAGCATCCTTCTTCACAATCATTTTCTTAGTTGTTCCGGCCACATAAGGAGTGAAACCTTGAATTTCGGCTCCTTCGCATTTACAATCGTTTATTAACTCCTTCTCACCAAAACCCACTGCTCGAATTCTTCCTGAATCAATATTCCAACGTCTCATAAGATAGTTGGTAGCAGAATCAGCACGACGCTGAGCCAACTTACGGTTGTATTCTACACTTGCTCTACAGTCTGTGTGAGAACCTAACTCTACCATTAATTTAGGATATCTAACCAATACATCTTGAGCGAATTGGTCTAAAACTTTGGCTGCATCTGGGCGAATTGCCGCTGAGTCTAGGTCGTAGAAAATTGGCAGTGCAATAATTTGGTCCAAAGGATTCACCAAACAGAAATCTTGTTCTAACTCTGTAGAAAATCTAATACCATGAGTAGTTCTTGAAACTGGCGGAATATCGAAATAATATAACTCAGGATATTTTGCAACAATTTCATAGTTTGTTTTTGGATTTAAAGAAGCACGATACTCTCCATTTTCATCGGCTTTCAATCGCATTACTGTTGTATCACGGTCATTTGTAATAAGGACAGTAGCTCCCGATAATGGTTCACCAGTATTACAGTCGGTTACTAAACCACGTATCGTAATTACTAGAGGAATAATATTAAACTCATAAATATTATCATCTAACTTACTACCTCTATTTGAAGTGAAGAAACCTTCTTTTTCATTTCTATTTTTGAAAGTAATACCAAAATCATCAGCTCCTGAGTTTAATGGCTCACGTAGATTTTCTCGGAACTCCCATTTAGTGATTTCATCTGTCTTTTCAGCGGCAAACATATCTAATCCACCAAGCCCAGGCCAATAATCAGAACTAAAATAGAGCCTCTTATCATATTTATTAAAATAGGGGAAATACTCATTGCCAGGGCTGTTGATATCTGGTCCCAAATTTACTGGATTTCCCCAGGTACGTGATCTTAGGGAGTAAGTAACCGCCCAAATATCAAAACCACCAAATCCTCCCTCTCGATCAGAGGAGAAATATAAAATTTTATCATCGTCCCCAAGTGCAGGGTGACCGTATGAGTGAGCAGTATCTTGTTTACAAATATCAAGTGGTTCACCCATTACCCACTCCGGACCTTGCTTTTTTACCTGGTATATTGCACATTTTTCATCTCTTCCTTTTGGTCCTCCACATTGGCCCATATACATTTCAGAATAGCGGCTATTAAAAGTTACACCACCTTCATTAAATTTTGTACTCGCACCTTTGTCGTAAGTAGGTCGTTCCCACTTCACTTCTTCAGCAGAGGAACCCTTTTTTCTGGATTTTTTTACTTTTCCTTCAATAGACCAAATATCTGACCATGTTTCCATGGTTCCACCATATATTCTCTTAGAATAACCACCTTCTCTGTCAGAAGCGAAATATATAACTTGATCTTTTCTATCTGCCACCATTGGAGCCCAGTCATTTGCTTTTGAATTGGCTTTTTTGAATTCATTCACTACAAAAAGAGATGAATCTTTAGTCCATGAAATGCCGAGCAAGCAACCTGCTTTTTTCATCATTGCAACAGAGTCTCCAGGTACTTTTTCTAAATATTTATCAAAAGCTTCCATGGCTTTACGATAATCCTCTAGTTCCTTTAACATATGGGCACGCATTAATAATGCTTGGGTGTTATTAGGTTCTGCTTTGAGAACTTTTTCGTAATATTTAAGAGCTTTATCGTATTTATTATTTAGGCGAAACGACTCAGCTGCCATAAAATAGGCAACTTCTTTTTTTCGCTTATCCTTCTCCGATCTACTTACACTTTCGAAAGTTACTGCTGCCTGGCCAAAATATCCTTGATCAAAGAGCATTTGCGCCTCCTCAAATTTTGGGGCACATCCTTCAATTAAAGAAATAATTATAGCTAAACCGACCCAAACAAATGCAAATTTGAAGGGGATTTTTTTAAGTTTTTTCTCGCTGGTGGAATCCATGTTCACAATATCGCCAATATTAAAACGCTAATTAATAGATTCTTCTTCAAACTTCAAAGAAAAACCAAGATTAAATTATTGAAAAAATGCTAGTGCTGAATTTTTAATCTGCGTGTTTGATCGAAGGTATTACCTTTTATTCTCAATAAGTAAACACCATCAGGTAATGATTCTGTTTTAATAACAAAACTATTCGGTAATATTTGAATATATCCTGACAAGTCAATTCGAGTACCAAGAACAGAGTAAAGCTCAATTTTTTTACTCTCAGAAGTCATACCATTCAACTGAATTACCACATTTCGGTTAGCAGGATTTGGGACCATGCTAAAATTGGGTTCAGATTGACCAAATACAGTATAACTCGCGAAAATTGCGATCGTTAAAAGACTGTATTTTTTGATCTTGTTCATGATACTATAATCTTAAACAAGAACTATGCCAAATATTAAAGTCGATTTATAAAATTCTGAAGTTTTTGTTTGCTTTCGATTGAAATATTTCTTGAGCGAATGAAGGTGCCACTCCAATATTCTATACCTATTTTGTATGCGGTTTGCTGATCGAAGTATTTTAAAATATCTGCATAAGGCCCAGCTAATCGTGAATTAAAACTTATATATCCTTCGAATAAGTTATGAGCAAATCTTTCATCAAGGAAATTATGACGCTTTAAAGCTTGTGCTGCTAAAATACGTGTACGAAATTCATATTCTGGACCGGCCATGCGAATAAGAGCATTTCTAAAGCCCGATTGCATATCAGGGTAAATGTACATTGCGTTTTCTAAATATTTTACTTTGATATCATGAGTGAATCCGTTCACATCTTTTATGAGGTCGAGGATTTGGCTTTGTTTATCATGGAAAATTGGATGGTGGAAAATCCGATCAAACATAGTGTTGATTATAACGTAGCTACTGTCATTAAGCATGGATAATGCCAATTCAATATTGTCTGCGTTTAATTCCATAAGCTGTGCCGCTACTAAACGAACCTCGGCATCCTTATCAGAAACAAAATCTTGGATAGGCGTATTTAACCTGTATTCTCCCATTGCAGGACTCAATAACTGACTTACTATTTCCGCTCTTAATTGCGGGAAGGTCTCGTTTTCTAAAGCGCTTAAAAGGGCGTCGTATTTAACAGGAATTGGTGCGTTTCTCAGGTTAACGGCTGCCTGATATCTATCCAACATGTATTCAGCATGTAATAATTGTTCTACATCCCAAGTTAATGGCTTGTCAAAATTTAGATCTTTTAAGAGATATTCACCCTCATCAAAAAGTGCGAACAATACTTCACTATTTTCTTTTAGTGAGATTTCATAACGGGTGTAAGGGCCATTTATTTGAATGGTTTCACGATGAATGCTGCTATCGCCATAATATATAGCGATGTCTACAGGTGTATTAAAATACCGCACTACAGGGTCAATTTCTTGTGTTTGTTTGATATGGTAAATACATTTTGTAGGTGTAACATCAACTTGTACATCGAATATTGGTTCGCCACCTCTATGAATCCATTGGTCAAAAAACTCATCTACATTTTTACCAACGGCATCAATAAAAGCTTTTTGTAAATCCCATGTTTCAACTGTTTTATATTGATATTGATTTAAATAATGCTGAATACCTCTTCTAAAGTTTTCTCTTCCTACTTGATGTTGTAACATATACAACACAGAAGCCCCTTTAGGATAATGACGAGATGATCCCGACTGGCTATGTCTAACAGGCAGTGAATTGGCTTTCCCTGCGTTAAAAGCTCCATTTCTTTGTTCGTGAAAATACCAACTTTCATGGTCTTTGGAGAATATTTTTCCTTCCATCAAGCCGGGATAGAAAGTAGCAAAACTTTCTTGTAGCCATTGTTCGTTATCTCTTCTCCCAGTAATTAGGTCGCCAAACCATTGATGAGTAGCCTCATGAGCATTTACTGAAACATAATTACGATTCAATAAATAGGCGCGATTGTCTACCCAAAAAAAGTCGCCAAATGTGGTAGCAGAAGTATTTTCCATTGCACCGTAGAGGAAATCTTGCACCATTACCTGAGAATAACTTCCCCAAGGATAGGAAATACCAATTTCATCAGCTAGGAAGTCCAAGATTTCTTCAGAATACCTGCTTGTAGGTTCGAGTCTTTCCGGATGTTCTGGATAATACCAAAATTGCATAGGAACTCCTTTTGCAGTGGTAGACTTTTTTATATCGTATTCTCCAATGGCTAGCATTAGTAGATAACCTGCGTGCGGTTTATCCATTTTGTAAAACCATGTTATAGTTCCTTCTTTCTTATTATGTTTTACCTTATCTAGCTTGCCATTTGATAGAACTTTGTATTTATCATTGAAAGTAACGGTAGTTTCGGTAATAAATTTATCGGAACGATCATCTACCATGGGTATCCAATGTCTATTATCTATTCCTTGCCCCTGAGTCCAAATTTGTTTTCTGGTCATATGTTCGGGCATTTCAATGGAGTCGATTTCCCAACCTATAAAGTAAATTCCTTTTTTAGGATGAGCAGTGTAATTGACTTCTATTTCATATTCTCTTTGGAATGCATTTTTCAGTTCGCTATAGATTATTAGTCCTTCATTATTAGATTGAAAAATAAGAGGTTTGTTATTCATTTTCACTGAGTGGATGCGAATACCAGGTGCATTAAGAAAGATGGTATCGATATTGGATTGAAGGGCGGTAAAAGTATGTGTTACAGTACCGAGAACTGTTTTTTCTTGTGGGTTGAAAGACACATCGATACTCATTTTGGTAACATCGATATTTCGATTTTTTTCTGTACTTGGTTCCTGGTGATAAGTTTTTGTGCTGGGGAATTGAGAATAAAGTAGTGTTGAGAGTGAGTAGCAAATTGCGATTATTGCAAATTTTTTCAGGCATAATTTTTGTGATAACTGAAATACTTTCATAGGGATGTATTTTACGAAAATAGGGGGTAGTGAGGGGTTAAAAAAAATCTTTGAAAAAAATTTGTGAAATGACAAAATCTTAGATTACTTTTGCACTCCCTTCGAAAGGAGAACGGTTCGGTAGTTCAGCTGGTTAGAATACATGCCTGTCACGCATGGGGTCGCGGGTTCGAGTCCCGTCCGGACCGCCAAAACAAAACGTAAGCCTATGATAATCAGGGGTTTTTTGTTTAAAATGGTAGCGAGGTACAGTATAATGACCAACCAATATCTGTAATCTATCTATTTGGAAATGGCGCATTGGGATATCCCGATTGTTCAGATAAAAAGTTAAAATTCAAGGAGGCTTTTTTAAGAAGTGGATATCAGTGAGTTTAAATAGTTTTCTTTCAGATTCAACCTTCAGCTTTTAATCTCAAATATCAATTATTGCAGTATATTGCATAATATGAAAAAGTTCGTCCTTAGTGTTTGCGTAATCTTTGGTTTAAATTTTAATCTTAATGCTCAATACGCTTTTGTAAGTACTGGTGGTGACGAGCAAAATGGTTCGGGTGCTGTTTCATATTCTATAGGTCAGATTGCACAAGTAAACTTGAATAGGATCAATCAAGGAGTTCAGCAACCATATGAATGGTATAGAGTAAATACAGAGGTTAAGGGGTATGAAAATCCGCCGTTTACGGTATTCCCAAATCCATTTCAAGGAGAATTAACCTTAGAATCTGAGGTTTCTAGTTCGTTCCATTATCAGGTATTATCAACAACCGGAAAAGTTGTTGCAAAAGGCTCATCCAACTCAAAAATAAAAAGAATTTCTCTTCCTCCGTTATCAGATAACTTGTATTTTCTTGAAGTTCTTTGGGATAATAATAAATCTGTAAAGTTGAAACTGACCAAATTATGAGGAAGCTGTTTTTTATACCTATTTTCTTCTTTTTAACAATTTCTATATTTGCTCAAGCTCCATTAAAATTACCCTTTCAAGCGGTGGTTAGAGATTCAAAAGGAGATCTTTTAAAGAATCAATCTGTAGGTGTACAAATTTCAATACTAAAAAATAGTGTTTCTGGTGCAGTGGTCTTCTTAGAGACTCATTCAGCGTTGAATTTAAGTACTAATATAAATGGTTTACTTACTTTAAATATTGGAGAAGGTAATATAGTAGCAGGTAGTTTAGACAAGATTGATTGGGCAAATGGTGATTACTTTTTAAAAACTGAAATAGATCCAACCGGAGGAACTAATTACAGTATTCAATTTAGTAGTCCTTTACTGAGCGTACCCTATGCATTACATGCAAAGAATGCAGAAAATATAATTAATGATAATGTGTTTGATGGCGATTCTTCATCTACAAATGAAATCCAAGTTTTAGAGTTAACAACTGATTCTATTTTATTAAAACCTTCTGGCAAAGGCGTTTCTTTGGATGATATAAGTAAATATGTAATAGAAAACCAAGATAGGGTAGAAAGGGCTGCCGGAGATACTTTTTATGCGAGTGACACTGTAATGTCTATTCAAAAATGGAAGCACCTAATGAATGGCACAAAGATTATTAATACAGAAGCAGATACATCAGCAATTGATACTTTTTGGATCCCCAAGGGCAAAATTGTAGAAGTTGGAATAATGTCTAGTTTTGTTAGTGGAGTAGGTACATTTAACGGAGGTTATTCTGTGTTGCGTACCGAGTTTTATGTGCTTGATAAAAATGGGAATCGGGTAAATCTAATTTATCACGATGGAGAGGAAAGTCAATTTACGAAGAGTATTGGTAAACTTTACACTGGGAATTCATCGCAGAGCAGTTTATACAGTTGTAGATTTATTACAAATCAGGCAGGGCTTTATTATTTGAGAGGTGTTGTATACGCCGAACATGCAACCGATAATATACCGGGAACATCATATGTTTCTATGTCTGTAGATTTTATAGCCATACATTAATTTTTCACGAGTAACTATATTGTATTGTTGAATTGCGTAAAAATGAACAAAATTGGAATTGTTTGTTTGATTTTGAAATAAAATATTTGTAAAATTTTCTTCAAGTTTTTATTTAAATTTACGAGTAATGTTCACTAGTTGGATAATTGAAAAGAACCAACCCACAAATTCAAGTATTGCGTTAATCTTAAAAACTCCGAAAAAATGGAATTCAAACGGTTGGACAGCGGGTCAGTTTATCTCAATTCAAGTAAATTATGGTAAATCTCAAATTACAAGAAACTATTCTGTAATTGAAGCGGATAACGATAGGATAAAAATATGTATTAAAATAATTGAAGGTGGACAATTTTCTTCTTGGTTGCGTGTTGCACAATTGAATGAAAAAGTCAAGATTAGTGAAGCAATGGGTGATTTCATACTTCCCAAAAAGCTTCCTCAAAAAATCAATTTTATTGCCGCGGGGAGTGGAATAACACCAATATTATCGATGATACTTAGTTTGCGATATAAACAAATTACACCAGATTCAATTCAAGTTATTTACGCAAACCGGAGTCCGAGTGAAGCAATTTATTTACAGGAATTAAAGAATTTATCTGCAGAATTAGGCATTAAAGCATTATTATTTTTTGAATTAGATCCATTGGAAAAATCGCAACAGGGAATTTTGACTAATAAAGTTTGTGATCAATTGGTAAAAGCATCGGATCACAATACCTGTTGGTTTGTTTGCGGACCAAATATTATTTATAATAATTTAGTAAGGTCTTTTGAACACTACAACTTAGATAAAAATAACTTACATACCGAATCATTTAAAACAGAACCACAAAAGGGTTTTTCTGGAAAGTTTAATTTTCAGGATGCCGGTAAAAATTCTATATTAGATGTTCGAGAAAATGAAACAATTTTAGATGCCATAATTCGTTCGGGGGAGAACGTTAATTTTCAATGTAAAGCCGGTATTTGTGGTTCATGTATATTGAAGTTAGAGGATGGTTTATTGATAAATTATCGTGGCGGAATTATTCAATCTGGTGAAAGGTTTTTATCATGTCAATGTGGCTTGGATAAAACTGGGTATGCTTCAATAACAAATAATACCAGAAAAGTTAAAAGTAGAAATTTTTGGATTCGAGTTGCTGCGATGATAGCTGCATTGTTAGTAATAGGAATTAATTTCTCCAATAATGGCGAATTAAAAATGATTGGTTCTTATAACATTGGACATGAGGATTTAAAATGTGAAGACTGCCATAGAGAATCTGATGGAACTATAAGACAGCAAATTCAACATAATACAAAAACTTTTTTGGGATTGCATGGATCAAAAAAATATTTAGACATAAAGTTTAAAGCAGTAACAAATGAAATTTGTGAAAGCTGTCATAATCGTCCAAATGATTTACATCCGATTTCAAGATTTAAAGAAATTAGGTTTTCTAAAGAACGTGAAACAATGGGAGTTCATGAATGTAAGTCTTGTCATGGTGAACACACAGGTAAGAGAGTTGCTAATATTAAAAATGATTTTTGTAAGAGTTGCCATTCTAATACAATCGTAAAAAATGACCCTATTCCAGTAACGCATAAATATTTATTTGAAAATAAAAAATGGAATACCTGTATGCAATGTCATGATTTTCATGGTAATCATAAATATGTTATTCCCCAAAAAATGAGGGATACATTTTCAAAAGAAAAGGTAAATGATTACTTAAATGGAAAAACACAATTATATTCAAAAAAGAAGTTTTACAACTCCACGAAGTAATAAAAATATGCAGAGAAAGATCATTTTAGTATTTATTTTATTCTTGAAAATTAATTTTTTAGTTTCTCAAATTAATATTGGAGCCGAGATAAGACCTAGAACTGAATTTCGAGGCGGGTACAAATCACCGATTGAGTCTGTGAAAAATATGGTTATTTTAACAGATCAACGAACTAGACTTTCATTTGGTTATAAAGAATCTGATTTAGAACTTAAAATTACAATGCAGGATGTCCGAATTTGGGGAGCTTTACCTACAGTTGGAGCAAATGGTTCATCATTAGGCGTTACGGATGCCTGGTTAAAATATCAATTTAAATCAAACGCAAATGTGAAAATTGGTCGACAAGAAATTAGTTTGGATAATGAGAGAATTTTTGGAGCATTAAATTGGGCTCAAGCCGGAAGATTTCATGATGCGATTTGTTTGAATCTGTTTAAAAAGGACAGTCTGAATTTGAACTACCACTTGAATGTATTCGGAACAATAAATCAAAATCAAAATACTCTTGTTGAAGAAAGGTTCACTGTTCAGGGCTCTTATAAATCATTGTTGGGAGTTCATTATGCATGGGCTATTCCCTCAAAATTAATAAATGGTTCATTATTAGGAGCATCGGTTTTATACCCTACAGCAACAACAGATACACAATCACTGACATGGAATTTAAATACTTATGGGGCTACAGCAAACGTTAAAATGGGAATGGTATTTTTAGGGTTAGAAGGTTATATTCAAAATCGTTCTATTACTTCAAAAACAGATTTTTTAGGTGCTTTTTCAGCTCACTATAAGAGTGGTAAGTTAACTTCATTTATTGGGGTTGATTGGTTAAGTAGTAATTTCAACCCAATGTTTGGTACTAATCATAAATTTTATGGTTTTATGGATTATTATTACGTGGGAAATTCGCATCAAAATAAAGGGCTATTCAATCCATATATACGGTTTGACTTTACCGGAAATAAAAGTCAGCTATCTTTTAGGGCGCATCATTTTAGGACCGGGGAATGGAAATCTATCTTAAATAACAATTCAGGTATGGGAGAGGAGATTGATTTACTTTGGTCCCGTTCAATAGATAAATCTTTGAAATTTACATTGGGATGGAGCATTATGCGACCAACCTCATTGTTAAAAGAAATTAAAAGAGCAACTCCATCCTCAGATATTCAAACTTGGGGATTTTTACAACTAACTTACAAGCCAAAATTCAATGAAATTAAACTATAGATTAATCATAGTATTGGGTATTTTTATTGCACTATTTATATATTTATTTATAACAGCACCACCTTCGTTGGAATCAGATTTAAGTGTTAAAAAAAGATTCGCAATAAACGATATTTTTAAACAATTAGCTGCTGAAAACGATGTTACTCGTACGCTCTACACCAAGGCTATTGTGGGGGCTGGTTTAAAACAAGGATTGAAATTTGATGAAAACTGGGCCATGGATGATGTTCATGCAGGACCATTACCGGCATTATTGTTGAGAGGAATTTCCAATAGCATGTCGCATTCGGATATTGCTATTGATTTATTTTTAGGATCAGATTTTCCTATTGAATCATCCAATAAATTTAAAGGTATTCAAGCCGAAAAATTTGAGGAAATAAGACTTGATAAACAGGCTAAATTTTTTTACGACGAGGTGTCGGATAAATATATTGCGATGTTCCCAGATTATGCCTCTGCAATGCCTTGTGTAACGTGCCACAATAATCATAAAAAAAGCGCGAAGAATGATTGGGAACTTAATGATATCATGGGTGCTACTACTTGGGCATACCCCAAGGATTCATTAAGTACGGATGAAGCACTTAAATTATTGGCTGAATATCGTAAAGGGGTTAAGAAAACTTATGAAGAGTATTTAAAGAAATTTGATATACAAACAACGGGAAATCCCCAAATTGGTGATAAATGGCCTTCTCAAGGTTTTTTCCTTCCTAATTATCAAACCTTCAGTGATTCGGTCGGAAAATTAGTTTCGCCTGTGATTTTAGCTCAATATCTTAAAATTGTTGATGATAAGAAATAAGCTAATATCAATATTAACCATTTTTATATGTTTATGTCTTACCGGTTGGTTAATACTGAAAACAAACAATCTTTATTTTGGAAGCTCCTTTGAAAAGTGGCAAGAATTGAAGTATGTAAAGAACTGTACCGGAGTAATACTAATGGTAATGATCTTATCGCAATGGATTCTTAGCAGTCTTCGAGTGAACAAAAAACCGGGATATAATAAATGGAATTTTTATAGAAAATTACATCTATTAGTTGGCCTTTTAACCTTATTTGTTGCATTTCTACATGCTGTAAATTTTGGTTTTGGAATTTTGTTTTTCCTGATGCTTTTTTTTCTGATCAATACAATTATCTCAGCTTTATATGCACTTGGAATTATAAGTCTTGAAAATATAGGAAAATCACTACTACCATTGCATATTATTTTTTCAACTGTTGTTACGGCATTATCCATTTTTCATTGGTGGATTGTGATGACCTATAATTAAAAATATTATCTGTGAGAATATTTTCGAGTAAAGAAAATTTTTATATGATTTTAATGGAGTTTAGTTTTTAAGTAATTGTTTATTTCGTGAAGGATTAATAATTCATATTTACTAAAAAACAAAAAAAGATGGCATTTTTTAATGCCATCTTTTTTGTTTCGTAGGTTTTATGAAAATAACAATCAAATTATTTTCCAAATTTTATATCAAAACGATCCAGCTCCATTACTTTTTTCCACGCATTCGCAAAGTCTTTTACGAACTTTTCTTTTGCATCCGCTGCAGCATAAACTTCAGCGATAGCTCTTAACTCTGAGTTCGATCCAAAGATTAAGTCAGCACGTGTAGCAGTCCATTTAATTTTACCTGTTTCACGATCCATGCCCACAAATTCTTGCTTAGTTTCTCCCGTTGCTTTCCATTTAGTAGACATATCAAGAAGATTGATGAAGAAATCATTATTTAAACTTCCTGGGGTTGTGGTGAAAACACCTTTACTTGAATTGTCGTAGTTAGCATCCATTACACGCATACCACCAACTAAAACAGTCATCTCAGGTGCCGTTAAAGTTAGTAATTGGGCTTTGTCTACTAACAACTCTTCAGTGCTGTAAGTGTATTGAGTTTTTTGATAATTTCTGAATCCGTCTGCCAGTGGCTCAAGAACCGCAAATGAATTTGCATCCGTTTGCTCTTGAGTTGCATCCATACGACCTGGGGTAAATGGAATCTCTAATGTTACACTTGCCCTTTTTGCAGCATCCTCAACACCAGTATTTCCGGCTAATACAATTAGGTCTGCCAAAGAAACTTTTACATCTTTTGATTTGGTATTGAAATCTTTTTGGATTTTCTCTAGAACTCCTAATACTCTTTCTAATTGCTTTGGATTGTTTGATTCCCAATTGCGTTGTGGCTCAAGTCTAATACGCGCCCCATTAGCTCCACCGCGACGGTCAGAACCTCTATAAGTTGAGGCAGATGCCCATGAAGTAGAAACTCTTTCTGAAATGCTTAAACCAGAGGTGCGTATTGCATTTTCTAATTCTTCAATATGAGTAGTTTCAATCAGCTTATGGTTTACTGCTGGAATAGGGTCCTGCCATATAAAATTATCTTTTGGGGTTTCCGGACCTAAATAGGTTGAAGAGGGTCCCATATCTCTATGAGTTAACTTAAACCAAGCGCGGCCGAATGCTTTTGTGAATTCATCTGGGTTTTCCATAAATCTGCGAGAAATCTTCTCGTAAACAGGATCCTTTATTAATGATAAGTCAGTGGTTAACATTGTGGGTTTTATCTTCTTGTCTTTATCAAATGCATGTGGAACCATTACCTTAGGGTTTTTCGCTACCCATTGGTGGGCACCCGCTGGTGATTTTGTGAGTTCCCACTCTTCGTTAAATAAAGCCTTAAAATATCCATGACCCCATTTTGTTGGTGTTGAAGTCCAGGTAACTTCTAAACCAGAAGTTATTGCGTCCTCACCTTTACCGCTTTTGTAAGTACTCTTCCAACCAAAACCTTGCTCTTCGATTGAAGCTCCCTCTGGCTCTGCCCCGACATGTGATGCCGGTCCTGCGCCGTGGGTTTTGCCGAAAGTATGACCACCAGCTATTAACGCTACGGTTTCTTCATCGTTCATTCCCATTCTTCCAAACGTTTCACGAATGTCTTTTGCTGCTAACACTGGATCAGGGTTGCCATCCGGTCCTTCTGGGTTTACATAAATCAACCCCATTTGAACTGCGGCCAATGGGTTTTCTAAATCCCTATCCCCTGAATATCTTTTGCTCTCTAACCATTTTGATTCTGGACCCCAATAAACATTGCTCGCTGGCTCCCAAACATCTTCACGTCCGGCACTAAAACCAATTGTTGGGAATCCCATAGTTTCAAGAGCCACATTTCCTGTTAAAATCATTAGATCAGCCCAAGATATTTTATTACCATATTTTTGTTTAATGGGCCATATCAGGCGTCTCGCTTTGTCTAAATTTCCATTGTCGGGCCAACTATTTATTGGAGCAAAACGTTGTTGTCCTTCTCTAGAACCACCGCGGCCATCGCCGGTACGGTATGTTCCTGCACTATGCCATGCCATCCGTATAAATAAGGGACCGTAGTTCCCATAATCTGCAGGCCACCAATCCTGAGATTGAGTCATCAGGTTTTTAAGATCGTTTTTTAATGCGGCATAGTCTAATTCTGAAAATGCTTCACGATAATTGAAATCGTCACCCATTGGATTAGATTTTTCTCCGTTTTGGCGAAGGATAGATAGGTTGAGTTGATTTGGCCACCATTTTTGATTACCTGTACCTGTAATGGTGTTTCGCTTCTCATCCATACTTTTAATGGCAGTTTTTGACGACCGTGGTGTGACTTCTTCTAAATTTGCCGAAGATTTTTTTGAGCTGCCAAAGTGAAAAGGACATTTGCTTCCTGAACTTTGAGTAACCTCATTCTGTGAATGCAGATTTATTGACATCCCTAGAATTCCTAAAAATATTAGTTTGCGTTTCATAATTTATTGTTTGGTGTTAATCAAAATTATTACCTTATTTTGATTGATAAAAACGAATATTTAGATAGTAATATTGATACCATCAATGAATATACAACAGATTGAATACGTATTGGCTGTAAAAGAGTTGGGTAATTTTAGTTCGGCTGCTGAGAAATGTAATATCACCCAATCCACACTAAGTACTATGATTGGAAAGCTTGAAGAACAAATAGGGATTCAAATTTTCGATAGAAAAACTAAGCCTGTTTCAATTACTAAAGAAGGTGAGGTACTTATACAACAGATGAAAATAATTGCTTTTGAGTTGGATAGATTTAAAGAAACTACTCAAATGCTGAAGGGGGAGCTAGTTGGTAATTTAAGCATTGGAGTTATACCAACTGTGGCTCCATATTTGCTTCCTGGATTTTTAAATGATTTTGCCCGAGAGTTTCCTAAAATGGAGTTTACAGTCTCAGAAATGACCACAGGTCAAATAATTGAATCGTTGAAACGAAGAGAACTCGATCTAGGGATATTAGCAACACCCCTTAATCAAAATGAAATAATGGAACTTCCTTTATATAGTGAGTCGTTTGTTTTATACGATTGTAGTGGAGTTAATTATTCGTCGGATACTGTAAGCATCTCAGAAATTAATTTTGAGAATCTTTGGCTAATGGAGGAGGGGCATTGTCTAAGCACACAAGTATTAAATATTTGTGATTTTAAGCATGGTAGCTACAGGAGACATAATTTCAATTTTAGAGCTGGGTCTATTGATAGTTTAATTCGATTTGTTCGAAAAAATAAAGGATTAACCTTGTTGCCTGAATTAGCAACATTAGAGTTCACTGAAATGGAAAAAGAGAGATTATTTCGTTTGCAAGATCCTGTACCAATTCGGAGTATTGGTATTGTTACCCACGAGCATTTTGTAAAAAAAGGTTTGCTTAAGGTAATGCAAGAAAAAATTCAAATAAAAATAGACGAAACACTGAGCATCAATAATGAAGAATTTATAATAAATCCTTTAAAATAAAGTTTTGATATTAGCGGCGAGTTGCTCTGATTTCTTCAGTAATTCTCAGTTCATTTTCCCACTTATCAAAGCCATATTTTAGTTCTGATTTATTTAAGGACAGAAGTTCATATTCTCTTGCGTCAATCATTGTTTGGAAAATTGAAAAGCGAAGAATATTCTGCTCATATTCGAAATACATAGTGTCAGTTTCAGTTGAACCACTTGTTTTATTGGTAACAATTAACCTGCCATCTGGGTTAAATGTATAAATGTAATCACCCGGATTGTAATTGTAGTTCTGCGTTGCAATTGGGTTTAGTGTTGCAGAATCTAGCACTTCTCTCGATTGGCTTAAAATATTCCAAGAATCGTACAAATCGGTTTTGTCTACGTCATTATCATTATCATCTTTTTCACAGCTAGTAACTCCCCAAATGGTAATGCCAATTACTAAGGTCCAGAATATTTTCTTCATAATTGATGCAAATTTACAGATTCAGAACGCAACTTTTTGCGGCTGTATTCTATGAAAGACGGTTAAGAAAGAAATTCGCCATTTTTTCTATGTGCTCTTTCTTTTCTTCTTTCATTTTATCATAGGTAATAACCATCATTCCAGAGCGTGGGTTTCTTTGAAGAAAATTGCGGTGATTATTGATAAATCGCCAGTATAATGAATCCCATATTTGCTCCCATTCGGAATTAGATTTTTTATAATCGGACATTTTAACAATGTAATTGCTCCCTGAAATGTATGGTTTAGTGGTTATTAAGCCGCCATCTGCAAACTGAGACATTCCATAAATATTTGGTACCATGACCCAATCGTAAGCATCTATAAAAAGTTCCATGAACCAACGGTAAACGTCATCGGGATGAAACTCACATAAAAGGAAGAAATTTCCGAGTACCATTAATCTTTCAATATGGTGACAATATCCTGTTTTCAATACCTTTTTAATAACATTGTCTACTGGTATTATTCCCGTCGTGCCTTGGTAAAATGATTTGGGTATGGGTCTTTCAAATCCCCAAAAGTTAGAATTGCGTTGCTTGCTCCCTTCACGGATGTAAACTGCTCTCATAAATTCCCTCCATCCCATAATCTGACGAATAAAACCTTCTTTGGAATTTAACGGTACATCACTAGAATGTGCTTCATTAATTAGCGTTTCGGGAGAGAGAAGACCAATGTTAAGTTGCGGTGTAAGTATTGAGTGATAGGTGAAAATATCATTTGAATTTTGGGTGAATGCATCCTCAAAATCGCCAAATAACTTAAACCTGTTTTCTTTGAAATCTTCCCAAGCTGCCATACTTTGAAAAGGGTCAGTTGGATAAAATTCATCGGAGGACTTTAGAAAATCTAGCGTTCCAATGTTGTTTGGGAAATGTTTTTCAACATATTCTTCTGCTTCAATAACATGTTGATCACGAAACCTAAGGTTCGGTTTTGGAGGAATGTGATTTTTGGGATAAGACTTTCTATTTTCAGCATCAAAAGTTAGTTTACCACCCACGGGTTTACCATCTTGCATTAGAATATTCCTATTTTTTCTTTGATAGGAATAAAAGTCAGTTTGGAAATAACGCTTTTTTACGTTGAAATAGGCGTTAAAATCCTTTGCTGTATTTAGAAAATTCGGATTTTGTAGACAGTTAAGTATTAATTTATGTTGGTATGCACTGGAAATAATTTGTTTTTCTAACCAGTTGTCATCAGTGTTGATGTAGGTTAAAGTTTGAAAATGCTTTTTGATTTCTTTGAATAACTCCTTAACCGATGCTTCCGGCTGATGAAATTCAATATATCGAACCTCAAATCCAGCATTTGCAAGATGTTGCTGAAATTTTTTCATGCTTGCGCGATGGTATACAAGCTTAATTTTATGAAAATTATATTGGGTGAAAAACAGTTTGTTTTCAACCAAATAAACTGTTTTTATTTTATTGAAATCTAATACGTTGTAATGTAGCTGATGAGGGAAAATAACAGCGCATTGACTCATGTAGATTTAACAAATGTTTAATGACTTAGTTTTTATTTGTCATAAATAAATTAATTAATCGAATTTCCGAAGAATTAATAATTCAAAATACTTATTTCGCAGTATGTTATACAGAGGGCTTGTACTAATGATATTAGTAGTATCAACTTTAGGGGTTAGTGCACAAATGAGGCAGGGATTTACTCCAAATATATCGGGAAGTGTAGTTGCCGCCGAAGATAATTCATCAATTTCTGGGGCGAAGATTGAAGTATGGTATTTTCCTGAAGATTCTTTGAAATATTGGCGCACAAAATTTCCAAATGCAGCGAGTTTAAATAAACTTAAGGAAGAGTCCTTACTTTCTTCAGGATTATCAATCGATGATGGTAGTTACCATTTAAAGGTTGAAGCGGGAACAATGATGAAGTTGCGTAATCAAGGGGTTAAATTCAGAGAAATGATGTTCTCTGTATTTATTCAAAAATCTGAATACGAAGATGTTTGGAATATTGTCAAACCACAAATGCAAAGAACAGATGAAGGCGTTTCAATTGATTTGGGGGTTGTCAAGCTACGTAAAATTGCCAATTTACAAAAGTTAGACGCAATAAACATCAGAACAAAGGCAATTGAAATGAAAGGTGATACCACTGAAATTAATGCAGGGAGTTTTAAAGTTAATCCAGATGCAACTGCGGAGGATTTGATTGCGAAAATGCCGGGAGTAATGAAATCAGGTGGTGATTTACAAGCGCAAGGGGAGAAAGTTCAGCGTGTTTTGGTAGATGGCAAGCCATTTTTTGGTGAAGATCCTAAAGCTGCGTTAAAAAATGTACCTGCAGATGCTATTTCCAAAGTTCAAGTATATGATGCTCAATCTGAGCAGAGTCAATTTACTGGTTTTGATGATGGAAATACTACCAAAACAATCAATATTATTACAAAAATGGGTTTCAAAAATGGACAATTTGGAAAAATATTTGGCGGTGTTGGAAAGTCTATTGAGGGATCAGGCGATGATATTAAATTTCAAGGGGGAGGAACTTACAATACTTTCAGTGGTGATAGGCGAGTATCAATTTTAGCTCAATCTAATAATATAAATGAACAAAATTTTGCGGTTGAAGATATATTAGGGATGATGCCAAGTGGAGGTCGAGGAGGAATGCGATCTATGGGTGATTTCTTTGTTGCAGATCAAGATGGGATTGTTACCTCTCATATGTTGGGGTTGAATTATGCCGATAAAATAGGTAATTGGGATATCTCTGGCAGTTATTTTTTCGGAAACTCTGTGAATAACCGAGAGTCTGATTTACAGCGTTTTTACATTGCAGGGCGGCAGACAGGATTAAATTATGCTGAAAAAAGTCATAAAATAAGTGATAATATCAATCATAGAATTAACGGGCGTCTGCAATGGAATATTAATGAAAAAAATAAATTGATATTACAACCAAGAGTAACTGTTCAAAACAATAGCAGGAATGATACAATCGATGCTGTTACTGGTGTTGAAGCAAGCCTGACTACATTGGTTCCGATTTCTAAATTGAATAATCGACAAGATGAAAATGGTGATGCGCTGAATGCGAGTTTAGAAATTGATTATATGCATGCATTTGCCAAGCCAGGCAGGTCAATTGCTATTGAGTTTGTGCCAAGTTTTAGAAATAGAAATGGTGTAAATAATCTTGCAAATAACTTGCTATTAGAAAGTTCTTCTAATGGTATTTTAACGGATCAAATTATTTCATCGTCTAGTGGTAATTTGTCTTACTCTACGGAGATTGAATTTACCGAAATGATAGATTCAGTTAATGGAATTGAATTTGAATATCAATCCGATTTAAATCAAAATTCAAGTGAAAGATTGAATGAATTTGCAGAATTAGGTGAATATTATTTAGATACGCTATTGTCTAACCGCTATGTAAACGGATACTACCGCCATGCGTTAGGTGCTCAATATCAATATAAATTAGGGAAATGGAGAATGGATTTTGGAGCTTACGGTCAAATAGCAGGCTTAAATGGGGAGCAAAGTTTTCCCTATCCTCAAGATATAAAACGTACTTTTTACAATGTAATGCCTAGAGCTTCCATTCGTTATGGGGATCATAGAAGTAGCCATTTTAGATTATTCTACAGAACCAATACAAATGCTCCAGATATTCAGGATTTACAAAATGTAGTTGATAATTCTAATTTATTACAGTTATCCGTAGGTAATCCAGAATTGGTTCAAAATTACCAACATAGGGTATTTCTACGCTATTTCTCAATGAATCCAGAGTCGGGGAAAAGCAAATTTGTATTTGGTAACTTTAGTACTACTCAAAATGCATTTACTAATTTTACTCGTTTAGCAGGCGAAAATGGTCTGCAGGTAGTTGTAGGGGATAGTACTTACTTATTAAATCCAGGATCACAAATTACTCAGAAAGTTAATATGAATGGGGCTATATCAGCGATGTTGAGTGGTTCTATTGGTCAGCCGCTAGCCGGTGGAAAATTGAATTTAAATGTAGGGTTGACCATTAATTATTCACAGACACCAAGTAAAATTCAAGTGGGGGAGGGTGAAATTTTGAGGAATATTTCAAAAAATCCTTCTGCATCACTGAATTTAGGGTTGGGATCAAACATAAGCGAAAAGATTGATTTCATGATTAGTAGTATGAGTTCCTTGTCAGAAGTAAGAAATACAATGGCCTCCAATTTAACTTCTAGTTTACAACAGTATTTCTTTCAAACCTCAAGTTTGAATATAAATTTAATGCCATTAGGTTCGTGGGTGATTACTACAGATATAAGTCACAGAGCATTTACGGGACTTGATGCAGATTTTAATCAAAACTTTTTCCTTTGGAATGCATCAATTGGAAGAAAGTTTGGTAAAAAGAACGAGTGGGATGTTAGATTTAGAATTTTTGATATTCTTAACCAGAACAGATCAATAAATCGTTCGGTAACAGAAACATATTTTGAGGATGTAAGTACAAATGTATTGACTCGCTATGTCATGTTGAATTTGACCTATAATATTCGCAATTTAAAGGGCGGGGATAATCAAGATATTGATCCAATGCGTTTAAAAATGATGAAATATTGGCGCGGTCGACATCATTAAAATGCCTATAATTGTATTTGAACGATAAACACCTTCTGGAAAAATTATAAATCATGATTAAGAAAACTTCTGCATACATGTGTGTTTTATTGATGTTTTTGTTAAATCAGAATTCTCTTCGGGCACAAGAAACATATTCGGATAATTATGGTGATCCAGATTTGGCGGATGAAGAACTACAGGATGGTAAATGGACTTTTTGGGGTAGTTCAAATATTACCACTAATCAAAGTCAATTTTCAAATTGGCAAGGAGGTGGTCAAAATGCAATTTCGGTGGCAACCTCCCTTAGTTTAAATTTGTTATATCAAAATAGTAAAACAACCTGGCAAACTACTTTAGACGCGGGTTATGGTTTAATGCTTCAAGGGAAAAATGGTATTTGGTATAAAAATGACGATAGAATATTTTTAGCTACTCAACTAGGTAGAAAAGCGAGTAAGAACTGGAATTATTCATTGTATTTATCCCCTCAAACACAATTTCAACCAGGATATTATTCAGAATTTGATACAATGCCCATATCAGATTTTTTTGCTCCTGGATATGTTGTTGCTTCATTTGGTTTTGAATATAAGCCTGATCAAAAACTGAGTGTTTTTTTAGGCCCATTATCCTCAAAAAATACATTTGTATTAAATCAGGATTTAGCCAATATGGGAGCTTATGGTGTTGAGCCAGGTATATACGATTATGCTAAAGGAAAGTATATTACTGAAGGTAAAAAGTTGAGGAGTGAAACAGGAGGATTTATAAGAATTAGTTTTTATGAACCGCGTGTTATGAAAAATATTTCTTTAGATTCGCGGCTTGAGTTATTTGCAAATTACTTGTATAAGTTTGGTAATATTGATGTTAATTTTGAAAATCAAATCAACTTTAAGGTAAATGAATATATCTCAACCAACCTCATACTTCATCTCATTTATGATGATGATATATTAATTGCCTTGAATGAAGATTTTACCAGATTTGGCCCAAGATTGCAGTTTAAAGAGGTTTTATCCGTAGGGCTTACAATTGATCTTGGGGGAAATAATAATTATTATTAAAATATAACTTACTCCAGCGGTAATTTTACTGAGTGAACAGAACTGAATCTACTTGGTAATAAATAGGTTATTCCTATTTCATGTATCATCGGATTATTAGCAACTCTTAGGCTTAAATTAGTATTGTTCGAATAATTTAAAAACCAATTGCCTTTTCTATAACCAAAATTGCCCATTACGCTGTGAGCTATTTGATTTCCCATTGAATTTTGTTTTAATCCGAATCCATAATAAATATTTCCTTTGCGAAAATTAATGTCTTCAGATATAGAAACTAATCCACCCTGCAGATAGGCGTTTATTGAAGGAATAATATTAAATCGCGAGTTCCCGAGATTCAGCCCCGCTTGAAGAACTACGCGAGATTCAATTCTTTGATTAGATTCATTATAAAAAGAGATATTGGGTTGATTTATATTGTAAAGTGCCGCACCAATAAAATATTTTGGTTGTGAATATAGTGCTCCAATACTGAAGTGGATCGCATTCACTGATAATTTTGCAAGAGGTTCGTTGGTAGGTAGCTCGAATCCGGTCATGGTAGGATTAATTTGATCTTCCCAAAGGAAATTCTCAACTCCAAAATTGAAATTTGAATATTGACCATTTAATGCCAGCTGAATACCTCCATTTGATAATTTTATACTGTAACAATAATTCAAACCAGCTGAAAAGTGATTATAACTTGAATTACCCGTTGTACCAGCAAATAAATCTGTACTGTATAGATTTATTCCCCACGATGTATTTTCATTGGCAATAATATCCCCTTCAATTGCATTGGTCGTAAGTCGCCTATCAAGAGATAACCATCTTGCTTGAATATTAGTAGCTATTCGTGACGCCCTTTGTGCATCATACATGCCCATACCAATGAATGCGGGATTTGTTAATTGCCTAACGTTGTATGATTGATTGAAATTTGGATTCTGTGCATTCAGAATACTTATCGAGCTTATAAATGTCAATGCAAACACGATAAATCGATATAGATTATATAATTTCAAACGATTCAAAAGTATATAGTTTTTTATATACATTTATAATGATACTGCTTTTTTTTAATTTTTTTATTAATTTGATTATTGGTAATTTTGGTATTCATAGTCCAATTTATGTGGTCTAAAAAACAAGTAAATGATATCATAAATAACAAGTCCTTTTTATCGGGAGTTGTTCATTGGTTTCTCCTAATTATAATTGGTCTTTTTGGAATTTCAAATAATTTAAAAGCACAGTGCACTTCGATTTATGGTTCATTAATACCGAATGGCATAGTTCAGGGAGATAGTATATTTCTTTGTGAAGGTGATTCCTTGCATATTATCAATGAATTAATAGATACTAGTGGTTCTGCTGTGTCTCAGCAATGGGAGGTAGTGGGTAAAGGCGTTATTTTTACTCAGGATTTTCACGATAAATTTTCTTCTTCTATTGATACAGTTAAATTCACACATTCAAACTCAAGTTGCACTTTGTTCTATGAATATTATGTATTTACAAGTTCAATTTCGCCTAAAATTTGGGTGAATGACACCATACAATGTCTAACAGGAAATCAATTTATTTTTGAAGATAGCGGAACTTTAATTCCTGGTAATATACCTGTAGATTCCTTGAAGTGGCTAATTGATGGTCAAATTTATGCCGATGTTAGTAATATTAATTTTAATAATGATTCTTTACATTCAGTCTCTTACGAGGTCTGGACAAAAGGTGGTTGTTATGCTAAAGATTCAATAAATGTTAGTGTACTGTCTTCTCCTGAAATCTCCATTGAATATCTCACAGATACTTTATTTTGTTATCAAAAAGGAATAAATGACACTGTAAAATTAAAGAAAACAGCTTCGCTAATTAGTTCAACTGGTGATTCTATTGTTTCATCTTTATGGAAAATCAACTTAAATTCATATGCGGCTGATACATTTGTTTATGTATTTGATCCGTTACTTGGCGGATTATATGGTGATATTAACTTTCCAATTGAAGTAACGGCATCAAATGGTTGTAAAGTGAATAAAACGGCAAAAGTCCATGTTGTCGCACCTTTCCAGACATCTTTTTCTTCTTCAGATACTTCAGTTTGTGAAGGCACTAGTATTACTGCATATTTTAATACAGTTTTCAATACAAGAGATCCATTATATAAAAGAGAGTTTAAACTAACCTCAAATCTAACCTATACAACAACTAATAATAGCTTCAACTTTTACCCTCCCGATACTGGAGATTTTGAGGTGTTTGTTTTTGAAACCTCTACAGGTAAATGCCGAGATACGGGAAGGATAATTTTAAACTCTAAATCAAGTCCAATTTCTTTAATTCTAGGTGATAAATATGTACACTGTGAAGGAGACCAAGATACTTTATTCTTTTCATCATTTGAGAATGATACAGTTCTAAATTATAATTGGTTTTTATCGGGTAATCTGATAGATACAATCCCGCAATTTTTCTTGTTTAAAGACTCAGTAGGTATAGAGAAACTTAAATTAAGAATATCCAATAATATAGGATGTGAAAGTATAGATTCAATTGATGTTGGAATTTCTCCAAAACCAGATGTTAGCATCAAAAGATATAATTCTGATTCTTGTGTGCTTGGTAACCAAAAATTTAGAATCTTAAATTCCAACCCCTCCAATATTACAGCTGTTCAATGGTATTTTCATGATTCAACTACGGTTAATGATTCTATAGCAAACAAAACTTACACTAACAGTGGAAATTTTAACATTACTGCAATAGCAATTGACCAATATGGGTGTTTAGATACTGCTATTTTAAATGTTTTTGTACCTGTTCCTCCCGTTTCTAAATTTAGCGTGAGTTCATATCAATCTTGTTTTGGAAATCAAGCTTTTACATATTATGATTCAAGTTATTCGGATACCGGACAAATCATGCAAAGAGATTGGTTGTTTTCAGATGGGTATTCAATACTTAATGACACAATTGGTTCATTTTCTAAGAATTTTAATAACCCTGGGACATACACGTTAACTCAAATAATAACAAATGATTTGGGGTGTTCTGATACATCAAGCGATTTCATATATGTTTACCCAAATCCAACTGCGGATTTTAGCGTAAATGATATTCAGCAATGCAAAACGAATAATTTATTTAAAATTACAAATTCCTCAGCATCGAACTTTACAGATAGCACACTTTTATATTTCTGGGATTTTGGGGATTGGTCTAATAGTAATCAAAAATCACCCAATAAATCGTATAACAAAATTGGTAATTTTAAAATTAAATTAAAGGCAACATCTGTTTATGGTTGCACCGATAGTGCGGATTTGAATGTATTGGTAAAGAAAATTCCTGAAATTAATTTAACGGTTAATAATGCCATACAATGTGAAGATAATAACTCATTTGACTTTTATGATTCGTCTAAATTTAATGGTTCTTTAGATTCAATTTTTAAAACGGAGTGGACCCTAAAAGGAGTTACCGAAATAGGAAAATCCAAGTCATATTCCTTTAACACATCGGGCACTTATTCCGTAACTATGCATAGTTATGGTATTAATGGGTGTTTTGATTCTGCTGTTACTAATGTATCCGTGTTACCAAAACCCGTTTCTAAATTTTCTGTTTCAAAGGATACTCAATGTTTAGTAGGTAATGTATTTCAATTTAACAATCAAAGTACAATAATATCTGGTGGAGGAAATCTAACGTATACTTGGGATTTTGGTGATTCTACTAATGCGAATTCTAGTTCTCCTTCAAAAACATACAACAATTACGGTAAATATCCGGTTAAATTAGTAACTACTAGTCAATTTGGTTGTCAAAACGCAATTTCTAAATTCATCAATGTAATTTCAAACCCTAAAGTAAGCTTCGCATCAGTGGGTGGTAATGCTCAATGTAAAAGTGGAAATAGGTTTGATTTTAATAACCAAACCGATAGTTTGAACGGAAGTGGACTCATTTATACATGGAATTTTGGAGATAATACAAATTCCTCATTAAAAAACCCTATAAAGTCTTACACAAATCCGGGTGTTTATACAGTAAAATTAATTACGAGAAATATTTTTGGCTGCAAGGACAGTAATTCTCAATTATTTACAATTTATACTGAACCTAGTGTAGAATTTAATATTAACTCAAATAAACAATGTGAAGAAAATAATTCCTTTAAAGTATTAAATACATCTTCAAGCAGTTACAATGGAGGTAGTCTAAATTATAAATGGTTTTTGGACGATTCATTAATTTCTGTAACCAAAAACTTAAATATAAATTCATTAGTAAAGGGATCATATGCTTTAAAATTACTTGCTATTAATAGTAATTCATGTGTAGATTCAATGATTGAAAATATTCAGGTTTTAGGAAGTCCGAGTGCTAATTTTTCAATAAACCAAGATTCACAATGTTTAGATGGTAATAAGTTTGAGTTTCAGAATAGTAGTTTTATAAGCGGTGGAAACCTATCTTACATATGGAATTTCGGAGATAGCATAAGTTCACAGTTATCTTCCCCATCAATAATATTTGAAAATCATGGTAATTACACTATAACACTTGTTGCATATACACCAAATGGTTGTAAGGACACATTAAGCAAAAATGTTTTAGTACATTCTACTCCAGAAATTTCCTTTTCAAGCGCCGATACAAATATGTGTCTTAGTGGTAATGAATTTATTTTTAATAATGTATCTTCAAATCCCGATGGTTCTTCAATAAACTTTAAATGGGATTTTGGCGATTCTACAGTGGTAAGTACACAAAATCCAACCAAGAAATATACCAAATCTGGGAATTATTTTGTTCGGTTAGTGGGTCAAAGTGCCTTTGGTTGTATAGATAGTTTTGTAAAGGTGGTAACAATTTTTGAACAGCCTTATTCATCTTTTTCTACATTGCAATCGGAGCAGTGTTTTATTGATAATAATTTTGAATTTATTAATACTTCTTATATTAAGGGTAAAAGTCTGTTAACTTATTATTGGGATTTCGGTAATGGTACTTTTGATACGGTGGAGACACCAGAAATGTCCTATGCCTTTCCTGGTGTTTTCAATGTTACGTTGGTTGTTAACAGCAGCGATGGTTGTAGCGATACTACTAAATCTCAAATGAGAGTGCACGAAATGCCAACCATAAATTTTGATATTATTAAAACTGATACTTGCTTGAAAGCAAATATTATTAATTTGAAGAATAATTCTGTGTCTAATAATGCTTCTACATTAACATACAAATGGGCGTTTGGAGACAATAATGAATCTGTTGGAGATAATCCAAGTCATCGATATTCAACATTTGATACGTTTGAAATCAAATTAATTGGCCTAACTTCTTACGGCTGCAAAGATTCAACTAAAAGTAATGTGATTATTTACCCAAATCCCATTGCAGATTTTACAGTTAATAGATTGAATCAATGTATTAGAGGTAATAATTTCAAAATTAATAATCTATCAAGCTCAGATTTAGGGAATATTTCCAGCAATTGGTTTTTCGGGGATTCCTTATTGAACAACGTTGATAATCCAAGTTTTACTTTCGATTCAGTAGGGAACTACAGCATTAAACTTTTTGTTGTTAACGAGTTTGGTTGTATTGATACTTTAAAAAAGAATGCTACTACATTGCCAAGTCCAAATTCGCTATTTGTGGTAACAGATTCGATACAATGTATAAATGGTAATAAGTTTATTTTCCTTAATAACTCTAATGTAAGTCTTGGGAATCTTAATTTTATTTGGGATTATGGTGATGGTGCTATTAACAAATTATATAATGGAGAATACAGTTATTTAAATCCAGGAGATTACACTGTTCAATTAATTGCCAAAACGGATAATAATTGTTCTGATACTTCAGTGAATAAGGTGATTGTAACTCCCAAACCGAATGTAAGCTTCGACATTAATAAATACAATCAATGTCTTAAATCAAATTCTTTTAATACCTCAAATAATAGCGTTTACAATGGACCCGATTCAATTTCATTCCGTTGGAATACGGGAGATGGAGGCACGTATAATTCAAAAAATATATTTCATATTTATTCAGATTATGGAAAATATAAGTTTCAATTAATTGTTGAAACGGAGACAGGGTGTAAAGACTCATTTGCAAAAGATGTTGAAGTTTACGCTCAAGGTAAATCTGAAATCAATATTATACGAGATAGTATTTGCCTGTATAATAATGAAGTAAGAATTGGCAATAATTCAAGAATTGTTGGTGATAGGTTTACTTCAATTGAGTGGATTTTTGGAGATGGACTGTATTTTATCACCCAATCATCCAACCCAATTGATCATTCTTATAATGATACTGGTACTTATTTAGTTCAACTTATTACAACAACTAACCATCTTTGTAAAGATTCCTCTTCAGGTAATATTACTATATTACCTAATCCAACTGCATTAGTGTCTTCAAATACAGATATTACATGTTTTAATGAGCAGAATTTCGAATTTTCAGATATCAGTACATTTAATGATTTAAGTTACACCCGATCTTGGATAATCGGCGGTAAAATTCTTGGTGCTGATAGTATTTTGAATTACGAGTTTGAAGAGCCGGGTTTGAAAAAAGTTAAATTAGTAGCAACTAATATTGTAGGGTGTACCGATACATTTAATTATGAAGTTTTAGTTAATCCTTCCCCGCATGCCGATTTTAGGATCAATCAAAGAGTTCAATGTTTATTAGAAAACGAGTTTAGATTTGAAAATACGTCAACAGGTATTGGTTTGATTCCTGAGGGCTTATGGCTTCCAGAACCTGGATCAGCTGCTTTTGAGAATGATTTAATTTATAATTACTTAAACGCAGGAAACTATGATGTAACTTTAGTTACTTATAATGATTCTGGATGTACTGATGAAATAACAAAAAATGTATTAATAAATCCAACGCCAGAGGCAATTCTAAGCAGTAACGATATATGTACTTTAGAACCGGTTACTTTTAATCCTAATGCCAATATTTCCAGTGGGAGTATAGTTCAATACGATTGGAATATGGGAGAAGGTACTTTTAAAAACGATACCTCGCCCACTTATACTTACCTATTGCCTGCAGAATACACTGTGAAATTACGTTTGGTTTCTGATAAAAATTGTGAAAACCGATTTAGTACAACTTTCAATGTTCATTCACGCCCAATAGCCGATTTTAATAATTATACAGAACGACCAACTATCTTATCTCCTAATGTATTATTAGTGGATTCTAGTTACGATGCTTGGTATTGGGAATGGGACTTTGGTGATGGTAGCCCGTTTGGATTATTTTATTTTGAGGAGCATGAATATAAAGATACAGGAAACTTTAATGTCAGGTTGGTTGCTTTTTCAGATTTTGGTTGTACCGATACAATGATCAAGGTGATTAGAATATGGCCAGAGTATAGGCTTTTATTTCCTACTGCTTTTTCACCCAATAATGATGGTATAAATGATAAATATCATATTAAAGGGTTTCATCATTCATTAAATGCAGTAGATATAAAGATTTATTCTAAAAATGGTATATTGGTTTATCAATCAAATGACATACTGGATGGTTGGGATGGTACCTACATGAATGAGAAAATAAAATACATGCCATCCGCCCCTTACGAATTGATTTTACATGTTAAGGACCTTTACGGAAAACAAAAGACATTTACCCAGAAGATAAATTTAATTAGATAATTAGTGAAGTATATACGAAACATATTGCTATTAATAACAGTATTCTTCTTCGGACATCTTAATGCTGTGGATATTAAGGTGAAATCTTCGGTAGCAGTTAGTTGTCACGGCGCTCAAGATGGTAGTGTGGTTTTACAAGGTTTATCTGGTCAATCTCCATACACTTATAAAATCAATAATCAATCAACCTTCTCTAATTCAGATACCTTTAGCGGATTAGCATCTGGTAATTATTGGGGTTTTGTTAAGGACTCGAATGGAGATATTGATTCTGTACAATTTTTCTTGGCTCAACCAAGTGCGTTATCAATTACTAATTCGGTGACTATACCAAATTGCCCCAATAACTCTACGGGACAAATTAATATTAACGTATCCGGTGGATCCGGAGGATATTCATATTCTTGGACAAAAAATGGTCAAATTATTAGTAATACCAGAAATATAGCCAACCTTAAGTCTGGTACATATATATTAGAGGTTACCGATGTTAATCTTTGTCAAGTAAAAGATACCATTGTAGTTGGAAGCACTAACCCAATTTCTCATTCGGCAATAATATCCGACATAAGTTGTTATAATGTCAACGATGGCTCAATTAAAATAACTATTTCTGGTACAAGTAATACATACAGTATAAATTGGACCGGGCCAGGTAGTTATACTTCAAGTTTAAGTGAAATTAGTAATTTAAAATCTGGAAATTACAATTTGACAATAATTGATGATACTACATTATGTGAAATAAATAAAACCTATTTTATTAAAAACCCTGCTGAACTTATAGTATCTATTAAAAATAAACGGAATGTTTCGTGTTATGGTGATTCTAATGGGTTGATTCAACCACTTGTTATAGGCGGGTCCCAGCCCTATTTTTATGAATGGACCTCAACTAATGGGCAACAATCCTATTCTTCAAGAATAATTGATGCACGTATGGGTAATTACAACCTTGTTGTTACCGACAATAGAAATTGCACGGATACCTTAAATACCACAATAACAGAACCTTTATCCTTGCTGTTATCTTCAAATATTAAGGATGTAACGTGTTATTCTAGTCAAGATGGTTCAATAGAATTAACGGTTGGAAGAGGTTTGCCACCATATATTTATAAATGGTCTACTGGTGATACAAGTAAGAACTTGGCTAGTTTATATGCGGGTGATTATAATATTATCGTTACTGATAGTAACGGATGTAATATTAAAAGGAAATTAACTGTTGGAACACCTGCACCTCTTGCAATTAATTATTCGACTAAAGATGTAAAATGTTTTGGTGATAGCACTGGTAGTTTCACATTTTATATTTCTGGAGGAATTTTTCCGTGGAAATACTTTTCTGTTTTTCCTAATGGTGATACCTCTTTGGTTGCTGTAAATAAAAATTTATTTTCTGGGAACTATAAAGTATTTGTTGAAGATAATAACCTCTGTAATGATAGTGCCATAATATACGTTTCTCAACCAGATTCAATAAATTTAGATTTAGTTGTAATTAATCCTGCTTGCAATGGTGGAACAGGTTCTATTTCCGCCAAAGTTCTTGGCGGGGTAAAGCCATATTCTTTTGACTGGATTGATAGTAGTGGTAGTTTGTTTTCTGGTACTCAGAATGTACTTGGATTAAATAAAGGGCGATATTATTTGCAGTTTTCCGATGCAAATCAATGTTCAATTTATGATTCTTTGATAGTAGAAGAACCTCCTAAATTGGAATTAAGTAATGATAGTGTGGCTTTCCCTTATTGTTTAACTGATACATCAGGTTATATTTCGTTTATAACAGTGGGAGGAACAAAACCCTATGAGTTATATTTAAATAATAATTTAAATAATGGTTCAGGTCTGTATTCAGGGTTAGCTACCGGTAAATATATTGGAGTTGTAATTGACTCAAATTTTTGTTCTGATACCATCCAAATTGATCTAAAATATTTAGATACTATTAAACCACAGATAATTATAAATTCACCAACAATTTATCTTGATAACCTTGGTAAATCTAATTTAACTAGTCAGTTAGTAGATAATGGGACTTCTGATAATTGTGGAATTTCAAAATTCGAATTACAAAAAACACAGTTCAACTGTAATGATTTAGGACTCGTAACAACACAGTTAACGGTTTCAGATTTTAGTAATAATACTATTACTCAAACAGTTTCATTAACAGTTAAAGATACAATACCACCTAATATTAAAGTAAAGCCCGTTGCTACATATTTGAATAGTCAAGGGTTAGCTACTGTAAATCCAAACTCTGTAAATAACGGAACTTTTGATAACTGTTCTATAGATTCATTTATATTGATTCAAAGTCAATTTACTTGTAAAGATTTAGGAATTAATTCAATTCCTGTTAGAGTAGTTGATGTATCGGGGAATGTTTCACTTTCAAACGTTTCAATTTCTGTTTTAGATACAACTAAGCCTGTGTTAAAATATCAAACAGTAAATTGTTATTTAAGTTCTTCAGGGTTAGGAATAATTGATTCATCCGATATTGATGCTGGTAGTTTTGATAATTGTTCAATCACCAGAAGAACTATTGATAAACGCATATTTAGCTGTGCAGATTTGGGAAATAATTTTGTTCGATACACTATATATGATAAAAGTGGAAACTTTTCCTCTGCTTTAGTTAAGGTTGTTGTAATTGATACTGTTTCGCCTGAAATAAGAACAAAGTCAAAAACATTGTATTTAAATCAGTATGGGTATACAGTTCTTTCTCCAAATGACATAGACGACAATAGTACAGACAATTGTGCTATTGCGAGTAAGGTTATTAATCAAAGTGTTTTTTCTTGTAATGATGTTGGAAATCGAATAGTTACTTTAAGTGTTTTTGATCCTTCAGGAAACGTATCATCTTCAAATATTCAGGTAACTATTAAAGATACAACAAATCCGATTAATAAAACTCGAAATCCTACAATTTATCTGGATCAAAATGGGGTGGCACGATTATCTGTATACGATGTAGATAATGGTACAAAAGATAATTGTGGAATTTCAGTTAGTAGTATTTCTGAGGATAAATTCTTTTGTTTTGAACGTGGAACTAAAACTCTAAAGTTTAAGAGTGTAGATAATATAGGAAATGAATCAATAAGTACATTTGAGGTTAAAATTCGTGATACTATTCGACCGGTAATTAAAGCAATTCCAAAAGATATTTATTTAAATCAATATGGATCAGCTACAATAAGTCCAGAATATTTCGATAACGGGAGTTTTGATAACTGTGGAATTAAAAATAAAATATTAAGTAAAAGTAGTTTCAATTGTTCTGACATAGGCAATGCAAATATTGTTTATGAAATTATAGATTCTTCAGGGAATAATCAACTAGAAGTTTTATCCTTTAGAGTTTATGATACTATCTCTCCAATTATTAAAATCCCTAACTACATAAGATTTTTAGATTCAACCGGTGTAGCATCAATTTCTTTTACAGATGTAGTCCCATTTATTCGTGATAATTGTGAAATTTTGTCTATTGAATTGTCAGATACTACCTTTTTATGTGACAAAATTGGACTTAATCAGGTTTTCTGTACTGTTATTGATAAGTCACTGAATAAATCTAGAATTCCTTTTTTTGTTGAGGTTTTTGATACTATTCGTCCTGTTCTAAAATTAAAAAATATTGACGTACTAATTGATACCTCAGGTTATGTAGATATTACTCCATATTCCTTGGTAGATTCAATTAAAGAGAATTGTGGTATCAAGGACATTTATATTAGCAATAAAAGGTTTTTTACTTATAATGAAGGATTAAATTTTGTTTACATTTCAGTTGTAGATAATTCAAATAATTCATCGGGTGATATTATTGGACAAATAAATGTGATTTTAGGCGATTTGGATCAGGATAGTATTCCAGACTATATAGAAGGTCCATACGATTTTGACGGGGATTTAGTGCCAAACTATTTGGATAAAGACTCTGATAATGATGGTATACTTGATGTTGATGAAAATGGTGGCTTTAAGGAATTATTGGATCAAGACGAGGATGGATACTTTAATATATTTGATATTGATACTGACGGTGATGGCATTATGGATTTATTTGAGACCAATGGTTTTGATGTAGAGCCCTATGATGGAAGAATTGGAATCGGTAAGGTAAATGTTGATATAATTACCGGTATTCCAATTTTATCCAATAACGCTGCTGGAGCGTCATTAATCGATACCGATTCTGACGGAATAAATGATTTTAAAGATGTTGATTCAGATAATGATGGTATTGATGATTCAATAGAAAAAGGCAAAATTCTATTGCCTGTGGATACAGATGGTGATGGGATTTTTGATTTTAGAGATACTGATTCAGATAATGATGGAATTGATGACATTGTAGAAGGGATTACTGATACGGATGGTGATTTATTAAAAAACTATGTGGATTTAGATTCAGATAATGATTTAATTTCAGATTCAATAGAGGGTGTTAATGATCTTGATTTGGATGGTTTGGGAAATTGGATTGACACCGACAGTGATGGTGATGGTATAAAAGATAAAAAAGAAACACAATTTGATTCGGATAAGGACGGACTTGGGAATTGGTTGGATATTGATGCCGATAACGATGGAATTTCTGATATTATTGAAACGGAAAATGATTTTGATTCTGATGGATATCCAAATTTCTTGGATATTGACTCCGATAATGACTTTATCAAGGATTCAATAGAAGCTATTCCCTTGGTTGGAAATATCCCATTCGACAACGATAATGATGGTGTTCCCGATTACTTAGATTATGATTCCGATAATGATATTATTGATGATTATATTGAAGGAACTGCAGATGCCGATAATGATGGAATAATGAATTATCGAGATTTCGATTCTGATAATGATGGTGTGGATGATTTGATTGAAGGAAATGGAGATACTGATTCAGATGGAATCCCAGATGTTATTGATGAAGATAGCGATAATGATGGTATTCCCGATATAATTGAAGGGAATGATGACGTTGATGCAGATCTTGTTCCTAATTATAAGGATTTGGACTCTGATAATGATGGAATTAATGATATCAGGGAATGTGGGTATTCAGATTCCTTGGGTACCGGAATGATAAAAGTCGGAGATACTTTAGCAATGGCTCAGATAACAAAAGATATTGATGGGGATGGTTTATATAATTTTGTTGATAATGATTCTGATGGCGATGGTATTTCAGACTTATTTGAATCTGGTTTTGGGTATTATGATTTAGATTATAATGGTATGGTTGATGGTTCCGACGCAGATGGTGATGGTATTTTCGATTATGCAGATGGCTTAGAGGGTCAATTTGGTGATAGATATGATTTAGAGGTGTTAGATAGTGATGCTGATACCATTAGAGATTTCGAGGATATTGATAGTGATAATGACAGAATTCCTGATGTAGTTGAGACATGGATAGATCATGACTTTGATGGAATTTCAAGCTATTTAGATTACGATAGCGATAATGATAAAATTTTTGATGTTATTGAAACCGCTGACGATTTTGACAATGACGGTTTGGGTAATTTTATTGATTTAGATAGTGATGGGGATAATATAATTGATGAAATTGAAGGTACTAAAGACTATGATCGAGATGGATCGCCTAACTATTTAGATTTTGATAGTGATAATGATGGTAAATCTGACTTAGTTGAAGGCTTATCGGATAAGGATAGAAATAATCGGCCAGACTATATTGACCCAAAAATATTTGTTCCAGAAATATTTACACCGAATAAAGACGGGATTAATGAACTTTTAATATTAACTGGATTAAATAATTATCCTAATTCAACATTATCAATTTATAATCAATGGGGTCAATTAGTGTATCAATCCAACGGATTATATAACAATGATTGGGATGGTACTTACTTAAATAGTGGTAAAGTTCTTTCTGAAGGTATATACTTTTATATATTACAATATAAACGTGACGACGATGAATTTTATAAACGATCACCTGAAAAAGGAAACATTTATATAAAACCCTAATCCTGATCAATGAGAATTTCGAGACTAAATATTTTATTGATTCTACTTTTTTTGGGTGTTTATCCGTTATTCTCCCAACAGGTAGCTTTAATTTCCCAATATGATAGGGTTGCCGGTATTCAGAATCCAGCTTACAATGGAATTCATAATACAATGCGAATAGATGGAATAAGTAGAGTACAATGGATGAATTTTCCCGGTAGTCCAAAATACACGGCATTGTCTGTTCAAGCCCCTGTTTCTCAAAGTATAGCTTTGGCTGGACAGTTTCAAACTTTAGGAGTTGGTGATTTTGAATATGCTCCTCCTTTATCAATGAGTTCATATACAATTGATCTCGCCTATCACAAACAATTGTCTAAGAATTTAAATATTTCTACCGGACTGAGAACTGGTTTATTCAGTTTTGGAATGAATTTAGGACAATTAATTAGTGAAATTCCCGATGACATTGCAGTTGCAGGTAATAATTATTCTTTTAATGCTCCGCTAGTCGGTGGTGGAGTTCTTGCATATGGCCGAAATTACTATTTAGGAGTATCTATGCCACAATATGCTTTGATTTCTAATCAACTCATTGAAAATGTTAATCTTAATTATAATGCCAGGAGCTACTATTTATTAACCGCGGGCTACATACAATCATTTTTTCGAGATATATTTTCAGTTAAACCCACAATTCAAGTTAGAAAATATGAAGGATTAAAGGAGCAAATAGATGGCAATATTTACTTTTATTATCTTCAAGATTTTATGTTAGGTTACGGTTACCGTTCCGTAGGATCCCACCAATTAAGTAGTATGATAAAAATAAACCCATATTTTAATATTTATTACTTATATGAATTTGGTCGGTTCCGAAATGAGGGAATTGCTTATTCTTCTCAAGAATTTGGGTTGCGTTATGAATTAAATTATTTGGAGCAAAAAATTAAAACACCACCAAGATTTTATTAATTTATGTTAAAGCCGGAATATCTTTTTTTATGGATTCTATTTCATTTGGGTGCTGTTGAGTTACCCCAGCGTTTGTCAGAACGGGGAAAACAAAAAACTCCTGTTACCGAGCTAATGAATGAATATAAATATGTTACGGCAAGCACCTATTATAAAAACGAGAAAAAAATTCGAAACTTACAAGAATTAAGATCATTAGCATTAGTGTTTGATCGTCTAGGTTATACAGATACAGCATTTATTTTGTATCAAAAAGGAATTCGTAAATACCCAAAAAAGGTTTCTGATTTTGACCGATTAAATATTGCTATGTTTTCAAAAAAATTAGGTAACAATATATTATCTGATAGTTTGATAGGTTTTATTAAAGCAAATGGGCAATATGTTAATCAGCCCATATTCCCGGAATGGAGCACCCCTGATTTTTTGAATATTCCAAAACAGTCTAAAATGTTTAACCAAACTCCAATAAGGCAGTTTGAGGATAGTAATGGATCTAATTGTTTTGGAATAGTTTACGATTCTCACAAGAAGAAATATTATATAAATCGAAGACTAAATGCGTTTTCAGGTTTTTGGGGAGAAAACTCTATCTTAGATGGAAAACCGTATTCATCAATCTATTCTATTAATAATAACACAAAAAAGGGTTTAAAGTCATTGTCTCCTTTCGAATTTCAAACGCCAAATCGCAACCTTGAAATAACTGATGTAGACGAAAAAGGATCTTTGTATGTAACAGTCAATTCAAGGTATGTTAATGATTCAGATGTATACTGTTTGAATATCAATCAACTGAAATATGATAGCGCAGTATCCAAATATGTCCTTAATGGTTTAGGTTTAGATAAGTTCGAATTTAATGCATCAGGATTAGTTATAAGTCCCGATAAGCAACATGCAATGTTTGTGAGTGATATGCTTGGAACATTAGGTAAATCGGACATACTATATGGTGATTTAATTTGGGAAAACAATATACCAAAAATTGAAAATTACACTTTAATAAGTGGTTCCGTAAATACTATTTTATCAGATTTTGATCCTTGTTTTATTACTGATAATATTGTTGCTTTTGCATCTGAAGGACATATAGGGATGGGAGGATCAGATATATACTTTTATCACCTATACAATGGCACTTTAATTCATGCTGGAAACTTGGTAAATACTAATGCTAATGAACATTCACCTCGTTATATTAACGGAGATTTTTATTTTTCTCGACAATTAAAAACGGATAACTCGGAGTTGTATAAAATTTCATTGGATACTCAACTATTGGAAGGATTACTCCAATTTACACCAGTCTTTAGCAATACCGATGATATGAATTATAGCGATTCAGTAGTAGGCGAAAATGATGATTTGGCAGATTTAAATAATGATGAAAAAATTGTAAAATATGTAAATGAGATTTTAAAATCTTCAGATTACAGAAAGCAAGAATACATACGTGGAATTAAATTCATTTTATTACCAGATTCTGTGCGCCGTATATATTTGGAAAATTTGGATTCGAGCGTCGATTACAGGGATATTAGGTTTATGACTCTAAAGCATCCTCAGGGCGATTTTGAAATAGAGGGAGATTATAAGCGTGAACTAGATTTATTGATAATTGCTCTAAATAAAAGAAAAGATTGGAGTGTTGAAATAAGATCTTATACCGATTCAAGAGGCTCAAAATGGTTCAATAACCGCCTATCCAAGAAACGAGCTACTTACCTTAAATCTTACATTGAAAAAAATGGGATAGAAGCCACTCGGGTAATTGCACGAGGAATGGGCGAGGAGTATTTAATTAACCATTGTTTTGATGGGGCACCTTGTACAGAAGATGAACATAGAGCAAATCGTCGAACAGAATTAATTTTACAAAAGGTTAATTAACTAAAAAAATCATACCATTTACCAAATAGTGTTATCATAAGATCTACTTAATTATTTGATTATCAAGTATTTCATACAATAAAACACTGCTCAGTGTTGATAACATCTTGATAACTTGGGATTTCAGTTGCATTTTTATATTTTTGTAAGTTATGACAAAACTCCTTAAACGGTTTATGGGAAAGAGTTTTTTGAATGGTTATAGAAGCATTGCATTTCTGTTAATGATTCTATTCAATGTCACCTTCTCTGAGATTCAATTATTTGCTCAGGGTTTCATTGAAAATCAGGGACAATATCACAATCAAGATAACTTGCCAGTTCCTCATGTGAAGTATGTGGGTAGGAACAATCAAGGATTACAAATACAATTACGAGAAAACGGGTTCAGTTATGAACTGTTAGGCCTTAAGAAAGCTGAAAAAGGTGAAAAAAATAGTACCATCGATATTTCACGTGTTGATATTGATTTTTTAAATTCTAATGAAAACATTGAAATAATTTCTGAAAACGGCCTTCTTACGCAAACCAATTACTATTTAACAGGTAGGCGTATTGAAGGAGTATCTACTTTTGAGAAGGTAATCTATAAAAATGTTTGGGATAACATTGATGTGGTATTTTATTCAGATCAAAATTCTAGAAACGGCTTTAAATATGAATTTTTATTACATCCTGCTGCGCTAATAAGCAATATTCAGTTTAAAATAAATGGTTCTAACAATTGGGAAATTAATGAAGATGGAGATATTTTAACTTTACATACAGATCAAGGAATTGTTGAAGATCTGCTTCCCTATTCATATGAAAATTCAAACGAAGGTATTGAAATACCAATTGAAATTCATTGGCAGAAAAATGGCGATGTGCTCGATCTTACAGCAGAAAATGATATAATTACTAAAGAAACTGTAATTGACCCGGATCCAACATTAATTTGGGGGACTTTTTATGGAGGTAGTTCTTCACAGGAAGGGACCTCAGTGTCTATAGATTCAAAAGGCAATCCTGTTTTTTGTGGATGGACCACAAGTTCATCATTAGCCACTAGCGGAGTTTACAAAACAAGTTATCAAGGTAATACAGATGCCTTTGTTTTTAAAATGAAGCGAGAAGGTGGAACATCAGGTCGAATTTGGATGACATACTTTGGAGGAGCAAATGAAGATTTTGTTAATAGTAATGATCACGATTCTTCCGATAATGTTTATCTAACGGGTGTAACGTCTTCAGATAGTTTAGGATATAATTCGCAGACGAATTATAGTGTTAATTTTGGATATCAAGATGCATTTGTAGCAAGATTGACTTCCACAGGAAAACTAGATTGGTTTAATTATTTAGGTGATACATTAAATGATATTGGACTGGATATAGATGTATGTGGAGGTTTAGTTCATGTAGTTGGATATTCTGAAGATGCTAAAAGATCTGGAGGAGCTGCACCATATTTAGTACCCAAAAGCTTAGGTACATCTCAAGGAAATAGCACCTATCAGGGACAGGAGGATGCCTTTTATATGCAATTAGATACCAATGGTTCTATTTTAAAAGGTTTCTTATTTGGAGGAACTTCATATGATGCTTTTCAATCTATATATGCTTCAAAGAATAATAAAATTGCAATATTAGGGGCAACTAGGTCAACAAGTAACATTTCTAATATTTCCGGTAGTTCAAAATCGAGTAACTCCGATGCGGATGCTATGGTGGTTTATATTGACACTTCAGCTACTATTTCTTGGTCACGTTATTATGGTGGTTCTGGAAATGAAAATTTTTATCGAGATGCAAGCGGTAAAGACATAGCAGTTAAAGGTGGTATAGTTATAAATTCATTTGGAGAAGTTTTAATAACTGGTACAACTTACTCAAGTGGTATACAACAACTATCTGCAAGTAGTATTTGTCATAAAACTTATTTAAATGATGGATCTGTAACTGGAGTTTCTGATGCGTATTTGGGCAAATTTAGTAATTCCGGAGCCTTACAATGGAGCACATACTATGGAGGAAAGAGTTCAGAAATAGGTAGGTCTATTGCAATTGATGATAGAAATTACGTATATATTATTGGTCAAACAGAATCTGAAAATTCGAGTTCAGTTTTTGGTGGTGCGTTTACAGCGAATAATATTATTGCTACGAAAGATGCACTTCAAGCACCTTCATTGATATATGGACAGGAAGGATTTGTTGCAAAATTTAAAGATTCTGGAATTCGTGTTTGGGGTACTTACATAGCCGGTAATAAGGGGGAAGATTTATTTGATATTTCAAGAGGTTTAGATGGAGATTTATTTATTGCAGGTAGAACAAATTCGACTAGTGCAAGTAACTTGCCTTTAAGAAATTCATATCAATCAAGCCTTACAGGTTCTATAGATGGATATTTTTTACGATTAAATTATTGTAAGAAATTTTTAGTGGCAAAATCAAATGTACCTTGTGTAGGTGATTCATTAATGCTGTATTCGAATATTGATTCGAGCAAGTTTCAGAGTGTACCTAATTCATACACTGTAAATTGGGGATTTCAATTTCCCTCTACGTATAATGTAAATTGGTATAAACCAAACGGTCTGCCCCTTAGTCAGGATCAAAATACGAGTATCAAGGTAACATCTGCCGATACGGGGAAATACAAAGTAATTGTAGAAAATGAATTTGGTTGTTTAGATACGGCAGAAGTAAATGTTTCAAAAATTAATGAATTGCCGAATGTACAAATTTCAACAACCAATTATTGCCAGTGGGATACAATAAGCTTTACAGGGAATTCAAATAAAACATTAAATACCCAATATAAATGGAAGGGTCCTGGAGGGTGGACGGCAACAGGAAAGTCCGTTTTTCGATTTCCAGCAAGAAAAGGAGTTAATGATGGTGAATATATATTAAGTACTACTGATACAAACGGTTGTAAAAACGCGGATACGGTGAATATAACTTTTGGCCCAGAAGTTTCGGTAAGTTCTAATTCCCCGGTTTGTCCCGGTTCTACAATCACATTAACAGCAACCGGTAAAAATATTTCCAACTCAACTTGGTCAGGCCCTAATTCATTTGCCGATACAGGATTAGCTATTAGTATAAATAATGCATCCACTGTAAATGAGGGAAATTATACTGCCATTATTGAAGATTTAAATGGATGTAAGGATACTATTATCACTGCAGTTTCCCTTCGTTCATTGGATCAAATTAATTTAAATGCTCCTACACGTATTTGTGTTGGACAGCTATTAAAAATTACTTCAAATCTCACTGGTTCTCAGGGAAATACAAATGCTTCTTTTTTATGGACATTGCCGAATAATGGAAGAACCACAAAAAGAGATTCAAATATATTAGAATTTACAAACGCAGTATCTGCGGACTCGGGTAGGTATAACTTGCGCGTTACCGATGCTAATGGTTGTTTTATAGATACCCATGTTAATATTGCAGTGGAACCATTACCCTCATTGAGTTTTAACATTAGCTCTACACCTCAGTGTTTGAAAAATAATTCCATTACGATTAGTCAAACTATTTCCAACTCTCCCACCTATTATTATAAAATTAATGGAACCACTTGGACATCCCAAAATCCGGGTACTATTTCATTTGCAAATGCCGGTACATATCCGGTTAAACTAATTGGAGTGAGTCAGTTCGGGTGTAAAGATTCTTTAACAAAGAATATTGTCATACATCCAATGCCAAACTCTCAGTTTTCAGTAAATAATGATAGTCAATGTAAAAACAACAATAACTTTATTTTTACCGACCAAACCACTTCCCAGAAAAAATATTCGGTGAAGTGGATTTTTGGTGATGGTTCAACTTCCACTACTAAACAAACGAATACTCCACATTCTTACACCTTAGCTGGTAATTACACAGTAAAGTTAGTTACTGTAACTACTGATGGTTGTAGAGATACTTCCGAAAAACAAATTAATGTAAAATCCGTTCCAGAGGTTCAACTTACAATTGATAATTCCGTATTATGTTACAACAACGGTAGTCATGTATTTAATTATGACGGATCATCAAGTCAAAAGGTATTAAATATAGATTCATTTTATTGGGATTTTGGAACAAATGCAACGCCGCGTTATGATAGCTCTTCCCAGCCTTCTGTTCGTTATTCACAAGCAGGTAACTACACAGCACAATTAATTATCGTAGATGCCAACGGTTGTAAGGATACAGCAACGATTAGTAATACAGTTAAGCCTGATCCGGAGGCAAAAATATTTACTTCAACAGTTCAATTGAGTCAGTGTTTATCGGCAAATCAATTTTCATTAGAAGCAGATACAACTACAGGGATTGATTCAATCTTGAGCTATAATTGGACTCTTTCTACCTCATTGTATAGTGTAATTAGTTCAAGAACAACACCAGCCTTAAGTAGTTCAAAAATTACAGTTCGATTTAATAATATTGGGGTTTACAAGGCCACATTATTAATTAATGATTCAAACGGATGTAATGACACATCATCAGTATTCTTAACAGTAAAAGGCAATCCAAACGCTAGTATAAATGTGGCAACTACAATACCCTCTACTCAGTGTTTAAATACAAATAGTTTTGATTTTACATCAAGTATCACCAATAATGGTTTATCGACTTCAGGAACATATAACTGGAGTTTTTCAGGTGGTAATGTTGGGAATTATAGTGATTCGGCTAAACCTAAAAAAGTATCGTATTCAAGTATTGGAACGAAAAAAGTAACATTAATTTTTACAGACTCCGTTAATAAGTGTCACGATACAGATGTGATAAATATTCTTGTTCTAGGTAACCCTCATGCCTTAGTTACTATTGATAGTAGTAACAACTGTTTTAGTGGTAATGAAATTATTTTTGAAAGTAGTTCTACATCAATTGATGGAATCAAATCATATCAGTGGAACTTTGACACTACCTCGAGTAACCAATATGGGGCTAATCCATCTAGTAGCAATGCAGATTCTGTTTCAGTTTCATATTCAAGCTTTGGAATTAAATCATATCGCTTAATAATTCAAGATTCAAATTCTTGTACCGATACTCTTCGTGGACAATTGCGAATTAAGAACAACCCAGTCATTTCTGGGATTACTATAAATGACACTTCTCAATGTTTGGGGACACAGTCTAATACGACTTCATTTAATTTTACACCTTCAATTTCATGGGTAAAATCTGCAAGCACATATAGATGGTCTTTTGATTCATTAAACAACCCAATTACTTCAAGTAAGCGTTATTCTGCTTTAGCTAATCCAACTGCTATAAAATATAATAGCTCAGGATCTAAAATAGTTTTACTTATTGCTCAAGACCAAAATGGATGTACGGATACAGCAGTCACAACGGTAAACATATACAATAACCCTGTAGCAATTATTGGATTAGCAGAAAATGACACACAGTGTTTCAATAATCAGGTATTTAATTTTAGTTCTAACAGTACTACTTCGGGTTCCGGTAATTCAATTACTAACTATTTATGGGATTTTGGTAGTGATACAAATTTTGTTACGCCCTCACTAACCAATAATAATATAAAAGTTAGTTTCAATAAAGTCCAGTCTCATACAGTTAAGCTTCGAGTTACTGATTCACGTGGATGTTTTCACGATACTCTAACAACAATTCAAATTTTAGGAAATCCAGTTTCAATCATTCAGAATATTCTAAACGATGAGCAATGTTTGAAAGGGAATAGCTTCAGTTTAGAAGCGAACAGTACGGGTGTTTCATCAGGTTCATTGAATTCGTCTGGGTATACTTGGATTATTGATTCAATCAATGGTACAAAATTATCAAGTAAAACGGCGGGACCACACAATGTTACATATAGTGCCACTGGAAAAAAGATTATTGGTCTAGTTTCTGCAGATGCCAATGGCTGTGTAGATACAACCTGGACTTCAGTAACAGTATTGTCTCACCCTGATATTTCGCAAATTTCAAAATCAACTTCTAGTTATTGTGTAAATCAAAATTCTATAAGTTTTTCAGCGAGTTCGATTACATGGGCTTCAACAACTGCTGGAAGTTATTCTTGGAAATTCAACGGAGCTACACCTTCAAGTTCGACATCTAGTAATCCAAGTAATATAAAATTTAATTCGTCAGGCACTAAAACGGTACAATTAATTGTTACAGATTCTAATGGTTGTGAAGATACAAGCCAAACCAATGTAATTATCAAGCCGATACCTTTAATATCCTACACAATAGATTCATCAAATCAATGTGTAAATAATAACTCGATTATTTTTACTAGTAACTCCACTAACTCATCAGGCAGTAGTGCTGGCTTAACTACAAATTGGAATTTTGGTTCTTCTCAAGGCGCATCTATAAGTTCTAGCAGTAGTGCTTCAGTAACTAACATATATTCAAATTCTGGAAGAAAGACAGCAAGACTGGTTGTATTTGAATCGGGTTGTTCTGACACTGCTGATGTTTCGGTAATTATTCGAGATGTACCTGTTTTTGACAGTGTGAAAATTACTTCGAGTGATGAACAATGTTTGGATCTAAATAAATTTTCATTTCAACCAAATATAGTTTGGGTTGATGGCAGTAATAATCATTTTTGGCATTTAGATAGTTCTAATACAACCAAAACAACCAATACACCATACAGCACCAGTGCAATTCCAGCCAATATCGTTTACTCTTCTTCAGGAACAAAACAGATTTATTACATATTCACTGATCTCAACGGATGTAGTGACACCCAAAATATCCAGGTTAAAGTTTTTGACAATCCAACGGCTGTTATCAATTCAACAAATGGTGTTAATCAATGCTTTAATCAGCAATCATTCAGTTTTAATGCATCGAATAGTACTACAGCTTCTGGTTCTGGACCAATAAATAGCTATAATTGGTCTACCTCAAGTAGTGCAACAATATCCCCGAATTCTTCTTCAAATTCCGTTTCAGTCAACTACCCAAATACAGGAACTTACAGTTTAAAACTGACAATTACCGATAGTAAGGGTTGTAAGGATGATTCAACAATCAGTATTACTTTAAAGGAGAGTCCTAATTCAGATTTTGCTTTGAGTCAAAACGATACTCAATGTTTGTCTGGTAATAGCTTCACTTTTACTGCAACAAGTGTCTCAAATGCAGGATTGAATTCATCAGGATATAAGTGGATTGTTGATTCAATTAATAATGTGACTTTATCTGGAACGGGAGCGGGTCCTTATAATTATTCATATTCAAATGCCGGAGATTACATAGTTGGATTGGTTTCCACAAGCAGTAATGGATGTAAGGATACAGTTTGGAAAAGGATTGTTGTTTTATCTAATCCTTCAATTACTGCGAGTGTCACTAGTAGTGCTTTACAATGTTTAAATGGTAACAACTTTAGTTTTTCATCTAACGCCACTAATACAAATTCATATTATTGGGATTTTAGTTGGAATAATGGGACCAAAACAAGCACACTTGCAAATCCATCAAATATTTCATTTAGTAGTTCTGGCGTAAAATCTATTGGTGTGATTGCAACATCAAACAATGGTTGTAAAGACACAGCCCTGTTAAATGTTACAGTAACCAATTCACCGAATGCTTCTTTTACTATCGATTCTAGTTTAAATTGTATAACAAATAATGAAATTGACGTTTTAGCAACTTCTGCCAACGGAACGGGAGTATCGGGAAGCTTAACACATCAATGGAATTTTTATAGTTCAACTACCGGTGCAAATAAATCATCATCTTCAAAAACAAGAGATACTGTCAGTTATTCAACCACTGGAAGCAAAAGAATAAAAATTACTACCACTGATGCTAACGGTTGTACTGATACAGCGATTGGTTTTGTTAGAATTTTAGGTCAACCTACGTTGAATTCGGTTTCGTCGAATGTAAGTAGCCAATGTATAGATTCATTAGGGTTAAAGCCGAATAATTTTATTCTCTCTTCGAGCATCAATTGGGTGAGTGGTGGAGGATCGCATTATTGGGTCTTGGACAGTGTAACTTCTGGAAGTAGTTCGGCGACGCCTGTATCTTCGAGTAGTTCAAATCCATCGGTAAGTTATTCAACCCCGGGCTTGAAAACCATCTATTATCAGTATACTGATGCTAACGGTTGCTTTGGTAGTTCGAGCATACAAGTTCGTGTACATGGCTTACCCACTGCATCAATAAGTGTAAATAACAATTCTCAATGTTTAAATAATCAAAACTTTGTAGTTGATTTAACATCTACTTCAGTCAGCAGTCATGATTGGACTTTTGCCTCGGCGAATAATGTTCAACTAACGAACTCAAATACAAAGGCAAAGGTTAACTATTCTAGTGCGGGTACATATTCAGGGAAAATATGGATTAAAGATTTAAATGGATGTGTTGATGATTCTATCTTCAATTTGATAGTTAAAAAAATTCCGACGGCAGATATTTCATCTAATCCATTGAAATCGTGTTTAAGAGGGAATAGTTTCACATTAAGTAATGCTAGTTCAGGTGTGGGTACAAATACCTTGAATTCCACAGGTTATACCTGGTTTATTGATTCATTAAATGGACTAACCTACACGGGAACAGGAGCTACTACCTCTTCTAATAAAATTATTAGTTACACTACTACAGGAACGAAAACTATTGGACTTGCGGTTACTGATCAAAACGGATGTAAAGACACATCTTGGACAAGTATTGAGGTTCTGGATCATCCTGTAATCAATTCAATAGCGTCTAATGCAAATTCATCTTGTTTAAACTCTAACAGCTTTAATTATACTGCAACTGTCAATTGGGTTTCATTGAATACAAATCAACGAAGTTATTCTTGGGACAAAGATTACAATTCAAGCTTAGGACACAATCAAACCTCATCCAATGATACTCTATCCGGAATTATTTACAGCAGTACAGGTGGAAAAACAATACAACTAATAGTCACAGATTCAAATGGATGTAAAGATACTGCTCAAAAGGTTGTTCAGGTATTGCCATTACCAAATGCTTCCTATTCAATAGATAGTAGTTCAAATTGTCTTGCTTATAATCAGATTGTTTTTACAGATAATTCAACAAAAGCCACTGGATCTATAAATAATCCTAATATAAAGTGGAGTTTTTACCAGTCTTCAACAGGTTCAAATATTAATACCTCTACATCAAGTAACCCATCGGTTAAATATTCAAGTGTCGGACAAAAGTCATTTGAGTTAGTAGCAATTGATGCTGATAATGGGTGTAAAGATACTATTTCAGGTGTAGTTAGGATTAAATCAATGCCTATTGCTAATGTTTCATTAGATACCAATGAGTTATGTTTAAATGGAAACTCCTTTAATATAAATCCAAATTTCACATGGGTTATTGGTAGTAGTTCTAACTACACTTGGTATTTTGACAGTTCTAATACAGGTGCGAATAAAAATACTTCAACTGTATTAAAACCTACAGTTAGTTATAATCAAATTGGATCCAAAACTGTAACTCTAGTTTATCAGGATTTAAACGGGTGTAAAGACACAAATTCTATTTCATTAAATGTATGGGGTCATCCTACTGCGATAATAGATTTAAACACCAATGATTCTCAATGTTTACAAGGAAACATTTTTAACTTTGATGCTAGTAATAGTACACCAAAAACAGGTGCAAGTGCTGTAACTTCATATTATTGGTTTCTAGATGGGAATGCCAGCTCTACTGATGTTACACCTGCTGTATTTAATTCAAGTAATCCCGATTCTGTCGTATACCAATCTAACGGTAGAAAAATTGCAACTTTAGTTATCACTGATTTGAATGGCTGTAAAGATACTTTACAAGACACCGTATGGATTAACCCTAAACCATATGCACAGTTAAATATTGACAGTATTTCACAATGTTTGAAATCTAATATTTTCAATTTCCAAGCAAATGGTTCTTCATCAGTGACTAACTCCTCTATCAAAACCTATAGTTGGAGCTTTGGGACTGACTCGCGTATCTCAGATACTTCGGGTATTTTACTTGATACTTTATATGGTGTAACCTATTCCACATCAGGGGAAAAAGTTGTAAACCTCACAATAGAAGATATAAATGGCTGTATTGATACATTTGAAACCAAGATCGAAGTTTTTGCACATCCCACATCGGTTATTACAGTAAATTCAAGTCAACAATGTTTTGAGAATCAGTTATTTACTTTCAATAGCTCCAATTCGTTAGGTGCTACTTCAAATTCGATTACAGGATATTCTTGGAACTTTGGACAAAATGCTAAACGCAATGGTACCTCAATTACTACTTCCTCACAAACATCAGTTTCAAACATCAAATTTGATAGTCTTGGATATGATACCGTATCTTTAGTGGTAATTGATGGTAATGGTTGTAAGGATACCTCTTCCCAATCCATAAGGCTTAAGCCCAGCCCAACAGCGGTATGGTCTGCTAATCAGTATGTTCAATGTTTACAAGGGAACTCATTTGATTTTGATGCTATCAATTCACAACCTGTAAATGGATCTACCATTAACAAGATTACTTGGAATTTTGGTTCAAATTCTACTCCGGATTCATCATCGGGTGTTAACCCCACGGGTATCTCATACAGTACGTCGGGCATTAAATTTATTACTGCATACGTATACGATATAAATGGATGTATCGGTAAATTCCGTGATACGGTGAATGTATTAAATAATCCTTCGGCAAGCTGGTCAACTGTGGATACGATTCAATGTATTTCAAAAAATAGTTTTGATTTTGTCTCTACTTCTACTTCAAGTGCTTTATCAAAAATAGTTAAATATAAATGGAGTTTTCCTTCAAATGCAAATAAAACGGTTGACAGTACGAAAGATGTATATAATATTAAATTCACCGATACTGGTTATCAAAATGTGGTTTTAATTGTTATTGATAGCCTTGGTTGTATTGATACATTTAATAAAACTGTAAGTATTTTAGATAACCCTCGTGCCGTTATTACTGTAGCACCAAAAAGCAGCCAATGTTTACAAGGTAATAGTTTTACTTTCTCTGGAAGTTCTTCATCATCAGCGGGGAATTCATCTGTGCAGGGATATGATTGGAGTTTTGGTAAAAATTCATCACCTGCATCCGCAACTAACTCCGCCCCAAGTTCGGTAACATATTCAGATTCAGGTTGGAAAACTATTAGTTTAATTGTTTCCGATGTAAATGGTTGTGCAGATACAACTACTAAAAAGGTTTACATAAGTCCAAAACCTGAAGCAATCTGGGTTGCAGATGTTTCAGATATGTGTTTGTGGGATCATTCTTTTAATTTCAGTTCGAGAGGATCTAAAGGGGTAAATGGAGCTGCCGTAAGTTCTTATAAATGGTCTTTTGGAGCGGGATCAAATACTACTTCATCTACATTAGACTCTGTAAGTGGTATTAAATTTAATTCTATTGGAAAGAAAACAGTTACACTCACTGTCACTGACCAAAATGGCTGTGAAGATACCTTTACATCTACAGTATTAGTTAAGCCGCATCCAATAGCTTCATTTATGGTTACGAATGATTCACAATGTTTACAGGGTAACTCATATACATTTACATCAACAAGCTCTCAATCTACAACAAATTCTACCTTAACTGGATTTAATTGGAAATTCGGTAATACATCTAGTCCTTCTACTTCGAGTAATGCTAATCCTTCGGGTATTAAATATTCCAGCCAAGGCACTAAATCGGTTGAGTTAATAGTTACTGATGATAATGGATGTACAGATACTACTACGAACACCCTTTTAGTAAGGCCGAAGCCTTTTGCAATATGGACAACTGCAGATACAAATCAGTGTTTATCATCAAATTCTTTTGAATTTGACGCATCCTCTTCGCAGCCTGTGGGTTCTTCAGTTATTGAATCAATTACCTGGGATTTTGGTTCTAACTCTGGCGCAAATTATAATACTGATTCAGGTAAGGTAGTTCAAGTAAACTATTCTACTTATGGGGTAAAAACAATAAACGTAACTGTATTGGATACAAATGGATGTATAGATACTTTCTTATCTACAATTGAAATTTTCCAGATGCCTAATGCAGTAATTTCTGTGAATGATTCAGATCAGTGTTTCAAGAACCAACAATTTAATTATTCTTCTGCTTCTTCTAGCTCAGGGTCTGGAGCAAGTATAGAATATTATAATTGGATATTACCGTCAAATGCTAGTATAACCTCTGCAAATAGTTCTTCAATTTCAAACGTTAGTTATTCTACTAATGGATCAAAAACAACTCAATTGATTATTCGTGATGATCATGGCTGTTATGATACTTCTGAAATTAATGTTGAGGTATTCGCTAACCCTGTTACAAACTTTACTTCGAATAAAATCAACCAATGTTTAGATAGTAATTTATTTAATTTTTCTTCACAAATAACTAAACCAAGTGGCAGTGGAATTATTCTTTATTCATGGACATTTGATGATTCTGTGAGTCAATCAATTTCAACTGCTAAGAATCCTTCAAATATTATTTTCTCAGATACAGGATCAAAAAATGTTAGGTTAATTGTTCAGGATTCTAATTCGTGTTATGACACAATAACTAAGCAAGTTAGAGTCTTAGGCCTTCCACATGCAGAATGGTCGGTAGATTCTAGCTGGTTGTGTTTGAGAGGAAATGAGTTTAATTTTAACAAATCTAAATCAACTGGTGTTTCAGGTAATAGTATCACCTTATATAGATGGTCTTTTGGAGCAAACTCTACACCATCTAGCGGCTCAGGTAGTTCAGTTCAACAGGTAAACTATTCAACTGCTGGAACTAAAACAATTACACTAACGGTATTAGATGATAATGGTTGTCAAGACACATTCACATCATTCATTGAAGTTCGTCAGCATCCTAATGCAGAGTTAACAATAAGTTCAACTCAAGATACCCAGTGTTTACGTGGTAACAGTACTCAATTTGTTTCAACGGGAACTAGTGCATCTAGCGGGGCCTCAAGTATTAGCAGTTATTCTTGGGATTTTGATTTAAATAATAGTCCTAAAACTGCCAATCCCAGTAGTTCAACTTCTAACTCTACATCAATTTCAGTAATCTACCAATCTGTCGGAACAAAAAATGCACGATTAATAATTAAAGATAATAATGGTTGTTACGATACCGCATTACAAACCATTGAAATATTGGAACATCCAATGGCAAAATGGGTTACAACCGATGATAGACAATGTCTTAATGACAACAGTTTTACATTTAATACTACTGGTAGTAGTTCTTCAACTTCTTCAAGCGTAAAGAATTATTCCTGGACCTTTGGGAATAATGCTTCTCCTGCAAACACTACATCCACAAATAATGCAATTTCCGGGGTAACCTACAGTAATTATGGTGTCAAGAATATTAGATTAGTTGTACTTGATATAAACGGATGCACCGATACATTTACCAATACGGTGGAAGTTTATGACAATCCAATCTCGAGAATTGTTACACCAATAAATATACAATGTAATGTAGGTCACACATTTGACTTTATTGCAACAAATTCAACTGCGGGTAATGGACAAAAAATTAGTGGATATAAATGGAACTTCGGATCAGGGTCAAACAGTAATTCAACAATTACGGATACGGTTACAAACGTAACATTCAGTTCAACTGGGAAGAAAACGATATTGTTAACAGTAACTGATACTACGGGTTGTTCTGATACTAGTTCAGTATTGGTGGAAGTAAAGAAAAACCCTAGTGCTAATTGGACTGTAAATAATGATACTCAATGTTTAGTCGGAAATTCATTCAATTTCAGTACGTCAAACTCGGTAGCAATTTCTACATTTACTAAATTTACTTGGGATTTTGGAGGAGCAATTAGTAATTCACAACAAAATGCAATTAATCCATCAGGAATTAAATATGCATCAGCAGGAGTTAAGAATATTAGGTTAATTGTAGAAGATAAAAATGCTTGTACAGATACTTTTGAATCTAGAATTTGGGTTTTGCCTAATCCTGAAGCATTAATTTCTTCTATTAATCCAGATTCTAGTTGTTTAAGAGGAAATAGTTGGAACTTTAATGGTACCACATCCACGTCAAATAGCGGTTTAGGAATAAATAGTTACTCATGGGATTTATCTGTTTCAGTATCGTCTTCAATCGCCTCTTCCAGCTCTCCAACAAATATCAAGTATTCAACTTCGGGAATTAAGGATATAAAATTAATAGTCAGAGATGTTAATGGATGTTATGACACAACTTCTACTGCGATAAAAATTAATGCTCATCCAATTGCAAAAATTGTTGTTAATACTGCAGACCAATGTCAAAGAGGACATTCATTTAATTTTTCTTCTGGAACGAGTGTTAAAGCAACCACAAGTATCACGAAGTATGAATGGGATCTTGGAAATGGAGCACAACAAACAGCTACAAGCGGAAGTAGTCAATCAAATATTTCATACAGTTCAACAGGAAGTAGAGAAATTCGTGTAGTTGCCTTTGATGCTAATGGTTGTACCGACACGATTAAGAAAACTATAACTGTATTGGAGCATCCAATTGCTGTTGCAAACGTAGATGATGATGATCAGTGTTTAACAGGCAATGCGTTCAGATTTAATGCTGATTCATCTGATGCTGTTTCGGGATCTACCTTAAATAATTATAAATGGACTTTCCATTCATCAGCAACACAAACATCGTCTATCGGAAATTCTGTTGTTAGCGGAGTTACATATAAAACAATTGGAACTAAGGGTAATCAGTTAATAGTATTCGATGCAAATGGATGTTCAGATACCACAACTATTGATGTAGATGTGCGTGATATGCCAATAGCAGGTATTGATATTTTAGACAGTATTCAGTGTTTTGCAAGTAACGACTTTGACTTTGCTTCAACATCAATTGCTGGCAACAATTCAAGTATTGTTAAATATGAATGGAAGTTCGATTTAGATAATAACGAATATTATGCAAATAGCAATTCTCGGTCGGGAAGCAATATTTATGGAGTAAACTATGACAGTACTGGTTTATTCAAACTGAGGTTAATTGTTACAAATAACCACGGATGTATTGATTCGGTTGATTCAAAGTTGTATGTTGAGGAAAACCCTACTGCAAGGATTGCAATTTTGAGTGCAGATACTCAATGTTTAACCGAGAATAATTATAATTTTAGTGGAATTTCATCCTCTGCTGCAACAGGGTCAAAGTTAATAAAGTATCAGTGGGATTTTGGAACTGGAGCTAACCCAAAAACAGGTACTGGTTCTCGTATTAATAATGTTCATTACACAAATACAAATGCGGGTTTAAAGAATATAAAGCTTACAGTTACTGATACTAATGGGTGTGTTCATGATACAGTGGTTCAAGTTTTGGTTAAAGAAAATCCAACTGCTATTGTAAGAATTAGCTCCAATGATAGCATGTGCTTGAGAGGAAATGAGTTTACATTTAATCATTCATCTAATGCATCGAGTGGATCATCCATATCTTCTGTGAAATGGGATTTTGGGAACCAGGCAACTCCCGCAACTTCAACATCAGATACCCAAAGTGTTTCATACCTTATCGCCGAGACAAAAAATGTGAGGTTTATTGTTTACGATGCAAATGGTTGTACCGATACAAGTTTGTTAAATCCCGTAGTTAAAGCACACCCAACATCAGATATTCAAATTTCTGCTATTGATGAGCAATGTCTACGCGGTAATAAGTTTACGTTTGATGGTACAGGAACAGTTGCATCAGTTACAAACAGCAGTATTACATCATATTCATGGTCTCTTGGCGGTGGTTTGAAGAATTCTGTAAATACAAGTAGTTCAAAAATTTCGAATGTAATTTATACTAGTGCTTCTAACAGAGATATAACGCTTATCGTTAAAGATGCGAATGGTTGTTATGATACACTTACAGAGAGAATTTCAGTAAAACCTCATCCTGTTGCAAGTTGGAATGTAAACGATAACGACCAATGTTTGAATTTCCAATCCTTCGATTTTACACAAACGGCTACAGCAACCAGTGGTTCTAAAATATCTTATTACCGTTGGGAATTTGATAATACTAGTTCACAGGGTACCACTCAGGGGTCGAATTTAACTTCATTAAAAAATGTTGATTATACTACAATTGGTACTAAAACGGTTAAACTTATAGTAAGTGATTCAAATGGTTGTAAGGACACTTTTAGCAATGTAGTAGAAGTTCGTGACATACCAATTCCTAGAATTACTATGTCTCCAAATGGTTCAGATACAATGTGTTATGATGTAAATAGTTTCACATTTAACTCATCAACAAGTAGCGCAGGATCCAATTCGAGTATTTCTTCAAGAAAATGGGATTTTGATTTAAATGGAAATCAATCAACTCCTGCTACATCAACTTCTTCTGGCAATTCCGTTACTTATGATACAGCTGGGACTTTCAGAGCTAGGCTTATAGTTAATAATACTTTTGGTTGTTCAGATACTGTATATAAAAATATTACAGTATTAGATAATCCGAAAGGGGATTGGACAACTCAATCTTTTACACAATGTTTAAATGAAAACATTTTTGATTTTAATACACAAAATACCAAATCTACTTTTGGTAGTTCTATCTTCAAATGGAGTTGGGATTTTGGAACGGGTGCCACATACAATTCAAATGAAGCATCTCAATCAAATCCAAAGAAAATAAAATATACTGGAGCAGGAATCAAAGATGTAACTTTAATTATTACCGATGCGAATGGATGTACAGATACTTTAACAAAAAATATCCGCATCAGAAATAATCCTGAAGCAATAATCAGTATGGCATCGTCATCTGATGATAGTCTTTGTTTAAGAGGTAATAGTTTTGATTTTGCTAATTCAAGTAAAGCAGCAGTTTCTTCACAAATCCAATCTTATGAATGGAATTTTGGAAATAATGTAACTCCAAGTACTTCAAGTGCACAAAATCCTAGTAATATTCGATATTCAACTACGGGAAATAAATCAGTACGATTTGTTGTAAAAGATACCAATACATGTAATGATACAGCCTATTTAGTGATTAATGTAAAACCTCATCCAATCGCAAACATATATTTTAATGATTCGGTACAGTGTTTAAGAGGAAATGATTTTGAAATATATCCAAATATTACTTGGGCGACTTCTGCTAGAAGATTTATTTGGGATTCATTGGGAAGTTCGTCAATATCTAATACCCCAATTATTCGAACAACTGCAAATGCAGTTAAAACTTCATACACATCATTGGGTAAGCAATATGTAACATTTATTGCTGAAGATAAAAATGGATGTTTTGATACAATTACTCGCTCTTTGGAGATATTAGAACATCCGGTTGCTGCATGGACGGTTAATGATTCGAACCAATGTAAAAAACAGAATGAATTTACATTTAATTCAACTTCAACTGGGGTAAATACTTTAACAACTTATTTGTGGAATTTTGGTAATGGAACCCAACCTAAAACCTCAAATAAACAGACGCCTAATTCTGTGATTTACGATACACTCGGATTCAATTGGGTTACATTAAGAGTACAAGATGCTAATGGCTGTTGGGATACTTTCCGAAATCAAATTGAAATAAAAGACAATCCGATCGCCAAAATCTCTATTAATCAGGACACTCAGTGCTTGCAAACTAATAGTTTCAATTTTGGTTCTTCGAATACTGGTGCAGGAAGTCAATCAACCATTAAAAATTATAATTGGATTTTTAGTGGTAGTAGCAATTATTCAAGTTCATCGGCGGACTCAATTACAGGTGTAAAATATTCTTCTTCGGGTAATTATAATGTTAAGTTAATAATTGAAAATGTGGATGGTTGTAAAGATACAATGGTTGAAACTATTGTAGTGGCTCCAAATCCTTATGCCGAATGGACCGTTAATCAAAATACCCAGTGTAAAAATGAAAATTTCTTCAACTTCCGTTCAACTAATTCGTTGGCAAATACAAATTCATCTATAGTAAGTTATAAGTGGAATTTTGGCACTAATTCAAACCCTTTGACATCAACTTCGGCAGATGTGGACAGTGTAAGATATTCATCATCGGGAAATAAAACTGTAACTTTGACTATAACTGATTTAAACGGTTGTAAGGATACATTTACTTCAATAGTTAATGTGCTTCAAAACCCAATTGCTGAAATTAATAATATTCAAACAGAACTATGCTTCCGAGGCCACACCTTTAATTTTAAACCTTCGACTAAAACTACTCAGGCAACAGGTAGTGCACTTAAATCTCATTACTGGAAATTTGGCAGCAAGGCAAGTATTTCAACTTCCGATAGCGCTGTTGTTAATAATGTTACTTACAGTACATTTGGTAATTACTCGGCCATATATACGGTTACCGACTCTAATGGTTGTACTCATACCCACCAAATACCTCTGACCGTCAAAGCCCATCCTTCGGCTGATTTTAGAATTGCAGATAGCTCTCAATGTTTCAGATCAAATAAATTTTCGGTAAATAGTTCTAGTTATAGTAATGATGTTTTAGGAACGAGGGCCAATATAAAAAATACAATTTGGGATTTCGATCTGGCATCTCCAAATACTGCATCGCCAAGTGTTTCCTATGCATCTGATTTAAACAATATAATTTATAATAAAATTGGTGTCAAAACTATTAGGTTAATTATCGAAGATAAAAATGGATGTACAGATACAATGGATAGAAATATTCATGTAAAAGAACATCCAATAGCAACAATCGAAAATTCGAGTAATTCTTCACAATGTAAATATCTCAATTCATTCGATTTAAATGCAAGTAAATCAACCGCGGTAAATAAATCTCAATTAGATTCATTTTATTGGAGTTTAGGATCAGGGTCTTCACCTCAGAATTCAATTAATGATAGTGTAAATAACCTAACATATAGTACTGCCGGTACCAAAACAATTCAACTAATTGTTAAGGATAAAAATGAATGTTCTGATACCACTAAGCTAAATGTTGTTATTTACGAAAGTCCGGTGGCTCAAATAACGGTGAATAACGATACTCAGTGTTACAAAATTCAGAATTTTAATTTTGAAAGTGATGATACAAAAAGCACTAATTCATCTATTGTTCAGTACTCTTGGAGATTTGCACCAGATGGTAACCCAAGCACTGGTAACTCCAAACGTGTTAATAACGTAAAATTTGCTAATTATGGTGAAAAGAATATTACTCTAGTTGTAAGAAATGCAGCTGGATGTATAGATTCAATTTCAAGAAAAGTCCGTGTAGAAGAAGAGCCAATTGCAAAATGGACTGCTAACCATTTAGATGATTGTTTTAGAGATAATGAATTTAATTTTAGCGGAACATCTAGTTCACCAGCTTCAGGAAGTTATCTAGTTGCTTATAATTGGGATTTTGGAGATAAATCTTTTCCAAATAGCGCAATTACTTCCAACTATAATGGTGTAAAATATAGTGCTCTAGGATATAAAGATATTATACTTACTGTAACAGACGTAAATGGTTGTTCAGATACTTTCAAATCACAAATTTTCATTAAAAATCATCCTGTAGCTCGTTGGACTGTCAATAGTGGAACTCAATGTTTCCAAGAGAATAAATTCACCTATTCAGCCAATAGTTCCAGTGCTGTTAATAGTTCTCAATTAGTAAAATATGAATGGGATTTTAGTTCAGACAATACTGCTAATCCAAATAAGGCTTTTGGAGCTAATCCAACAAGTGTAACATATTCTGATACTGGTTTAAAAAGTGTCAGATTGATTATAAAAGATACAAATGGATGTTATGATTCAATAATCTCGACTATTAGAATACTGCCAAATCCAGTGGCGGGTTGGATAGTGAATAATGATGATCAGTGTTTTGATGATAATAAATTTAGTTTTGATGCTCTTAACTATTCAAGTCCTACAAAAAATTCAAAATTAGTAGCGTATAATTGGAAACTTGGGAGTTTCTCTAGTCCGAGCACTTCAAGTTCAATAAATCCATCAAATGTAACATACTCGTATCATGGATATAAGACAATTACATTAACAGTGACGGATTCTAATACTTGTACTGATACATTTACTTCTGTTGTTCGGGTGCGAGAAAAGCCAGATGCTTTCTGGTCAGTAAATCAGGTTGCACAATGTTTAAATAATCATACCTTTACATTTACATCTAACGGTTCAACTCCCTTGAGTGGATCAAAGTTAGTGGCTTGGAAATGGGATTTTGGATTGGATGCAAATCCGAGAATTGATACTACGGCACAACCTCAGGATGTTAAGTATAGTTCTCATGGATATAAAACTGTAACTCTTACAGTTACTGATTTAAATGGTTGTACAGATACGTTTACTTCTCAAATTGAAGTTCAACCAAGGCCAAGACCAGATTTTATAACTAATGGAGATAGCCAGTGTTTATATCAGAATAGATATGTATTCACCAATAAGTCAACGCTTGCATTTGGAAATATGACCTATACTTGGCATTTTGGTGATTCATCTTCAAAAGTTAATGCCAAGGATACGTTCCATATTTATGGATCAGAGGGTGTATACAGTGTTAAATTAATTGCTTCAACTAATCAGGGTTGTACGGATAGCATTACTAAACCTATCCGTGTTATGCCGATGCCAAAGCCGAAATATGCAGTAGCATCAAATTGTTCGAATGGCTCTACTGTTGGCTTTGCTAATGGGTCTAGCATAGCTTCAGGTACCTTAAAATATTTCTGGAATTTTGGATCTGGCGGATTTACAAGTACTCAACAAAGTCCGTACTTTACCTACAATCAATCTGGCGATTACAGGGTAACATTGAGAGCAACAAGTGACTTTGGATGTATAGATAGTTTTGTAGATACCATTACAGTATATGATAGAATTCAAGCAGGAATAGATGTTAAAACATCTCAATGTGGAAATGACACTGCTTTCCAATTCAAGAGTATTTCGCAATATTCGACTGGAAACCAATTGAAATATTTCTGGGATTTTGGTGATTCTACCACATCGAATAAACAAAATCCAACGAAATCTTATAATACCTATGGGCAGTTTAAGGTCCAATTGATTATTGAGGGAAATGGAGGATGTAGAGATACTTCTTACGAAACAATTAATATTTATAACCGTCCAACGGCTGGTTTTGTTCAAAAAGATACCTGTACTCTCGGGCTCAATATGCAGTTTACAAATACTAGCTATGTTAATAATGATGTAATGTATTACGAATGGGATTTTGGTAATGGTAAAACCAGTAACTTAAAAGATCCAAAGAGTCAATATGATACAGGTGGAGTATATCAGGTTATTCTTAGAGTAACCACCTCTAATGGATGTTTTGATAGCACGGTTCAATCAGTTAAAGCATATCCAAAACCTATTGTAAGATTTAAAGTAGATAGAGATCGGCAATGTGGCTCTGGAAATCTATTTGTGTTTACCGACTCTACTATACAGTATGGAACCCAAACAAAATTCAATTGGAATTTTGGCGATGGTATATTTAGTAATCAGCAAAACGTGAGACACACTTATACCAATTATGGAAAGTATAGTGTGGTACTTCGTGCTACAAATATTTATGGTTGTGCAGATGAAGACTCATTGAAGGTTGAAGTAATTAGTAAACCAGATGCCGGATTTGACTTTAAAGATACCTGTGACGGATATCCAATTCATTTGAGCAATACTACTATCGATACTACCGATTTTGTTAAGTATGAATGGTTATTAGAATCAGGAATAACTTCAAATAAGAGAGATCCGAAACACTTATTCAATTCTTCGGGTATTCGAAATGTTTGTCTGATTGCCGATAATGGAATTGGTACTTGTCAAGATACCATTTGTCAAAAAGTTGAGGTTTATTCTGTTCCTAATGCCATGTTCACACCTTCAAGTAACAATCAATGTGGACAAAATAAAGCTATAGTTTTTACCAATAAGTCTACAATAGATAGTGGTTCACTCACTTATGAATGGAGTTTTGGTGACAGCGTAGGTTCAACTGATAAAGATCCTAGTCATACATATGGACAACCTGGTTTTTATCAGGTAAAACTTGTTGCAATTTCTGATAAAGGTTGTAAAGACTCAATAGGTAGCGCAGCTACTCAAATCAGAATAAGAGAGCAACCAGAAATAAGTTTTGATGTAAAAGATTCATGCTTTGGAGGTACAATTCAGTTTACCAATACAACCAATAATACTCAAAATATGTGGTTAACTACCAAATGGGATATGGGAGATGGTAGTGTAGTGTATAAAGATACTTTTAGGCATTATTATGGAAGCCCTGGTAAGTTCAAGGTTCAGTTAACCATGGTTCTTAATAATAATTGCGTTGATAGTTTTGCAAAATACGTGACTATTTTTCCTACACCTAATCCAAGATTAATCAATAATAATTCTGGTCTTTCTGTTTGCCAAGGTAGTAGTTCGTTTACATTCCACGATAGTTCAAGTATAAGCGACAATTCTTATTTACGTTCGACTTGGATCACCAGCAAAGGAGATACACAAATTTTATCTAAGCAGGATAGCTTCTCCACCTCATTCCCAAATGCAGGCAAATATTGGGTATATTTATATAGTACTTCCAATCGAGGTTGCACCACTAAAGATTCAAGTACAATTGAAATTTATCCAGAGCCTACTGCAGACTTTCAAGTTAATGACTATGATCAGTGTTTAGTAAATAATCGTTTTTCATTTAATAGTTTAAGTAAAATACCGTTGGGTGGAGGAAGTTTAACTCATGAATGGTCTTTTGGTAATAATGTTAATGCAGTAACAGATACCTCAATTACCTACACTAAACCTGGTACATATCTTGTTACCTATAAAGTAATAAGTAGCTATGGTTGTTACGATGTAAAAGATACATGGGTTAGAGTTTATGAAATGCCTGAATCTAATTTCAATGTTAATAATTGGAATCAATGTTTATCAAGTAATAAATTCGATTTTGTAAATAACAGCACAATCCCAACTGGTAATGGTTCTTTGAAATATGCTTGGGAGTTCTCACCATCAGATATCGATTCAAGTATGAGTCCTAGTCGTTCTTATTCAGGAACAGGTGCTTTCCCAGTGTTGCTAAGAGCAATCTCAAGTTTTGGTTGTGTGGATGATACTTTACAATATGTAAATGTTTTACAAAATCCGGACACTCCTACTGTCAGAATTTTGGATGCAATAGCATGTCATGGAATGACTGGTAGATTGGAGATATTAGCTACTGGAGGATCTGGACCATATACTTATTCATGGAACGGTGCGAGTTTTTCACCAACTAATTATATTACTTCTGCACCTGCTGGGAATTATCAATTAACTATCAGAGATGATAATGGCTGTGAAAGTTCGGGTACTTATTATTTCGATGAGCCAGATCCATTATTAGTTACTGCTAGTTTGGATTCTAATGCGATTTGTTACAATTCTTCAACAGGTGGAGCTTCCGTTAAGGGTATTTCAGGTGGTACTTCGCCATATAGGTATGTATGGACTAAAGGAACCAATCAATATTTTGGATCGAAACTCACGAAAATGCCTGCGGGTACTTATTATTTAGTTGCTACAGATAATAATGGATGTGTAGATTCAGCATCGGTGACAATTAATCAACCATTGCAGGTTCAGGCTAGCTATAAAGTATTAAAAGATATCAAATGTTTTGATTCCACCGGTAAAATAGCAATTACTGCATGGGGTGGAACTCCATATCCAGGAGATAGATATACTTATTATTGGGATGGTGATATGATGGATGGTGGTAATGTAAAGGATAATCTTAAAGCAGGTGTTCACACTGTCGAAGTTCGTGACCAAAATTTCTGTATATCTCAAAGATTAAATATTCAACTTCTACAACCAACGCCAATTCAATTCGTATTGGATTCCTCGATTGATGTTCGCTGTGATGGAGAAATCAATGGAAAGGCCTTTGTTACAGTTTTTGGTGGTACACCTGATTATAAATATCGTTGGTATAAAAATGATAATTTCTATGCTGCCGGAATGCCATTGATTGGAGCTGACAAGGGTGAATATAAACTTATGGTTACTGATAAAAATCAATGTCCAGATACAATGGATATTCCAGTAACAATTGAAGAGCCAGATCCTCTTGTTATATTTAATACAATAAATAAACTGGTTGATTGTCAGGGAGGGGATAATGGAGAATTGGAAGTTTCAGCTAGCGGTGGTAATGGAAATTATACATACACTTGGACTCAAAAACCAACGAATGTTATTGATAGCACGTTAACCGGACTGAGAAAAGGTATTTATTTTTTACGCGTAGAGGATGAAAAAGGTTGTTTCATAGATACATTCTATCAAGTGGATGAACGCCCTCATAATCCTGTTCAAATTCCATCGGATTCTGTTCAAATATGTGAGTTTGATACATTAAAATTAGATGCCTTTATGGTTGAAGGTGTTAATTACAGATGGACCTTCGGAACAACTGATTTTGGATGGAGTGAAGATTCTACACTAAAAATTGCGAATCTTGATAGAACTAAAGAAGGGTATTATAAGATCACAGCACAAGATCGATACGGATGTGAAGACGATGCCTTGGTACATGTTAAGGTTAATATTAACCCAATTGTATCCATAGTTTCTGATCCCAAAATTGGATGTATTGGTTCAAATGTAGATTTAATTGCCAGTGGAACAGATAATTACGTTTGGTTCAGGCCAAGGTTTAACCCATTTGGTTTTGATACTTTAAGTTATGGATTCACCCATAGGATAATTAACATTCAGAAATCTGATACAGGAATTTATTTAGTTAAAGGTATTTCAGATGCAGGATGTTTTGATACCGCAATGTATAGATTACAAGTAGGCTTAGATAGTATATCGGTTGAGCCAGATAGAGAAGTATGTGAAGGATCTTTATTGGTTTTACGTGCAAAAGGTGGCGTTCAATATTCTTGGGAAGGACCTACAGGAAATGTCGTAAATTCTCCAAATTATGTGATGAATCCGGTAACTTTAAATGACAACGGTACATTTAGAGTTACAATTTCTGATAAATGGTCTTGTACAGGAATTTACGAAACACGTGTTCGAGTTAGGCCAAAACCAATAATGACAATTGAGGATACAAAAAATGGAAGATATTGTGATGGCGACGAATTGAAGTTGGTTGCCAATACGGATGCAGACTCAATTGATTGGATTGGTCCGGATAATCTGAATATCAGAAAAACTACAAATCTTTTATTGACATTAACTCCTATGAATAGAACCAAACAAGGAACATATAAATTGATAGGATATTCTCAATTCGGTTGTATCGATTCAACCAATAGTTTTGTCTCTGTATTTGATAACCCAACAGCGGATTTTGATTTAACATTAAGGTGTAAATTCCCGATTCAGAATGAATACTTTAATTTAAATAGTTCAAGTATTGATGCATGGAGGACGGAATACTATTTTGATAATGAACTTATATCAACAAATCCAATTACAAAATATCAAACTTCTGATTTGGGTAATCACTCAATAAAATTAAGAGTTATAAATAATGAGGGTTGTATTGATGAGAAAATCATGGATGTTGAGGTTAAAGAACCTGATTACATAGAATTGCCTAACGCATTTACCCCAAATAATGACCTAATAAATAATGTATTAGAGCCAGTAAAAACTGATGCAATAACAAATTATAGGATGAAGGTTTATAATCGATGGGGCCAAAAAGTATGGGAAGGTTATAATGAAGGTTGGAATGGTAAAGATGATAAGGGCGATTATCATATGACCCAAGTATATGTAGTGGAAGTTGATTATTCATCATTCTGTAGTGAAGACGAATCATTGTTGACCAATCCACCGAGATTCGGAAACGAGGAAGGTGGTGCACTTAAGAAAACAGTAATTCTACTTCGTTAAATATTTCTAATGAGTATACTAAGGCAAACTATAGCCATAATATTGGTTTTAAATACTGGAGTATACTCTCTGTATGCTCAGTTATTTACAGAAGATATTGCTTCTGTAGATATGTCCGTTGGAGCGATTTATTTGCCGGAATATGGTATTAATAATATTCAACCTTCAATATCAGTAAATGCAACTATAGCAGGAAATTTATATCTTGGAGCTAGTGCAATAAGATTTACAGATGCGTTATTCAATGCTGGGTATCATATTATCAATAGCGAAAGGGCAATGTTAACTCTTGGTTATGAACGTTTTGACTTTTTTGAAGATCAATTAAAAGCCCAAGGTTTATTTGCTCAGTTGCAAGTATTTAGTGAAACGGATTTTACGTTTCTTAGACTTAAGAGTTCATACATACTTCATGCAAGAGAAACTTGGACACCACCGTTAACAGTTCAATTAGAAATTGGTGTTCGTTTCGATACCGGAATTGGTGGTTTTGGACGAGGATATTCCAGGGGGTCTGAAAGTTGGTTCCCCATATAAAAAAAGGCGTTGAAAAATCAACGCCTTTTTTTGTAAATTTAAGTCTAAGGATTAACCTTTACTCTAGTAATTCTATGCATTAGACGCGTATCAACTCTAAGGGTTAAATCTGCATTAAATGTTGTAGGGGGAAGTGTATTGGCCATTTTGTCATAAATCACAAAACACTGCTTTAAACCATTAGGTAATTCAACATCCGTTGTATACCAACCATTAGGTGGGTTACAACGTTGCACTGCGGTTGTTGGAGTAGTTGAGCCTCCAATTTGAGGACGTGTTGGCGCAACTGGACTTATGGTAACGGGTCCAGACATTGTTGCAATGGCCGGAGCTATAGCTCCAGATGCAACATTTGCAGTATTTGAAGGGTTATTAATGGTAACTTCCACTCCTGTTAGTATAATTGTTCTTCCATTATATAATGCAGGGTTGCGAGCAAACTCAGTAGCTGAAACTATTAACTGTGCTTGAGCAAAATTAAATAGTCCTACAATACCCAAAGTAAAAAGTAATAATCTTTTCATCATAGCTAATCTATTACAAATGTAATGCCAAAACTTACCAATTAGTCTCCTGGTTGATCATTATTTGATGTAAAGTCCGGTATTTCTCTAGTTTCGGTGAAGTATTTTATTAAGTAATAAATTCCTAAAATTAACAAAAGTCCTGCTAACCCAATTTGCCATATATTTTGATTAGGAAATAGTTTATTCAGCATTAAAATTACACCAAAGCCAAAGATAACCCAAGCTACCTCACTCTTGAACTTTGTTTGAATAAGAGTTATCAAACCTATGAGCATTATCAAACTTGGGAATGATACTATAATTTCAGGAACTACTATTCCTAAAGCATGAATAAGCCATAGTACTCCAAGAATACTTAGGATAATTCCGCCGGCGAGATATGCCTTATTTCTAACATGTTGTTTCATAGCTGTAATTAAATCAAATATATAAAGTTAAATTAGTTTTTTGAAAATTTGAACCCAAGGAACCCAATAGTTGCAGCCGTTATACTTGCAATTATTATGCTTACCTTACCAATATTAATCAGAGTAATGTCAGTAAAAGCAAGGTTTGCCACAAATATTGACATTGTAAATCCGATACCACCAAGTATTCCTGCATATAATAGTTTATTCAAAGGAATATTGGCAGAAATTTCTGCAATTTTCAATTTGTGTGATAACCATGAAAAAGTGAAAATCCCCAATGGTTTACCAAGTACCAATCCAAAAAATACTCCTAACGATAGCGGAGTAACAAGTTGGTCCATTAGTTTAAGGTCTAGCTGTATTGCAGTGTTGGCAGCTGCAAATAATGGCAGAATAATGAATGATACCCACCAACTCAGGCTATGCTCAATCTGATTTGCAATTTTCTTTTCCTTGTTGGTTTGTCTGGGTAACATGAAGGCAAGTATAACACCAGAAATAGTTGCATGAATTCCTGAATGTAGCATAGCAAACCACAATCCAATACCTAATACCGCATAAAGCCAAATATAATCCCAGTTTTTCCGGTCAGCAATTTCAAGTAAAACAATAAAAGCTGCAGCAACGCCTAACCATGGAACAGAAATGGGTTGTCCATAAAAAATTGCAATAACTAAAATTGCACCTAAGTCGTCAATAATAGCTAAGGCCGTAAGAAATACTTTTAACGCTGGTGAGACTTTGTCTCCTAGCATTCCTAATATAGCAATAGCAAATGCTATGTCAGTAGCAGTAGGGATTCCAATTCCAGAAATACTTTCAGGACTATTCAAATTGAAAAAGAAATATATAAGCGCAGGTACCAGCATACCACCAATTGCTCCAATAACAGGAAGCATCGCTTTCTTTTTATCACTTAATTCTCCCTCACTTAATTCCCTTTTAATTTCAATTCCAACAAGAAGGAAGAAAATTGCCATTAAGGCGTCGTTAATCCAGTCGGTAACGGAATGTTTTAAGTGTAGATGAAAAACTTCAGTGCCAAATTCAAAGTTCCAAAGCTTGATATAATCATTACCCCAAATACTATTGGAAATAAATAAAGAGGCTGCTGTAAATGCCACCAATAGAATCCCTGAAGATTGTTGGTTTTGAAAGAACTCTTTGAAAACTGTTGTAAGTCTAATTCGACGTGCACGTTGTCTGACACCTTTTTGTTTCATGCACTTCAAAATTAAAGTTTATTTTCGCTGTGGCAAATGAACCATGTCGAATACATTGATCGTTGCATAGAAATAGCAAAAAAGGGAGAAGGCTGGGTTAATCCAAACCCTATGGTGGGATGTGTAATTGTGTACAATAAAGAAATAATTTCTGAAGGGTATCACAAGAAATTTGGGGAAAATCATGCCGAGAGAAACGCAATTCTTCCATTATTAGGTGATTCGCGTCTTAAATCATCAACTTTGTATGTAACCCTTGAGCCTTGTAGTCACCATGGCAAAACACCACCTTGTGCAGATCTTATTATTCAAGCTGAAATACCAGAAGTAATTATTTCTATTTTAGACCCAAACCCTTTGGTTGCAGGAAATGGTGTGAAAAAACTTAAACAGGCAGGAGTAAAAGTTACCGTTGGTATCGGTGCGAAAAAGGCAGCATTTCTCAATAAATTTTTCTTAAATTTTTATGAGAACAAAAAACCTTATGTAACTTTAAAATGGGCCGAATCAAGTGACCATTTCATTGGTAGGATGGAGGGTGAGGCAATTAAGATTACTAATGAAGAGGTCCAGAATTTTACTCACAAATTAAGAAAGGCACACTCGGCAATTTTGGTGGGTGTGCGCACTTGGATAAATGATAAACCTCTATTAACAGATAGATATTGGGGAGGCCCACAACCCCTTAAAATTATTCTCGATCCTATGCTACGAGGTTCGTATGAAAATAACGTGGGAGAAACTTGGGTTTTCAATTCGAAAAAAAATGAGGGTAAAGATCAATTGAAATATATAAATCTAGGAGAAAACACCTCAATAGATCTAAATCAATTATTGGATTATTTATACGGAGAAGGTATAAACTCAATTTTGGTAGAAGGAGGGAAGAAAACCTTACAGCAGTTTATCGAAGCAGGTGCAGTTAATGAAGTTCACCGATTTATTAACCATGAAATGAAGTTGAAAAACGGTATTTCAGCCCCCAATATAATTAACTTAAAATTATTTCATTTGGAATCAGGGTTTAAAAACATCTCGCATTTATTTTGGGATAAATATATTAATTGATGTTAATAGCAATCTTAAGTATTTTAAACGCTCAAAATACAGCTGTTTTTTATGCCGTAATTCTATCTGTGTTCATCTTTGTGATATTCAAAGAACTTGGAAGAAGGGATATACAACCTTTGCCAATCATTATAATCAATTACTTTGTTTGTTTTGTTTTAGGGAATTATTGGATTTTAGCAGGAATTGGAACCGATAGTAATGAGATATTAATTCCCAGAATTTTGCAATTATCATCAATCTCTAAGGTTGAATTTTTTGCACTTTCCGCAGGAGCCTTATTTTTAATAACTTTTTTACTCATGGCGCAGGCTACTCAAAAAGCTGGAGCTGCGGCTAGTTCAGTGGCATCAAAAATGTCGATGGCAATACCCATATTATCTGCGATAATTATCTGGGAAGAAACCGTGAATTTCTATGATTATTTAGGAATAATAATAGCTTTAATTTCAGTGTTTCTTATGGTAAAGCCCAAAAAATTTGAGGGATTACAATGGGATATTATATTAATTTGGGTTTTTATTGGGAGTGGTTTGGTTGATTTATCAATCAATTTTTTAAATAAAATAAATCATGGCAATTTGAGTAATATACAATTAACAACGCATACCTTTTCGGGCGCATTTATTACAGGATTAGTTTACATTTTTTTGAAGAGAGATTTTTCAAAATTTAAGCAAAGAATTAATTGGTTTTGGGGGATTATCTTAGGGACTGTTAATTTATTTTCGATTGTAGCATTGTATAATGCTTTAGATACCTTCCCAAATCAAGCATCATCATTTTTTACAATAAATAATATTCTTGTTGTTGTAGGTGCTTCGATAGTTGGAATTTTCTATCGTGAAAAATGGTCAGTTACAAAAGTTGTAGGTTTGATATTGTCTTTGTTCTCTATATATTTGGTGAAGTGAGTTCATTGTTTTCAGATACATATAACGAAATTGAAAATAATTCTGAAACACAGTTAAGAGAAAGAGGAAGTAAATTTATCTCAAACAGTTTTAGAGTAAATTCTGAAATTGAGGTAAAACAATATTTGCAGTCAATAAAGCAACAATACCCCGATGCAACCCATCATTGTTATGCGTATATTTTAGGTCAAGGTCAAGAGGCACAACGTGCAAATGATGACGGTGAACCTTCAGGTAGCGCTGGCAGGCCCATATTAAGAGCAATTCTTTCAATGGAATTAACGAATGTTTTGGTTGTTGTAGTGCGTTATTTTGGAGGTACACTTTTAGGAATTCCTGGACTTATCAGTTCTTATGGGGATGGTGCAAAATCCGTCTTGCTTTTATCTGGGAAATTAGAAAAAGTACAACAAATAGAGTATGAGATATCTTCTAGATTCGAGTATGAACAAGAAATTCATAAACTACTTAAGCCTTTTGAATTTGATGTTAGGGATCGGTCATATACCGATAAAGTTACATATAAAGTTGCGATTCGAAGAAAACAGGCGGAGGCATTTGAGAAGGAACTGAAAGAAGCATATCTTCTGGAATCTCAATTTTCTTAGATTCATCTGATAATTCAGAACCAAGTTCAAATCTAAGATATTTAATTTTCTTACCCTCATTGAGCCAAATTAGTTCGTAAAAGGTCTTTATCTGCAATACTTCTGGCACGAATTTAAGTGAATATATATCATTTAAATTAACCTCCACTTTTAGGTTTTCCATTGCTATTTGCTCAAGAGCAGTTTGATAAAATAAATCTGAATCTGTCTTGATGTTAAGTTTCCCCGTATCAGCTAAAACACTTCGATATATATTTAAAAATTTACCACCTGATAAACGCTTATGCCTTTTTTGGGGTTGTGGGTCAGGAAAGGTAACCCATGCCTCAGATACTTCTCCTTTTTCAAAAAAATCTGCAGCTTTATCAATCTCAATTCTAAGGAATCGTACATTGCTCAATCCCTCTTCAAGGGCACATTTTGCGCCTTTCCAAAGTCTATTCCCTTTAATATCGATACCAATATAATTTACGTCTTTTCTTTTTCTAGCTAGGCCAATAGTATACTCTCCTTTTCCGCATGCAAACTCTACAACAATAGGATTTGTGTTACCAAAAATTAAATTCCATTTTCCTTTTGTAGAGTCCGAATAATCAAACGTATTTGGAAATGAATCGAATTCATGGAATTTTTCGAGCTTATTTTTCCCTTTCCCCATTTTTAACACAAAAAAACGAGTTTTTTCGCAGTTGTCCTACCTTTGTAACGTGTTTCTCTCGCCAAATTTATTACTTCAAGCGTATGTATCAGGATCCTTTCCTATGGCAGATCCGGAAGAGGATAATCAAATTTATTGGCACACCCCTAAAATGCGAGGAATTATTCCTTTGGATAGCAGATTTAAAGTTTCAAAAAACTTAAGAAGGCTCTACAATAAAAACACCTTCGATATTCAAATAAATAGAAACTTCGAGCAGGTAATTAGAACATGTGCGGAGCTTAGAAGCGACGATACATGGATTTCTGAGGAAATAATTGATGCATATCTTGGATTACACGAGGAAGGATTCGCACATTCATTTGAAGCCTATAAGGATGGAGAACTTGTTGGTGGACTTTATGGTGTAAGTATTAGAAAGGCATTTTTTGGTGAAAGTATGTTCCATAAAGTTACAGATGCCAGTAAAATTTGCTTGGTTTTTTTAGTAGAGTTTTTAAGAGAAAATGATTTCCTCCTATTAGATACGCAATATTTAAATCTTCATATAACCCAGTTTGGAGCTTATGAGATAACACATGAAGAATATCTTGAAAGGCTGGAGTTTGCATTAAGAGGTTAATTTTTTTATTAACTGAAATTATAGATCTTTGGGAAGATGCGTATTGAATTAGAAATTGAAGGAGTAGCTTATTCGGCTTCATTGAATAATGGAGTTTCAATAGCATTAGGGTTTGGTCCTAATGCAGAAAATCCTAATGCATTTTTTATTCCAGAAGCATTTTTTGAGCCAATTAGAGTGGGTGATTTTGTGGGTGCAGTAAAGGAAGGCGGTAGTGCAAATTGTGAAATAGTTACCTATTGTGCGCATGGGAATGGCACACATACAGAATGTGTAGGACATCTTTCAAAAGAGAGAATTAACGTTTTTGAATCGTTACATGAGAATAATCTAACGGCCCAATTAATAACCGTGTCCGTAAAGTCAAAAGGTATTTTTACTTATATCGATGAAGACTGCTTAAAAGATATTGTCTGGCAACCTACATTAGCAATAATTATACGCAGCACACCTAATGATTTAACTAAAAAGAATATGATTTGGAGTGGTACCAATCCACCTTATTTTACGCCAGAGGCCATTCACTTAATTAAGGAAAAAGGTTACAAGCATATATTAACTGATTTTCCATCTGTAGACCCAGAAGAGGATGGAGGAGAATTGCTGTCTCACCGAATTTGGTGGGATTTCCCACAAGACACTCGATTTGATTCTACAATTACAGAATTGATTTATGTACCAGATGCACTGCATGATGGTTTGTATTATATGCAATTGATTTTACCTAGGATTTTCTCAGATGCCGTTCCTTCAAATCCAATTTTATATCCACTCCAAAAAATGGTATAATGAATGAGAAGATTTTGTATGCTTTAAATGCAGTTTTTTCTTGGCTATGGACAAAACCCAATAAGTCCAATCCTGATTTTATCAGGAATATTCTTGTAATCAAGTGGGATGAAATTGGAGATATGGTGTCTGCACTTCATGTATTTGATTTGCTAAAAAAGAAATTCCCAAACAGTAAAATTACCGTTGTTTGTAAACCATTTGTTAGCACACTCCTAACCAACAATCCAAATGTTGATGTAATAGTTACAGATTTAGCTGGAATTTCTACTAAAAAAATTGATTTATGGATAGAATTACGAGGTACCTTTATAACTTTTTTAAAATCAATTTTCTCATTTCCCAAACATAGATTAGACCGAGGTAGTGTTAGATTCAAGCAAAGAGGATTTCAACCACATGAAGTAGAAACTAATTACAACATCATTAAACCAGCCGTTGAGCCGCTGATGTTATTGAACGGAGAAATCTATTTAACAAATGAGGAAAATTTGAGAGTCAATGAGTTAATTGATGGTTTTAATGCGGAAGATTTTGCAATTATTCACCCAGGGGGAAGGAGTAATTTGCGCCGTTGGCGAAGTCAAAATTTTGCAGAGTTAATCGATTATTTATGGAAAAATTATCAGTTAAAAACCGTCATATTAGGCACTAAAGATGAACGAAATCTACTAAATGAAATTAATGAATTAAGCAGAAATAGTTCTGTAATTTGGGAAACAAATGATTCACTTGTTGTTTTATTTGGAGTACTTAAAAAAGCTCATTTATTTGTGGGAAATGAGAGTGGACCATTACAGTTTGCTGATCTGGCGAATATACCCACTGTAGGTCTATTTGGTCCTGGAGCTGAAAGAGTATTCTATCCTAGAAATGAGAAATCTCGGGTAATTCATCACATACTGGCATGTAATCCTTGTGATCAAATCACTTGTATTCAGCCTGATGATTGGTGTATGGACCGGATTAATCAAATTGAAGTTCAGTTAGCTATTCAACAATTACTTTCTGATTCATTCGTTCAATAAATACAGTCGTTTACAAAACCAACTTAATTGATATTTTGCAATTTGTTAACTTTGGAATGAATCTTGTATTCTCTTTTTTATTGTGTATTCTAAATTTGATGTTACCATATTAGGAAATTCTTCAGCAACCCCAACTAAAGATAGGGCACCAAGCAGTCAATATGTAAGGTTGGGTCCGCATAATATTTTACTTGATTGTGGTGAAGGAACTCAAAGTAGAATTCACGAATACAGTCTTAAACTACAAAAGATTTCAGTTGTTTGTATTTCTCACCTACACGGTGATCATTTTTTTGGTTTACCGGGTTTGATTACCACCATGTCTTTGTTCAGGAGAGTTGAACCATTAAAAATTATTGGCCCTAAGGATTTAGAGGATATTTTAATGTCTTTGATTTCAGCTGGAGACTCCGAACTTTCATTTCAAATAGAATTTATTACCACTAACCCGGAAGTGGAAGAGGTGATACTTGAACATCAAGATTATCAAATTCAAACTATTCCGTTGAAACATAGAATTCCTTGTACTGGATTTTTAATTAAGGAAAAGGGGCCAACAAAAAGAGTGAATGTTGACGCGTGCAGAGAGAAAAACGTTCCGGTATCATTCTATGAAAGCTTAAAATTTGGTTACGATTATTTTCCTAATAACGAATTGCGAATACCTAATTCTGAGGTTACATGGGAATTGCCCGAGAAACGGAGTTATGCCTATATTTCAGATACAATTTATAATGAAGAGATTATCCCGCTAATTTCCGGAGTCGATTTGTTGTATCACGAAGCTACCTTCATGAGCGACAGGGAAGATCGGGCCATATTAACATTTCATAGTACTGCTATGCAAGCAGGTTTAATAGCTCAAAAAGCAAAAGTGGGGCAGCTCATTTTGGGTCATTTTAGTGCACGTTATTCTGACTTAACACCTTTATTGGATGAAGCTCGTTGTCAATTTGAAGATTCGAATTTATCTATTCAGGGAGAAACTTTTTTTATTTTAAAAAAAGAATTAAAAACGGTGTGATAATCTATTGCCACTTATAGTAAACACTATATTTTCTGTGAATAACTGAACGAATTTCAAGTTAATTTTCGTTATAGTTTCGTAATATGGGTAAAACTGCAAAGACTAAGAAAAAATCCAATGCAATTACAGATTTCCTCAAAGATGCCCCAAAAGATAAAAATCAAAAGGTTTCAGCGAAGGAAGTATTCAAAGCAGCATCATTAAAAAATGATGCAACCAGAAGGGTATTAGGTTTTTTATTACTTACTGCGAGCATAGTTTTATTTGTAAGCTTTACCTCGTTTTTCTTTTCATGGAAAACAGATCAAAGTTTTTTAGCCGATGGTGACTGGAAGCTTTTTAAGCAACATCAAGGACACGCAGCAAATGCGATGGGATATATGGGAGCACGCTTATCATACTTTTTTATTCATCAGGGATTTGGCATTGCAGCCTTTTTAATATTGCCATACTTCGTTTTTTTAGGACTTAATTGGTTACTCAATTTTAAGCCCTTTTCTATTCATAGAATATTACTTCACACTATCTTATTTATGGTGTGGTTTTCACTTTTTCTTGGTTTTGTTCTTCAGTTGTGGGCTCCAATGGCGGGTGGTTCCTTCGGTTATTTTGGGGTTCAACAAATGCAGAATGGTATTGGTATAATAGGTACTATATTGTTTTTAGTTGGCTTTGCTTTTGTTTATTATATAATCTTTCATAACGCTAATCCCTTCTCTAAAATTGTTGCTAGTAATGCAGATTCCGAGATTGAAGAGTTTGAGGAGGATGAACAGAATGCTTCCCAACAATATAATGAACCACAAATTATTGAGGATGAGCCTAAGTTGGATTCAAGTTATTCTGAAGAAGACATTCCTCTTGAAGACGAAGAGGAAATTAATAAGATAGAAGAGGAAAATTTTACGACATCTGTATTTAATGAAGAAACGAATTCTTCTAAAATTGAAACAGAAACTGATTTTAAAATTGAAGATAGAACACATGTAGAAGAGGAATTAGTGGATGAAAATTTAGCAGAGAAACAAAATGCTGAGGAATATGGAAAAATTGGGACTGAGTATGATCCTCGAGCCAATTTAAGTAGCTATCATTTTCCAACTTTAGAGTTGCTTACTGAATATGGTAACATGAAAAAGGATATTGACATAGCTGAAATTGAAAGAAGTAAGAAGTTAATTGAAGATACTCTTATTAATTACAAGATAGAAATTTCAAGTATTACTGCATCCGTAGGACCAACTGTTACATTGTATGAAATTGTTCCAGCACCCGGGGTGAAAATCTCAAAAATAAAAAACCTTGAAGATGATATCGCTTTGAGTTTAGCGGCACTTGGAATTCGAATAATTGCGCCAATTCCAGGTAGAGGAACCATTGGTATAGAAGTTCCAAACAAAAATCCTGAAATGGTCCCTATGAAAACAGTTCTTGCGAGTAAGAAATTCCAAGAATGTGATTATCAATTGCCGGTAGTTTTAGGAAAGACCATTTCAAATGAAATTTTTATTGCAGATTTATCAAAAATGCCCCATCTCCTAATGGCCGGTGCCACAGGTCAAGGTAAATCCGTTGGTTTAAATTCAATCTTGGTATCACTATTATATAAAAAACACCCTGCATACGTGAAATTTGTTTTAGTAGACCCTAAAAAAGTTGAATTAACACTTTACAATAAAATTGAAAGACATTTCCTAGCAAAATTACCTGGCGATGGCGACGCAATTATTACCGAAAATCAAAAAGTAATTCACACATTAAATTCACTTTGTGAAGAAATGGATCAGCGCTACAAATTATTGCAAGATGCCCTAGTTCGCAACATCGTAGAATACAATAATAAATTCCTCGATAGAAAATTGAATCCTGAAAATGATCATCGTTTTATGCCCTATATAGTTGTGGTAATTGATGAAGTTGCGGATTTAATTATGACTGCTGGAAAGGAAATTGAAACTCCCATCGCTCGATTAGCTCAACTTGCTCGTGCAATTGGTATTCACCTTATTTTAGCAACTCAAAGACCTTCTGTAAATGTCATTACGGGTATGATTAAAGCAAATTTCCCGTCTAGAATAGCCTTTAGAGTAACATCTAAGATAGACTCTCGTACAATATTAGATAATAACGGAGCAGATCAACTTATTGGTAAAGGAGATATGCTTTATAGTGGTGGTAATGATTTAATTCGTTTACAATGTCCGTTCGTAGATACTCCTGAAGTTGAAAAAATTGTAGATTTTATTGGTGACCAAAGAGCGTATCCTACGGCATATTTACTCCCTGAGGTTAAAGATGAATCTACCTCTGGTGGTGGCGAGTATGATTCAGAGGATAGGGACGCTTTATTTGAAGATGCGGCAAGAATTGTAGTGCAAAATCAAGTGGGTTCTACAAGCATGATTCAGCGCAAGATGAAAATTGGATATAACCGTGCCGGTCGACTAATGGATCAATTAGAGGATGCAGGAATAGTTGGACCTAGTTTGGGGTCGAAGCCACGAGATGTTAAGATTCCCGATGAATATGCTTTAGAGCAATACTTGCAAAACAATGGTGGTTAGAAGTAGTTTCATCGAAAGTATAAGATTCTGCAGCTTGTTTTCTACATTTACACTAAAATTTAGGTAGTTTTGAAAGAATAAATATGAAGAAATTGTCCTTGTTATTTTTAATGTTTACATTGATTTTCAGCAGCAATGCTCAATCCGATGCAACGTCTAAATCAATATTGAAAAAAACTTCCAAAGTTTATAAATCAATGAAAACAATTGAAGCAAAATTTTCATTAATAACCATGTCTGCACAACGGAAACCTATTGTAAATTCGGGGAATTTATGGTTAAAAGGGACATCGTTCAAATTGGAATTAGGGGACCAAGAAATTATTTGTGATGGTAAATCAATATGGACTTACAGTTCAACTACAGAAGAAGTTACTTTAGAATCATATTCGAAACGTACAAATCAGATGTCTCCTGAAGAAATGTTCAGCTTTTATGAAAATGGGTTTAAATCCCTATATGAAGGAAAGAGAACAGATGGGGGAGCTACTTATGAATTAATTAAGTTGGTACCTAAAAAGAATCGTGCAAAATATTCTTTTATAAATGTTGAAATAAATCCAACCAATAATTATATACATAAAGTAATTCAACATATGAAGAACGGTATGGATATTGTAATTGAAATTAATGAATTAAAGAAGAATTCTGCAGTTTCAAGCAATATGTTTAAGTGGGATAGCGTAACTCATCCCGGCGTTGAACTAGTGGATTTAAGATAAATAAAGTAATTGAAAAATCAATATAAGAAGAAAGGCGACCAGATGGTCGCCTTTCTTCTTATATTCTGATTATGCCTATTAGGAATTTAAAACATCATACATTTTCTGTCCAATATTTGCTGGACTTTCAACCACATGTATACCGCATTCTCTCATGATAGCCATTTTAGCTTCGGCGGTATCATCTTTCCCACCAACAATAGCTCCGGCATGCCCCATTCTTCGGCCTGGAGGTGCTGTTTGACCAGCAATGAATCCAACTACAGGCTTTGTCCCGTGCTCTTTAATCCAATGGGCAGCCTCAGCTTCCATCCCACCACCGATTTCACCTATCATAACGATTCCTTTGGTCTCAGGATCGTTCATAAATAATTCAACTGCTTCTTTTGTGGTTGTACCAATTATTGGATCACCCCCAATTCCAATTGCAGTGGATTGGCCTAAACCTAGCTTTGTTAATTGGTCAACTGCTTCATAAGTTAATGTTCCAGATTTTGAAACAACACCGATATTTCCCTTTTTGAAGATAAAACCTGGCATAATTCCAATTTTTGCTTCTCCTGGAGTGATAATTCCAGGACAGTTAGGTCCGATTAAGGTGCATTTCTTATCTGCAATATAATCCTTAACCATAACCATATCCTTTGTAGGAATACCCTCTGTAATAGCAACAATTACTTCAATTCCTGCATCTGCTGCTTCCATCATTGCATCTGCTGCAAATGCTGGTGGAACGAAAATAATACTCACATTAGCACCTGCTGTTATTACCGCTTCTTCTACTGTATTAAAAACCGGTCTGTCTAAGTGAGTACTTCCTCCTTTACCAGGAGTTACTCCACCAATTACATTGGTGCCATACTCAATCATTTGAGTAGCATGGAAAGTACCTTCATTTCCGGTAAATCCTTGAACCACAATTTTTGAATCTTTGTTAACTAAAATACTCATTTCCTTAAACTCGGTGCGAAAATAACCTTAAGTAGTTGAATTCCCATAAGAATCATCTACCCTAAGATTAAATTTAGTTTAGAAACTTTGTAATATCTTTGGACATTGGGCTCGTAGTTGAAGAAAAATAGGCTAATAACTTACCATCTTCACTGATTAAGTATTTGTTGAAATTCCACTTTACTTCACTATCTAATGCATCGTTTATTGATTTTTGCGTAAGCCATTTGTAAAGTTCATGCTGATGGTCACCTTTAACATCTACCTTTTCAGTGAGGGTAAAAGTAACGCCAAAGTTTTTTGTGCAAAATGATTGGATAGTGCTGGCATCTCCTGGCTCTTGCCCCCCGAATTGATTACATGGCGTGCCAATAATTATAAGCTTATCTTTATATGCATCATTTAGTTTCTGTAAATCTTCATACTGAGGTGTGAAACCACACTCGCTAGCAGTATTTACAATCAATATTTTTTTTCCTTTATATTCCGATAAGTTTAAGGGTGTTCCATCCAGTTTCTTTATTGAAACGTCGTAAATAGGACTTTTAGGGTTACTGTTATTCATAGTTTGTTTGTCAATTGTTTTTGAAACTCCAAAAAAACATCCAGTCATGGAAGCAATTATTCCTGAAGCTAGTAATCGTTTGGTCAATTTGCGCATCATAATTGAATAACAATATTAACTAAATTGGGTTTTAAAAATTGTGGTATTTCGATTATCAATTGTTCATGTTAAATTCGTGGTATGAGTATGAAGTTTCAATATTGGTCTCTTTTAGTTATTGGTATACTTGTTTTGGGTTGTGAAGAAGAGCCACCAGTAATCAAATTCAAGCAAAAGCCATTATTGGATACAACATATTATGGTGCTGCTCCATCTCAACAGATTAAAAAAGTATGGCTAGCAGATGTCACGGGTGTGCGTTGTAATAACTGTCCGCGTGCTGCAGAATTAGCTAAAAAGTTCCACGAAGATAATCCAGGAAGAATTGAGATAATTGCACTCTACCCAAATGCAGGAGTATTAACCTGGGCATGGGAAGGATATGATACTTTGAATTCTTCTGATGCCGATCAAATCATAGGTGAAACTCCGGGTTCTCTACCAAAGGGTATGATTGATAAAGTAGTTTATAACGGTAGTGTTCTTGTTGATGAATTGGCATGGGGTTCTGTTATAAATCAGCAATTGCAAAAGACTACTCCTATTAATTTAGGAATAAATACCTCTTGGATAGATGATGAAGATAAAGGGCGAATTGAAATTAAGGCGGTTGCAAATACTGCTTTCAATAAGCCTGTGTTATGGATTATTGGTATTTTAGAAGATAAAATTATTGGTGCCCAGTCGGATTCTCGAGTGGGTGGTGGCTTAGATGATGATTACGAACATAACCATGTACTCCGTTCTGTGGTGGGAAGTGCCTACGGTGATACTATTGCTCAAAAAATGGATGTTCCCGGATATACGGTAGAAAGACATTATTTTATTGATAGAAAACAAAACTGGAATGCCGATAATTTATCTGTTATGGTTTGGGTTATAGATGCTGAAACTAAAGAGATTTTACAAACTCGCACTGCGAAAATGAAACCATAATATGATTTCTTGGGAAGATGCAGTTCAGGGTTTTTCTATTCATCTACAATTAGAGAAATCCTTATCTTCCAACAGTATAGAGGCATATCTCCGTGATATCGAGAAGTTGCAGACTTTTTCTATTTCCAATTCTTGGAAGAATCCATTGAAACTTTCTCAACAGGATTTAGAAAAATTTGCGGTTTATATAATGGACCTTGGCTTACAATCTACTTCTCAAGCTAGAATAATAAGCGGTGTGCGGGCATTTTACAAGTACCTCTCCTTAGAAGATTATATTGATGAGAGTCCTGCAGACTTTTTAGAACCGCCAAAAACAGGTAGAAAACTACCCGTTGTGCTAAGCCCAGATGAAATCGATGCCATGATATCTACTCTCGATAGATCTAAAGGTGAGGGAGAGAGAAACGTAGCCATTTTAGAAACCATGTATTCGTGTGGTTTACGTGTATCTGAAGTAATTGGTTTGAGATTAACCCATATTCATTTTGAAGAGCAATATATACAAGTCATAGGAAAGGGAAATAAAGAACGATTAATTCCAATTTCTGAGCGGGCATTAAAGCATATTAAGATCTTTGTTGATCATTTTAGGGTGCACATTGATATCGATAAAAATTACCGAGATATTGTATTTGTATCGGCAAGAGGCAAGGGATTGACACGTCAATCGGTCTTTTTAATGATTAAGAAAGCAGCCATACAGGCAGGAGTAAATAAAAACATCTCTCCACATACATTGCGTCATTCATTCGCAACACATTTAGTGGAATATGGGGCCGATCTTAGGGCTGTTCAGGAGATGCTTGGACATGAATCAATAACTACAACAGAAATTTATACTCATTTAGACCGAGGATTCTTGGCAGACACCTTAAATCAGTATCACCCAAGATCACAAAGAAACAGCTAAGGAGAAGTAATTTTCTCAACTGATTTTCCTTTTGCTAAGTCATCTACAATTTTATCGAGTATACGAACTTTTTGAGTTAATGGGTTAGTGATTTCTTGAATTTTAATTCCACAAATATTGCCTTTAATATTATAAGCATTATTTGGAACTGCAGCCAAATCAAACAATTCTTTTAAGGTTAATTTCTTCTCAATACAATCATTGAGTTCATTTTGATTAAGACCGGTTAACCATTGAATAATTGAGTTTAAATCATCTAATGATTGGTTTTTTCGCTCTACTTTATTCCGATAATGAGGGAATACAGATGCAAAGGTCATCTTTTCAATTTTCTCATCTTGAGACGGTCCCATTGAATTATTTATTATACCAGCTTAACCAGGTTTTTTTATTTCTGAAAAAATATCCCCATACAAGACTTTGGGGTAAAACGCCATGGTGTTCAACTAATAGTGGAGCAGTTGGAGTGGTTAAAAGGTTCTTTTTTAGCTTGTTGAACTCCAAATGTGCACGAATAATTTGAAAGGTGTGGTTAATTTTACCTTGAATAAGGAAATGGATTCCGGCTAAACCATCAAGAAGTTTTCTTTGAAAAATGCGTTTTTCACGAATTGAGTCTGGTAGGTTTTTATGCATCATCAGCAAGCCATTTCTGAAGTTGAGGAAAGTTTTTCTTGGGTTTTGATTTGATAATGTTGCTCCTCCAATATGGTAAACCACACTTTCCGGGCAAGAATATATTTCATGTCCCAAATTTTTAAGTCTCCAACATAAATCAATTTCTTCCATATGAGCAAAGAAGCTCACATCCAAGCCGCCGGCTTTTTGCCAACAAGTTCTACGAATAAACATAGCAGCACCACTTGCCCAAAATATAGGAGTACTTTGATTATATTGGGACTTGTCAAATTCAACGTTTCCGAATATTCTACCTTTACAAAAGGGGAATCCTAGGTAGTCGATGAATCCACCTGACCCTCCAGCATATTCAAATTTATCTGTATTCTTGTAATCAAGAATTTTAGGTTGAGCTGCAGCAATTTTAGGATTGTTCTCCAGTAAAAAAACCAATGGTTTTAACCAGTCAGGAGTTTTCGGAGTAGCATCTGAATTGAGCAAAACAAAATAGTCCGCACTTCTACCTTCTAATGCTTCATTGTAACCTCCGGCATACCCGTTATTTTTGGGAAGTCTAATAATTTCTATTTGTCCTCCATAGGTTTGTTCAACCCAATTGGCCGAACCATCTGTGGAGTTATTATCTGCAAAAACAATTTTGGCACCAGGGTGATTCGTGTTATCAATAACTTGGGGTAAACATTCTTTTACAACTTCAAGAGTGTTGTAATTTAGAATTACGATATCAATAGTGGGGTGTAACAATAATTATTTTTCGAAAGGTAAAAATATGAAATGTGTTTCTGCTCCGTTTATCCAAAATACGCAAAATTTCTCTCCTGGATTTCCATAGGCTTCTTTGAATGCAGAAAATCTGTCATCAGTAATAATGTTCAACTCCTTGAATCTTTCTATTGTGGTTGCATTGATACTGTATTCAAACCCATATTCTGCTCTATCAAATAGAGATTCTCCAATTTGAGCATTTTCTTGGTGGGCAACAAATACCGGATACTCACTAAAATTTTCAGATCGTATAGCTTCATGAACTTCTTTAAGTTCATTATTTAACTTTTTTAATTGTTTTTTTAATTTTTCTAGTGGACTTTTAATTTCGTCTGCAATCATGGTTGTACCTTTAATTTCAAGGCTGTATTGCCAGTTTCCGTTTGTATATTTAAATAATACCAAGCCGAAGGCAAATTACTGATGTCAAAATCAGTCTTTTTAGATGGCGTATTACAAATATGATCTTTAATCACCTTTCCTGTGAGATCAATGATTTCTATATATTTAACTTTTGAATTACTATTAATTGTAACCGTCTTATTTGCTGGGTTTGGGTAAATTGATGCGGTAACCTTAAAATCCTCTTTAGAGGTTTTTACATCTTTTAACTTTAAATACCACATTCCCCGGCCATGTGTAAAGGCATAAAGTGATCTATCACTATTTCTAATTTTTACCTCATGAACGGCAACATTTGGTATGGTCATCTCTTTCTGCCAAGTGGCACCTCCATCCATAGTGTAGTATAAACCAAAGTCAGTGCCGGCAAATATGTAATGTTCTGGACTCCAAGGATCGACTGCTACCGAATTTACAGGTAAACCTTTTGGTAAATTACCGGAAATATCTTCCCATAGAGGAGATGTACTGTCGAGGTTACTCACTTTCCAAACTCTTCCGTAGTTACTAAAATTAGAAAACGCAACAAATATTTGATATTTGTTTTTAGGGTTAACTTCTATAAAGTTTAAATAATCATTTGTTATTTGTAGAGGAGCTGAAGCATTAAAGCTAACTTCTGTGCCTACCTCTGCAGATCCAGCATTTTCAAATTTGTATAATTGAGCTGAGTTACCACCAAAATATAAAACTGGGTTAATATCATGACTCACCCCAAGAGACTTTAAACTCGAACGCAATACTGTATTTATTTTTTCCCAATTATTTCCTCCGTCTGCTGTGCGATAAACTCCTCTGTTTGTTCTGTAGAATAACATGTATTCATCAGACTCATTCATAGTATATGAATTGATGAAACTAACACCATCTGAACCAAATGCACTTGCTGATATATTACGTGTAACGGCTTGACCTGTTCCAAAATTATCAACTCTTCTAATTCCTTCATTTTGCGTTGATAGGTAAGCTACCGTTCCTGTTTGTTGACCTATATGGCAATAGGCTCCATCTCCGCCAAAAATATATTGCGTTAACATTCTGCCAGTTGCGTAATGAGTTCCATTATCTTGGGCACCTGCAATTGCATCAAGACCGTTATATCCAACACCGCCGGCATAAAATTGAGTAACACGGTATCCCGTATTAATTGCTTTTACAACGCTGCTTCTGCCATACCTGCACTCATACATTCCACCATCTGTTCCGATAACGTAACCATTGGTGGTTTGGTTTAAGTTGGCATATGAATGATGATCGGCATGACTTCCAGAAATACGAGTCCAATTCTTGCCACCATCACTTGAAGCTGCGCAATAAACACCACCGGCAGTTACTTTATTTGAGTCGTTATGACTCACTCCCAACATTACACAATATGCTTGATATCCTGCACCAATGTCCTCGGGAGTAGTTTGCTGAACCCAAGTTCTTCCTCCATCACTACTTTTATAAAAGGCAGCTGGTGGATCTGAGAATCCATAACCTTCGAATAAAGCATAAACTACGTTTGGGTATTTTTCGCAATTGGCCATTTGAATTCTGCGGAACTGAGAGGGTCTATTTGGGAAAGTTACACTATTCCAAGTGCCATTATTTCCGTTAGAATCTGACGCCAATACACCATTAGACTGCATTGAAATTAAAATTCGTCCGTTAGGAAGAACAAGTATGTCATTGATTTGACGCGTACCACCATTGTATACATTATCCCAAGTTTCACCGCCATCCTGAGTGCGGTATAAACCAGCAGTGTGTGTGCCAGCGAAAAGGGTTGAACTATCATCTAAACTGTGTGCAATGTCCCAAATGGCAGTCATACCCGATAATCCAACCGTAGATGGTAGTTGTTCGAAAGATTGACCTCTATTCGTAGATTTAAAAATCCCATCACCATTTACATTTGCGGAGTTTGCTCTACTTTCTCCAGTTCCGTAGTAGATAATATCGTGGTTGAATGGGTTCGATGTAATGCAGCTAGACATGAGCGAAGTTTCATGGTCATTTACAGGCTCCCACATGTTTCCACCAGAGGTTGTTCTCCAAATTCCACCTGAAATAGCAGCCGCTAAAATATGCGAATTATCAGCCGGATCTATCCATAATGATCTTGTACGCCCACCAATAGCAGCAGGCCCTAATTCAATAATTGTATCGAAAATGGGAGAATTAGCTCTCTTATTAATATTTAACTTTTTATCCTCTGCTTGCCATTTGGTTCTCATCCATTTGGGGATATTCCCATTAGCATCTTTTTTCTCGTTATACCATTGTTCGAAGTAACCTGGATTTTCGCCTTCTTCTTTTGTAGCTTTTTTGATCTTTAGGATATCACCTGACCATAAAAAGAAATATCCTAAAGCGAAAAAACTTAATACACCAATGTAGCGTTTAGCCAATTGTTTTATTTGCATTTTACAAAGATAGATAAAGTTCGAAAGGGCAATTGTAAAAAGTCTTACACAAAATTCATTACTATTTAATTGGTAAATTTTAACATATTAATTTACTTCGTATAAAATGAAAAAATTCTTCCGAGTTACTTTATGGGTAGGAGTAATTGTATTTGTTGGCGTAATTATTAGAATTTCTCCTTATGGCTACCTTTTCAAGGGGATAAAAAATACCTATTTACAAGGAGAACTATCTGCTCATTACACCGATTGGAAGGGTTTTGAAACAAGGGAAATTAAATCCGGTTCAGCAAATCCAGCTCAAGAAAAGATTTCAAATGTTAAACTATCTCAGGAGCTTCTTGCAATGTTGGAAGAGACTGAGAGCGGATCATACTTAGTTTATAAGGATAATAAATTGGTAAGTGAGAATTACTTCCAAGAGCATGAAAAGTCTTCTATTACTAATTCATTTTCCATGGCTAAAACTATCACTACATTGTTGCTACAAAGAGCTATTCAAGACGGATATATTAAATCTTGGGATGAAAAAGTAATAAATTGGTTGCCATGGCTCCAAGGCGATTTTGCAAATGAATTAACATTGAGACACTTGTCTACAATGACGGCAGGTTTGGACTGGAGAGAAAATTATTTTGCTCCATTAGGAATTACAGCGAGAGCGTATTACTCAGAAGACGTTGAAGGTGTAATGCGATCAGTTATAGTAGAATCTAAACCTGGAAGTAAATGGGAATATCAGAGTGGTGCAACGCAACTCTTGGGATTAATACTTATGAAGGCATTGCAAACTCCACCTAATGGACTTAAAGTATTTCAACAAATTTCCGATTATGCTTCTGAAAAGTTATGGATGCCTCTAGGAATGGAAAATGATGCACAATGGTCTTTAGATCATAAAGATGGAAGGGAGCTAACATTTTGTTGTTTAAATGCGAGCAGCAGAGATTTCGGAAAGTTGGGTTTATTGGTATTAAATAATGGAAAATTGAATGGTGAAAATATCATTGATAGCTCATTTTTATCTTTGGCATCTCAACCTTGGAAATTTATTAATTATGGTCATTCTTTTTGGGTTTCTCCTGCAACTGAAATTCCATTTTATTATTTTCAAGGTTTAAAAGGACAATATATTGTTATAATACCATCGAAAAATATGGTTATTGTAAGAACAGGAAATGGTGTTAAGCGTAAGGATAAAGAATATGTTTTTACCTGTTTGCGGAAATACGTGAGTGAAGGTATTCGTTTATTTGGGAATTAAATAATAGACTTTATATACAAACAAAAAAGGCTCCAAGGAGCCTTTTTTGTTTGTATCCGATTTGTAATTATTGTGCAGACTTACGGATGATGTTTAGGGCACCACCTTCTTTAAACCACTCAATTTGTTGCTCATTATAGCTGTGGTTTACTTCAATTGATTCTGTAGATCCATTAGTATGGTTTAAAACGAGATTAAGTGATTTACCTGGTGCAAAATCTGTTAATCCTACTATATCAATTGAGTCGTCTTCAAGAATCTTATCGTAGTCGTTTTTATCAGCAAATGTCAATGCTAGCATTCCCTGTTTTTTGAGGTTTGTTTCATGAATTCTAGCAAAAGACTTTACCAATACGGCGCGTACACCTAAGTGTCTTGGTTCCATTGCAGCATGTTCACGTGAACTACCTTCTCCGTAGTTCTCATCACCCACAACCAAACTTCCAATTCCCGCAGCCTTGTATGCACGTTGAGTAATTGGAACTGGACCGTATTGACCCGTTATTTGATTTTTTACCTCATTAGTTTTTTCATTGAAGTAGTTAACTGCTCCAATTAGCATATTATCTGAAATATTATCTAAATGACCTCTGAATTTTAACCAGGGACCAGCCATAGAAATATGGTCAGTAGTACATTTACCTTTGGCTTTAATTAACAATTTTAAACCCTGTAAATCATTACCTTCCCAAGCGGTAAATGGAGATAAAATTTGTAATCTCTTACTTGCTGGATCAACAACGACTTGTGCGCTTCTTCCGTCTTCTGCTGGTGCAATATATCCTGCATCTTCAACCGCAAAACCATTTGTTGGTAATTCAAAACCAGTTGGCGCATCGAGCATAACTTCTTCACCGTTTTCATTGGTTAATTTATCCGTTAAAGGGTTGAAAGTTAAATCTCCCGCAATTGCCAAAGCAGTTACTAATTCTGGAGAGGCTACGAAGGCAAAAGTATTTGGGTTTCCGTCTGCGCGTTTTGCAAAGTTTCTATTGAAAGAATGTACAATGGTGTTTTTTTCTTGCTTTTCAGCTCCCATACGGTTCCACATACCTATACAAGGTCCACAAGCATTTGCAAATACTTTAGCTCCAATTTTATCAAAAGTATCAAGGAATCCATCCCTTTCTATAGTATAACGTACTTGCTCTGAACCAGGAGTGATAGTAAATTCAGCTTTAGTTTTTAGATTTTTATCTGAAACCTGTTTTGCTAAACTTTCAGCTCTTGAAATATCTTCGTATGAAGAGTTAGTACAGCTTCCAATTAATCCAACTTCAATCTTTGTTGGCCATCCATTAGCAGCTGCAGCTTCCTTCATTTTTGAAATAGGAGTTGCCAAATCTGGAGTGAATGGTCCATTCAAATGTGGTTCAAGAGTATTTAAATCAATTTCAATAACCTCATCAAAATAATTTTCGGGGTTGGCATATACTTCGGCATCAGCGGTTAAATGTTCTTTAACACCATTAGCCATATCAGCTACATCTTCACGGCCAGTAGAACGTAAATAACGCTCCATGCTTTCATCGTATCCGAAAGTAGAAGTAGTTGCACCAATTTCTGCTCCCATATTACAAATTGTACCTTTACCTGTACAACTCATATTTGTAGCTCCTTCGCCAAAATATTCAACGATCGCACCAGTACCCCCCTTAACAGTAAGTAATCCAGCCACTTTTAAGATTACATCTTTTGGAGCGGTCCAACCGTTTAATTTACCAGTTAATTTAACACCGATAAGTTTAGGCCATTTAAGTTCCCAAGGTAATCCTGCCATTACATCACATGCATCAGCACCACCTACACCAATAGCAACCATTCCTAATCCACCTGCGTTTACAGTATGCGAATCAGTACCTATCATCATTCCTCCAGGGAATGCATAGTTTTCTAAAACCACTTGGTGAATGATACCCGCACCTGGTTTCCAAAAACCGATACCGTATTTATTTGAAACAGAAGCCAGGAAATCATATACTTCCTTGCTGTCTGAGTTTGCAATATCTAAATCATTTTTTGCACCGTTTTGAGCAACAATCAAATGGTCGCAATGTACAGTTGAAGGAACTGCTACTTGCGGACGACCGGCTTGCATGAATTGCAATAATGCCATTTGTGCAGTGGCATCCTGCATTGCTACACGGTCAGGAGCAAAATCAACATAATCTGTGGCGCGTTGAAAAACTTTGTTTGCAGGGTTATCCCACAAATGATTAAATAAAATTTTCTCTGCCAGAGTTAAGGGTCTACCTACCATTTCACGAGCGGCATTAATACGCTCAGGCATTCTCTCATAAACCGATTTGATTACATTGATGTCAAAAGCCATAATATTTATTGATTTAAATCGCTGCAAAGGTCGTTAATTTTTATGCTAATGGCAATATCAAATCCATTGTAAATGTTTTCATTCTGCAATAATTTGATGAAATTAGAATTTGTATCTTCGCAATATGTCTTCAGGTGATAGAGTGATTTTAGGTATTGACCCAGGAACTAATTTGCTTGGTTATGGCGCAATTACTGTCAAAAATGGAAATCCTAGTTTGCTCACACTTGGAGTAGTAAGACTCTCAAAAATTGCAGATGCGGGAGAAAAACTGCATCATATTTATGAACGTATTGTTGGATTAATAAAAGGATTTGAAGTGCAAGAGGTGGCCATTGAAGCGCCGTTCTACGGTAAAAATGTACAGAGTATGTTAAAGTTAGGACGTGCTCAAGGCGTTGCTATTGCTGCGGCTATTTCACAAGAAGTCCCCGTTTATGAATATGTGCCAAGAAAAATTAAGCAGTCCATTTGTGGAAATGGTAATGCTTCAAAAGAACAAGTTTTATCCATGTTAACTGCTCAGTTTAATTTCGAAACTAAACCAGAAACATTGGATGCTTCAGATGGTTTAGCCGCCGCGCTTTGTCACTTATACCAATTTCAACCTCGTACATTTGGAACTACTCAAGGAAGATCCAATACAGGCAAGAAAAAATCAGGTTGGGAGCAGTTTCTAAAAAATAACCCAGACCGATTGAAAGGTGGGTAATATTAATACTCATTAAACCCATTAATTAGATTTACGTCTTATTTTCAAATGCTAAAAAATACCTTACTTTTCGTCGTTTTGTTTGCCTTGGCCAAAGGACTTTTTACTCAAAGTTTATATTTTCCTCCGATAAATTCTGACAATTGGGATACCCTTTCTCCTCAAGAATTGAATTACTGCAAACAAGAACTCGATGATCTATACTACTATTTAGATAGTGTTGATAGTAAGGCATTTATACTTTTAATAAATGGTAAGATTGTAATCGAACAATATTTTGGCAACTTCACAAAAGATAGTTTTTGGTATTGGGCCTCTGCAGGCAAAACGCTAACTGCGAGTTTAATAGGTATAGCACAAGAGAAAAATTTGCTTAAATTAAACGATCCATCGTCGAAATATTTGGGAGAGGGATGGACCAGTTTAACAAAAACTCAAGAGGATTTTATTCAAATTTGGAATCAGCTAACTATGACAACGGGATTAGACGATGCGAATAATGCCGATTGTACGGATCCGAATTGTTTAAAATATAAAGCAGCAGTTGGAACGCGATGGGCATATCATAATGCTCCTTATACATTACTTGACAAAGTAATTGAGGTTTCAAGCAAACTTACATTAAATCAATTTTTATTGAATAATTTAACACCTAATACGGGAATTAAAGCGCTATATATTCAAAATGGATTTAATAAAGTCGCCTTCTCCACACCAAGAAATTTTGCAAAATTTGGTCTTTTGTTATTAGCTAAAGGTAAGTGGGATCAGAATCAAACAATACCCTCTAATTATTTTAATTCGATGGTGAATAGTTCTCAGAACTTAAATGCTTCTTATGGGTATTTAACTTGGCTTAATGGAAAAGAGAATTTTATGATTCCTCAATCTCAATTAAGATTTTCAGGAAGCCCAATAAAGTATGCGCCGGATGATTGTATTATGGCATTAGGTAAAAATGGACAGATGATACATGTGAGTCCTTCTAAAAATATGGTTTGGATACGAATGGGTAACGCACCAGAAGGCGCGTCTCCTTTAGTGAACTTTGACTTAGGAGAGGGTATTTGGCATTATGTTAATAGGTTGGACTGTAACCAAATTAAACAAGATTACCTCAATAAGGTCGAATTTAAATATTACCCGAACCCATTACAGTTCCCATATAAGTTGACATTAGATAATTTGGATAATGATTGTATAGTAGAAATATGGAATACCACAAGTAAAGTTGGCATCAAAATCCTAGATGAAACAAATTCAATTGAACTCCCAGGATACTCTCCAGGTTTATATTTTATTAAGATTGAGAATGCAATATTTCCAATAGTGTTGGAATAATTACATACGTTCTACCATTTCAATTCCCAATAAACCCATTGAATGAGAAAGGGTATTTGCAGTTTTTTGGGCAAGTAATAATCTAAACTCTTTTTTGCTGGAATCTGCTTCTTTTAGAATGCTTAATTCATTATATAACCTATTGAAAGATTTAGCTAAATCAAGTGTATACTGGCATAAGCCCGAAGGATTGTATTCCTCGGCGGCATTCTTTAAAACTTGAGAATACTCCGAAAGTGTTTTTATTACCTCAACTTCGGTAGCGTTTAATTCAATATTATCAGATTTGTTGTTTTTAGGCCTTTCCTGTCTTAAAATACTTTTAATCCTAGTGTAGGTGTACATTGCAAATGGGCCTGTGTCTCCATGGAAGTCTATACTTTCTTCAGGATTAAAAAGCATCCGTTTTTTCGCATCCACTTTTAAAATGAAGAATTTTAATGCGGCCAGGGATAAACGTCTACATAAAATGTCTAGTTCGGAATCCTCCATTCCCTGAGTTTTGCCTAATTCTTCTGTTTTGGACTTGGAAGTATTATACATTTCGTTTAATAGATCGTCAGCGTCAACAACAGTTCCTTCGCGACTCTTCATTTTGCCCGATGGTAGATCTACCATCCCGTAACTCGCATGATACATTCCCTTAGCATATGGTCTGCCCAACTTTTTCATAATTAGGAATAAAACCTTGAAATGATAATCCTGCTCATTCCCAACAACATATATACTTCTTGCGATATTAAAATCTTGATATTTTAACTCAGCAGTTCCCATGTCTTGGGTGATGTAAACTGATGTGCCATCACCACGCTGAACTAATTTTTCATCTAAACCTTCATCACTTAAATCAATCCAAACGGAATTGTCAGACCTTTTAAAGAAAACTCCATTTTCTAAGCCTTCTTGAACAATATCTTTTCCTAAAGAATAGGTATTTGATTCATAATAAAATTTATCAAACGACACTCCTAAATTCTTGTAGGTTGAATCAAATCCTTCATAAACCCAAGAATTCATTGTGTTCCATAATTTTAAAACTTCTTCATCACCGGCTTCCCACTTTCTTAACATTTCTTGGCAAGCTTGCATTAATTCAGATTGATTACGAACTAAGTCCTTAATGAGTCCTTTGATTTTTGCAATTTGTTTGTCTTCCTCGGCCTCTGATAATCTCTTAACTAATTCTTGATATCTCTCATTTGTGGCATTATCCGCGGTGTGCCATTTGCCCTCATATGCTAATTCGATATCGTCTGAGGTTGCATTAACAAGTTGGTTTTCGAAAACTACATAATATTCTCCTACCAAATGGTCCCCTTTAATATTTGCGCTTTCTGGTGTTTCTCCATTTCCAAAACGTTGCCAAGCTAACATACTTTTGCAGATATGGATACCTCTGTCGTTAATTAAATTAGCCATAGTAACATCCGCTCCATTAGCTCTCATTATTTGGGATAATGAATAGCCTAATAAATTATTCCTAATATGGCCTAAATGTAATGGCTTGTTTGTATTCGGAGATGAGTACTCAATCATTATTTTTTGGCCTTTCAAAAAGTTTGTAGAATTAGCATCAAACTGATTGAAATAACTAAGCCAAAGATTATTTGAAATACCCAAGTTCAAAAATCCTTTTATAACATTGTAGGAGGAGAATATTTCTGTGATTTCACAAAGCACCTCGCCAATTTGCTTTGCTGTTTCTTCAGGAGATACTTTTGAATATCTGACATATGGAAAAACTACTAAGGTAAAATCTCCCTCAAATGTGGATTTAGTTTTTTCCAATGACACCTTCATACCGGGAATTTCTCCGTATAACTGTTGAAGGGTTTGTGAAATTTCTTTCACCAATATTGTCTCAATATTCATTTACTGCAAAGATAAGATTCATTGAAAAAATATGTTATTATAGTATTAAAAATGGTGATATTTCCCACCTTGTGAAATTTGAAACGCTCGGTAGAATTGTTCGCAAAGAACTAAACGTGCTAATTGGTGAGGGAAAACCCAATTACTCATTCGAAAACTGGGATATTTACGTTTAGCATCTTCAGTAAAACCGTAAGCACCTCCGATACAAAAAATTATGTCCCCGCGAGAATTTGCTAAATCTTTTTCCAAGTTTTGCGAAAATTCAATAGAGGTTGTTTGCTTACCTTTTTCATCGAGTAAAATTAGTTGATCCTGTTCTCGCGCAATTTTTATGAAATTAGCAGTTTCAATTTCCCGCTGTTTTTCGGGTTCTGACTGTTTTGCAGCCGAAAGTTTAATTAATTCAAAGGAAAATATTCCTTTAGTTTTCTTCACATATTCATCACACAACGCATCTATTGATGCATTCTTTTGATTTTCAATGTATGCTAAGCGAATTCCCAAGTTAGTTAGAATTCAAAATCTCAAGAATTTTATCCAACTGCGGGGTTAATATTATTTCTGTACGACGGTTTTTAGCCCTTCCTTCAGGAGTTCCATTATCTGCTACGGGCATAGTTGCACCTCTACCCATTGCAGTTATACGTCCATCCGAAATCCCGCCTTTTTCAATCAATATCCGTGAAATACTTGTAGCTCTTAATACACTTAAATCCCAATTATCCTTCATTCTATCGCTTTCTTTTAAAGGAATATTGTCTGTGTGTCCTTCAACACCGATTTGCACATCGTTCTTTTCATTAAGTGCTTTTGCTATTTTTAACAAGGCCTCAACTCCTTTTGGATCAACGGAAGTGCTACCACTCTTGAAAAGTAATTTTTCTGGTAAAATTACATAGACTTTCCCGTTTTTGTATTCAACCTTAATATCGAGATCTTCAAACCCGGCTAAAGCTTTCATAATTGCTTCTTTTAAGAGCATAACAGCACTGTCTTTTCTCCGTAGTTCTGCTTCTAAGTCTTTTACCCTTTGGCTTACAAGTTCTAACTCTTCTCTCAGTTTTGATAACCTTAATCGTTCTTTTTCAGCCTCTGCCAGAGCATCATTTAATTCTAATTCTTTAGTTGCGATTGCCTTATTTTTTGCTTCTATTTCTTTAGAAAGTTGTTTCTGCTTTTCGCTAAGATTTTCACCTAAGCTTTCAAGGTAAACTTTATTCTCTTCGAGGTTGTTTTGACAAATTTGTAGGCTATCCCTAAGTGCACTGGCGATTAGGCGCTGCTTGTCCATCGCTATTTCTATCTTTTTCACCTCTCTTACAACAGAGTCTCTGTATTTTATCTCCGCACGGCGATCTAATTGACAAACATGAGAAATTGAATCACGCTCTTTTTCTAAGGCTTGATATTCCTTTTTGCTCACGCAAGAAAACATCGTAATACCTACAAATAAAAACAACCACAGTTTATTCATACCGGACGAAGTTAATATCTGAGGAAACGCACACAAAAAGTGATTTTACACATGTATATTGGTTAGGACAATGGTCAAAAATTACAATGAAAAATTAACTCTACGATAGAGTAGCGGTAATTATACTAATTGATAGAATATATCCAAGGGATACATTAGATATTAAGTAAATTAGTAAACAAGGGCTCAAAAGTTTAATAGCTTTAAGTTTAGCATTAAAAACAATAAGAATTTTATAAATATTTGAATTCAAATCAAAGTAAATCAATACGTTTTGTTAATTATATTTTATATAATAAGATAAAAAATCATTGAAAAGAAAAATAAAACAAAACGAAATATATCAATAAAAACGGGGGTTTATACAATGTAAGTTTTTGTAAATCACAAAAAAAACATAAATAAAAAACTATTTTAGATAATGATTGTTTATCATGAACAACAACTAAACAAAACATTATGTTACATTTACTTAATTCCGGTGCTTCAGCTGAGCAACTTTTGAAGATGTTCGCTCCTGAAACAATGAATTTATCTTCCTACACAGCTTTTACATTCTTTGTAGGAACAATGGCTATGATGGCAGCTTCTGCCTTCTTTTTCTTTGAAATGAGAAATGTCTCCGAAAAATGGAGAACTTCTGTTCTTGTTTCAGGGTTAATCACATTTATCGCAGCAGTACACTACTATTACATGCGCGACTTTTTTGTATCAACTGGTGAAAGTCCAACCTTTTTCCGTTATGTAGATTGGATGTTAACCGTACCGTTGATGTGTGTGGAATTTTATTTAATAACTAAAAAGGCGGGTGCAAAATTGGGTCTTTTGTGGAAGTTAATATTGGCATCCGTAATAATGTTAGTTACAGGTTATTTCGGAGAGGCAGTTCAGCGTGAAAGTTCTGTTTTATGGGGTGTTCTTTCTGGACTAGCTTACTTCTACATTGTGTATTTAGTTTGGTTCGGTGAGGTTGCTGAACTAGCTAAAAATGCAGGAGAAAATGTACAAAAAGCAGTTAAAATACTTGCTTGGTTTGTATTAGTAGGATGGGCAATTTATCCATTAGGATATATTATAGGAACTCCAGGCGGATTATTTGGAGCATTTGGTTCTAGTGATCCTAATCCAATGATGGATGTTGTTTATAACATTGGTGATGCTGTAAATAAAATCGGATTCGGTTTAGTTATATATGCATTAACTCAAAAAGAGAAATAAAATTAAATTTCCATAACTAAAAAGGCTCTCCGTATTTCGGAGGGCTTTTTTTATGAAATCACTTGCTTGTCGCCGTTAATGAACTCGTAAGAGGTCAATGAAATATTCGGATCTAAATCTAAAGACAACCACCTACGGTGTTTTAACCACCATTTTATGCGCAAACTTGGAAAACCCGTTTTGAAATAGTTAATAATTAATGGATTTGCCTTCAACGTAAGATTTTTCTGATTCATGTTATCCCATAGATAAAAAATCTCATTTATTATCTTATCGATGAGTTGAACGCTACCAACTGATTTTCCAGTACCCATACATGTACTACATAACTCTGTATTAGCAATTTCCAGCTGTGGTCGAACACGTTCCCTGGTTATTTGAACAAGTCCAAATTTGGTCATCGGTAAAATGGTATGTCTTGCACGATCAGTGGACATTGAGTCTTTTACGAGTTGGTGTAATGCCGATTTTTTCTTAGAATCCTTCATGTCGATGAAGTCTACTACGATAATTCCACCCATATCTCTCAATCTTACCTGCCGAGCAATTTCGTTAACCGCTTCTGAGTTTACCTTAAAAACATTTTCCTCACGATTTTGGGGGTCAAATGAGGTGTTACCACTGTTAACATCGATTACATGCAGAGCTTCGGTGTGTTCAATTACTAAATAAGCACCCCCAGAAAAGGGAACGTTTTTCCCAAATGAACTTTTAATTTGTTGGTTTATTCCATATTGGTCAAAAATTGGAGATTTGCCTTGATAATGCCTAAGCATGGCGGAGTTTAATCTATAACGCTCTATTGTTGACTTTAATGATGCATGGATTTGCACATCGTCTGTTGCAATTAACGAAAAACTAGGGTTTAATATATCTCGAACTAGCGTCTCTAAACGATTTTCATTTTCAGTAATTCTATCGCCGACTTTAGCACGCTTCAGGCCAATTAATACCTCATCCCACTTTTTTAACAAGTCGCGTAAGTCTTTATCGAGCTCTTCAAGCTCAACACCTTCTGCTACTGTTCGGATTATAACCCCAAAGTTTTTTGGTTTTATACTTTGGGCAATATCGCGCAGCCTACTTTTTTCTTTTGTATTTCCAATTTTTCGGGAAATAGAAACGGTGTTTGAGAATGGAACTAAAATTAAAAATCTACCGGGCAATGAAATATCACAAGTGATTTTCGGACCCTTATTTGCAATTGGTTCCTTTAAAACTTGAATAAGCAATTCCTCCCCAGTGCGCAGCACTTGGCCAATTTTTCCAGTTTTTTGAATTCCTTCTTCGAATTGAAGTCTATCTAAATCCGACGGAAGACGATCGCTTTGACGTACCGTCTGAACGAATTTATTCAGAGTCTTTACATTGGGACCAAGGTCGAAATATGTAAGAAAACCATCTTTTTCAGCTTTCAGATTAACGAATGCTGCATTTAACGATGGCGATATTTTCCTCACCTTGCCCAGATAGAAATCTCCTACCTGGAAGGGTGCATCAAATTCTTCCCTGTGAAACTCGGAGAGTTTTTTGTCTGCAAGAAGGGCAATTTCTAAACTAGACGAATTTTTACGTATGATTAACTCGTTCGTCAAAGGCAGTCTAGATTAGCCAATTATTTCTTCTTATGTCTGTTTTTGCGAAGACGCTTCTTGCGCTTGTGCGTTGAAATCTTATGTCTTTTTCTTTTCTTCCCGCTTGGCATAACTTTATTCTATCTATTTAGGTTCTATTTTTCTTTGCATTTCAACCGCTAAATTTAAATAAATTTTTGCGTTGATTGAATCTCCCATCATACCATATAAATCACTCGTTTCGAATAACCAATAGGGATTTTGGGGTTGCAAAGATACTAATTTTTCCAACTTTTTTATCGCTTTTTCCCATTGATTCGATTTTTTTAGCAGATTTAAATGAATATAGTTTAATTCAATATCGTTTGAATCTATTTTTTGGGATTCTTTTAAAGTCTTTAAAAATGCCATCGGTTGGTTTAAATATTCACTTTGATAAATAATCAACGCATTACGCAGAGGAATTGAAGTTGAATCTTTTAATAATCCCGCATCAATCAATGTTTTCCCATTTTGATATAAATATGCACTTACTTTTTGATTTTCTGAAATTGAGGCAGCAACAAAAATTGAATTCCTGGCAATTTCAATTAAATCTCCTTCGCCAAAATTTGAATATAGTTCAGATTCTAATAAGCAAGTCAAGGGCTGGTTCTGTGTTTCTTTTGACCATTTAAGAGCGATTAGTAATGAGTCTTTACTTGCTTTAGTACCATCAATTAAGACTTTAGCAATAGGCCTTGGAGGTTTTATGTTTTCGAATACAAGGGATAAATACTGTGACCTTGTAATTACTTGTTCCTTTGAGGTTTCAGCCGTTAAAGGCATGGTAGCGTCTGTATTGGCTCTTTTTTTACCATTCTCTGCAAAGTTTACAGTCGAACTTTTCCATTGATAGGTTACACCAAAAGCCAATAAAAGTAAGCCGCCCAATAGTATAACTAAGCGGTATTTATTTGATTGCTTCAAATTGTTAAGCTTATGACAAACGCTCGCTTAGCACTTTGCTCTCTTTAACTTGTTGAGCAAATTCTTTAGCGGGTTTGAAACGTGCCACATGGTGTGCGGGCACAACCAACGAGGTGTTTCTTTTGATATTTCTAGCCACTTTGGTCTTTCTCTCTTTTAGTTCGAAAGTTCCAAAACCCCTCAAATAGATATTGTTTCCATTGATCATAGAGTTTTTTACGACAACAAAAAAATTGTCAATGGTGTCCGCAATAGCTGCCTTCTCAAGACCCGTGCGTGCGGCAATTTCGTTTACGATTTCAGACTTTGTCATTGTTTCAAGTGCAAAAAAAGTAAATAAACACGTTTTTTGCATAATGTTTTTTGAAAGAGTTATCCCAAAGTTATTGACGTGGTACCAACAAGAAAAACGAGAATTGCCTTGGCGTGAAACTCTAAATCCCTATTATATATGGATTTCCGAAATTGTTTTACAGCAAACAAGAGTAAATCAAGGCCTGCCATATTATTTTAAGTTTGTCGATAAGTTTCCAAAAATTGACGATTTAGCAAAGGCAGAAGAGGAGGAGGTTTTAAAAATTTGGCAAGGGTTAGGCTATTATTCCCGAGCACGCAACATGCAAAAAGCAGCAAAAATGATTGTTAATACCTGGAATAGTGTTTTTCCAAAAAGTTTCAATGAAATCAAAAAACTTCCAGGGGTAGGTGATTACACGGCTGCAGCGATTGCTTCATTTGCTTTTAATGAAGCAGTTCCGGTTGTAGATGGAAATGTAAAACGTGTATTTGCACGTTTTTTGGGCATTCACGATAATATTCAATCAAGTGCATTTCAATCTACGGTATTTGAGCATTTAAAGGAGGTAATTCCCAAAAATGAACCTGCAAGTTTTAATCAGTCTATAATGGAGTTAGGGGCATTAGTTTGTCTTCCTAAAAATCCAAAATGTGAATCTTGTCCTATGGCTGATTATTGTATAGCTCTTAGAGAGAATTTACAAGGTATTTTACCTGTAAATAAGAAAAGAACTAAGATCAAAAAAAGAACTATACATTATTTTTTTATAACTGATGAAAATGAAAATTGTATCATACAAAAGAGATCAACCGATTCTATTTGGGGTGGGTTATATGAATTCCCAAATGTTGATAACGAAGATCTTATATTTCCCAATTCGTTATTTAGTGAAGTGATTTCATTAAAGGAAGTGAATTTTGAAGTTCCCGATAAACCTGTAGGAATTACAACGCATAAACTATCTCACCAAAATATTACTGCTGTTTTATGGTCGTTAAAATCGACTCAATTAGTTGAAAAAGAGTATTTTAAACTAGTTGAAAGTAGTAGTTTAAATAATTTCCCTTTACACAAGTTAATGCTTAAATTCGTTGAATGGTTGGAAAAACCGAATAATAAATAACGGAACCAAAATTATATAACTAATAAAATGATTAACAAAGTAATTTTATTGGGTCGTTTAGGTAAAGATCCAGTGGTGAGAAAATTAGAGAGTGGTAGAATTGTTGCAAATGTTACGTTGGCTACAAATGAGAAATATATGAAGGATGGTCAGGTTATGGAGAGCACAGAGTGGCATAATTTAGAAATGTGGGATCAACAGGCACAAAATGCTGAGAAATACTTTAAAAAAGGTATGCTTTTATATTGCGAAGGTAGAATTAGAACTGATCGATATAATGATCAAGATGGACAAGAAAAAACAGTTAGAAAAATACGTGTAATAAGTTATCAAATGATTGATTCCTCAACAGGTTCGGCTAATAGAATTGTTGGAGATGAATCGTCATTTGGTAGTCATGAATGATGATGGGTTATTTAGGGATTTTAGGCATATTTAAACCAGTTGAATCCGCAGATATCCCAATAATTGTGGGAGTGTTTGTCTGGATGTTGTTTTGTTTACTTGTTTCTGCAATTTGCTCAAGTAGTGAAAATGCGTTTTTCTCACATCGAGATTCTGATTTAAAGGAACTCTCTGAGCAAGATGGAAAAAGTCAGAGAACCATTTTGAGGTTGCTATCCCAACCCAAAAGGTTGTTAGCAACTATGTTACTGATGAATAGTCTTGCGAATATTGCATTTATTATTTCATCTTTATTCTTCTATGATAAAATCTTAAATGAGGAGGAATACCCATATTTAAAACTGGCCGTAGATACATTATTTGTAACCCTACTTATTTTAATTTTTGGAGAAGTAATTCCAAAAGTATACGCTACACGTAACTACCGTAAAACAGCCCAATTATTGGTATTCCCAATGAGTTCATTCGTTTTTGTTTTATGGCCATTTACCACCATATTAGAAAAATTAGGATGGATATTAGAAAAGAATGCGGGAAAGGGTAGATCTGATATTACACCAGAAGAAATTACTGAAGCAATTGAATTAACCTCACATGAATCAGCGGTTGATCAAGAAACTGAAATTTTAAAGGGAATAGTCAATATGTCTAGTATTCAAGTAAAGCAAATTATGTGTCCTAGGCTTGAAATTGTTGCACTAAATAGCAATTATCAATATGATGAAGTTTTAAATATTATTAAAGAGGATGGTTATTCGAGAATGCCAGTTTATCTGGATAACTTAGATACAGTTGTTGGAATTCTTAATGTTAAAAATTTATTGCCTTTTATCGATGAGGATAATAATTTTCATTGGGCAGAGCAAATTTTTAAGCCATATTTTGTTCCTGAAAATAAACCTATTGATGACTTACTGAATGAATTTCAGCAAAAAAGATTGCATATGGCAATTGTGGTAGATGAGTTTGGAGGGACTTCTGGATTAGTGACTCTGGAAGATTTATTAGAGGAGGTATTTGGAGATTTAAAAGATGAGTTCGACGATGATGAGTCCGAATTTGAAAAGATAAATGAGGCAACGTATATTTTCGAAGGGAAAACACCAATTGTTGATGTACTTAGAGAATTAGGATTACCTCATGATTATTTTTCAGAATTGAAAATTGTTTCGGACTCTGTTGCTGGCCTTGTTTCTGAAGAAATGGGTAAAATTCCTCGTAGAAATGAAAGAATAAAACTAAAGGATTTACTGTTTATAGTAGATGCGGCAAACCCTAAAAAAGTGAAAAAAGTTAAAATTGTACTACCCTAAATGAAAATTCAATTACATAAACTTTTAATTTTAAGTATAATAGTTACAGCAATAAATGCATGTTCCAACGAATCGGATTATGTGCCAAAGCCGCATGCATACCCTAGAGTAATGCTTCCCATAAAAACGTATTCACCAATTAATAAAGCTGAGTCTCCATATCAATTTGAAATACCTCAATATGCGTCTATCGTAGAAGATAAAAGTGCTGTAAATCCATATTGGTATAATGTAGAATTTCCTGTATTTGATGCAACCTTACATTTAACATATTATAAATTTAAGAATAATATTGATTTAGACTCCATGATAACAGATACAAGGTCTTTGGTATACAAACATCTTCAAAAAGCTGAAGATATTGTTGAAGATCCTGTTGATGCCTACAACCCTAATTTGAGAGGTTTGATATACCATATCCAAGGAAATACAGCGACCAATCTTAATTTTTATGCAACGGACAGTTCTCAAAATTTTTTAAGAGGGGCGTTATATTTTAATCAAAAAACTGACAAGGATTCTGTACTTCCGATATATCAATATCTAATGCAGGATGTAAATCATATTTTAAAAACATTAAGCTGGAAATGATTAGATCATTAAAGACGTTTACAGCCGGCATATTATTTGTGGCTATTTCATCGTGCGGTTTGATTTCGGGTGGAAAAGGACGATGTGAAAAATACACCGAGGAGGCATTTGGTAAATTTCAAATGGCCTCATTTGAAGATGCCGCAAAAAGTATCAGAAAGGCAATTAAATGTAATCCAGAAAAGTCGCAGAATTATGCTTTACAAGCTGCAATTCATGAGTCTATGGGGGACTCAGCAACAGCTCTTAAAGCTCATTCAAATGTAATCAAATACGATAGTAGTTATCAGGCAAACTATTATTACTATGCATCATATTTATTTAGATTGAATAGATATGATGAAGCGGATGAGATAATTAAAGGATTTGACAATGCACCTAATACGCAAGGGTATAACGCCAAAAAGGATGCTGCGAATAAAGTAGTTTTAGACAAGGTAGATCGTTTGCGACGTTCCATTGAAATGGCTCGCGAAGAATCTGTAATAATCTCCCAATTGGAAATTCAAAATATGGGGCCTTCAATTAATTCTGCAGCTCATGAATATTGGCCGGGCATGCCTATAGATGGGACTACTTTTGTTTATACTCGTCTCGTTCGATCACAAGAAGACTTTTATTTTTCCTATAAAGTAAACGATTCTCAGTGGTCTAAATCAGTTCCGGCGCCAGGCAAGGTAAATACTTCTGAAAATGAAGGTACTAGTTCCGTATATATTGGTCCAGAAAGACAGCAACTATACTTTACAGTGTGTAATCAAGGTGGTTACGGTAGTTGTGATTTATTCTACAGCGACTTAACAGATGCTCAATGGGGACCTAGAAAGAATATGGGGCCAAATATCAATTCTGCTGCATGGGATGCTCAACCTTCAATTAGTGGAGATGGTAATACTTTAGTTTTTGCAAGTGCCAGGCCCGGTGGTCAAGGAGGCAAGGATCTTTGGATTGCACGTCGTATCAATGGTAAATGGTCGGTACCTGAAAATTTAGGATCGGAAATAAATACTGAGGGCGATGAAGAAGCACCATTTTTACATTATGATGGAAAAACCCTTTACTTTTCTAGTCGAGGTCATGAAGGCTATGGTGAGCATGATTTTTTTATGGTTCGAAAAGATAATAAAGGCGAATGGAGTTTGCCTGTGAATTTAGGAAGAGGAATAAATACTGAGCGTGATGATGTTGGATTTTATGTAGATGCAAGAGCTGAAAGGGCATATTTTGCATCAACTCGCGCAGGGGGTTTTGGAGGAATGGATATTTACAGAATGAAACTTCCCCAAAAATATAAGCCAGAGCCGGTAAATTATTTATTAGGAAAGGTTAGAGACAAAGAAACACAATTGCAAATTGCAGCTCATGTTCAATTGGTAGATTTGAAAAGCGATCAGATAATATATGAAGACTCGGTTAATGAATTTTTAATTCCGATAATTCCTGGAAATAATTACGCACTGCACTCTTCGAAAGAAGGTTTTTTATTCGATTCAAGGAACTTTCAGCCAGAAAAATCTACTATTGAAAAACCATTTGAAGTTATTGCAGAGCTTGAAAAAATAAAGAAAAATCAGATTGTAAGACTAAATAATATATTCTTCGACGTAGATAAGTTTTTATTGAAGCATGAAAGTTTTGTAGAACTAGATGTGGTTGTTAAAATATTAATGGATAATCCTAAAATGAAAATTGAGATTTCAGGTCATACAGATAACACAGGAAGTGAAGAACATAATCAAGAGTTGTCGGAAAACAGAGCAAAGTCTGTTGAACGTTATTTAGTAGAACAAGGAATTTCAACCCAAAGATTGGTTTCAAAAGGATATGGTCCGTCTAAACCTATGTCTACCAATGACACAGAAGAGGGAAGAGCTTTGAACAGAAGAATAGAAATGAAAGTATTGGAAATTAAATAAAGTATTATGGAGAAATTAAATGAAAATGAATTAAAACGGATTGAAAAGGCCTTTGCCAATAAAGATTGGCCTTCAATAGCTAGCTCAAACAGTTGGAGTATTTTTAAAATAATGGCGGAATTTGTGGAAGGTTATGATAGAATGGCTGAAATAGGTCCTTGTGTCTCAGTATTTGGATCTGCCCGAACAAAACCTGATCATCCTCATTATTTGTTGGCTGAAAATATTTCTCAACTATTATCAGAAGCAGGTTGGGGGATTATCACAGGCGGTGGCCCTGGAATAATGGAGGCAGGAAATAAAGGAGCAAAGCAGGGAGGAAGCGCAAGTGTAGGTTTAAATATCAATTTGCCATTCGAAACTTCAAATAACCCCTTCCAAGACGATGATAAAAGATTGAACTTTAATTACTTCTTTGTTAGAAAAATAATGTTTTTAAAGTATTCTCAAGGAATTATTGTAATGCCTGGAGGGTTCGGAACTATGGATGAATTGTTTGAGGCATTAACATTGGTCCAGACAGATAAAAGGGCGAAATTCCCCATTGTTCTAGTAGACTCTAAATTTTGGGGACCCTTAGTGTCTTGGATTGAAAATACCCTTATTACAGAAAATGAATATGTAAGCGAAAAAGATACTAAACTATTTACAATTGTAGACACAGCTAAAGAAGCAGTCGATGTATTATTAAGCTTCTATGAAAAATACTCAATGAAGCCAAATTTCTAATGATGGCAACTCCCATGCTCATGGAAATTGATGCTTTCATTTATACGGCGGATTGGTAACTCAGATATTTCTTCAGAGTTCGGTAATGTAGGTTGACCTGCCAAAATCCAACTAGTATAAATACAACTAGCTACATGTTGTATAGATTCCTCCATTCTTTTGTAAACTTTTAATCTAAGGCAGTTTTCATAGTCCTTAATAAAGTTGACTGTATTCTTAATACTCATTAATCCTTTCTGATTTTGGTGGTAGGATTTTGTTATTATGAACCCTTCGTTTTTTCTACATTTAATTTCGCATTCCATTACATTATTTACTTGGTTATGACTTTCCCACATCCATTTCCAAATGCTATCCATTGGGTTTTCTAAATAACTAATTTCATTGGGTAAAAATGGATATTCATGGTAAAGTTCGGCAACCTCTGTTTCCCAAAGTTTATGAATGCCGTGTTGGTTTGTTAATTGTCCGTTGTAGTTTTTAGTAGTATGTAAAGGGACATGTAAATCCGCTACATAATGACCTAATTCGGCACTGTGTTTTAGTATCAGCTCTGCATTTTGCTCAATAAAAGCTGTTTTAAGTTTATGAATTGTGAAGTATACTGTCCATGGAACTGAACCGTGATTATTTAGCAAGTCTTCACCCCATTTCGAATTTGCAGCCTTGTAAAAGATTGGGATTGAATCTATTCCAATAAAAAACTCAATATCAATATAATGTTTTGGAGCTTCATTGCTATCTATATAGCGTCTTTGATCAGGCTCAGTGCTATGTGAACTTATGTATTCGATATGCTTCTTAAAAAAGTCAAAAAGAGGAGTGGGTAATAACAATACTGCATGTTTATTTATGATTCTATGTGGCTTAAAACCCCAGCTGAAAAGAGAATTAGACCAAATTAATAATATAACGCACAATAACCAACTCCTCATTTCTTTATTCTATTCTTCGTAAATTCTTAGTCGTTCTAAATACATCTGAATGGTATTTTGTAATCCGTGGTACAGAGAATCACAAACCAATGCATGACCAATGCTTACCTCCAAAAGATTTTCCATTTTTTTGGTTAGATAATGCAAATTATTTAAATCTAAATCGTGGCCTGCATTAACTCCTAATTCAAACTCTTGAGCTTTAAGCGCAGTGGCAAGATATGGCGCTATTGCATTTTCATGATTTCCTTCGGCATATTTATGGGCATATTGTTCCGTGTAAAGTTCAATTCGATCAGCACCGGTGGCTTTTGCTGATTCAACTAAATTCGGATTAGGATTTAAAAAAATACTTACTCTTCCTGCACTCTTTTTCAGGTCTGCAATTACCACTTTTAAAAAATCACCATATTTAACCGTATCCCATCCATTATTTGAAGTTAATACCTCTGGCGGATCTGGCACCAAAGTAACTTGTTCTGGTTTAATTTCATGGATTAATTGAATAAACTCAGAACTTGGATAGCCTTCTATATTGAATTCAGTGGTAACGACTTTATTTAAGTTAAATACATCAGATCTTCGAATATGTCTTTCATCAGGTCTTGGATGCACTGTTATACCCTCAGCTCCGAATAGTTCACAATCTTTTGCTACTTCAATTAGATTAGGGTTGTTCCCTCCACGTGCATTTCTGATGGTAGCAATCTTATTTACATTTACACTCAATTTCGTATGCTTTCTCATGGTATAGTTATTTGAACAAAAATACGTGGCTTTTGCCATAGGTATGTTTCACTTTCTTGTTTTAATTGTAACTCAAGACTACTATGTAAACTGAATTTATTGAATTTATAGGAAACTAATCCCCAAAAATCAATTCCACTTCCTGAAACTATTTGTAATTGCCAAGGCAGTTGAATAGTATTTCGAGTAATGTATAATGTTTGCTTATTTGATTCATAGGCGTAGATGATAGTTTTCAATTGGAATCTATTTATTTCCCAAAATGTTCCTAATGCAATTAATCCTCCAAGTTTTTCTCGGGTTCCCTGAAGAATACTTTTTTGTTGAATCCTTACGTTTTTACCAATCTTGTAATCAATTACCCAATTCATTCTGTAATTAGCGGTGTCAAGAGATTGTAAATGTATTTTTAATTTTTCTTTTTTTGATTGATGCGAAAAATCTAAGAAGAAGTTAGTTTCTGATTCTTGAATACTTTTATCTTTTAATCTATAAATAGGATCGCCGTTAATTAAACCAATATTTATGTTTTGCTTGTTCGCGGGTATTATTGAAATTACGGCTATAGATTGACTTGTGTTACTTTTGATTGGTAAAAACTCAGATTGGTCAATGCACGGGAAATCAATTGGATATTCCTCATGTGTGAATGAAATGCCTAAATTCTGCTCGGCTTGATATAATGCTCCAATTTTATAACAGGATATTCTATTTATATATGCAAGATTGGAACTTAAAATAATCTTAGACCATGGATATGCAGAAATGGATATTTCAGGAATACTAAGTTGCTTTTCCCCTTTAAAAAATTTTGTGAAATGATAGTTTGAAATTGAAAAATTAGCATTCCAAAATTCAGATTTATATGTATACCCAAAGAAATTATTCCAAACTTGCACGCTATTTTTTCTATCAATTTCCAGTCTATTTATATGTTTTCCAGTTTGAATAAATTTGTTAAATGAATCATCCTGAATGGTAGCTAAATTTCCATCTCTAAAGTCAATACCCGAACTGAAATACAATTTATGATTGAGAATTTGTTTACTTATTGTCACTCCCCAATATCCTTGATATTCATTCCACGAACTTGAACTTCGAATATTTTGAATATTGTGAAATAGGCGAACATTGGATTGTGTGAATTGGGTGGCGAATGGCGTGTTTTTTACAAGTCCTTGATTCCAATCAATAATATATTTACCTAGAATAATATTGGTTTCCAACTTTGGAATTTTTATTCTACAAGAGCTTCCAAAATAATCAAGGCCTTTTTCGAAAGCATCGGATTGAAATGATAAATTGAACTGAAATATATTGCCTTTTTGAAGTTTTAATTTCCCATATCTTAATGCACTTGAAAATGAATTTTCCGGTAGTGAGCTTCCTAATATAATCTTATGTTTCCATTTCGATTCAGTAAGGTTTTTTACTGTGCCTAATAATTTATTTTTCAGGTTTGATTTTAAATTAAGATAGGGGAGCAGTTCTAGAATTCGATCTTTTGTGAATCCGCATCTATATAGTTCGCACTCTTCGAGAATATCTCCATATTTATCTCTATGAGTAATGATATTTTGAACCTCAAATAAGGATAAAATAAAATTTTCAGAATATAGAATATTAGAATTTACGAGAATAGTAGAGTCTCGATCAGATTCTTCGATTTCAAAATCAACCGATGTAGTGGTTGTGATATTTTCAATGTCAATTTGCGGATAAAGTATTTGGCAGTACATGCAAACTCCCCAAATCATCATCACTTTGCCTGTCCAATGCATAAATTAATCTTATAGTATTTCTAAATCCTAATTGTCGTATGGAATAAATCTCATATGCCAATTGGAGGTTTTTCTGATTATAAATCAACTCTAATGAGTAGTTGCTATTTGTTCGCAACTGTATATTAGTTTGAAATTTATTTGAAATTTTATTGGATAATTGTACATATCCATAATTAACTAAAGTACTAATCTCAAAGCCAATATTTAAATTGGATTTTGAAAAAATAAAGCAGTAATTAAGTGCGTGTTTTTGGTGCGATTTTGAATAAGATGCAATAATTGCAATTGGGTTGTTTAAAAATATTGATGAAGCAAATAATCCAACTTCAGGAATAATGCCCTCTATTTTTGGGAATGACTTAATAAGGCCAATTTGTGAACCTATATTAATGGCTTTATTTATTTTGAATATATGACCGTATTGTATGCTTGCAATAAATAATTCTGGGCTTCCATATGTATATGTTTGCATTGAGAATTTATGCAATGGGTTCTCTTTGGTATATATGAAATTATGAATGAATAAATCGGTCCCAGAAACTAATTGCGTGAATTCAGAAGAAATTAGAGTGGAAGGCTTGGTAAAATAAACAGTATTAAGGGTAGTTTTATTTTTATAGAGAATTGGTGCACTGTTAGTATTTGGGATTGTTGCGATTTGTGCAAATGATTTTTGAAAAATCACTGTCCAAATCCACATCCATCGCCTCATTCTATTTGCTCTTTTATAGTTAGTAGTTTTTGTTTAAGGTTAAGTAACTCTTGTGTGAGCTCTTTGCGAACGTCTGTATCTGCTGGAGTTTTCTTTACTTTTTTGGAAACTGCAGATAATCGCATTCCTTTGCTGTAAGTAAGATAATGAATTTCCTTTAACAACTCAATGTCAGTAAGGCGATAGATACGATCACCTTTTTTATTTTTCATGGGATTTATCTGAGGAAAATTCTTCTCCCAAAATCGAAGAGTTGAAGCATTTACCCCAAGCATTTCCGATACCTCACCTATTTTAAAATATTTCTTAGTTGATTCTTCCATATTAGTCAAAACGATTAGCTTCACGTTGTGAATTTTCAAGCATTATTTGATATTGTTCATCGGTAAGGTCATTGCGATAAAAGAATGCTGGATTTAATGGGTTATTATACTTTCTTACTTCATAGTGCAGGTGAGGACCAGTGGAACGACCTGTATTTCCAACAAAACCAATTAGCTGTCCTCGTTTAACTATTTCGCCCGGCCTGATATTAAAACGACTCAAATGACCGTATAACGTGGTATAACCGTTGCCATGATTGATGATTATGTGATTGCCATAGCCCCATCTTTCCTTCTTTACCGAGGCTACCCTTCCATCGCCAGTAGCATAAACTTCTGTACCTACTTCAGCTGTAAAATCCATACCCGCGTGAAAAGTTGAAGTGTGATAGAAAGGGTCTAATCTATATCCAAAACCACTAGCCATACGTTTAAGGTCTTTATTAGCAACTGGCAAAATCGCCGGTATTGAATTTACTAAATCGGATTGCTTAGAAATAAGTTCCTCCAATGAAGCATATGATTGCTTTTGAACTTCGTTAAGATGTTTAATTTCATCCATTTTGCTCCTAATACGCGCCATAGCCTCGCCAAAAGGCAATTTTAATAAATCTGAATAATCATTTATATTTTTATTATCAGTTTTTGGTGCTTCTACACCATATATAGCACGATAAATATCACGGTCTTTTTGTTGAAGTTCAATCAATTCCTTATTAAGCAGAGTCAACTGATTTTCCATCTGTTTTAGCAATAATTTGGTAGTTTTAGATTGCTGTTCTAATTGGTTCGTGATTGGTTCGCTAAGTACTTGGCTGAAAATAAGAGATAAAACTACAACGGATACTATTATGAGTGATGAAATTCCAAGAGTTCGCCATACCATGTACCTCCGGTTTTCCGAAACTTTCTCAAAGCGGAGACTCTTTGGATTGAAAAAGTATTTTGTACGTGACATTTAAGGAATTGCAATAATAAGGATTGCGAATTTGATTCGTATTAATTTTCGTTATTTTCTGTTGAAGTAATCGATATATTGCTGGGCACGGTTTACATATTCTTCAACGTTGTTTTTAATACGTTCTTCTACTGAAGAATCGAAAGTTTCAACAACTTTTGCTGGTACGCCTAAAACTAATGAATAAGGAGGAATTATCATCCCCGAAGGCACCAATGCATTAGCTCCGATAATACTGTATTCACCTATTTGCGCATTGTTTAATACCGTAGCTCCCATTCCAACTAAAACATGATGCGCAAGCTTTGCCCCATGTACAATGGCAGAATGTCCAATAACGCAATCATCTCCAATAATACAGGGGTCACCCGGATCTGCATGTAATACTGCATTATCTTGAATATTTGTACGAAATCCTACTTCAATTAAATCAGTATCACCGCGAAGTACTGCTCCAAACCAAATACTAGAAAATGGTTTTAAGATTACCCTGCCAATAGTAATTGCTGTAGGTGCAATAAAAACTGAGTTATCTGAGTTTATGGGCAAGTTAAGGACATTGTGAAGATTATCCATGACACGAAAGATAATCAAGGATTGTTTATTATTCATCAAAAATTTTAAAAGTATCTTCGCAACATGGAAGTCCTTTTTTCGGAAATAAGTAAGTTAATAGGTACTCAAAACGAAGTAAAATTCGGAGCTGAAATGAAAGAATTAGGTGTTATAAACAATGCCTATATGCTTGTAAAAGACGGAATTATTGCGGAAATAGGTGAGGGGCTGCCAGACAATATTCCCTCAAATCATGTGAAGCTCAACGGTGCGGAAGTATTGCCAGGGTTTATAGATTCTCATACGCATTTAGTATTTGCAAAGCCGAGGTACAATGAGTTTGTTTTGAAAATTAAAGGGGCCACTTACGAGCAGATTGCCGCATCCGGAGGAGGAATATTGAATTCTGCAAAAGCTTTACAAGAAACCCCTGAAGATAAATTGTTTGAAGATGCAAAATTGCGTGTGAAATCGATGATTGCGGCAGGCACAACAGCAATAGAAATAAAAAGTGGTTATGGACTTACTCTCGATGCTGAATTGAAAATGTTGCGGGTTGTAAAAAAATTAAAAGAATACTTTCCCATAATTATTAAATCGACTTTTTTAGGAGCCCATGCCATTCCAGCGGAATATAAAGATAATACCGATAATTATGTAGATCTTGTTATTAATGAGATGCTCCCGCAAGTAGCGAAAGATGCATTAGCCGATCATATCGATGTATTTTGCGATACTGGATTTTTTACACCTGAACAAACGGATAAAATTTTAAAGGAAGCCTTGAAATATAACCTTCCTGCCAAAATCCATGGAAATGAGTTAGGTTTAACAGGCGGTGTGCAGGTTGCCGTTGCAAATGAGGCTTGGAGTGTTGATCATTTGGAGCATCTTGGCCCCGAGGAAATTGCCTGTTTGAAGAAGGGCTTTACAAAAGAATATGGAGGAACAATGCCAGTTGCACTGCCTGGTACTTCATACTTTCTAAGAATACCATATAGTGATGCACGCGCAATAATAGATAATAATCTACCCCTTGTTTTGGCTACTGATTTTAATCCAGGTAGCAGTCCCGTTCATTCTCTGCAAACAATTAGTGCACTTGCATGTATTTATATGCGAATTCTTCCTGAGGAAGTTTTTCATGCCATAACCATTAATGCAGCAAGAGCATTGCGAATGGAGAAAATAATTGGCAGTTTAAGTGTTGGGAAAAGAGCAGATTTTCTGGTTATGAAGAATAAGGAGTCTCTATACAGTATGCCTTATTATCTCGGACAAAATCAGGTTTCAAGAGTATTTGTTGAAGGTCTTGAGATTAAATGATAGATTAAGTCGTTAAACATTACCCCGCAAATGGAAGTTCTCCTTTAAAAGGATTTAACTTTGTATTAAACTTTAATTATAACCGAAATATGCCTTATCCAGAAATGATGGTGGCTCCAATGAGAGCCGAGTTAACGCACCAAGGGTTCACTGAATTGAAAACCTCTGAAGAAGTTGAAAATGCAATGAATGGTAATAACGAAGTTACTTTAGTTGTAGTAAATTCTGTTTGTGGTTGTGCCGCAGGAAGTGCTCGTCCAGGGGTAGTTGCTAGTTTGGATTACGATAAGAAACCTGCGAAATTATTTACTGTATTTGCTGGTCAAGATCTCGACGCAACTTCTAAAGCAAGAGAGTTTATGATTCCATTCCCTCCGTCATCACCTGCAGTTGCATTGTTTAAAAATGGTGAAGTAGTGCATATGATAGAGCGTCATATGATAGAAGGTAGAACGGCCGAAATGGTTGCCGATAACTTGAAAGCCGCTTACGACGAGCATTGTTAGTCTTCGATTTGGATCTTTCAAAAATTTTAGACCAAGTACTTGAGGTTACCGCAGATGTTGGTGCATTTCAAGTTGAGCATTGGAATAAAGTAATAACGTCAGAAATTGAGGAGAAAACAGCCAATCAGTTGGTTAGTTTTGTAGATAAAGAAAGTGAGAAAGTTCTAAAACAGCGCTTATCAACTATTTTACCTAGTTCTTCCTTTTTAGGTGAAGAGTCGGGATCTGATGAATTAGAAGATTCCGAGTTTTTATGGATTGTTGACCCATTGGATGGTACAACAAACTATCTACATGGGTTGCCAGTTTTTAGTATTAGCGTAGCATTACTGAAAAATGGTGAGCCAATAGTTGGCGTAGTCGATTGTCCTGTTTTAAAAGAAACATTTACCGCTTATTTAGGCGGTGGAGCTCATTTAAATGGTGAATCCATTTCTGTTGAACAAAATAATAATCTATCCGATACATTAATTGCTACTGGTTTTCCATACTATAAGTTTGATAGAATGGAGGCATATCTTGAAGTTCTTGTAGATTTGATGCAAAATACTCATGGATTGAGAAGAATGGGATCGGCTGCAATAGATCTTGCTTACACTGCTTGTGGACGGTTTGATGGTTTTTTTGAAATGAATTTATCACCCTGGGATGTAGCAGCCGGGGTGCTTTTAGTTAGAGAAGCAGGAGGTAAGGTAACTGACTTCCAAGGGAATTCAAGTGTGATTTTCAATAAAGAGATTTTAGCCTCATCGGAATCTATTTATTCTCGATTCTTTGACGTAGTTCGGTTGAAACTTTCTGAATAATCTATTTTTCTTGGTCATTTAAGCATTGCAGAGTAATTTGCAAGCAATGATTTGGGTGCTGGCCATTCTCAAAGGTATTGGATACGGTCTTTTTTTGGGATTGGTTAGCTTCGGCCCTACTTTTTTTCAATTAATACAAGTTGGTATTCAAGGAGGAAAATCTGCTGGATTACGCATGGCAATTGGTATTTTCCTAAGTGATTTAGCTGTTGCATTAGCATGCTTTTTTGGGTTGGCTGGTATTTTTACTACACCTTGGTTTCAGTTAGGCTTCTCTGCTTTTGCGATGCTTGGTATTTTATTTTTAGGTGTGAAAGGATTTATACAACGGTATAAAAATTTTCTTACAAGTATGAATAAACCTATAAAACCCAACACCAATCTGTTAAATGGATTTATTGTTAATTTGCTTAATCCCTTTGTTTTACTACTTTGGGTAGGTATACTGGGGGCATTGTCTGTTGGTCATGATCCCAGTGAGGTACCATATACCATTCTAGTGGAAATGCTCTCAATATTAATGACTGTATTCTCATTAGATATGGGTAAAGTTTATTTGAGCGATTGGATCGGGAAGAAATTGAATTATAGAATTTATTTTTTCATCAATCGTTATGTTGGGTTGGTATTAATTATTATCGGAGTTTATTATTCCTATCACTTTGCAACACTATTAATTGATGCAATGAGCGATACAGGTTTTTTTAAGGTAAAGGGTCTTACCTAAGTGGAGTAAAGCATTAACCTATGTTTGCAATCATTGGAGAGAATATACATTTTTTGCTAAACAGTGTTTTAGGTCTTATCATGTTTGGTTTAGGGATGAGTCTAAAACGCACTGATTTCCAAGAGTTGTTTAGCCAGCCTAAAGCACTGAGTATTGGGTTGTTCTCCCAAATGATACTACTGCCATTAATGGCAATTGCTTGGATTTTACTGACTGACTTAAGTCCTGAGTTTAAAGTAGGAGTATTAATTTTATCTATTTGTCCAGGTGGTATAACTTCAAATCTTGTTAGTTATTTTGTTAAAGGGAATGTAGCATTATCTGTCTCGTTAACAGTAATAAACTCAATTATTACATTGTTCTCTATTCCACTATTAGTGAATATTTTTTTACAATTTTTTGAAGTGGGTAATGGAGAGTCTGTGCACTTACCTGTGTTAGATACTATGTTAAGTATTTTCTTAGTTACAATACTCCCAGCCTCTGTGGGTATGATTTTAAGAGATCGATTAGGGAAGAAAATATTTAAGCTTCAGAAATACATCAATATAATATTGCCAATTTTACTCTTTTTGGTTTTTGGTATTAAGTTCTTCGGGTCTAATCAAAATGGGGGCACAGGAATTATTATCGATGAGATAATAAAACTTTCGCCTATTGTAATAGGTTTAAATATATCGGCAATGCTAATAGGTGTAGTTGCTGCGGCTATTTTTAATTTATCGTTTAAAAACAAGGTGACTATTGCAATTGAAGTTGGTCTCCATAATACTGCTTTAGCTTTAATTGTTGCTGGAGAAAAGTTAGGAATTACAGAAATGGAAAAACCAGCTTTGGTTTATGCCATGTATTCTTTCTTTATTACGTATGGAATTTCAATTCTATTAGTGCGTTTTAGACTCTACAGACTTAAAAAACGAAACTAATTCATCTAGAATTTGATCTGGGATCCAACTAGTAAGGCGCTGATTATTCTCTAATGCATCCCGTATTTCTGTCGCTGAAATTTCAATTAAAGGAGCGTCGTACCATGTAGCATTGAACGGTAGAGGATCTAATTTGGGGTAACCCGTACGCGCATAAACATGTAGAGGGCATATCTGGGCTAATTCATCGGCTTTTTCCCATTTGTGAAAACCATATAAATTATCTGCTCCCATGATTAATGAGAAATTATAATTGGGGTATTTTTCGTAAAAGTAAACCACACTTTTATGTGTGTATGAAGGCTTTGGAAGAGTGAATTCATCATTAGCGACACTCATGTCTACAAGATGATTCACTGAATCAGAAACCCACTTCAAACGTAATTCTGCCGGTATTAACGTGTCATTTTGCTTATGGGGACTAAGAGGTGAAGGTACAAACCAGATTTCATCAAATTGGCCATGATTTTTAATGTATTCTGCAACCTGTAGATGACCCTTATGAATTGGGTTGAAAGATCCAAAATACAAGCCAATCTGTTTTTTCATTTATTTGGAATAAAAATCAGTAACCAATTGTTTACATTGAGCAAAAGTATCTTCTAAAATATCATTTACTACCACAACGTCATATTTGTTTTCAAAACTTAATTCATATTGGGCTTTTTCAATTCGTTCTTGAAGTTGATGCTCAACTTCCGTGCTTCTTTTTTTCAATCTGTCCATTAGAACATCAACACTAGGTGGCCTTAAAAAAATGGCTAATGCTTGATCCCCAAATTTTTTCTTGAGATTCAAACCACCCCTAACATCTACGTCGAAAACAACAATTTTATTTTCAGACCAGATCTTTTTTACTTCGCTCCAAAGTGTTCCATACAAGATGTCGGAATAAACTTCTTCGTATTCAAGAAAGTCTCCATTATTTACTTTTCTATTGAAAGTATCTAAATCTAGAAAATGATATTCTCTACCATTTACTTCAGAAGGCCTAGGTTGTCTAGTCGTAACGCTTACAGAAAAACCCAGTTTAGAATCCATGGTTTCCAAAAGGTGTTTTACCACCGTGGTTTTACCTGATCCCGAAGGAGCAGAAAAAATGAGTAGCTTATCCAAAACTTTATTGAACTACAATTTTAGTAGTGCAAAGGTCGTTGTTTTGTTTCACTTTTACGACATAAACTCCTGCCGGTAATTTCGGCAGTGAAAACCAATGCACTGCTGATGTGAACTCGGGGATGATACTATTTAATACGGATTGGCCTTGAATATTCTCTACCTTTACATTAGTAGGAGTTGCGTTATTTACAAATCTTTGAGGAACTTCTATGGCAAATTCATCCTTTACAGGATTTGGGAAAGTCCTTATTTCTTCCGAATAAGTTAAGTCGCTATTCTTTGCATTGTAACCCACAGTGAAGTCAAATCTGTAATCTGTACCAAAATCGGTTGGAAAGGATTTTACAATTCCGCCACTTCCGGCATCGCGCAATTGAATTGAGCCAGTTCCATCATTGGTATTTGCCCACCAGCCCAAACCATCCTCATTTAAAGGATATGATGCGGGAGGTGTTCCGGTATCTGCTAATACGAAGGTGAAACACCCAATATAGAATTCGAAAGTGTCTTTGTAAATGGTGTTGGCTTCGGTAAAGTTTTTTCTTTCAAAAAGGATGTTCCCACCAGCATCTACAAAATGATAACTGTTTTCAGTTGGTGCGTTATTTGTTCTGAAATAAACTGCCAACCTGTAGGGCACTTGAGGGATTTTTCTGACTGATACAGGGGTTGTTATTGTGTTGTTCCCTGTTTCCTCGTCTGCTGAGTGATTAACCCTAGTAATTGTTGCTTTAAATAACGATGGATTTGCTTTCCATTCCATGGTGTAGGGTAAACGTACTTCTGCAGTTTCACCGGGTAAAATAATACCGGTCCAATAACCTTTTGAAGTGGATCCGTCTTCAAATCCATAATCAATATCCAACGATCTTATCATTTCAGAACCTGTATTTTTTACTTTAACAATAGGTTCAGTACAAGTTGGGTTGAATCTTCCGTATTGGGGATGATCGGTAGGTTGAACAACATCCACTAAACTTGCATCTCTGCGGTAATTATAATCACCATATTCTACTAAATATGCGGTAATAACATAATTAGAGTTTCCTGATGTTTTGGTGTAAGATTCCATTCCTAAGTCAAAATTGTGAACGGTATCGCTTGCCATGAAATCATAATGATACTCTTCTACATTTTGTCCGGGGCACCAACTAGCTCGATCGTAAATCCAAGTTCCGGCTTGCGGATAAACAGGGTTAGCTCCACAATCTTCTCTCCAAACCCAAGATGTGTCTACACATTGTGAATCTACATATAAGTAACGCTGTCTTGGACAAAATTCTGCGCAGTTACTCGGCTGGTCCATACCATGGCCGGTTTGAATGATTTTTATTCTCGAGTATTTGGTTCCTGCAGTGGGCGACCAATTAAATGGCTCTGTTCTAGCATCGAAAATGGAATCATTTCCATATGGGATGCTTTTTTGCATAATTCTAGTGATATTTTGTACAGGCCTTAGCTCTGGACCTTCTACCATCACAAATTTCAAGTTAATAACCCAGCCTCTATCGTTTTTGGCTTCGTAACCTGTATGTCTGTACCATATTTCTACAGAATCTCTAAACAGAGATTGGAAGTCTGTTATGTCAAATCTCCAAGTATGTTTCCATCCGCTGTTAAAGCTAAATCCATAAGGAGTGATAAAACGCATCAATTCCCAGCCTAAACTGTCGTTATGTTTTCCTCTTCTTTTTCCTAAATAGATGTAGTTCAAATAATCCCACTCTCCGCATTTCAATCCATCGGGGCATCTCATTGAAAGTTCACAATACATTCTTTGGTAACTTCCTTCTTTAGGGAATTGTCCCCAAGCATAATAATTTGTATTCCCTTTTGCAGGGTTCGTTTGTATTAAAACGTCATTATGAGTTTTGATTTCTGTGGTGTCGCCAACGGCAGCACGTGCTAATGATAAAATTGAAAAAAAAAAAGTGCAGAGTAAAATTCTAACCATATTATTTCAAAAGTAAATAATTGAGGTCGGTAATGGAAATTAAAATCGATACCGAAACCGATATTGAATGCAAAATATTGGTATGATTAATATTGGAATTAAATCTCTTCAAAAAGAGCTTCCATACTTTTTCTTACTTTGGGAAGTGTTGCTAGGAAATCTTCTTCCTCATTTCGCTTACCTACCGTTAGAATAATACTACATTCTAGGTTTTGCTCGTTTAAATTGAGTATTTCATTGACTTTTTCACCGTTAAACCCTTCCATAGGTGTGCTATCGATTCCAATTCTTGCGCATTCTGCAATTGCCATTCCAAGAGCAATATAGGTTTGTTTAGAAGTCCAAAATTTCAATTCCTCCTGAGATAATTTAGAAACAAATCCTGTAATTCCATTTTTAAATGCCTCTAATTGAGATAATTCTTGATTTCTAATTGTTGCTGTATTTTGAATGTGTCCCTCAATGTGTTCGTTAGTCATTTCTGTATAGGAAGCAAAGACTAAAACCATATCGGCTTCTACTATTTGAGGCTGTTTAAAGCAAGCTTCTTTGAGACTTTCTTTGACATTTTTTGATGTAATTTCAAATACTTTGAAGGGTTGAAGCCCAAGAGAGGAGGGTGTTAATCTAATACTTTCCTTTATATGAGTTTTTTGCTCGTCTGTAAGTTGTGAATTTGTATCGTAGCGTTTTACGGCATATCTCCATTTCAAATGTTCTAATTCCATTTTAATCTTAAGTCAGTAGGGTAACAATATATGCTGGTTCAAAGTTCATGATTCTGGAATTATTTTTATTTTTAAACTTGAATCAATAGTATTTTTTTAATTTTTATCAGGTATTTATTATTCACTAAAAAAAATTGAGTATAATGAAAATAAGCTTATTCAATTCTTGATTTTCTTTGAAATACAAAATATTTTTTTAAAATTGAATTATAAAAAAAACGCCTATGAAAAAATTATTACTAATTGTCGGCTTTGTCTTAAGCTTTGGCATGTTGAAATCTCAGTATGATGCGGCGCTGCATTTTGACGGACTGGATGATTATGTGCCAATTAAAAAACCAACTGGATTAAGTGGTCCAAGTCAAATTACCCTTGAAGTTTGGATAAATTGCGATAATTTCAATAGCTCGCCATGTGAAACTTGTGCACCTTTAATTTGGGAACAAAATAGTATTTATCGTTTGGGTACTGGAAATACAAAGGATTTATATATTCAGTTGACCGATGGAACCACTTCCCAATCTGTGGTTAAAAAGCAGGTTCTCCAAGATACTACTTGGCATCACGTAGCGGCCACTTTTGATGGGAAATACATTAGGTTATATTTAGATGGTAATATTCTAGATTCAACAAAAGCTAATTTCCAAGCATTGAAGTATACAACAAGTAATACTGAAGTTTGGATTGGTGATCCAAAAACTGGATACGGAGGTACTATAGACGAGCCAAGAATTTGGAACTATGCAAGAACTCAAAAAGAGATCAGAGAAAGCATGGTGTCCAGGTATAAAAGTACAGAACCCGGTTTGTTATTACAGTTGAGTTTTGATGAAGGCGACCCATATCAAGATAATACCAAACTTTCTACAGTATACGATCTAAGTAGCAAAAGCAATGATGGTACGCTAGGTAATATGACACTCACTGGAAATAAATCTAATTTTGTTATAGGGAGAACATATTGTGATTCTACTGTTTTTGGTAAGGATAAGGTTTCTGCGTGCGGTAAGTTTATTTCCCCTTCTGGTAATATATCAGCTACAAAATCAGGTACATATTACGACACTGTAAAATCCGTTGGAGGTTGTGACTCTGTAATAACATACACGGTTACCATTTTGTCGGCAACTGGTTCAAAAGTAAACCTACTAGGTTGTGATTCTGTGGCTAGTCCAACAGTTAAAGATTTGTATTATTACAAATCGGGTACTTATCAAGAAAGAATTACTAATTCAGTAGGTTGTGATAGTAATATTAATGTGGTTGTGACTATTACCCGCCCATCAGTATCAAAATATAGTTACAATGAGTGCTATGCTGCTAAATTGAAGGGTTCTGGAAAAGTGGTTACAAAATCTGGTACCTATATTGATAGTTTTAAGGCATGGGCGGGGTGTGATAGTGTTATTATTCACGACGTGAAAATTAAAGAAGCATCCTATGCGAAGCAAACTTTAAACTTTTGCCGCTTTGTAGTTTGTCCAACCGATAAAACGGTAGTTTATAAAGCAGAAGGAACTTACTATGATACAATTCCAAATGCCATCGGTTGCGACAGCGTAATTCAGTACGATGTAGTATCTGTGAAATCTTTTGGTGAAGTAGATATTCGCTCTTGTACTGATTGGAAGAGTCCTTCTGGCAAGGTGTTTAGTACTTCAGGAAAATACCTCGATACTTTATTTGGAATGAACTCTAAGGCTTGTGATAGTATTGTTACAATTAATTTAGAAATCTTAACACCAACTAACGAGGCCTTTTCAGTAACAGAGTGCGACGTGTACTTTACCCCATCAGGTAAACGCATTACAAAATCGGGTAAGGTAAATGATATTCTTGAATCTAGTTTAGGTTGTGATAGTGTTATTTATACTATTGATGTAAATATTATTAATGTTGTTACTACCATTTCTAGAGATTGGAATGAACTAATCTCCGATGCATCTTCTGCTGATGCATATCAGTGGTTAGATTGTAAGGATAATTATTCTGAAATTGATGGAGCAACTAGTGCAAGTTATTCT
>Ga0222714_10000037_pt1 | contig 161360 bp, 132 predicted proteins | sample C33_3DmetaG_FD_165048 | JGI IMG/M metagenome (GOLD analysis project Ga0222714, IMG submission 165048) | Estuarine water microbial communities from San Francisco Bay, California, United States - C33_3D | ecosystem: Environmental > Aquatic > Marine > Unclassified | place: USA: California... | reverse complement strand
TAAGTAGCTTTTCAGTACTTTATTTTTGTTGGTGTGTTTTAGTCGGCGAATGGCCTTTTCTTTAATTTGACGCACACGCTCGCGGGTAAGTTCAAATTTGTCACCTATTTCTTCTAAAGACAACGGCGCCTTTCCATCTAAGCCATAAAACATACTTATCACTTCACTTTCCCGAGGAGTAAGACTTGTAAGCGAACGACGAATATCTGATCGCAAAGACTCTAAAGTAAGGTTTGCTTCAGGACCAGGCAGCGAATCACCCTGCATCACATCGTACATTGTTGAAGTCGTTTCATCACCTTCTATTAAAGGAGCATCCATAGAAATATGACGCCCATTTTGAGAAAGCGTTTGTTTCACCTCTTCAGGCGTAACATTTAAAAACTCAGCAAGCTCATCAGCACTAGGTGGACGCTCAAATTTTTGTTCTAATTCAGAATAGGCCCTGTTTATTTTATTGATATTGCCTATCTTATTTAATGGTAAGCGCACTATACGCGCTTGCTCGGCAAGTGCTTGTAAAATAGACTGACGAATCCACCAAACCGCATAAGAAATAAATTTAAAACCTCGCGTTTCATCAAATCGCTCTGCTGCTTTAATCAAACCTAGATTTCCTTCATTTATTAAATCTGGAAGTGCCAATCCTTGATTCTGATACTGTTTTGCTACCGAGACAACAAAACGAAGATTCGCCTTGGTAAGTCTCTCAAGAGCAATTCGATCTCCGGCTTTAATTTTTCGAGCGAGCTCTACTTCTTCATCGGCCGTAATCAGGTCCACTCGACCTATTTCTTGTAAATATTTGTCTAAAGATGCGGTCTCCCGATTGGTGACCTGTTTTGCTATTTTTAATTGCCTCATATTATTTTATTGCTTTCCCTTCTACTCTAAAAATTGAGAAAGGTTCGAGTTGAACGCGTTTTTTTTTTAATTGTTACGTATGTTTTTTTCAAATGACCAATTTCACTGCATATTTTACTTAATTCAATGAAAATTTATTTTGCGTTTTTTCATTAAATAAGCCCTTTAAAACTGCCTAAAGAATTATTTTCAATCTGCCTGCGTTCATACATTATGTCATTTATTTTACAACATCGTTACTGCCGTGAATGTGGTGGAGGGCTTAAAGGAAGAAAAGATCAAAAATTTTGTAATGATTATTGTCGCAACAGATTTAATAACCGCAAGAATCGTATAGAATTGGCAGGACAACGCAAAGTCAATCAAATATTATTGAAAAACAAAAAAATCATAGCCCATATGCTTTTGAAAGAAAAAAAAAGAAAAATTCGCGAATTGGATTTATTTAAAGAAGGGTTTAATTTTTTATATCATACCCATCTAAAAAAAACCAAAAACGGACGAACATATATATTTTGTTATGAATTTGGTTACATTCAATTAGCAGATGAATACCTAATTTTAGTGCATTGGGATAATTTTAAATTCAAATGAAAATCAAACGAAGTTCATATTTTGGAGCTTTAGGACGTGAAAGTCTCTATGAAATTAGCATGAATGCTGACCACAGCGAACTGATACTTTTTATTCATGGCTTTATGGGCTTTATGGATTGGGGTTCATGGCATTTGGTTAGCGACTATTTTACACAAAATGGATTTGACTTCTGCCGTTTTAATCATTCACACAATGGTTGCACAATAGACAAGCCATCTGAATTCTTAGATTTTGGAGCATTTCAATCCAATACTTATTCCAAAGAATTGGCCGATATTGATTCAATATTAAATCACATTGCTGCCAACCATAAAACTTATGATAAAATACATCTGATTGGTCATTCTCGCGGAGGCGCAATGGCCATCTTAGCTGCACATCATTGGAAGGAGCATGGGCAATTGGGACAAATTTGTACTTGGGCAGCAATCAGTGATATTGAACGTCGTTTTCCAGTGGGAAATGAATTAATCCAATGGCAAAAAAGTGGTGTCAGGTACATTGAAAATGGACGAACCTTACAAGAACTACCTCAGCTTTTTGAAATTTATACTGACTATATCGAAAACAAAACAAAACTAGATGTAATTAAGGCAGCAAAATCCCTAGCTGATAAATTACATGTTTTCCATGGGAGTAAAGACTTAAGTGTGCCCAAGACGGAGGCCTTTGAGCTTGCGAGTGTTGCTAATTCTCAAGCCCATATCATTGAGGGGGCAGACCATGTATTTGGATCTAGACATCCTTGGAAAAAAAAATCAATGCCTGAGTATCTCCAAAAATTGTGTCAGCACACACTTTACTTTTTGAAAATGAAAAAAGCCAGCTAAACTGGCTTTTTTAGGGAGGAAGACGGGTCTCGAACCCGCGACCTTCGGAACCACAATCCGACGCTCTAACCAACTGAGCTACAACCTCCATTTTGGTGGGTGCAAATATATGAAATCTTCTTGATATCTTAAAACAACCTTGCTGATTTTAAGATGTGAAAAACTTGATTTAAATTAAAAAAATTACAAGGTCCCGCGGTGTTCTTGTTCGCGTTCAATGGCTTCAAATAGCGCTTTAAAATTTCCTTTCCCGAAGGATTGGGCACCCTTTCTTTGAATTATTTCAAAAAACATTGTCGGGCGATCCACAACCGGTTTAGTAAAAAGTTGTAACAAATAACCTTCGTCGTCACGATCAATAAGAATGCCGTGTGATTTTAACACCTCCACATCTTCGTCAATTGCACCAACGCGCTCTAATAAATCGTCGTAATAGGTTTCAGGAACATATAAAAACTCCACCCCGCGGTCGCGCATGGCACTTACAGTCGAAACAATATCATTAGTGGCCACAGCGATGTGTTGTACCCCAGGACCATTATAAAAATCGATATACTCTTCTATTTGTGATTTCTTTTTACCTTCTGCAGGTTCATTAATCGGAAATTTTATTCTGCCGTTCCCATTTGACATTACCTTAGACATCAGGGCAGTGTATTCAGTTGAGATATCCTTGTCATCAAAAGAAACAATTTGAGCAAAGCCCATTACTTTACCATAGAACTCGACCCAGTCATTCATTTGGTTCCAACCAACATTGCCCACCATATGGTCGATAAATTTTAGTCCGACAGGGGCGGGATTGTAATGAGATTCCCATTTTTTATAACCAGGGAGAAAAACACCATTGTAATTTTTTCGCTCAACAAAAATGTGCACGGTCTCTCCATATGTGTAAATACCGGAGCGAACCACCCAACCTTCTGCATCTTCTTCTCGGATTGGTTCCATATATGGCTTGGCTCCTCTTTTGGTTGTTTCTTCAAATGCCTTTGTCGCATCTTCAACCCATAGGGCAACCACTTTTACGCCATCGCCATGTTTATCGATGTGCTCATTGAGTGGGCCACCCTCTTGCAGCGGCGTTGTAAGCACTAATCGAATTTTATCTTGTTTTAAGACATAGGAAACGCGGTCTTTCATGCCAGTTTCAAGACCAGCATAGGCCTCAGATTGAAATCCAAAAGCTGTTTTATAGTAAAGTGCACTCTGTTTTGCATTGCCCACATACAACTCGACATAATCCGTTCCTAGTAGGGGCAAAAAATCTTCAGCATCGTTAAAAATCTTTTCGAGGCTGTAGTCATAGTTTTGGATTTCTTTGAGGTTTTTAATCTCTGCCATGTTGTTGATTTTTTTCAAAATTAGGTATTAATACCGATTTTTAGTGCTGCCAGGAGAACATATAGTCTGGTACTTCCATTTCTAAGGCCCGTTTTGTAAGCGACAGCGGCTTAAAGGTATCTACCATTACAGCTAATTCTTGGGTTTCGGTTTTTCCAATACTTCGTTCATAGGCTCCTGGATGTGGCCCATGTGGAATTCCTGCCGGATGTAAGGTAATTTGACCTTTTTCAATGTTATTGCGACTCATGAAATCTCCGTCAACATAATAAAGCACCTCATCGGAATCAATATTTGAATGATTGTATGGTGCTGGAATAGATTGTGGATGATAATCATAAAGACGAGGCACGAATGAGCAGATTACAAAAGCTGCAGTCTCAAAAGTTTGATGCACCGGCGGTGGTTGGTGAATTCTACCTGTAATGGGTTCGAAATCGTGAATAGAAAAAGCATAGGGATAATTATAGCCGTCCCAGCCAATTAAATTAAATGGGTGATGGGCATATATATATTCATACAAAACATCCTGTTTTTTAATTTTCAAAAGAAAATCACCTGTTTGATTTATGGTTAATAGTTCAGATGGAGTGCGTAGGTCGCGTTCACAATAAGGTGAATGCTCCAAGAGTTGACCAAACCAATTGCGATATCGTTTGGGTGTGTATACTGGATGAAAGGATTGAATAATAAATAATCGGTTGTCACTCGAAGAGAATTTTAATTGATAAATCATTCCACGAGGAATGACAAGGTAATCTCCATAAGCAAATTCAATGTTACCCATCTGAGTAAGCAAGGTTCCAGATCCTTTATGAATAAAAATTACTTCATCGGCATCGGCATTCTTATAAAAATAATCATGCATGCTTTGCGTTGGAGCAGCAAGTTCAATGTAAACATCTGAATTGACCAAAACAGGTACACGACTTTCTAAATAATCAGCATTTGGTTTTAAATCAAAACCGTTAAAACTGCGCATTAACATGTTCTTTTGAACACCTATTTCTGGAGCAATATTTTTTTGATTTCCAACGGATTTGACTACTGTTGGTGGTTGGAGATGATATAAAAGTGAAGACATCCCATCGAATCCAATAGTGCCAAACAATTGTTCGTGATAAAGTGAGCCATCTGGTTGCCTAAAGGCTGTATGACGTTTATTTGGAATTTGACCTAGCTTTTTATAAAAAGGCATAATGCAAGATTTTATTTTTCAAAACTACTCCAATCATTGAATTGAACAAGAAATTTTTATCAGTTTTCGTACTTTTGCTACTCATCAAGTCTACAGAATGTCAAAAATAATGGTATTAGGTTCTTGTGGTCAGATTGGAACCGAACTAGTTTTAGCACTTCGCAACAAATTTGGTGCAAATATGGTGTTTGCAGCCGATTTGCACCAAGAGGCACCACAAATTCTCAACAACGGACCCTACATACAATTAGATGCTTTAGAAAAGCAAAAAGTACGCACCTTTATAATTGACAATAAAATTGAACAAGTATACCTACTTGCAGCATTGCTTTCAGCAACAGCCGAAAAAAATCCCGATTTTGCATGGAAGTTGAATATGGAAGGCCTCTTTACCATTTTAGATTTAGCTAAAGAAGGATATATTAAAAAAGTATTTTGGCCAAGCTCCATCGCTGTTTTTGGACCAACAACTCCTGCTGACAAGACACCCCAGCATACCATCATGGAACCAAGCACTGTATATGGCATATCAAAACAAGCCGGTGAGCGATGGTGCGAATATTACCACAATAAATTTGGAGTGGATGTACGCAGTATTCGCTATCCTGGGCTAATTTCGTATAAAAGTCCTCCGGGAGGAGGTACTACAGATTATGCGGTAGACATTTTTTTCAAAGCAAAATCTGTAGGGAATTTCACTTGCTTTCTCTCAGCAGATACGGCGCTGCCGATGATGTTTATGGACGATGCCATTAGGGGAACCATTGAACTGATGGAAGCACCTGCTGAAAATATCAAAATAAGATCCGCTTATAACCTTGCTGGTTGTAGCTTTACTCCAGCAGAACTCACGGCAGAAATTAAACTATTTGTGCCCAACTTTCACATAGACTACCAACCAGACTACCGCCAAGCAATTGCAGATAGCTGGCCAAATTCAATTGACGATTCCCACGCCCAAAAAGACTGGGGTTGGAAAGCACAGTACGATACCAAAGCGCTTGTTAAAGTGATGATGGAAAATATCCATTAGGTAAGTCCAAGGACGAGCATTGAATTGTATTAAAAAATATTTTGTTTAAACTTTTTATTGTTTTGTTAAACAAAATTTGTTTAACTTTAACGAATAATTGTTAAACAAAACTACTTGCTATGTCAACAATCGAATTCAACGAAGCTCTAATTGGTCTTGAAGGCAATTTGCAATCATTTGCTTTGTCTTTTACAAGAAATCGTGAAGATGCACGTGATTTAACACAAGAAACTATGTTAAAGGCGATAACTTACAGGAGTTACTATACGCCGCAAACAAATTTTAAAGCGTGGGTATTTACAATTATGCGTAACTTGTTCATTAATCAGTACCGTAGAAGAGTAAAATCTGGTGCCATTTTTGATCATAGCAAAGAAGCATTTTTAGTATCCAATATTCATAGTCTTGAGGACAGCCCAATAGAAAAAATTGGGGTTAAGGACATTAAAAACCAAATTAATTTGTTGGGAGAGGAATATCAAACACCTTTTGAAATGCACTTCGAGGGCTTTAAGTATAAAGAAATTGCAGACAAATTAGGTATTCCAATTGGCACCGTGAAAAGTCGTATTTTCATAGCGCGAAAGAAATTAATGGATGCCTTACCTGAATTTGCATTTTCGGCTAATTAAAATAATATGACCAAAACAATACATATCATCGGCTCGGGTATTTCGAGCCTATCAGCTGCTTCATTTTTAGCACAAGCAGGACATAAGGTATGTATTTTTGAAAAGAACGAACAAATTGGCGGTAGGGCCAGACAATTTGAGGCAAATGGATTCACTTTTGACATGGGGCCTTCTTGGTATTGGATGCCAGATGTTTTCGAAAAATTTTACCAACAATTCGGATACACTACCTCAGATTTCTATCAACTCAAACGTCTTGATCCGTCATACAGAATTTATTGGGCGGATCAATCATATTCGAATGTGCCAGCAGATATGCCCACTTTGGAAGAATGGTTTGAATCATTAGAAACAGGGAGCTCTTTGAAATTACGCGCTTTTTTGAAAGATGCGGCTTATAAGTATAAAGTTGGGATGGAAGATTTGGTTTATAAGCCAAGTTTAAAACTTTCAGAATTTTTTGATGCCAGAGTTTTGGGTGGTTTGTTTAAAATGCACCTATTTTCATCTTTCTCAACATTTATCAGGAAATATTTCAAACACCCTAAAATTCTTTCCTTGTTGGAATTCCCAGTACTTTTTTTAGGGGCAATGCCCAATGAAACGCCGGCATTGTATTCATTAATGAATTATGCAGACCTAAGTCTTGGTACTTGGTATCCAATGAATGGTATGCATGAATTTATTAAAGCTTTTTCGAGAATTGCAAAAGAACAAGGTGTAGAGATTCACACATCGGCCAATGTAGAGCAAATCGTGGTAGAAAATAGGCGCGCTAAAGGCACCATTGTAAATGGTGAATTTCATGCTGCCGACATTGTTATTTCTGGTGCAGATTATGCGCATACTGACCAAAAACTACTTGGGCAGCATGCGAACTATTCAGTTAATTATTGGGACAGGCGAACTATGGCTCCATCTAGTCTATTGTTCTACGTGGGCATCAATAAAAAAATAAAAAATCTTGAACATCACAATTTATTCTTTGATGAATCGCTAGAGGCTCATGGCCATACAATTTATAAAAACCCAAGTTGGCCTCAAAAACCACTGTTTTATCTCAGTGTACCATCGCTAACAGACAAAAAAGTAGCTCCTAAAGGCCAAGAAAACCTATTTTTTCTCATCCCATTAGCACCAAATTTGAATGATGATGAACAAACAAGGGAAAAATATTTTAACTTGCTGTTGAAACGGTTAAAGGATTTAACTGGCAATGATATCAAAGACAATATTGTTTTTAAAAGAAGTTTTTGTGTCAATGACTTTAAATCTGAATATAATGCCTTTAAAGGCAATGCCTACGGATTGGCCAATACTTTAAGGCAGACTGCAATATTGAAACCAAGAATGAAACACAAAAAAATTAAGGACTTATATTACACCGGTCAACTAACTGTACCAGGACCGGGTGTGCCGCCTTCGATTGTTTCAGGAGAAGTAGTTGCTAAACACATTTTAAAAACACATTTTTAGACCATTATATGAAAGCTATTTTTGATAAAATCAGTTTAGAAATGAGCGAAATGACTACCAAACGCTATTCTACTTCATTTTCATTGGGGATCAGTTTTCTTCACAAAGAAATTCAAAAACCAATCTATGCAATTTATGGTTTTGTTCGCTTTGCCGACGAAATTGTCGATTCCTTTCATGGTTTTGATAAAGCGGCCCTTTTAAAAGATTTCGAGAATCAAACTTTTACTGCTATTGAAACAGGAATTTCGCTCAACCCAATTTTAAATAGCTTTCAATGGGTAGTCAATATGTATCAAATACCCCAGGAGCTCATTATTTCTTTTCTCAATTCGATGGAGATGGATCTTCAAAAACAAACCTACGATCAAGGAAAATATGAGACTTATATTTTGGGTTCAGCCGAAGTGGTTGGTTTGATGTGCTTAAAAGTTTTCGTGAATGGCGATGACAATGAATATGAAAAGCTCAAGCCCTATGCCATGAAACTTGGCGCCGCATTTCAAAAAATTAATTTTCTTCGCGACCTAAAAGCTGATTATCAAGAATTGGGTAGAACATATTTTCCAGGCATAGATTTAACCCAGTTCAATACAGCACGAAAAGAAGAGATTGAAGAGGATATTGCCAAAGATTTTCAAAAAGGTTATGAAGGTATTCTCCTGCTTCCAAGAAATTCCCGATTTGGCGTTTATATGGCTTATAAATACTATTTCAAACTTTTCAAAAAAATTAAACAAACACCTGCAGAGCACGTATTAAAAGAACGTATTCGAATTGCCAATTATCGTAAAATGCGCATCCTCCTGACTTCTTATGTTAGGCATAATCTAAATCTACTATAAATGCCAGAAGAATATGTGATATTAGTCAATGAAGAAGATCGAGAAATAGGTCAACTTGAAAAATTAGAAGCGCATCGCCTTGGTTTGTTGCATCGTGCGTTTTCTATCCTATTGTTCAATGAAAAAGGAGAGTTACTCATCCAACAACGTGCCGCTCACAAATATCATTCACCGCTTCTTTGGGCCAATACCTGTTGTAGCCATCCGAGACCAGAAGAACCATTATTGGAAGCTGCGACTCGAAGGTTGTATGAGGAAATGGGAATGACTGCAAAAATGCAAACTGGGTTTCATTTTATTTATAGGGCAAGACTTGATCAAGGACTTATCGAGCATGAGTTAGATCATGTCATTTTTGCTTATTCAAATCAAGAGCCAAAAATAAATACAAATGAAGTTGAAAGTTATAAATGGATTAGTTTACCAGATTTATTAAAAGACATTGAAGATTATCCGCATGCACATTCTGCATGGTTTAAAATAATCATGCATGACTATTTAGAGTTCATTTCAAAAGCAGCGTATGAGAGTGTGTAGAAGAGCAACATTTAATGCTGCACATCGCTTATATAGGGCAGATTGGTCTGAAGAAAAAAACGACGCCGTTTTTGGTAAATGCAATAATCCCAATTATCACGGACATAATTATACCTTGGAGGTTTGGGTAGAAGGTGAAATTGATCGTGAAACTGGTTATCTAATAGATTTAAAAATTTTAAAAGAATTGATTGCAAACGAGATTCAAGAGCGTTTTGATCATCGAAATCTCAATCTTGATTGTAAAGAATTTGCAAATTTGAATCCAACGGCAGAAAACATTGCCATCGTTATTTGGGGATTAATTCGAGAGAAGTTAGATAAGCGCTATGCCTTGAGTGTCAAGCTGTGGGAAACACAAAATAATATCATAGAATACGACGGAAAATGAGCAGAGCTCTATTTTGGCACCGCAGAGATTTACGCATTGAGGATAATGCTGGCCTGTACAAAGCTTTAAAAAGTGGGCAGAAAATTATCCCGGTATTTATTTTCGATAAAACCATTCTTGACCACCTTCCAAAAGATGATCAAAGAGTACTCTTTATTTACAACATCCTAGTTGGTCTAAAAAACACCTATCGACAATATGGTTCAGATATTGAGGTTGTTTTTGGAATACCCCAAGAAGAAATTCCCAAATTATGTAGAAAATATAGTGCAACTCATGTTTTTATCAATAGAGATTACGAACCAGCTGCAATTTTACGCGATCAAATAGTTTTGGATAAGCTCAAATTACAAGGTGTAGAATTTATTGGGTCGAAAGATCAAGTAATTTTTGAAAAAAATGAAGTGACAAAAGATGACGGGAAACCCTACACAATCTATACTCCGTATGCTAGAAAATGGAAAGCTAAGCTGACTCAATACCATTTAAAATCATATCCTACATTAAAATACCTTGATGGCTTAATGCAATTTAATAATGAAATGTTAAGCCTTTCAGACTTGGGATTCGATTCTATGGAATTACAACAAATTCCAACAAGTGAAACACAAATTAATATTATAGAAAATTATCATGAGTTGAGAGATACGCCCTCCAAAAGAGGAACATCTCGCTTAGGGATCCATCTTCGGTTTGGTACTATTTCAATTCGCCAATTGGCACTAAAAGCCTTTCAAATAAATGAAAAGTACCTCAATGAACTGATTTGGAGGGATTTTTATCAAATGATAATGTTTCATTTTCCAAATACGGTAGATAGGGCATTCAAGCCACAATATGACAGAATAGTATGGGAGAACAATGAAAGTCACTACAAAGCTTGGTGCGAGGGTATAACGGGTTATCCATTGGTGGATGCAGGAATGCGAGAACTCAATCAAACGGGATTTATGCACAATCGGGTACGTATGGTTGTGGCAAGTTTTCTTACCAAACACCTTCTAATTGATTGGCGATGGGGAGAGCGCTACTTTGCAGAAAAACTTTTAGATTTTGATTTGGCCAGCAATATAGGTGGCTGGCAATGGGCGGCTGGATGTGGATGCGATGCTGCACCTTATTTTAGAGTTTTCAATCCCATGGCCCAACAAATAAAATTCGACCCCGATTATACTTATATAAAACAATGGGTTACTGAATTTGGTACATCGAGCTATCCAGAACCAATTATCGAACACAAATATGCTCGTGAAAGAGTGCTTGCTCGATTTAAAACAGCCTTACAATGATCAAACAACCCATTCAAATTGGGGATTTATGCCCGATTTTTAATTTACCCAATAGTGAAAATAAGCAAATTACAATAAGCGATTATTTAGGAAAAAAAATTCTGGTGATTTTCTTCTACCCAAAAGACAACACACCTGGTTGTACAAAAGAGGTTTGTGCATTTAGAGATGCTTATGAGGATTTTCTTGAATTAGGATGCGAAGTATTTGGAATTTCATCTGACCAAATTTCTGCTCATATGGAATTTGAAAAAAAATACCAATTGCCCTATCCATTGCTATCGGACTCCCAAAAAATTGTGCGAAGGCAATTTGGCGTTCCAGCGAATCTATTCGGGCTCATCCCGGGGAGAGTGACCTATATTATCGGGCTAGACAAAAGAGTTGCTGGGATTTATAATTCTCAAATGAATCCTATCGATCATATAGAAAAATCGCTTGAGAGCGTGAGGCAGTTACAATTGGCTTGAGCTTGTCCACACTTTTTGAAAATCTTTAAAAATTGTAATTTTGGATTATGAAATCCGGCTTGTTATTGTTTGTTTTTTTGACCTCATTAATTTGCTATGGCCAAATTGTCAATAAAGACATTAAAAAAACATATCAAACGCGCTATTATTTTGAAACGCAGCGAATGGAAATGTTCAGGACCTTGGAACCAAATAATGACTTTCTTCCATGGGCCCTTTCAGAACGTGCTGATGAAATTCCAATAAATATTTGGTCGCAACAAGTTGGTATTTGTATTGGCCTTGGCCCACACCTTTATTTGGATGCTGGTATGGCTTGGATGCAAAACGGTGAAGCTTACGTTTATCAAGATTCGCAGTCAGACTCTAGCTTTAATTATCAAACGCATTACCGTTACATTGGATTACCATTTGAGTTTAAGTCTACCTTTGGTGATAAAATTCAATTCTATCTCGGCACAGGATTGGCTCCAGCTCTTTACAATGGTTTTAAACAAGATATTCAATGGACAAATTCTCTTGGCGCACAATACGACGATAAAATCGTAATTAACAATACCTTAAGTAGTTTTATTCTTTTATGGAAATCTAGTTGTGGTTTAGATATACACTTAGACGACTTTTACAACCTAAGGTTAGGGTTGATTTACAGGCAACAACTTAATAATTCATACGGCCCTTATGAGCATTTTGTACACAAAAGCAAAGGCTGGGGAATAAATCTAGGCTTAAGCAAAAAACTTTAATATGTATTTATACGAAATTTGTCAATATTTAGAAGCCAAATATCCCTTAAACCTCCAGGAGAGCTATGACAATTCCGGCCTATTATATGGCCATTTGAAGGATGAAATTTTTGGTGCTTTAATAACATTGGACTTAACTGAATCAATTGTCGATGAAGCCCTTAGCAATAAATGCAATTTGATAATTGCCCACCATCCTATCATTTTCAATTCAATTAAAAAGTTAAATAGGCAAACCTACGTAGAACGAATTATTGAAAAATGTATTCAAAAAGGGATTTCGCTTTACGCTATACACACCAATTTGGATAACCATAGTAACGGTGTAAATGCAAAAATTGCTGAAAAAATAGGACTCAAAAATTGCCGAATTCTTAGGCCCATGAATGGCTTGATTTATAAATTAGAGGTCTATGTGCCTACAACACATTTAAGTACTGTTGACCAAGCAATTTTAGATGCGGGCGCTGGTCAAATGGGAGCCTACAGTGAATGCCACTTTAGAACACAAGGAATTGGCACTTTTACTCCAAAAAACGATGCAAAGCCCCATATCGGTACTAAAAATGTTCGAGAAGAGGTTCAAGAATTTAAAGTTGAATACTTGGTAGAAAACCAACGACTAAAACATGTTTTAGATGCCATGTATAGGTCACACCCATATGAAGAAGTTGCACATTTTATTTTTAACCTTTCCAATACACATACTCAAAGAGGTGCAGGCATGATAGGAGAATTATCAGAGGCGGTCAATACCGATGTTTTTCTCAATCAAATTAAACAAATATTCAAATGTGGTACGATAAAACATACGGCAATTCATAAAGATAAAATTCAAACCGTAGCGCTTTGTGGAGGAGCAGGAAGTTTTTTAGTTTCTGATGCAATTGGTTCAAAAGCAGATATTTATATATCTTCAGATTTCAAATACCATGAGTTTTTTGATGCAGATAATAAGATCATCATTGCAGATATAGGACATTACGAAAGTGAACAATTTACCAGTGAACTTTTAGCAGAACAACTTATAGAAAAATTCCCTAACTTTGCCATCCATTTAACAAAGTTGAATACAAATCCTGTTAATTATCTATAGCCCATGGCAACAGCAACAAAAAAAGAAAGTACGATTGCAGAAAAATTAGATGCACTTTTTGAACTTCAGAAAATAGATTCCGAAATCGATCGCATTCGCACCATTCGTGGTGAACTTCCTTTAGAAGTGCAAAGTCTTGAAGATGAAATTATCGGTCTCAATACACGTGTTTCAAAAATAAACGATGAAATCAAAGAAATTGAAACGGAAATAGCAGATCGCAAAATTGCTGTTAAAGATGCCGAAGCATCGATTGCTAAGTACAAAGAACAACAAAATAATGTTCGAAATAATAGAGAATTTGAATCGCTTTCAAAAGAAATTGAATTTCAAGAACTCGAAATTAAATTACACGATAAAAAGACGAAGGAGGCCAAATTAAAAATCGATCTCAAAAAGGAAACACTTGTCGAGGTCGTGGAACGTGTCGAGATTAAACAAACAGACCTCGATGGAAAAAAGTCAGAATTAGACGCGATTATTAGTGAAACACAAAAAGACGAGGAGAAACTTTTAAAATCCTCGGATAATGCCAAGAAGAACATTGAAACCCGTTTGGTTTTTGCATACGAGCGTTTACGAACAAATGCTAAAAATGGTTTATCAGTTGTACAAGTAATGCGTGGTTCATGCGGTGGATGTTTTAACAAAATTCCGCCTCAGCGTCAACTTGATATTGTGACCAAAAAGAAAATAATTGTTTGCGAACACTGCGGACGTATTCTTGTTCCACAGGAAGCCACCGAAGCATAAGATTAAAACAATTCTGAATTTAAAAGCTCCTAGAGGAGCTTTTTTCTTTTAATTAAGTTTGAATTGAATATCGAGTTTAGCAAGTTCTTTGAATAATTGACTTGATGGCTGGACTTTTACACTTCTAGAAGGTAAAGAAACTTCTATGCCATCTAGTGAATCAAAAATCGTAAAATGCAATTGACAATTTCCAAGATTTGCATTAAAAAGATCATTTAATTGTTCTATGAACATTTCATCAAGTTGCTTTGAAGAAAATCGAAGCTTTAGCATTTTGGCACGTTTCTCTCTTAATTCCTGTAGTAACTCAATCTGACTAACTACGAATTCCGGCAATTGTCTAAACCTAGGAATTTCAATTCTACCTTTTATGGCAACAAAGGTGCCGGGCTCCATAAAATGTTTAAATTTCAAATAGCTTTCGTTAAAAAGATTGAGTTTAAAGGAATCATGATAATCCTCAATGAATAAGGTGCCAAACATATCACCGCGTTTTGTTAATCTGTGTTCCGAATTTGTAATAATTGCAGCGATTAGTAAATCTCTTCCTAAATAAGAATTTAAGTCGTTTAACATAGCCACAGACCCAGTACAAAAAGATTCAATTTCAACCTTAAAATCGTCTAGTGGATGACCGGAAATAAAAATTCCGACAACTTCTTTTTCTTTGTTTAATTTATAAATTGAGGGCCACTCTTGTGTTTCGGGGTAAGATGGTGCAGGCATATTAATTCCGGTTGCTTCACCAAACATACTTTGCTGGGCCGAATTTTGTTGTTCCTGAATACTAGCCCCGTAACGCATTGCCGATTCCAAAAATGTACGACCATTGGCATCCGTGACAAAATATTGAGCCCGGTTCACCTCTTTAAACGAGTCAAAACTGCCGGCATATGCCAAACTTTCAAGTGCCCGTTTGTTGCATAAGCGTAAATTAATTCGTGTAGTCAGATCGAATATTGAAGAAAAATCACCATTTTTTCGTTCGTTAAGTATCGCCTCAACAGGACCACTACCAAGTCCACGTATTGCTCCTAGCCCAAAGCGTATGGCACCTTCATTGTTTACTGAGAATGTGAAACCAGATTCATTTATATCGGGACCCAATACCTCTATTTCCATCCGACGACATTCCTCCATGAAAAAAGAAACTTGCTTGATATCAGACATATTATTACTGAGTACTGAGGCCATGTATTCTGCAGGATAATTGGCCTTTAAGTATGCCGTTTGGTATGCAATCCATGCATAACATGTCGAGTGAGATTTATTAAAAGCATAGGAGGCAAAAGCTTCCCAATCTTTCCAAATCTTTTGAAGTGTTTCCGTTGGATGCCCTTTTTCACTGGCCCTTTGAATGAAAGTCGGCTTCATCTTATCTAAGACTTTTTTATCCTTTTTCCCCATGGCTTTACGCAGGGTATCTGCCTCACCCTTAGTAAAATCAGCCAATTTTTGCGACAAGAGCATTACTTGTTCTTGATATACAGTAATACCGTAAGTTTCTTTTAAATACTCTTCACAATCCTCAAGATCGTATATGATTTGTTCGTCACCATGTTTGCGCTTACAATAAGAGGGGATGTATTCCATAGGGCCTGGACGGTAAAGCGCATTCATGGCAATTAAATCAGCAAACTCTGTTGGTCTTAAGTCTTTAAGGTGCTTTTGCATTCCTGGAGATTCATACTGAAAAATTCCAACGGTTTCTCCTTTTTGAAAAAGCGCGTAAGTTGTCGCATCGTCAATAGGAAATGCATCAGGATCGAGTTCAATACCCCGATTATCTTGTACCAATTTTACTGCATCTTTAATTAGCGTGAGGGTTTTAAGTCCTAAAAAATCCATTTTTAGTAAACCCGCTTGTTCAGCCACTGCGTTATCATATTGGGTACAAACCATTTCGGAATCCTTTGCCGTAGCAACTGGAACAAAATTTGTCAAGTCATCAGGAGTGATTATAACACCACAAGCATGAATTCCTGTATTGCGAACAGAACCTTCTATTTCTTTTGCTTTTTGCAATACACTGGCCTGCAAATCTCTACCATTGAAAATCCGACGTAATTCTTTAGCATTACTTATTGCTTCTTGGTTTCGTAATTTATCAATAAGTTCTGGCTCAGGCCAATTAAAAAGATTATTCAAGGATAAATCAGGGACTAATTTTGCCAAACGATCTGCCTCTGGCAAAGGCAAGTTCATTACACGAGCAGTATCCCTTATAGCCGACTTGGCAGCCATGGTTCCATAGGTAATAATTTGTGCCACTTGATTAGCACCGTATTTATTAATTACATATTCGATAACACGGCCTCTTCCTTCGTCATCAAAATCGATATCTATATCTGGCATGGAGATACGATCAGGATTCAAAAAACGCTCAAAGAGTAAATCATATTTAATAGGGTCAACATTAGTAATTCCAGTACAATATGCGACGACCGAACCAGCTGCTGAACCCCTACCCGGGCCAACCCAAACGCCCATCTGTCGTGCTGCATTGCAAAAATCCTGTACAATCAAAAAATATCCTGGATAACCTGTTTTTTCAATTGTCGTAAGTTCAAACTCAATACGTTCCTTGATTTCTTCAGTAAGGAGGTCATATCGCTTTTTGCATCCCTCGTATGTTAAATGCCTTAAAAAAGCATTTTCACCTCGCTTACCACCATCTAGGGCATCTTGCTCATCAATAAATTCCTTTGGAATTTCAAAGGCTGGCAACAAAACTTCACGATTCAAAGCATAATGCTCACACTTTGAAATAATTTGCCCAACCGATAAAATTGCCTGAGGCAAATCTTCGAATAGTTTAATCATTTCCTCGGAGCTTTTCATATAATATGAATCGTTTTCAAGACCGTACCTAAATCCTCGTCCACGCCCTTTGGGTGTCTCGACTAGTTCATTATCCTTTACACAAAGTAAAATATCTTGGGCAAGAGCATCAGACTTTTCAATATAATACGTGTTGTTTGTTGCAACGAGTTGAATTCCATGTTTTTGACTCAACTCAACGAGCATGGGATTAAGCGTTTCTTCTTCTTCAAGCCCATGCCGACCAATTTCTAAATAAAAATCATCTCCACATTGTTGTTTCCACCAAAGGGTGGCATCTTCCGCTTGCTTTTGGCCAACGCTTAAAAGTAAACTTGGTATTTCTCCTTGTAAATTTCCACTCAGCACAATGAGGTCATCCTTGAAAGAGCAAAATACTTCTTTATCAATGCGAGGTACATAATACATACCTTGAGTGTAGGCAATAGAGGCAAGCTTTATTAAATTTTGGTAACCCTTTTTATTTTTAGCTAAACAAACAATTTTATAGCCATTGTCTTGACTTTTTTTATCTAAATGATTTTGGCAGACATTGAATTCACATCCTATGATTGGTAAGATTTCTTTTTGGTCGAAAGTTTCGCCTTTTTTAATTGCTTCCGCTCTTGCAGCCTTTATTTTGGCATTATGAGCAGCGGCTTGTTTTTCGAATTGAAATGCTGCCATCATGTTCCCTGTGTCGGTAAGCGCAACAGCAGGTTGTCCTAAATCAATCGCTTTTTTAATTAAACCTTCAACTTGAGCTGTAGATTGCAGAATAGAATATTGTGTGTGGTTATGCAAATGAGCAAAAACAATATCCTTGTCCTCAATACTTAATCTTTCAGTAGCTCCTGGGTTTTTATCTTGCTGGGGCTTACTGGCTTTTCGAATTTTTTCGCTTTCGGCTTTTAAATTCACGTGTTTAAGACCAATTTTTTGAATTGGATGCGGATTCAAAGTGCGATAAGATTCAAAATAACCTGGCTCCTGTAGAATTTCTTCCAAAGAGTAATGTTCTTGTCGGAGCAGTTCTAAAAAACATCTGGCGGTCGATTCTACATCCGCTGTAGCGTTGTGCGCCTCATCAAATTTTTCGCCAAAGAGAAACTCATGAATTTCAGTGAGCGTCGGCAACTTATATTTCCCTCCCCTTCCACCCGGTAATTTACAGAGTTGCGCACTTTTTTCAGTACATGTATCTAAAACAGGTTTTGTCAGTGGCATGTCATGGCCAAGTCGAATAAATTCGCTACCCAAGACATTGATATCAAATTGCAAGTTATGGCCAACTATAAAATTGGCTTTAAAAAGATCTTTTACAAAATGCTCGAGTACATTTTGTATAGGGATACCATTAGAATTTGCCAATTCGGTAGAAATTCCATGCACGCGTTCAGATTCAAATGGAATATTAAAACCATCTGGCCGAATAATAAAATCTTTTTGAGAAATAAGCTCACCTGCCTCATCATGAAGCTGCCAGGCCAGTTGCACAACACGTGGCCAATTGTCCAAATCACTTATTGGCGCATTGTAATTTCGCGGTAATCCAGTGGTTTCTGTATCAAAAATGAGGTACATGAGGACAATTAAATGGGAACCTTAAATTTAATGATTCTAATGCCGCACAGTTTAATTGTTGAAAACTATTATATGGCTTGTTCCCAATGAGAATTCAGTAACACAAGCAATTTTCTTGCAATGTTGTTTTGATAGCGTTTTGTCCTATACCCTCCAACCCAATTAATTCCACGAATGGCATTGGTTAAAATAATTTCATCTGCTGCCAATAAATGCTGTGGTAGCAATGCACTCTCATAAACTTTAATTCCATTAGCGAGTGCCAAATTGATGATCTGCATGCGCATTGTACCGGCCAAACAACCTTCTTCGAGCCCTGGTGTGTATAAAACGCCATTGCTAATAATAAATACATTGCAAGATGATGATTCCAATATTTGGCCACGAGCGTCGGTGATTAAAAAGTCATCGAGTCCTTTTTGTTTGGCTGCTAGAGCCGCCATAATGTATGGAAGGCCCATTTTTGTTTTATAATTGGAAAGCGGATTCTTTTGCAATTTGATATCTTGATAGATGTCTATTTCTAGGCCGCGAGCGTTCAATTCAAAATAATTTACTTCATAAGGATAAACCTCAATATAGAATAGAGCTTCATTTGCATCTGGTAAATAAGATCCACCACTTATTCGATCCAAAGAAAGCCTACAGCGCCCACCTTGATCGATGGCGGATTTTTCACAAAGTTCACAAATCTTGGATTCAAAAAAATCTACAGTATAATTAATCGATGGGCGCATGTGGATGGCACGTGCGCCAGCTAAAAGTCTAGTGACATGATTTTCCAAATTAAGCGGCTTGCCGTTTATAATTCGTATACTCTCAAATACGCCATCACCATATAAATGCGCCCGATTCCCTGCCCAAATCGTTGGCGTTTCACTTGAGAGTACAGTACCATTATTGTTTACAAATAGCATAGTCTTGGCGCTTACCTGTCTAACAAAGATGCAAAATATTGCGCATATCCGGGAAGGAAAAATAATACAAATAAAATTCCGAAAATTGCACCTGCGATATGAGCATCGTGAGCAATACCAGTATTTCCTTTTCTAAATGCATAGTATTCTATTAACAAATACATAGGTCCAAAAATATAAGCAGGGATAGCAATAGGAATAAACATAAGCATTAGCCCTTGAGTAGGATGGGCAGTAACAAAAGCAAAAAGTACTGCTGAAACCGCACCTGAAGCACCTAAACTTCGATAGCTAGAATTATCTTGATGTCGGTAAAACGAGTAGAACGTTGCAAACAAACCACCCATAAGATAAAGAACTAAAAAATAATATATGCCCTTGAAGGGCCCAAATATTTGTTCAAATTCTCCAAAAATATAGTCGCCAATGAAATAAAGTGTAAGCATGTTAAAAATCAAATGAGACCAGTCTAAATGAATAAAAATATGTGTCAAAAAGCGATACCACTCACCATGATGCTTTGCCAAAAAAGGGCTAAAGGTCATTCTATCAAGCCAATGAGGCGCTTGAAAACCTTGCCAAGAAACGATAACTGTTATGAGAATGAGCGCTAAAACCATTTAAAATTGCTTCATATTGACTATATTCAACGAAAATAATTAATAATGGTATTGAAAACTCAGTATGTAGTATTGTGGTGTGTATTGTTAACTTTTTTTTATGGTTGCCAACTCAAAGGCAAGGATAAAAAAGTAGACTTTCTCGACAATCCAGAATTGAGTACGCAAAGAAAAATTGCATTGTTACTGCACAGAGGCCACCCCAAACTGCCCATCACATATGATGACCGAATGAAATTATATAAATATTATAAAACAACTGATTTCAAACCGTTTTTTATAGATTCATCCCAGGTAGAAGTTCATCAAAATTGGTCAAAAACGATTGAAAAATCAGAATACTTCGGCATACCCAATAACAGAATTAAATACAACAAAAACAGCCATCATATTATTGAAGAAATTATGCTTACCTATCAGATTGGGGCCATGATTCATGATTTAGATCATGGTTTTATACGATTGGATACAGCGCTTTACAAAACCCCTATTTGGGAGAAAATACCACAAAATTGGCTAACTGCAAATGCCAATTCAGATTCACTATTTTTAAGTAGAGGGCCGCTAGATACAAATTACCGTTATTTTTCGTCACACCTTTATCATTACCGTGATACTGTACGTCTAGATACCCTTACTTATAAGGTAACAGATGAAAAAAAGGATAAAAAGCGTGCATGGAAAGAAGTTAAATTGGCTTTAAATGGATTGGGACTAATAAATGCCGCGACAGACAGTACAAATATTCGTCTGGCATTGAAAAACTATCAGCGTTCAAAAGGTTTAAATCCGGACGGAAAAATAGGGCCAAGTACAATTTTGGCTTTTGCGACCTCAAAACGCATTAGTTTTGATCTGGCCATGCTTGAACTCGACAGGTTAAGACAAAAAGAAGAATTGCCTGCAACATTTGTTCAAGTGAACATTCCCTCATTCACATTAAAGTATATAAATGACAATAAATTATGTGCAACACATCGCGTAATTGTTGGCAAAGTAAATCATCAAACCCCAACCTTAAAATCAAAAATTACTCACATAATTAGCTTACCATATTGGAAAGTGCCGAGTTCTATTGCAAAGCATGAAATATTACCAGCACTAAAAAGAAATCCAAACTATTTGGCTAACCAGAATATGAGAATTTTCAAATCCAAAGACCAAGAGGTAGATCCGTCAAGTGTCAATTGGAAGAATATTAAAACCAATACCTTCCCATATCAAGTGATTCAAGATCCTGGTCAAAAAAATAGTCTAGGGCTTGTAAAATTTGTATTTAGTAACAATTTCTCAGTTTATATACACGATACCCCAAGCCGCTCTTTATTTAATCAACAATTCCGTAGTTTCTCTCATGGTTGTATGCGTGCAGATAAACCAATAGACTTGGCCAAAACCATTTTAGAGTTAGATAAAGTGGGCAATAGAAAAAATCGAGTCGATCCCGATTCATTGCAAGTTTTATTAGATGAAGAGGTACATCAACAGATTAGTTTGCAACGTGCTATTCCAGTTTTTGTCACGTATCGATCAGTTATTTGCGATCAGAATGGACTATATTTTTATTTAGACCTTTATGAGAAAGAAGCTGCCTATCTAAAGTTATTAGGATCTAGAAATAATGGCTAATTTTGTTCTAAAATTAAACCATGCTCATTTCCCCATCGGTACTTTCGTGTGACTTTTCTAATATAGAACGCGATACACTTATGTTGCACAACTCTAAAGCAGATTGGTTGCACATTGACATAATGGATGGTGTTTTTGTTCCAAATATTTCTTTCGGGTTCCCTGTTTTAGAAGCCATTCATCGACATACTGATAAGACCTTAGATGTACACCTAATGATTGCCAATGCAGATCTTTATTTAGACGCATTTCAAAAAGCAGGGGCCAATATATTAACTGTTCATTATGAAGCATGTACACATTTGCATCGAACAGTACGCCGAATTCAAGAACTGGGAATGAAAGCCGGTGTAGCTTTAAATCCGCACACACCCATTGAAGTATTGTCCGAAATAGGCCATCTATTGGATCTTGTGCTTGTTATGAGCGTCAACCCTGGTTTTGGTGGGCAACGGTTTATTTCCAATACCGATAATAAAGTTTCTCGATTGCGCGAAATGCGCGAAAAGATGGGTGCCAATTTTTTAATCGAAGTAGATGGTGGTGTAAATCTCGAGAATGCAAAAATGCTAAGTACGGCAGGTGCTGATGTACTTGTCGCGGGAAGCTTTGTTTTTAATTCTGCCAACCCTACAGACACCATTGCCGCATTAAAAGCAATTTAAAACGTAACCTACTCCCAATTAAAACGTTTATTTTATTATGAGGTACTCCCTTATTTTATTGATTTTGTTGGTCATTTTGCCTACTTATAGTTTTGCACAAAGTCTTGGTGACAAAGAAAAAATTGCTGTCAATAAACTCATGGAATTGCGAAGTGCCAAAAATGAGGGCGAAATTAAAAAATTGCATGCCGATTTCAAATTAGCCATTTCAGATTTAGTTCGCAGCAAAGGCTTTTTTGATTATTCACTAAACGAGCTCAAAATTGCCGATATAAAAAGTGCCGATAAAACAGTGCGACTACTTACATGGAATGTTGAATTAACAGACTTGTCAAATACCTATGGTGGTTTTGTTTTGCGCAGAGAAGAAGGCAAAGATCGCGTTTCCACTTTTGAGTTAAATGATGTGCTTGATCCTTATAATTCCAAGCCTGAAAATGTAATTGACTATAAAAATTGGTACGGAGCAATTTATTACAAGATCATTGATTTCGCTTATGAAGGGAAAGTTCAGTACTTACTTTTTGGATTTGATGCGGGTACAACAATGAGTAACTATAAAATTTTAGATGTCCTCAGTTTTACTAGCCAAAATGCAAAATTTGGCAGCCCAGTATTTAGAGATGCAGACAAAGTGAAGAAACGCGTTGTCTTTGAGTATGCAAACATGGCAAGTATGTCATTGGAGTTTGAACCAAAACGCGCCAGAATTGTGTTCGATCATTTATCTCCAGAATCATCGGCACTTGAAGGACTTGCTTCTTATTATTTTCCCGATATGTCTTATGATGCTTACGTTTATGATTTTGATCGAGAGATTTGGCAGTTACAATCCGATGTAATTGCTACTAATCCAGAGGATGTTGGAGAAAGATATTTTTATGCACTCAATAAAAAAACAGGGAAAATCGAGAAGAACAGAATGCGTTCTGATTGGGTAAATCCCACTGACCAACAGAATTTAGCAAATGGTGGACATACTGCAGCACTACCGGAACCAGAAATAAATTCAGATTTGAAATCAAACAAAAAGAGGCTTTTCAGGTGGAAGCTATTTCGAAAACCTGTGAATCCTGAATCTTATTAAGTCTTTAATATGCAACTTGGTAAAATTAATTCATTAGAAATAAAACGCTTTGCTCCTCCTGGTGCATACTTAGTTGACCAACAAGAAAATGAAGTTTTATTACCAAAAAAATACCTGACAGAAGATTTAAACGAAGGATCAATTGTAGAGGTTTTTATCATGAAAGACTCCGCTGAGCGATTGGTTGCTATAAAGCAAATACCTTATTTACTTTTAGGTGAATGCGCTTATATGACAGTAGTTGAAATCAATCCATATGGTGCATTTGTAGATTGGGGGCTTGATAAAGACTTATTTGTACCATTTGCCGAACAACGGCAGAAACTTGAAGTGGGTGAAAAACATCTATTTGCATTGCTGTATGATTATGATACTGACCGTTTGTACGGAACCATGAAGCTTAGAAAAATCCTTTCGCCCTGCACAGATCAAAGCCTAAGTGGTAAAGAGGTTCAAATTTTGGTTGGGGATTTAGCAAAATTAGGCCGTAATGTGATTGTCAATATGCTATATGAAGGGCTTATTTACAATGACCATCTCATTCAAACACTAACCACTGGGCAACAATTAACAGGATATGTTTCTAAGGTTAGAACCGATGGAAAACTAGATATTCGTCTTGAAATTCCAAATGATGCCCGATACGATGCTGCCGAAAAAAAGATATTAAATATTTTAGCGGAGAATAATGGATTCATAGCCTTGACCGATAAAAGCCAACCAGAGCAAGTTAGAGAAATGCTAGGAATTAGTAAAAAAACATTCAAGCAAGCCTTAGGAAAATTATACAAATACCGTAGAATAGCAATAGACACCAACGGAATTCGCAGTTTAAACAACGATAGAAAACCAAATGATTAGAATTTTCATTTTCTAAATTTTAATATCAAAAGCCTAAAGGAGCTGCTTGATATTTGTTAGCTACCTATTGCTAGTACATATTCACTAAATTTGTCAAATGGAATCGACGCAAAAGATTGCTGTAATTGGTGGCGGAAGTTGGGCAACTGCACTAGTTAAAATCCTCAGCACAAATACAAATACTGTGTTTTGGTGGATGCGCAGCCAGCAAGCAATTGAGCACATCAAACAATTTGGACACCACCCTAAATATTTGCAATCGGTTAGTTTCGATACTGCTAAATTGGTGCTAGATCAAAATTTAGAAGCTATAATTCAGAGCGTCGATTATATTGTAATTGCCACCCCAGCAGCTTTTTTAGAAGAAACATTTAAGTCTATTGGACCAAAACATTTTGAAAATAAAGTTGTATTCTCCGCAGTAAAAGGAATCGTTCCCTCATACAATGCAATTCCTGCACGTTTTATTCACAAAAGCTTTAATGTTCCCTATAATAAAATTGGTATGATTTCAGGACCATGTCATGCCGAAGAAGTTGCAATGGAACGACTTTCCTACCTCACCATTGCATGTCCAGATAATGATATCGCTTCAAAGATGGCTACAAGCTTAAGTTGCCGGTTTATAAAAACTACAACTAGCGATGATCTTTTTGGAACAGAATTTTCAGCAGTGCTTAAAAATGTCTATGCGCTAGCAGCCGGCATTTGCCATGGATTGGGTTATGGTGATAATTTTCAGGCTGTTCTCATTGCAAATGCAATTCAAGAAATAGAAAGATTTATTGATGTAGTAAATCCTGTTCACAGAGATACCAAATCAAGTGCATATCTAGGCGATCTTTTGGTAACGGCATATTCTAATTTTTCAAGAAATCGCACTTTTGGTTTTATGATAGGTAAGGGCTACTCTGTTAAAACGGCCCAGCTTGAAATGAACATGATAGCAGAAGGGTATTACGCTACAAAAAGTTTATACGAAATCAACGAAAAATTCAATGTAGAGATGCCTATTCTAAATGCAGTTTATAGAATTATTTATAAGAATGTTGCTGTTGGGCAAGAAATCAAATCCTTGGCCGATAACTTAGTATAAAATGAAAGTATTTAAATTTGGTGGGGCTTCAATGAAGGATGCAACAGCAGTCAAAAATGTCTGCGACATTATTGGGGCCTATCCTAATCAAAAACTAATCGTTGTTGTATCAGCCATTGGTAAAACTACCAACCAATTTGAAGAATTGGTCAGTGCATATTATTCCAATGATGAGCTTAGGTATAAAGATTCACTTAACAACATTAAGCAATTTCATTTTGAGATAATCAATCAATTACAAATTGAAAGTAGCGAAAGTTTATTGAATGATTTAAATGATGTATTTGAACATTTAAGTCGACTTTTTTCTCATCCAAAAGTTGAAAACCGCCCATATCAATACGACCAAGTTGTTTCGTTTGGAGAGTTTCTATCTTGTAAGATTTTGACTTCCTATTTGATAAGCACTGGAATTAAAGCCACATGGTTAGACGCTAGAAAATTAATACGTACTGACAGTTCCTATCAAAATGGACAAATCGACTGGGAAACTACAATTACACTATGCAAACAGTCTCTTTTGCCCCTCTTTGAGCATGTAGATTTAACCATTACTCAAGGATTTATTGGACACACTGCAGAAGGACATACAACAACACTTGGCCGGGAAGGTTCAGATTATTCTGCTGGCATCTTAGCTTATTGTTGTAACGCTGAGGATGTAACAATCTGGAAAGATGTTCCGGGAATGCTCAATGCCGATCCAAAGTTTTTTAAGGATACTAAATTGCTCGAATCAATATCATATAATGAAGCAATTGAACTTTCTTATTACGGAGCTAGTGTTATACACCCTAAAACTGTACAACCTCTTCAACAAAAGAACATCCCGCTTTTCGTAAAATCATTTTTAAATCCAAAAGCACAAGGCACTATTATATCTTCAGATGCACACAGGGATTCGCAAATTCCATCCTACATTGTAAAGTTCGATCAAGTACTTGTAACTATCAGCCCAAAAGATTTTTCTTTCATTGCAGAAAAACAGCTCACCGATATTTTTGAAGCGCTATCCAAAATGCAGGTTACGATTAATTTGATGCAAAATTCAGCAGTTAATTTTTCAATTCTCATCGATAGAAATAAAATTGATTTAGATCAATTAAATCTTCAGCTGAGCAATCACTACCATATAAAATACAATGAAAACCTTGAATTAGTCACAATAAGGCATTTTAATGAAAGGATAATTGAAGAAATGAAAGGTGAAAAATTGTGTTTGCTTGAACAAAAAACACGAACTACTGCCCGCTTTGTATTGGGTAATATCAATTAAAATACCTTTAAAGTGGTATTCAATTAATAATTGATTGATATTAACTTTGCACATGTCTATTACGCTCGATGCAGTTTTACTTCACCAAATTGTAGAAATAAAAGCCATTTCTGATTCTACGCTTTCATTAAAACTTTTAGAAATGGGCCTAACCAAGGGGCAAAAAATTAAGGCGGTTTTTAAAGCTCCTTTTGGCGATCCAATTGCATATGAATTAAATGGCAATCTCATTTCTATGAGAAAGGAAGAGGCGCAGCAAATCCAGGTCGCCATTGCTTAGGCAAAAATGTTAGCTTTGTAGCCCATGAAAATAGCATTACTAGGAAATCCAAATACAGGGAAAAGTTCCGTTTTTAATATGTTAACGGGCTTGCGTCAACAAGTAGGAAACTTCCCGGGTGTTACCGTTGAAAAAAAAAGTGGGACATTAAAAACCCCAAATGGCAAATACGAACTCATAGATTTCCCCGGGACTTATAGCCTTGTAGGACACTCTTTAGATGAACAAATTGTTCAAAATGTGCTTTCTGATCCCTCAAATCAAGATTTCCCAGATGCAATTCTCTACGTAGCGGACAGTGCAAATATAGAACGGAATTTATTATTTTTTAGTCAACTCTATGATTTAGGACTGCCTTGTATTCTAGCACTCAATATGTGGGATAGAGCTAAGCGTAAAAATCTCAAAATCGATATAGAAAAACTCCAACAAACCTTTCCTAAGGCAAAAATTTTGACATCCAACGCACGCGTATCGCTTGGTAAATCGCGGATCATGGAAGCGATAGATCAATTGGATGAACTTGCCATTGAAAATCTTAATTTCAATGAATATAGTATTCAATTTAATGCTTTATGTCAATATGAAAATACAGAGCAAAAACTCACCCACTTAAGACAACTAGGGCTGGTGTCAGCGCTTAATAAATTTTCAAGTACATCGAGAAAAATTGATAGTATTCTCGTTCATCCTATTTATGGATATTTGATTTTCGCATTTTTATTGTTAACTATTTTTCAATTCATTTTTAGCTTTGCAAGCATTCCAATGGATTTTATCGATGCGCAGTTTGTAAGACTAAGCGCATGGGGTGCTTCTGTATTGCCAGAGGGATTATTGTCAAACTTAATCACCCAAGGATTAATTCCTGGTATTGGTGGCGTATTGGTATTTGTACCTCAAATTGCCATCTTGTTCCTTTTTATTTCCTTACTTGAAGAGAGTGGATACTTATCGAGAGTCGTATTTATCATGGACCGACTCATGCGGCCATTTGGACTCAATGGTAAAAGTGTTGTGCCTTTGCTGTCAAGTGTTGCTTGCGCCATTCCTGGTATCATGTCAGCTCGTACAATTACAGATCGAAAAGAACGCTTGACAACTATTTTCGTTGCTCCTTTTATGAGTTGTTCGGCGCGAATCCCTGTCTATACCTTGTTAATAAATTTGGTTATTGAACCAACTTATATATGGGGATTTTTGAGTCTCCAAGGATTAGTCCTATTCGGACTTTATACTTTGGGAATAGTATTTGCCTTAGGCACGGCCTACCTAATGAAAATTTTCATCAAAAGAAAGAATCAGGGATTTCATTTGATGGAATTACCTGAATACAAAAAACCTAGCTTGGAAAATGTGTTGCTCAATGTTATAGAAAAGGTGAAAATTTTTGTTTTGGATGCGGGAAAAATAATAATAGCCATATCGATTTTACTTTGGGGGCTAGCAACATTTGGACCATCTTCTCGAGAAAATGAATTGCTTAAATTACACCGAAGTGAATCTTTCCAAAATGCATCTGAACAGCAAAGGCAAGAAAGTGAGAAGGCGCTCATGTTATCAAATTCATACATTGGTCACTTTGGACGATGGATGGAACCTGCCATATCACCCTTAGGCTATGACTGGAAAATTGGCGTTGCGCTTCTCTGTTCATTTGCAGCAAGGGAGGTATTTGTTGGTTCATTGGCAACTATTTACGCGGTAGGCGATGAAGACCAAAACCAAAAGCGATTAATTGAAAAATTAAAAGTGGAACGCAATCCAGAAGGAAGGCTGATCTATAATTTAGCGACGGGCTTATCTTTATTAATTTTCTACGTCTTTGCTATGCAATGTATGGCCACACTTGCAGTGGTAAGGCGTGAAACCAAGAGTTGGCGTTGGCCACTTATTCAACTTTTCTACATGGGAGTTGTAGCTTACCTTATGTCTTTATTAACATACCAACTACTGAGTTAACTACTTTTTTACTAATTTTCGACAATGCAAAAAATTATCGTCGCAATAATATGTTTAGTTGCATGTGTTTATTTGATAAAGCACATCTATCAATTGTTTGCAAAATCATCGGCCGCTTGTCATGGTTGTGGAATGTCAACTGATTCAACGAAGCCACATGAGGTCTAACACACAATTATATCAATATAGCCACGATTTTTTTGCCGTTCGAACAGCTGAAGCAAGTGAAATTGCAAACGATATTGAACCCCAGTGGAAAGATAATGACAAAGTCTACTGGCTAAATTTTCATGGTTTAGAGCAAAAGGATAGTATAGAACAACTTTGTCAAAAAAAAGGACTAGATAAATTAAGCATCGAAAGTATTTTTGAACCTTTACGAAGAGCAAAGGTTGAAGAATATCCAAATTATTTATTTTTTCAGTTACTGACCTTACCGAATGGTTGTCGAGATACGGAGAAAACCGAACAAATTACCTTTGCCTTAGGAACGAATTTTTTATTTTCTTTCCAAAATCAAGAAGGACAACATTTCGGAGAGGTGAGATACCGGATAGAAAAGTCTAAAGGTAAAATCAGAAACCAAAGGGTGGATTTTCTTCTATATCGTTTATTAGATACCCTACTCGATGAATTATTTCAATTCACAAATCAAGTATCCGATAAAATTGATCTAATTGATCAACGTATTCACACCCAGATGAATGCAGATTTACTGCGTGACATTGAAAAACTCAAACGTCAACTAATAGGATTAAGAAAAATTGTTCAGCCACTTAAAGATTTATTTTCTGCCTTAGAATCTATGGATAATGAACTAATTGCCTCTAGCAATAAACATTATTATAAAAGCCTAAGAACTAGCTGTATTAGTCTAATAGAAGACATCGATGCACATAAGCAAATTTTAGAGGGTCTTGCCAACTTATATTATGCAGTTCAAGGGCAACGAATGAATTCGATTATGAAAGTGTTGACAGTAGTGAGCAGTATTTTTATACCGCTTACTTTTATTGTCGGAGTCTACGGCATGAATTTTAAATATATGCCTGAATTGGCATATCCATATGGATACTATACCGTAATAGGCTTTATGTTTGCAATAGGCATTGGGCTACTGATTTTCTTTATTAAAAGAGGATGGCTTAAGCGCGATTAGATGTTAATGAGTTGTTAAAACAATTTAAGCACACAAAGGGCTGCTTATCTTTATAAAAGAAAAACTAAAATACTATGAAAAAATTATTGCTTTCACTTGGGGTTGTTTTTATGGCTGTACTTGGCTTAAACAATGTCAATGCACAAATTCTTGAAAAAGGTGCAAAAATCGAATTCAACAAAGAGGTACATGACTATGGTAGTATTAAACATGGTGGTGAACCATACTGCTCATTTGAATTCAAAAACACAGGCGATGAGCCATTGATTATTTCTAATGCGAAAGGTTCATGCGGTTGTACCGTGCCTGAATGGCCAAAAGAACCAATTGCACCAGGAGCTAAAGGAACTATTCGTGTTAAATATGACACTAATCGTCCGGGACCAATCAATAAAAGTGTTACCATCACTTCAAATGCGATAAATGAACCAAATAAGGTTATTCGTATTAAAGGTGAAGTTGGACCTGCGCCAGAAAGTGGGGTGCCTGTAAATAATTCAGGTGCACCTACCAATAACTAAGCTTTGAGCGCATTAAACGCTTAATTAAAAGCCGCAGAAATGCGGCTTTTTTTTTTAACTAAATTTCAAGAAAATTCTTAGCGAAATTTGGCCAATTTGATTTGGCATTTTCGCGCAACAGCTGAGTGGTTTGCATACCAGCCTGTTGAGCAGCTTCTAATTCTTCAATACTATCCGATAAAAACAATATTTGATTTGCATCCAATGCAAGAAACTCAATAATGTTTTCATAGGTGCGCACTTCTTTTTTTGATCCCGAAGTTGTATCAAAATGATTCGAAAAATGACCTGAAAGATCACCAAATTCACTGTATTTAAATAGCAATTTTTGTGCAGCTATAGACCCAGAGGAGAATACACCAATTCTTATTCCTTTTGTGCGCCAATGATTCATTGCCGTTGGTACATCATCATACACATGCCCCTTAATAGAACCAGATTCATAAGCATTTTTCCAAATGATTCCTTGTAAAACTTTTAGCGGAGTAAGTTTTCTATCTTCTTTCACCCATTTACGTAAATAATCTAAAACCTCTTCAGTCGTAGTAATATTCACATTATCTTGCTGGGAGGCTATTTCTCTTACATCTGTAAAGGCCTGTTTAACCTCATTTATTTGTGCGAGCTTAGTGAGATCGTTCAAATTATCTAAAAAATATGGAAATAAAACCTTGTAAACAAATTGAACTGAACTGGTAGTTCCTTCTATATCAGTTAATATATATTTTATATGCTTTTCCAAGCCAAAATTAATTTATAGGTACTTCTTTTCTGTACCTGAATTTGTATAATGTGGAGTCCAGCCCGCTGTATCCGTGAAAATTCGTATTGCCTTGACAAAAGGTTCATCTTTGCCCGCATCAAACCAGTGTTTGGTTCCAATTGGAACACTAATCAAGTCACCGCGCTGACATAATACATTAAATATGGGTTGTTCATTAATATGAAACCAAAACAGACCTTGACCATCAACAAAAAAACGAATTTCATCTTCATCATGCGTGTGCTCTGCCAAAAATTTTGCTCGGATTTCTGGATAGTTTGGCGTTTGAGCATGAATCGAAATCACATCGGCACTTTGGTAACCTCCTTTAAGCATAAAGGGTTCTAGATCCTTTTGGTATGCAGCCAGGATTTCTTCCTGGGTTGAGGCTTCGGTGAATGTTGCATTACATTCCCACTGATCAAAAAAAACTCCCAAATTATTCAAATAATCTTTGATTTCTTTAGGATTTTCAATGATTAAACCATTGTCAGGAACAGATAAAATCGCCATTATTTTCGTAAATATTCACTTTGGCAAAGATAATCTAAAGTCTCCAAATGTCTTTGGGCATCAAAAATATTTTCGCCCCAAGCATAGGTGCCATGCCCTTCAATAATAAAGCAATACTGCTTGATTTCATTCAACCGTTGATCCAATTCCATACAAAGTAGATCCATATTTTGTTGATTAATCATAATTGGAATTGCTAAATTATCTAAATGGTTTTGGCATCCTTTGAATCCTTTTTGAAGTTCATATCCTTGCACTCTAAAAGATGGCTTGGCCATAAAGGAAAGCAATACAGGATAAATACCATGACTATGCAAAATCACCTTTGCCTGCTTAAAATTACGATATATCCAGAGATGGATTTTTGTTTCATCAGAGGGCTTGATTCCAGTAAAATCTCCTAGCCCAAGCCCTTTGTTATCAATGGTCATGAAATCGCTTTGAGTAAATTCACCTTTGTGTTTTCCGGATTTGGAAATCCAAATTTGATTTTCAGCATCAATAAATGAATAATTTGTTGAAGTTGCTGGAGCCCAACCTCTATGATTAAAAGATCTTATAAGTTCGGCTAGTTGTTTTTTCATTTGCTTGCCAGCGCCTCCTTGACAACTGTTGAAATCACTTTTCCATCGGCTTTGCCCGCTAGTTGAGCTGTCAATCGTCCCATGACTTTTCCCATATCTTGTGGGCCCTGTGCGCCTAATTCTGCAATCGTTTCAAGCACAACCAATCGAATTTCGTCTTCGTCCATCATTTTTGGCAAGTATGATTCTATTATTTGGGCTTGATACAACTCTTCGGCGGCTAAGTCTGATCTATTTTGCGAAACATAAAGCGCATGGGTTTCCATACGTTGCTTGTGCAGTTTTAAACAAATTTTAATTGCTGATTCATCCGTTACTTCACTATTTGAACTTGCAGTCGCCTCTAGTAGTAACTTTGATTTAATATCGCGTAATGCAGCTAATTTTTCCTTTTCTTTGGCTAGCATTGCATTCTTGATGTCATTGTTAATACGTTCCGTAAATGTCATGCTCTAATCAACGTTATCGTGTAAGAAATTGTTATTTCTAAGACCATTATCACCATTAGAATCTGGACCTATGCCAAAACGAGATATATTTTCTTGAGAACTTGGATTTTCTTGTTGAACCTGGATATTTCTACGAACAAATGCAGGTTCATTTTCGAATTCTAATAATCCTTCCGGCTTTTTTAATCTTGAAGTGAGTTCTTGAATTCGCGATACACGTTCATGAGCCCTTCGCTGTTGTTCTTCCGGCGTTAGGATGCGATTGTTCGATTCTATTTCTACCTTTTGGGCACCTTCATCCTCAAGTACATGCTTAACCACTTGAGGATCAGCATTTACAATTTGACTCGTATCATCAGCTTGTACGTCAAAAACATCCCAAACCATTTGAGAATCTGATTCTGTTATTGGATTTGGATGCTCACTTGAAGATTCTGGCGCTTCGTCATATAGGTTAAAAGTCGTCTTTTGTGGCGATGAGGGCACTTCAAATTCCATTGTCGATGCCTCCATTGGCTTATCTTGAGTGTCTAAGGATTGTTTCATAAAAGGTTCATTTCTTTTTTCAGAAACTGTGCTAATTGATTCAAAAACTGAACCCAATGGTTTAACAATTTCTTGCTTTTTATCCTCTTCTAAAACTACCACTGTTCTCTCTGGCGGAGTTTCAAAGCCCGTGATTGGCGACGATGAAAAACCTGTAGCAATAATTGTAAGACTCAATTGATCGCCTAAAGACTCATCTCTGCCATGACCCCAAATGATTTCAGCTGTAGAACCTGCAGCATCTTGAATGTAATCGGTAATATCAGAAATTTCATCCATCATCACCTCATTGTCTCCGTAGGTGATATTTAATAAAACATAGCGTGCTCCGCTAATATCATTGTCATTTAGCAATGGTGAACTTAAGGCTTCTTTAACAGCCACCATTGCCCGGTCTTCTCCGCTAGCGAATGCACTTCCCATTATAGCATGGCCCGAATTGCGCATTACTGTATTGACATCATTAAAATCAACATTAATTGATCCTGTAACCGAAATTACTTCTGCAATTCCTTTAGCCGCTACAGTGAGTACATAATCGGCATGCGAAAATGCTTCAGATAAGGACATTTTTTTGCCGTACTCCCTAAGCCGTTCATTGTTTATAATCAATAGCGTATCAACGTTTTGGCGCATACGTTCAAGACCTTCTTCAGCTTGTTGTCGACGTTTTGGCCCTTCAAAATTGAAGGGTACCGTTACAATGCCTACAGTTAAAATTCCCAAATCTCGGGCAACCTGAGCAATAACCGGTGCAGCCCCAGTACCAGTACCACCACCCATTCCTGCAGTAACAAAAACCATTTTGGTGCCACTAGAAAGTAATTCTCTTATTTCTTGAATATTTTCCATGGCAGCATTCATTCCAACATCTGGTATCATTCCAGCGCCACGACCTTCAGTAAGGTTTGGGCCAAGTTGTATTTTATGAGGAACAGGTGAATGATCTAATGCCTGACAATCGGTATTGCATACAATGAAATCAACCCCTGCTATGCCTTGCAAATACATGTGATTAACTGCATTTGAACCACCGCCTCCTACGCCAATTACTTTAATAATTGATGAGGCTCGGCTGACTTCATGTTGTGGTAAATCAAATTCCATATTTAATAGCTATTTGCTTATTAGTAATTCGTTAAACTCAATCTTGAGAATCGTCAAAGAAATTTTTTATCGGATTGAGAATGCGTTCGAAAAAATCTCCGCGTTTCTTACCATCTGAATGAACTCTTATCTTTTCATTAGCCTCTTCGACTTTTTTGGCATGAGATTGATGATCTGTTGCGCTTATAGTTTCTTCTTGTTCCCATGGTTTAAGTTCTTCCATACTTTCAAAACCCTTAAGCACTAGACCAATGCCTGTCGAATACATTGGGCTTGCCAATGATTCAATGTCATTGGTGTTGGCCAGATGTTCAGTGGGGTACCCAATTCTTGCATCAAGACCAGTTAAATACTCAATGAGTTGTGTAAGATGTTTAAGCTGCGAGCCTCCGCCAGTTACAACAATTCCACCAATAAGTTTTTTCTCGTATCCCGAATTTTTAATTTCTAAATTCACCAGCTCAATAATTTCTTCCATTCTTGCCTGAACAATACTGGCCAAATTTCTCAATGTAATTTCTTTTGGATCACGTCCGCGCAATCCCGGAATGCAAACCACTTCATTTTCATTGCTTTCGGATGCCAACGCACTTCCAAACTTTACTTTAAGCATTTCAGCCTGACGCTCCATTATTCGGCATCCCTCTTTAATATCCTGGGTGATGATTTTTCCACCAAAGGGAATAACAGCCGTATGACGGATAAGACCATCGTGGAAAATTGCAACATCTGTTGTTCCTCCGCCAATATCTACCAAGACCACACCTGCTTCTTTTTCCTCCTCCGATAAGACGGACTGAGCAGATGCGATAGGTTCGAGAATAATATCTTTGACATTAAGTCCAGATCTTTCAACACAACGCGTGATATTTTGCACATTAGTAACCTGACCACAAATAATATGAAAATTGGCTTCTAAGCGAACACCTGCCATTCCAATTGGGTCTTTTATTTCTGGCTCACCATCTACAATATATTCTTGTGGAATTACCGAAATAATCGCCTCACCCGGATTCATAACTAGCTTGTACATATCATCTACAAATGCATCGATATCTTGTTGAGAAATTTCGCCATTGGCGGTTCTTCTCGTGTAAATACCCCTGTGTTGCTTGCTTTTTATATGCTGACCAGCAATACCAACATGAACATTTTTAATTTTAAGATCGCCTTCAACCCCTTCTTGGGTGGCTTGTACTGCATTACTTATAGACTGAATTGTGCGTTCAATATTTGAGACCACACCGCGCATTACCCCCAAAGATTCAGCCTTGCCCATTGCAATGATCTCAATTTTGTCATGATCATTTTTTCTACCAACAAAACAAGCAATTTTGGTAGTTCCAATATCTAAACCAACTACAACACGCGTGCGCTTGAACTCACTGGTATTGTTATTTTCTGCAAACGATTTGTCCTTCATATTTGACACTTATTTCTTTGTATTTATTCCAGCCTTCATGAGGCAGGGCTTCTTTATAAAAATGTTTTAGACGCTCAAATTTGTCTGCAACTTCTTTGTCGTTGTGCGCAGACCCAAAGACAATTTGTTGCTCACCGAGTACCGGAATAAGGATAAAATCTCCCTTTGAATCTAGGTAAACTTGCCCTATTAAACGGTGCATCAGTGGGTCATTACAAACATAATTTGAAATGTGAAAGATTTGGTCAATAATTTTAGAACTTTTCAAATTGTTATTGTTAATAAAACCACAGTGAATACGGGGGTTATAGGCTTGATAAATTTGACCTGAAAATACCAAAACTCTTGCGGTATGTAATGCAGATCTGTTCATCATAAAACCCTCCTGGTCAATATAATAACTTTCACCTTGCATATTGAAAATTCGTGCGATCGGCTTTCTTAAGGTTACATCAATTTGAAGATTTGCACCAAGCTCTCTGAACACATTGACCTCTTTTACCTCAGGCATCAAGGCAATGGCATGTTCAAGGTGCTGCACGCGCAACGACTTTAAGCGCATATTTTTGTTCAAAAGTATTTTGAACTCCAATCTTTTTAAGAGCTCCTGTTCAGTTAAAAAAGTATTTTCATCACTTGAATGAATAGCGACCATAGGTTTGTTAACAATGCGATTTGCTTCGGTTTGGCCAGCCAAGTAAAAAACGACGAATACACCTAATATGAGGAGCGTCCAAAAAATCCGTTTTAGCCAAATCTTCATGATGCCAATGTTTGTGATTCGAGAATTGCTTTTATAGGGGCAACAAGACGGTCAATATCGCCAGCGCCAATAGTAAGGACCACTCCTTTTTTTACGTTTTTGAGTTTACTTAAAACTTCGTGAGTTTCTAATACTTGTTTCTTTTCACATCTTGAGAGCGTGCAAAGCCATTCACTACTCACGCCCGGGATGGGTAATTCTCGCGCGGGGTAAATGGGCAATAGATACAGTTGGTCTAATTTATTTAAGGATTGTGCAAATTCAGAAGCAAAATCTTTAGTACGCGAGTATAAATGTGGTTGGAAAATTCCAATTATTGGCAATGATGGATAGAGTAACTTCACTGAATTTAATAAAGCCTCTATTTCAACAGGATGATGCGCATAGTCATCGATATATATTAATTCATTCGTGCGTAAATGATAGTCAAATCTTCTACGCACTCCTTCAAATGATTTTAGCCCAGGGCGCAATGCATCAATTGTGTAACCCAATTGATGTAGAAGGGCTATGCATGCCAAGGCATTCTCAGCATTGTGCAGGCCAGGTAGGCCAAAAGCGATAGCGGGATAATTTTCAGATTTACAGATTAAATCGCCTACCTGGAAACCATCTTCAAATCGCAAATTTACTAAGGTGTAATCTGCTTTTGTATTATTTAGTTCGTATGTAAGAACCGAGGCCAAACTTTGCAATTGTAGTCCAAATTTTTGGATGCAAAAGCCCTTTGGGTCTACGCGCATTGTAAATTGCCGAAACCCTTCAACAAAAGCTTCCTTATTGCCATAAACGTCCAAATGATCTGGATCTGTAGCAGTAACAATTGCAGCGAACGGGGCTAAATGCAAAAAACTTCTATCAAATTCATCGGCCTCAATGACGGCATACTTACTCGATTGACTGATTACTAAGTTTGAATTAAAATTATTTGCAATTCCACCCAAAAATGCTGTGCACCCCGTAGAAAGTGCATTCAGCAAATGTGCGAGTAAAGAACTAGTTGTTGTTTTGCCATGAGTACCAGCTATGCAGAGCCCTTTAAAAGATCTCGTCAAATCACCTAAAACTTCTGCTCGCTTCTTTATTGAAAACTTGTTGTTTTCGAAAAAATCTAAAATGGCTAATTCTTTAATTGCCGGTGTATATACGATTAGGGTCTTATTTGGATCTTTAAATTTTTCCGGAATTTCATTTATTGAATCTTCAAAATGCACTAAAATTCCTTCTTCAATCAATGATTGAGTTAAAGCTGATGAAACTTTGTCATATCCCATAACCGCCTTTCCAGTTGCCATGAAATAGCGCGCCAATGCACTCATACCGATGCCCCCGATACCGACAAAATATGCCCTTTCATATGTGCTCAAAACATTCATGAATTCACAATTTTTTCGCATATGTCGACAATTGTTTTACTCGCTTCTGGAAGGGCTAACTTTCTTAGCGCTTCAGAAAGTTGTTGCTTTTTTGTTGCATCTTTGATAAGATTTAAAACTAATGAAATCAGATGCAATGGTGCTTCGGAATCATTGAGCAATATTGCCGCATCAGAATTAACTAAAGAAAGTGCATTTTGCGTCTGATGATCTTCTGCAACATTAGGTGATGGCACTAAAATTGTTGGCTTACCAACTAAGGCCAATTCGCTAACAGACAAAGCTCCTGCTCTAGAAACAACCACGTCGGCTAATGCATAGGCATAATCCATACGTTGGACAAATGCAAATACTTTAATAGTGCTTGGTAATTCATGCTGAAAGCTAGACAACTCATTTTGATATGATTTACCGCATTGCCAAAGCACTTGAATTTCATTTTGAGCAAGCTCATTGAGTGCATCTCTCATGGCTAAGTTTAACGTTTTGGCCCCCAAACTACCACCCATTATAAATAGAGTAGGTTTTTCTGGATCTAAACCAAAAAATCTTGCCGATTCTTTTTTCAATTGCGCATTATTGACTATCAAATTTGAACGAAGAGGATTGCCAGTTAAATGAATTTTATCTTCTGGAAAAAATCTGTTCATATTGGGATAAGCCACACATATTGCCTTAGCATTTTTTGCCAATAAACGATTGGTCTTACCAGCAAATGAATTTTGTTCTTGAATCAAAGTTGCTATGCCCATCAGTTGGGCGATTTTAAGCGTTGGACCACTTGCATAACCTCCAACACCTATTACCAATTCAGGTTTGAATTTACGCAATACACCGTATGCCTTGAACAAACTAAAAATTAATTTGAATGGAAGTAAAAAATTACTAAAACTTAATTTTCTCTGTAACCCTGCAATTGGCAAGCCTATGATTGGGTAACCCGCCTCAGGCACCTTTTCCATTTCCATTTTATTCAAGGCGCCAACAAATAGAATTTCAGCCGTAGAATTGCGTTCTTTTATTTGATCGGCAATTGCCAAAGCAGGAAAAATGTGGCCGCCAGTACCGCCACCAGAAATTACAACTCTACTGATTTTGGTCATCATTCTTACTTGAAAAAGATTCGTTTTGATTATTATTTGGCAATTCTTTGGCAAAGGATTGCACCACACCAATTGAAACACAAGCCATTACCAATGCCGATCCGCCCATTGCTAAAAAAGGCATATTCTGACCGGTAACTGGAAAAACGCCTGTACATACTAGCATGTTGATTGTGGCTTGTGTAAGTAAGTGTATGCCAATACCCATTGAGGTGTAACTCTGAAAAAGATCGTTAGTTTTGAGGGCAAAACGAATGATCCGATACAGTAATATTAAATATAGAAGCACCAAAACAAAGGCAGAAACCGATCCAAATTCTTCAACAAACGTGGCATAATAGAAATCTGCATAAGCTTCGGGAAGGAACTCTTTTAACTTACCATCACCTACCCCCTGACCAAAAACAGACCCAACCGAAATTGCTAGTTTGGCATTATTGGCTTGTTGATTGGCCTGTATGCTTTCGATACTTTGGTCTGTGGGTTCAACACGATTGTTAATCCTGTTCATCCAGGTATCAAAGCGCGGAAGGATTTTTGCGTCTGGCAAGGCTAAATGGACAGCAACTACCAATCCCAAGCCAGCTATTCCGATTGTTAATATGGTCAATAATTTGCCCCAAGGCACGCGCCCAATGAACAATAATATCATACTCAATAAAAATATCATTGCGGCAGTTGAAAAATTTTCCTTAATAATTAGACCAAAGGTTACGAGTATGGGTATCATTAACGGTAAAATTCCTTCTCTCCAATCATTGAGCTTCTGCTGTTTTCTCACCAAAAGTTTGCTTAGATATATAATCAAAGCCAATTTTGCAAAATCAGATGATTGGAAAGTTAGATTGATAAATGGAATGCGGATCCAGCGTCCAGCCCCATTTAACTGTGCCCCAAAAAATAATGTGAATAGAAGTAAAGCTAATCCTACGTAATAGGCGAACTTTGCAACTTGGCTAATGTATTTTGAGGGAATGCGATGTATAGCGAACATAGAAGCAAATCCAATGATCACATACACAAGGTGCTTAGACAAATACGTGATGGGTGAACCACCTTCAATCTTAACTAAAATGGGCACGAAACTATATACGGTGACTAAAGAGAAAGCCATCATTAGTAGTGTGATTATCCAAATTACCGGATCGCCTTTAAGATATGATAGATAAGTCCTCATAGGATTTTAAAGCATTCTTACAGCTTGTTTGAATTGTTGCCCACGATCTTCATAGCTACTAAACAAATCGAAACTTGCACATGCGGGAGACAACAAAACCGTTTCATCCTTGCGCGCAAGTTCATAGGCATAAGCAACGGCCTGATTTGCTGAATTTGCCTCAACAATCACTTCCACTTTATCTTTGAATGCCGAAATAATTTTAGCATTTTCAGTCCCTAAACATACGATTGCTTTTACCTTTTGGACAACTAGCTGCTCGAGCTCAGAATAGTCATTGCCCTTATCGACACCTCCAACAATCCAAATGGTGGGTTTATCCATAGACTCTAGGGCAAACCAAGCTGAATTTACATTTGTAGCTTTGGAATCGTTGATAAATTCAATGCCGTTGACTTTTGCAACAAATTCCATACGGTGTTCGACATTAACAAAATCTTGAAGGCTTTCGCGTACTATTTCCGTACGGATTTCAACTAGCCGAGCTGCAATACCGGCAGCAAGCGCATTTTGCGTGTTGTGTTTCCCTTTTAGGGCTAATTCGTGAATTGACATGGTGAGTTTTTGTTTGTTTATATTGATGTATAATTGTTCTTCATTGGCATAGCCTCCGTTCTCATTTGCTGTTTTAAGTGAGAATGGAATTAATAAGGCTTTAGGATGGATTGAATTCAATTTTTGTGCAACGCATAAATCGTCTTGATTGAATATGAAATAATCAGCCTTCGTTTGATTTTGAATTATTCTGAATTTGGCATCCACATAAGCGGACATTTGATAGTTGTAACGATCGAGGTGATCTGGGGTGATATTGGTTAAAATAGCAATGTCTGCCTTGAATTGATACATATCATCTAGTTGGAAAGAGCTCAACTCCAATACATATATATCATGATTTTTAGTGGCAATTTGCTTGGCAAAACTCTGCCCTATATTTCCGGCTAAACCAACTTTCAGACCTGCTTTTTTAAGTATGTGAAAGCACCATAAAGCAGTTGTAGTTTTTCCATTACTTCCGGTAATACAAATATGTTTTGCACGTGAATAATAACCTGCAAACTCGATTTCTGAAATTACTTTAATTTGTCGATCTCTAATACTTTGCATTAGCGCACTCGATTCTGCAATACCGGGAGATTTAATGATTAAATCTGCCGCCATTATTCTCTTTAAATCATGCCCCCCAGACTCAAAATCTATTTGCGCTTTTTTGAGTTCCTTAAGGTTCGAGGATTTGATTGAACCACTTTCAGAAACAAAAACACGCCATCCCATCTTTCTGCCCAAAATAGCCGCACCAACACCGGATTCTCCAGCGCCTAAAATGATGAGCAAACGATTTTGAGCTTCCATTCGTTTATCTTAGTTTGAGTGTTACAATGGAAACTACGGCAAGCAATACAGCGACGATCCAAAAGCGAGCTACTATTTTTGCCTCGTGTATGCCTTTTTTCTGATAGTGATGATGAAGTGGTGCCATAAGAAATATTCGCCGTCCTTCACCAAACCTCTTTTTGGTATACTTAAAGTAGGCCACTTGCAGCATGACCGAAACATTTTCGATTAAGAAGATGCCACATAATACAGGTATAAGTAGCTCTTTTCGAATAGCAATTGCAAAAACAGCAATGATGCCACCCAAAGCTAAGCTACCCGTGTCTCCCATGAAAACCTGTGCAGGATATGCGTTATACCATAAAAAACCTACACACGCCCCTACGAAAGCAGCAATAAAAATTACGAGCTCCTCGGCCTCAGGTATGTACATTACGTTTAAATAATCAGCAAATTTTGCATGTGAACTTACATAGGCCAATACTGCTAAGGCTAGCCCTACAATGGCCGAAGTACCCGTTGCCAAACCGTCTAATCCATCGGTCATGTTTGCGCCATTTGAGACAGCTATTACAATAAAAATTACGATTGGGATAAATATGAGCCATCCATAAGATTTATTAAAATCTCCAATCAACCAATTGTAATTGAATTCGTTTCCTTTGAAAAAAGGAATTGTAGTGGTCATGTCATCGGTTTGAATCCACTTGTAATTTTCTCCGCTTGATTGAGCATGTTCGTGCGTAACAAACCTTTCATCGGGCTGTAATTGGTAATTTGCTGAAACCCGCTTGTGAACTACTACCCCATCAGAAAAATAGAGGATGCTACCCACAATAAGCCCAACACCAATTTGACCAATGATTTTAAAAGCACCCTTGAGGCCCTCCTTGTTCTTTTTAAAAACCTTTATATAGTCATCTAAAAAACCTATTATGCCAAGCCAAATCGTGGCAATAACCATCGTAAATACATAGACATTTTGGAGCTTTGCAAAAAGCAAGGTTGGTAGTAAAATTGCAGCTAAAATGATCAAACCTCCCATGGTTGGTGTTCCAGATTTTTCCATTTGTCCGGCCAATCCCAAATCGCGAACAGTTTCACCAATTTGTTGGGTACGCAATCGCGCAATTATACGCTTACCAATTACTATTGAAACAATTAAGGAGGTAATTAGCGCAAGGGAAGCCCGAAAAGAGATGTATTGAAACAACCCTGTTCCGGGAAAATTAAATTGATCGAGCCAAGAAAACAAATAGTACAGCATATTATCTATTGAGTTGGTTAAAAAGTGATTGAGTAATCAGTACATCATCAAATGGTGTGCGCTTGCCATGAATCTCTTGATATGTTTCATGTCCTTTTCCAGCAATAAGGATGATATCATTAGGTTTTGCAAGTAAAATCGCCGTCTTGATTGCATCTTGGCGATCAGGCACAGAAATAGTTTTGCTTTTTGCCTCCTTATTGAGCCCTGATTCCATGTCTGAAATGATTAAAAGTGGATCCTCTGTGCGTGGGTTATCAGAGGTCAAAATCACTTGATGGCTCCATGACGAAGCAATGGCAGCCATTAATGGACGTTTTTCTTTATCTCGATCACCGCCACAGCCAACCACAGTTATGATCTGACGGTTTTTTTGGAAAGCAGAAATGGTTTTGAGCACATTTTCTAATGCATCTGGTGTATGTGCATAATCGACAATAGCCGTAATTCCTTTTTGACTTACAAAATGCTCAAACCTTCCGGCAACATGTTTTAACTCCGAAATTACTCGCAATACTTCAAGTGGTTCTTGGTTGAGCCCTATTGCCATTCCATAAACCAATAGAAGATTAGACGCATTGAATTCACCTACTAATCTAGTATGTACCTCTTTACCATTAATTTGTAAAATCAAACCACCTAAACCATTTTCAATTATTTTACCTTTGAATTCAGCGGGGGTTTTAATAGCATATGTCAAACCTTTTGCGCGTGTATTCTGCAACATGATTGTCCCATTCCTATCATCAGCATTAACCAATGCGAATGAAGATTGATCGAGTTGATCAAAAAAAGATTTTTTCACGCGTAGGTATTCTGCAAATGTCTTGTGGTAGTCCAAGTGATCGTGGGTAATATTTGTAAAACCAGCAGCTGTAAAATGCAAGCCCCCTATTCTATTCTGAGCTATGGCATGAGAGCTAACTTCCATAAAACAATATTGACAACCTGAACTAACCATTTCTTGTAATAGCCGATTGAGCGCAACAGGATTTGGCGTTGTGTGGGTGGCAGTTATTTCATTTTCGCCTATTTTATTGACAACTGTTGAAAGGAGACCACAGGTATAACCGAGTTTGCTGAATAATTCATAGAGCAACGTTGCTGAAGTGGTTTTTCCATTTGTACCAGTAATTCCTATTAATTTGATTTGCTTGGATGGATGACCAAAAAAAGCACAGGCTAAATTGGCCAAGGCATTATTTGAATCTTCTACCTGAATAATTGTTGCATCAGCATTCAATTGAACACTTTTCTCCACAACAAATAACCTACAACCATTTTTATAAGCCTGCCCAATGAATTGGTGGCCATCATTTTGCGTTCCAACCATACAGCAGAAAAGGGTGTTGGCACCGGCATTTCTTGAATCGAAAACTAAAGCAGAAATTTCCCCATCAAGTGACCCTTGTAAAAGTCTAAATGAAATATCAGAAAATAGCCCTTTTATCTGCTGCATACTAATTCAATTTTATCTCTATCAATTTGCCTTTAACGATTGTTGATCCCTCTTTAATTGACTGCTCAACTACTTTTCCTTTGCCCGAAATTTTTACGATAAGACCCCGTTCCTCCAATAGATAAATGGCATCTTTTGCGCTCATTCCTAATACATTAGGCACTAGTCCCTTTAGGATTTTCTTTTGATGTATCTGAAGCCTATTTTCAGTGGTATCTGCTTGCACCCACTCACTTTCTGTATCTAACTGATGTGTAATATTTAACTGCTTAAGTATGTAAGTGAGGTCTTTGCCTAAGGTAGATTTGAAGTTAGGCACATCCTTAGTAAATGGGTTTCGTGGATCATTGATTGCACGATGGTACTCAAGTGCAGAGGCGTATATTTTATTGGCAATTTCTGCGAAAACTGTTCCAGAAACCTTGGCACCGTAATATTCTTTTTGAGGTCTGGAAATAACAACAATACACGAATAAATTGGATTTTTTGCCGGGAAATAGCCCACAAAAGATGCTTGATAAGTTCGGAATTTGTCATTCCTGTATCCGCTCTCACCTTGCAATTGAGCAGTCCCAGTTTTACCTGCAATAGTAAATAAGGAGCTTTTAAGTGTTTTGCCTGTTCCTCGGATCATTACCCCCTCCAAACAACTTTGCAATATTTTTACGGTGTGATTGGAACAAATTTGATCCTTGAGCACAACTGGCTCAAAGGTCTTTATCACCTCTCCATGTCGCATAATCTTCTCGACAAACAATGGGCGTACCATTTTACCATTATTGGCTACAGCATTATAAAATGCAAGCGTTTGAATCGGTGTTTGATTCACCTCATATCCAACTGATTGCCATGGCAATGAAAGATTTGACCAATTTGGATCTCCTGGTTTGGTGACTTTGGGTCGAGGTTCGCCTTCAATGTCTAAACCTAACTTTTCTGTAAGTCCAAATCTCTTCAAACTTTCAATAAAAGTCTCTGGGTCTTTATTATAACTTCGATTCATGAGCTGCAAAATCACATTTGAAGATTTTTCAAAAGCTTGCTGGATTGTAATTACGCCATACCCAATCCCATGATTTGCATCGGGCATTCCATCATTGCCAACTCTGTAGTAGCCCGTTGCATTTACTTTATCGGTAATTTTAAATCGATTGTCTTCTAAACCTGCCATTAATGAGGCCAGTTTAAAAGTAGACCCCGGTACCTCCAAATAACCAAGGGCATAATTAAAATCTTCTACATATTTATCTTTTCCAACTTTTGTGAGATTGGCAATTGCCCTTACATAGCCAGTTTTAACATCCATAAGCACAACACATCCGTGTTCGGCCTCCATAAAAATCAACTGTTTCTCTAATTCAGAATGTGCAACCTCTTGAATTTCCTTATCTATAGTTGTTACCACATCAGCCCCATCTACCGCATCCTTAACTATTTTGCCTGTACGTTTCCAGACTGATGAAATCTTTTGCTCAATTTCTTTTCCAAGCTCACCCTTGAGGTAATTATAATATGCGCCTTCTATGCCTACACGTAGCGTATCATTTTTCTCATTTACTTTCCAATAACCTAGCGTTCGATTAAGCAAATTCCCAAAAGGTTTTTTACGCAAAATGACTTCCACATTATCAATGATTCCACCCTTCATCTGTCCAAGCTTGAAAATGGGTAACTCGCGTATTTTTTTTCTTTCTTGGTTTGTTACTTTACGACGAATCAATAAGTAACGATTCTTATTAGCCCGTGCTTTTCTAATTTCCTGTTCATATTCTCGAGCAGATTTATTAGGGTAAAGTTTATTTAGACCTTGGGATAAATCTCCTAGTTGTTGATCGAAGACTACTGAATCTACCACTGTAGGATCCATATAAACATCGTAAAAGCTAACACTGGTCACGAGTGGAACCTCATTGCGGTCTAATATTTGCCCCATCCGAGGAACACGATCTACAACCCGAGAAAGCAATTGACCTTTAACCATTTGGTTTGACCCTCCTGGACCATTAATTTGTAAATCAAATGTAGTATACAGCACCACAAGCATTAGAAAAACAAACCCGAAATAAACCAGGTAGGCACGATAGTATAAATAATTGCGTTCCTTACTCATGTTTGTCTTTGATTCGAATTATTTTGGTTGCATTTTTTGTTTCCTTAAGTTCTCTATCGGCAAGCTGCTCGGCTATTTTAAATCGGCGCGTTTCTAATTCTAGCTCAGCTCTTGCTTCAATAAATTCAGCAGCATGTTGGTCTAAATTGCGCTGAGCGGTATCGATGTCTTTGTTGATTTGTTTCCCGTAATAGCCTTTAGAAACCAATAGCAACAATAGAAACATGATAAAGAAGATAAAATTGAGGTTATCTAATACAAAGGACTTGGTTAAGAATTCCCCATTCAGGATTTGAGTAAAGGCATTTACCTTTCTACCTGCAGATGTATTTGTTTTTTCCTTAGCCATTTTTCTGAGCAATTCTAAGTTTAGCACTACGTGCCCTTGAATTTTGGGCACACTCTACATCATTAGCAATAATGGGGTGTCTATTGACTTCATCAAATGGTTTTTGCACATTACCAAAGAAATCCTTTTGAATTTCTCCTGAGAAGCTTCCGCGTTTAAAGAAGTTCTTAACTATTCTATCTTCAAGTGAATGATAAGACATCACCACCAATCTTCCATTTGGCTTTAAAATCGTAGAGGCTTGTTCTAAAAAAGATTTTAATACATACATTTCTTGGTTCACTTCAATGCGAATGGCCTGGAAAACTTGGGCATAAAACTTATGGTCTTTGAATTTAGGCGCAAAGCGCTCTAAGACTTTCATCAAATCGAAGGTTGTAACTATGGGGCTGTGTTCGCGGGCATGGACAATAGTTGCTGCAAGCATTCTTGAATTGCGTAATTCACCATATTGATATAAAATAGAAGCCAAATTGTGCTCTTCAGCTGTAGCTATTAGCTCTTGGGCAGATTGGCCAGAAGTCCTATTCATACGCATATCAAGAGGAGCATCCTCTCTAATGCTAAAACCACGATTAGCAGTATCGAATTGATGCGACGAAACACCTAAGTCAGCGATTATTCCATTTACTTGGGAAATGCCGAGTGCCTTGATATGATTTTTAAGAAAAGAAAAATTAGCAGCAACGAAATGAAAGTTAGGCGCAACCCATGTATTTTTTTGGGCTTCATTATCTTGATCAAAAACAACCAACTGGCCTTTCTCGGATAATTGATCATATATGGCTCGCGCATGCCCACCTCCGCCAAAAGTTACATCGACGTATGTGCCTTCTGGTTCAATGGCCAATCCATCGAGGCACTCTTGCAACATTACAGGAATATGGTACGCAGTATTAATCTTCATTTTCTATATCACCCATTACCTCGTCCGCTAAATCTGCGAAGTCTGCCATGTTACCCTCGATCATGTCGAAGTATTTAGACTTATCCCAAATTTCAATGCGGTCGTTATAGGCAATAAGCATTACCTCCGAGACCAAACCAACGCGCTCGGTAAGCGCACTTGGAACCAAAATTCTTCCGGCATTATCCAAAGCAACTTGCTTAGCGCCTTGGTGAAATAATCGGTAAAACATTCGATTCTTTGGTTTAAATAAATTCATCTTGGACAATTTCTGGCTTATGCGTTCCCATTCTGGTAATGGAAACAAGGTCAGACAGTCTTCAAATCCTTTATTGAGCATGAAATCACGCTGGGAAACAGCAGGAAGTTGCTTGCGCAATCCGGAAGGAAAAAGGAAGCGTCCTTTTTCATCCAATTTTACTTCAAATTCACCTACTAGTCCTGACATAGCGTTAATAATGGGTAAAAATAGCAGATTATTACCACTTTTTACCACGGCTCTTTTTAATTGTTGATAACTTCTAACGTATAGAGCGATTAAAGGTTACATATTAACAATTATAAATAGGATAAAAACCTTGATTTTAAATGATTTAAATGTATAAAGTGGGAATTAGTGGGGGATTTATTAACAAATTGTTGATATCGCATTTTTGTGTCATGCTTATCGTGGTTTTTAGACTACATTTGCACATGCAAAAAAAGTCGCTTAGTTACTTACTAATCCCGCTACTCGCCTGTATATGGGGCAGTTCATTTATTTTGATGAAACGCGGTATGTTCACTTGGGATGGCGCGCCTGTTTTTAGTGCTGCTCAAGTAGCTAGCATTAGAATCTCTTTAGCAAGCGTGGTTTTCCTTCCTTTATTACCAAAACTTCTTAAACACAAACAGTTTATAAAAGACCTTCCATACTTTATGATAGTTGGTTGGGGAGGTAATTTAATTCCTGCTTTTCTATTCACCTATGCAGAGCAGTCATTGGATTCGGCAATTGCGGGAATAATGAACAGTTTTACGCCCATATTTACGATTTTAATTGGGTACTTAATTTTTAAGTCAACTATATCAAAGCAACAGATTGTTGGAACGCTGATTGGATTTACCGGTATTTTATGGCTCATTTCCTTGAGCCATCCAGCTACAGGCAAATTTCAGCTTGCACCGGCACTTACCATATTACTTGCCACACTTCTTTATGGGATTAGTCTAAATACGATCAAGCATAAACTAAATAAATACAACTCCATTGAGATTGCAACAGGAGGTTTTACCATGGCACTATTACCTGCTCTTATTGGTTTCTACTTTTTTGATACACCAGCCGTATTCAGAAATAATATGATGGCTATTTCAAGTTTCAAGTACGTTGCAATACTAGGATTAATTGGTACCGCTTTTGCCGTGATTATCTTTAATCGCATCATTGCGCAAACTACTGCTGTAGCGGCGAGTACGATTACTTATTTCATTCCAATAATCGCTGTTGCCATTGGAATTGCAGACGGCGAACGCTTCGTTTGGCAACAACTACTAGCCATGATCGTAATTATTATGGGCGTATTATTGGTGAATATAAAATTTAAAAGAAGAAACTATTAGCCAAATAAATCGTAACAAAAGCGTATAAAACTTTGAGGGCTTCAAAGAAATTACTATCTTTGCACCCTATTTTAAATTAATCAATTTAATAAACGCTATATGTACGCAGTTGTAGAGATAGCAGGGCAGCAATTTAAAGTGCAAAAAGACCAAAAGGTTTTTGTACATCGTTTAGACACTGAAGCGGGTAAGAAAGTTACTTTTGACCGCGTTTTGTTGATTGAAGACGCTGGCAAAGTAACCCTTGGCGCCCCGGCTATAGAAGGTGCAAAAGTCACCGCAGAGGTTAATGACCACATCAAAGGAGATAAGGTTATTGTTTTTAAGAAAAAGAGACGCAAAGGTTACCGTGTTAAGAATGGTCACCGTCAGCAGTACACATCAATTACGATTAAAAGTATTAAAGCATAATTTCCACTATGTGGAACTAAAAGTTAGAAACCATGGCACACAAAAAAGGAGTCGGTAGTTCGAAAAACGGTCGCGAATCACATAGCAAGCGCTTAGGTGTTAAAATTTTTGGTGGGCAGGCAGCAATCGCTGGCAACATCATAGTACGTCAACGCGGCACCCAACATCACCCAGGAAACAATGTAGGTATTGGTAAAGATCACACCTTGTTTGCTTTAACAGACGGTCTTGTTGAATTCCGAAAAAAGAAAGATAATCGTTCATTTGTTTCTGTTGTTCCTTTCGAGACTACAGAAGCATAAGCGAGATTCACATTTTGTAAAAGCTCCATATGGAGCTTTTTTTATGCCCTCATTATTTTCAAACAAGAAACAGTAAATTTGAACAATGAAACCATTTTGGTCTTTTCTGATTTACGTTTTAGCCTCTTGTCTTTTACTAATTCTTAGTTTTCCATATACTGGAAGCCTTACGCCACTAATTTTTGTTGGATTCCTCCCTTTATTAATTTTAAGAGAAAAACTCATCTGTGCAAAAATCAAACCGTGGAAATTCGGTGTTTGGACCTACCTTACTTTTCTAATTTGGAATATCGGAACTACTTGGTGGGTCGCTAAAGCGTCTTTTAATGGCGCGATTTTAGCATTTGGAATCAACTCGCTATTGATGAGTTTAATTTTTGGTTTTTGGAGTTGTTTAAATCGAAAAATAAAATCTAATTACACTTTTTGGCTTTTAATTCCCCTATGGATTTTATTTGAATTTGGCCACCATCGCTGGGACCTTTCATGGCCTTGGCTCACATTAGGAAACTACTTTTCAATTCAGACCAATTGGGTCCAGTGGTATGAATGGACCGGAACCTTAGGAGGAAGTGCATGGGTATTAACAATGAATCTTTTGGCTTTTAAAGTTTGGGAGCGATTAGAGAAAAATAATGCATTAAATAAAACCATTGCATACACTGCCGGACTTCTTTTATTGCCATTTATAATAAGTTATGCGCTACTTACCCAAACATTCAATTCAAACCAAAAAGAAATAAATGTTTTGGTGCTCCAACCAAATATTGATCCATATACAGAGAAATTTAGTGCCACTGCGAGTAACGAAACATTCACCGACACACTATTAATTTTAGCAAAACGGCATTTAAAAGACAACACCGATTTGGTGCTTGCACCAGAAACAGCGCTGCCACTTTCGTTTTTAGAGAATCGATTTCATACATTTGATTTTGGCAATAAACTCCTTGAGCAAATAGCGAAATGGCCCGTTTCAAATATGCTAATTGGTGCCTCCACTGTTAAAGTTTTTGATACAAAACAAAGTTCTGCAAGCACTCCTATACCTTCAGAAAATAGATGGTATGAAAGCTATAACTCCTCCATTTTACTTACCAAAAATAAAGACCCTCAATTTGTACATAAATCCAAATTAGTTCCTGGTGTTGAATTAATACCCTTCAGTTCTTATTTGCCTTTCTTATCTGCCATTGCCATTGAAAACGGTGGCACATCGGGGACTTTGGGCGTAGAAAAGACACCAAAGATTGTTCGCCTCAAAAGCAATGATGCAATAGCCCCTATCATTTGTTATGAATCAATTTATGGAGATTTTGTAAGAAGGCAGGTGCAAAAAGGCGCACAATTACTTTGCATTATAACCAATGACGGTTGGTGGGGTGATACACCAGGTTACAAACAGCATTTTTCTTTTTCTAGACTACGTGCTATTGAAACACGACGTTGGCTCTTACGCTCTGCCAATACGGGTAAAAGCGGGTGTATTGATCCGTTGGGTAAAGTAGTTAAAGAAACACCATATTGGACTAAAACAGCATTTTCCCAAAAGGTAAATTTACGCTCAAATCTAACCTTCTATTCAAAATATGGCGATTGGGTTGCAGGAATTAGCGTATCGTGGCTATTGTTTGCCTTCAGCCTTATTTTTATGGAAAAAGCCAAGAATATTCGTAATTTTCGCCGATGAAAATTGTCTTAACGAGTTTTTTGTATTGTTTTTTTGTTTCATTTATTGATGCACAAATCAATTTAACGAGCTCAAATTTACCTATTGTCGTGATTGATACTGATGGTGTTCCTATACCTGATGAACCTAAAATTGACGGCTTTATGGGTATCATCAATAATGGACCCGGACAATTAAACCAAATTACAGATGACTTCAACGAATTTTACGGGCAAATAGGCATTGAAAAAAGAGGGTCATCTTCAAACGGCTTTCCGCAAAAATCTTATGGTCTGGAAACAAGAGGCCCTGACTCGGTAAATTATAATGTTTCTTTATTTGATTGGCCTTCAGACAACGATTGGATACTTTATGCCCCCTATACAGATAAAGCAATGCTGCGCAATGTCTTAACCTATAAATTAGGAAATGAATTGGGCCAATGGGCACCTAGAACGCAGTTTTGTGAAGTCGTATTAAACGGGCAATACATAGGGGTATACGTATTAATGGAACGTATTAAAACTAATCCTGGACGTGTGAATATCGATCAATTGCTATATGAAGACACCCTTGACAATCACATTACGGGGGGTTACATTGTCAAGATCGATAAAACTACTGCAGGTGGCGTAATCGCCTGGACGTCTCCTTACTTGTGCCAATCTCCAGGAACCGGACCAATAAAATATCAAATGCATGATCCTGATATATATCAAATGCACTCAAGCCAATTGAATTATATTGAAAATTATATTACGGATTGGGAAGATGCGCTCAAAAGTCCAAATTTCACCGATCCCGTTGTTGGTTATAAACCCTACATTGATGTGGGTTCATTTATAGATTATTTTTTAATGACAGAAATTTCAAAAAACGTAGACGGGTACCGAATTTCAACGTTTCTTCATAAAAAACGGTTCAGCGAGGGGGGAAAGTTGGTAGCTGGTCCTCTTTGGGACTACAATATTGCATGGGGCAATGCCAATTATTGCCAAGGCGGCAACACAAATGGATGGGAAATTAATTTCAATAGTATTTGTGGAGGGAGTGGCGGCCTTCAGAATCCATTTTGGTGGAAGCGCATGTTAGAAGATGAATTGTTCGCAAATGAAGTGAACTGCAGGTGGACAAACCTAAGGCAGAATATTTTTAGTGATACGGCTATATTAAATTATATCGATTCAATGGCGATTATTCTTGCTGAACCTGCAAATCGCCATTATCAAAAATGGCCCATATTGGGAGCCTATGTTTGGCCCAATAATTATATTGGTCAAACCTTTCAAGACGAAATTGATTTTCTCAAGACATGGATTACAAATAGAATGGCGTGGATGGACGCCAATATGTTCGGAACCTGTACAGCAAACTTATCAAATGAAATTGAAGAACAAATAAATATTTATCCAAACCCCGCCAAAGATATACTACATATATCGGGTTTAAAAGCACAAGGCCAATTACAAATTTTAGACCTATCAGGCCATGTAGTCAAAACTTTATTCTACAATTCTCCGAATTTAGACCTTCAAATGGACTTTTTACAACAGGGTATTTATTTTATTTCAGAACCAAATAAAGGCATTCATGAAAAAATTATCAAACAATAAACGCATAGGGCTATTGCTTCTCACAATGATTTTTTTAACTGCTTCTTGCATTAAAAAAATCCCTGGTCCGGGTGGCTCTTCTGCAATAAAAGGAGTGATAACTGGTAAAGAATTCAAAGCTGGTGAATTAGAAATTCAACAAATTACCTTTACCAACGGTGCGCAACTTGAACATGGTGATTATTTCTTGCTAAATAAAGTAACAGGAAATAGTAACTATTACATCTATTTTAAAAATCCCAATTGGGTTTCACCTGCTGATCCAGCGCTAGATGGCCGTATTGGGTTGGAAGTGGTATTCAATTACAGCGACTCTAATACCGAGATTGCCCAAGCAGTTAAAGATAAACTTGCTTCACTCGGTGTACTTCAATTTACAATGTTACTCAATCAGGATATTTTAACGCTTACCTATAAATCAAGAGAAAACATTACAGACCCAGATAACGGCACAACTAACTTTGCAATGGATGTTGTCAATCAGGGAAGCGCAGATTTTCAAAGCAATACGGTGATTAATTTGGCCGAACAACGCGTTTATTTGTGCTATGGCGATGATGTATATCCCAGTGACGAAGTGCGAACCAATATTAATGGTGAATTCATTTTTAAGGACCTACAGCTAGGCGCTTATAAAGTTTATGTAATTGGACAATTACCCCCTATTGTAAATCAAACAGAAGAAATTAGTACGGTAGTTACCATTTCAGAGAAGAAAAGCATAACTGATATCGGGCAATTGCAAATTTGGTACTGATGCGCTCATTTCTAATTTCATTGCTATTAATTTATGGGAAGATAAATGCGCAACAATGTGTATGGACAGATGCGGCCCTTTCTCAAAAATGGAATAAAACACAAAAATCAGATTTAGAACTAGGATACAGAAGTACCTTATTAGATGGTTTTGATCGTGCATATTTAGACATGTCACATCAAACTAAGATTTCAAAATGGATGAATATTTCTGGTGTTTGCCGCTTAGGTTTGAATGACCAATCAAAACAGTTGAGTTTCGACAGACAATTGATGACCCTCAGAACCCAAATAGGATTTGAGATTTCTATTTTGCCGCTTTTAAAAATTCGTTCCAAAAAACTAGATATTAGTTGGCAAAGCCGTCAACAATTTCTTTGGGAACAAAACAAACCAATGGAAAGTATGTGGAGAAATAAATTTTCTATTGGCTATAATATTCGTCGCAATCCATTCACTCCCCAGTTCAGCGCAGAGTATTTTTATTTATGGAATGCTGGTTTGGTTTATACCCCTTCTGAAGTTTTGAGCTATAGTGCCGGAGTGCAATGGCGCTTTTTTGCTGGAGGTCAAATTGCATTAAATGATCAACAAGACATTAAATTGCTAGTAGGCTATAGGATAAAATCTGATCAAGAACAAATACTTTATCGCATATCTTATTCATATAAACTAGATTAAATAAAAAAGGGGGTAATAGTAATACTCCCCCCTTTCATCAATCAACAATTGTATTATTAATAACCCTGATTTTGCTGCAAATTCGGATTCAAGACAATATCCGAAGTTGGTATGGGATATAAATTATATTTTGAAGAAATTCCTATGCCAGCCACATCATTGCCTTTAAATGGCCAAACATAGTCTCCACTTGTAAACAGATCAAAACGAATTAAATCTGTTCGACGCGTACATTCCCAATTAAGCTCACGAGCACGCTCATCCAAGAAATCTTGCAAAACTAGACTTGAATAATTATGCGAAGCATCGCCATAAGCGCGTTCACGAATTTTATTCATATAAGTTAGGGCTGTAGATTCATCGCCAGAGCGGAATTTTGCTTCGGCATACATCAAAAATACATCCGCTAAACGAAACATTGGAAAATCTACGTCTACATGAGCAGTAGTTGCATTGTTAGAGCCATTAAGACCGTCTTTGGTTTTGTTTTTGTACTTAGGGTTGCCATAACCTTGAATAAAGGTGCTCATTGATGTTATTTCGAGCTGCTGACCATCGGTATAAAACAACCAACGCGAATCTAATGTAGAATCAACGAATTTTTCAACAAAGGGCCCTGTTGCCCTATTTCCTGCCCATTTGCCATTTACGCCATAATCTGCGGCCACCATTGAGCCGCCAAGAGCAGAGCAAATCATAAACGTTGTACCACCCCAAGTTTGAGCGTAAAGACCATCATAAACAATTGGAAAAATAATTTCCGGTGAAGTGTGATTATCTGCCAAGAATAAATCTTGATAAACATCATCTAATTGGAAAACATTGGTATTGATTATTTTCTCACAATAGGTTGCGCAATCAGTATTGCGTTCCGTTCCTGTATATACTTTTGCATTTAAGTACATTTTTGCAAGCAAAGCATGCGCAGCACTTTGCGACGCCCTACCATAAGCAACAGCACCTGCCGGTGTGAGGTCGTTTTCAATTGCTTTGAGCTCTGATTCAATGTAGTCAAATAAATCAGCACGCTGAATTTGATTTGGGGTAAAAGCGCCAACGCGATCTTCTTCTGTGACGAAAGGTACATTACCAAAAAGATCCATTGCATGATAATAGGCCAATGCACGTAAAAAACGTGCTTCATTACGCATGGTCACTATAGATGATACTTCTCCACTAGAAAACCCTCTTTCATTGAGTTTTTCATCACGCGATTGCCAAATAAATTCGTTGCAGAGCGTAATTTGATAAAATATACGATAGTACATACCTTTTACCCAAACATTGTCTGCATTCCACTCCGACTTATTCAAATCTGGAATTCCTGGGTCATTCCAACCGCAAATAGCTTCGTCGGTAGGCAATTCTTGCATATTCCAAAGCACACGCACATAAGCAGAGAAGCCTTCGTCGATACCTGCAATATCCGCCTGCCCTGCAGGACCTTGATTACCAGTCATGGACATTCCAGTATATAATTTTGCCAATACTTTTATGTAATTATCTGCATCGCTATAAACGGCCTCTGCATTGAGCCCGTAGCGTGGCGACTGATTTAAATTTTTACCACAAGCTCCAATTAATAAAAAGCTTGCAATGATGCTATATGTGAAAATTCTTTTCATGGCTCAAAAATTAAAAATTGAACGTAAGGTTAACTGAATATACACGTGGACGCGGGTAGAAATTATTGTCTATTCCACCTCCAATTTCCGGATCTTGCCCTGAATACTGTGTGAGAACAAATGCATTTTGAACAACAAAGCTTGCATTCAATCCTACTTTTTCTTTAGCAAATCCTAGCTTCCCAAAATTGTACCCGACATTGATGAAGTCCATTCGTAAAAAGTTGGCACTTTCTAAATAATGATCAGACATTAATTGGCTTGCTGTTGTACGTTGAACCTCATCCTGGTAATAAAGTGAACTAATGTTATTTAAGTATTTTTTAGTTCCGTCAATAGTTTGGAAGGTTGCGCTATTTGAATGAATGTTATTATAAATCGTTGCGCCCAATTCAGCACGCGCTGAAAATCCTGCATACCATTTCTTATATTGGAAATTAAATGCAGTTCCAAAAAACATTTTTGGAGCCGCTTGTCCTGCATAATAACGATCCTTAACATTGATAATTCCATCGCCATTTCTGTCAACAAATGCATTGGTATCTTTCCATTTATCGGCAGCGGTAATTTGACCATCTCCATTCATATCAATTTCAGCTTGTGAGCCTACTTCAATAACATGACCCTGAGAATCATATTGTTGTTCTAAAACAAAGAATGTGAAGGTAGGATATCCAATTTGATGTGCTTGTATGGTATTACCGATACCTCCGCCAATACCACCAACGAGAACACCTGGTGAGGTGGTATCGAGTACTTGGGCCAATTTCAAGACCTCATTTTTATTGTAGGTTGCGTTAATAGTCCAATCCAAACGCATGTCTTTTTTGGCGATTAATCCCGTATTCATAGAGAACTCAACACCGCGATTTTGCATAGCACCTACATTTGTCAAAATCTCATTGGTGAAATTTGTGCCAGCTGGTACTGGAACAGTTGCAAGGAGGTCGCGGGTGTCCTTTTGATAAAGATCAAGACTACCTGAAATACGGTCATTTTTAAGACCAAAATCTACACCTATATTTAAAGATGCCGTTGTTTCCCACTTGAGGTTGGCATCAAATCCTGCGGGACGGTAAACTGTGTAGTATTGTCCTCCAAAAGCATATTGAGCAGTTGTAGCGCCTTCAAAATAGTTTCCTATGTAGGCATAATCTCCAATGCCATCTTGCTGACCAGTTACACCCCATCCTGCGCGAATTTTAAGCATGTTTATGTTTTTATTGTCTTTTAAGAAATCCATTTCTGATAAAATCATAGCGGCCGAAGCTGCAGGGAAAAGTCCCCAACGTGCTTCAGGGCTAAAACGTGAAGAACCATCACGACGCAAAGAAACATTAACAACATACTTACCATCATAATTGTAAATTGCACGCCCGTAGTAAGACATCAATACATTGCGCGTGTAAAATGGATTGGCCGAAGCAGCTGAAATGATGCTATCTTGTGCTTCATTCCAAGTTGGGTTATTAGGACTGTAGGTATCCCAATCTTGATAAGAATATCCTCCCACAACTTCAAGGGTTTGGTTATCCCATTTTGAGCCAGAATTATAATTTAGATAAGATTCAAATAACTTATTTCTTTTTGTGGTGCGGTAGTCGCTGTAGCGTCCATTTGTATAATATCCGGCCGCAGATGAGGCTGGCGTTATTACATAACCCGTACCTTCAGAAAAATCACCTCCCATATTCACAGTTGCTTTCAATGAAGGCAATGAAGGTAGGTTATAAGTTAATTTAGCATTGGCAATGGCGCGGTTTACCTTACTTTGATCAGTTGATTGTTCAATTAAACCCAATGGATTTCTTGCTGAAAGCGTATTTGGCTTATTGTTATCAATCCATTCAAAGTATCCGCCGTAGGCTTCATTTCCCGAATAAATTGGTTGTGTTGGATCAAAAAAGGCTGCGCCAAGAGCACCTCGATTTGCAAAGAAAGAAGCTGTTTGAACATATTTCAAATTGGCTTCTAGTTGTAAGGTTTTATCCAAAAAGCTCGGATTCATGTTTAAACTTGCCGTAGTACGCGCAAATTGATCTCTTTTAAGAATACCATTGTCTATTCGATTTCCAATTGAAAGGCGATAAGGTAGGTTTTGAATACCACCGGTAATCGAAACATTATTATCCGAAACTATGGCACTTCTGAAAACCTGCTTTTGCCAATCTGTACTCGAATCACCAAGCAAAGCTTGTTGCTGTGCTGTACCATTTGAATTGACAAGATTACGTAACGAATCTGCACTCAAAACATCAAAATACTTAGCAATTGTTGACATTGAAGTTTTAGAATCTAAGGTCACCTTCACATCATTTGAAGCACTGCCTCTTTTTGTTGTAATTAGAATTACACCATTTGCTGCTCTTGAGCCATAAATGGCTGTAGCCGAAGCATCCTTTAAAACAACAAATGAAGCGATATCATTAGGGTTTATTAACGACAATGGATTAGCTGCACCTGCAATACCGCCATTATCTAAAGGTACACCATCGATAACGATCAATGGGTCATTAGATGCATTGATTGAAGTTCCACCTCTAAGTCGAAGCGTACTTCCTGAACCAGGGGCTCCATCATTTGAGGTTACCTTCAATCCCGCCACTTTTCCCATCACCAATTGTTCAGGTGTAGCTAAAGAACCTTGGACAAAATTCTTTTCGTTAATAATTGCAGCAGATCCTGTTAAATCCTTGGTGCGCTGTGTACCATAACCAATGACAACCACATCCCCAACGTCCTGAATTTTTGCGGCAAATTGAAAATCTTTTGTTACCATTTGATTGGCAATAACAACAACCTGATCATTCTGATTGCTGAAGCCCTGAAATTTAAAAACCAAATTGTATGATCCAGCTTTTAATCCCGAGATTTCATAGTATCCGTTGTCATCGGATACAGCTCCTTTACCCTGTCCTTCAACCAACACCGAAGCGTTTAAGAGCGGAACTCCAGCTGCGTCGGTTATTGTTCCACGTATTCCAGTTTGAGCAAAAACAATACTGGATAAACCGAAAGATAACAGCAGGGCAAAAAAACTTTTAGTAGTTTTCTTTTGCATAGTTTATATTTTAACGATTACAGATTAATGTCTCAAATATATTTAACTTTTTCTTAATGTCAAATTGACACATTGAAAAAATTTTCACCATATTATCTCCATGAACAAAGAATCTAGATCAATTCCAAGTTTCGGGTTACCAATTAAAGTGACGAGTTGTGATTCGGCATTAAAATTGAATTTAATCTTTTTACCGTTTAACTTTATTTTAGACGGAGCATTTGGAGTATGTATTTGACAATAAAACTTAAAGTTATGATCTTCCCATTGCTCACCATAATATGGGGCCGCATTAAAATAGCCTAAGCCACCAGAGATAGTACTTGAGCAAACCAATTGCTTATATTTTCCAATATTTTGGGCATCAAATGTATGGCCATCATCTTCGTACCAAATAAAGTCAGGAGTCACTTCATTGCAATTTGGATCCAAATAAAGATGGAGCGTTACATTAGAATCAACATACTCATCGGTGCTTTGAAGTACAGGGCTCATTGGGATAATAGATCCATTGCGCACAAAAACCGGAATATGATCCAAACTTTTAGTGCTTTCTACAACATTATAGCCGGTAGGTGAATTATTATAAAAAAGCGCATTTGCCAATCTGCCTGAATGAAAATCAAACCAACTTGTAGCTGAAGGCACTTTTATTCGATATGAATTGGATTTATCTGAAGATAAAGAATCAGTGATGGCATGCACCAAAAATGAAGGGCCCCACATGTAAGTTTCTGCCTCAGTAAATGACCATTCTTGATCTGGAAATTCCATAAAAATAGGACGCATTAGTGGAGTGCCAAATTCTGAGTTCTCATAAGCCAAACTGTAATTATATGGAAGTAACTGATAGCGCAATTCAATTGCCGCTTTGGCCAAGGCCTTTGTTTTTGAGTCTTTAAAAATAGCCTCACTCGCAACCTCTTGCTGGGCATGCGGCCTAAAAATTGGTTGGAAAACACCATACTGCAACCAGCGTATGTAAAGTTCTGGATCGTCGTTGGCTCCAGCAAAGCCACCCAAATCAGAATGCATATAGGCCATACCTTGCATGCCCATTTGCATTGAAATTTCCATTTGTGGTTTGAGACCTCCCCAAGTCCTATTGACATCTCCCGACCACGGTACCATACCATAGCGCTGAGAACCAGAATAACCCGCGCGCATTAAAATAAATGGTCTTTCAAGTGGAAAATCTTTTCTATAACCCTCAAAAAGTAATCGCGCCCAATCATGACCATAAATGTTATGAACTTCATCTGCCCAACGATCCCCATGCCTGAGCGCACTTGGATGCACTTCGGGCTCACCAAGATCACCCCAAATTCCTGCAGCACCATAAGCATGCAGCTTTTTATAAATTTCCCAAAACCAAACGCGCGCCTCTGGCTTATAAAGATCAATAAGGCCGGTATTGCCAAAATAAAAATCATAGCGGTAGGAATTTCCAGAGGAATCAGTTCCGAGTAATTTTAATTTATCTGCAACTTGCCAATTCTTTGAAGTAGTCAAAACAAAAGGTTCGGTAATAAGAACTGTCTTGACATTTTCTTTTCTAAAATCCGAAATCATCTGTTGGCCATTGGGGAAAGAATCACGAAAAAATTCAAAGTTACCCAAGGTGCCTTGAATATCCTTGCCAAACCAATAGAGGTCAAAGACAATGGCATCAAGTGGAATTTGTTGTTTGCGAAATTCACTGACTACATTTCTTGCTTCTTGTTCGGAATGGTAACCAAATCTGCTACTAAAATTTCCAAAAGTCCAACGCGCCGGCATGGGCTGGCGGCCGAGTAAGGAGGTTAATGACCATGGAAGTTCAGGCCATTGCTCAAAAAAGACAATCTGATAGCGCAAGGGCCCGCCAATAACTTCATAAGTAAGTTTATTTTCATTTTTGGAGTCCAAATCCAGCCAACCAATCTGTGGGTTATCAAAATGAATGGCATAACCTTTGTTAGATATGACAAGGGGCATCGTAAAATTCATGAGTTCAGAATGCGTCTCATAGCCGTAATGTGCTCGGTTATATAATTGCAGGCGGTAGCCTCTTCTATTCATACCCAAGGCCCGGGCACCCCCGCCCATTAATTGTTCACCTGATTCGAGGTTAAATTCAATTTTAGGCGTTTGGTCAAAATAATAACCCCTTGCTTCTGAAATTCTTATAGCCTCAGGAGTAAAAGACAAGAGGCTATATTGTAAAAAAAAGGGATCCTTGAAAATTTGTAACTCCAATCGACCGCTGTTTAAAATAATCCTATCCGTATATCCGTTTTGCGATTCTGGATCCAGTTCATCTTCAATCCTCCCATTCCATGAATATTCTCTTGACTTTAAAATTACGGCATGGGAACTATCCATTTCATAGAGTTGATCCATAGAAATAAGTGAAGAATCATTGGGATAAAAGGTGGTTTGAATGGTATAATTATTTAAGGTTGTTACAATGTACTTACCATCTGAAACCCTAATTTCAGCACCTTGTTTTGTTAAATCCAATCCAATGAATTGACGCTCATTGTTCTGAGCAAGTGTAGGGTTGGATATGAATACTACCCACAATAAAAGACCTTTAATTAGTCGCATATCAATGATGTAGTTGAATGATATATGATGTTTTGGAAGGAATCATCATCGATTCTTGTTCAAAGTCGAAGCTCTGATTGTTGAGTACGTCATTGCCTTTTTCAAAACCATGTAATCCTTCAGCAAAACTAGACCAATTTAGCTTTTCTTCCTTATCCGAATTATTTAAAATTACCATCACTACTTGTGGCTCATCAGTTTTGTTTTCGTCTGGTGTTAAATACCTAAAATAAACATACACATTGTTTTGAGGTACATACTGTAGTAATTTACCATTATGAATTACTGCGTTATGCAAACGCCAATTGAATAAATTCTTGGTAAATTGAAAGTATTCTTCTTGACTAGGCTCGCGTTCGCTTTGCATTGCCCCGTTAAAAAAATCTCTTCTTATATCGGCGTCTCCAACGGCCTTGCTTCCACGCATGCCTATTTCAGAACCGTAATAAATTTGAGGAATACCTCTTGTAGTTGCAATTAAGGAAAGTGCTATTTTGTAGTCCTTTATATCTGGGTAGCTTTCATTGAATCTTTGGGTGTCGTGATTTTCAAAAAAGATCAATAGATTTTGAGGATTTGCGTATAGGTAATCTTGGGTAAAATTCTCATAAATTCTTACCATCCCTTCATTCCAGCCTTGATTTGTCTCTTTAAATGTCTGTAAGAGAGCCTCTTGCAATGTAAAATCCATAACAGAAGGCATATAACTATTGTAGCCTTGCAAAGCCCCAATTGGGCTATCTTTTTGCCAATAAGACATATTGGCTTGGTCTCGAAGCCAAATTTCTCCAACAATATTGAGATTGGGATATTCCTCCATGATGGCTTTTGTCCAGTTGGCAATCGCATGCTTGTCATTATACGAATAAGTGTCTACGCGTAAACCATCTAAGTCTGCATATTCTATCCACCAAATAGTATTTTGAATCAAATAAGTCAGTAATAAAGAATTATTTTGATTCATATCTGGCATTGAAGTATCAAACCAGCCATCGACCGCTGCATTTCTATCATTATTGGAGGCATATGGGTCAAATTGGGTTAATGTGCGATGGCTTGATCGTGTAAATTGATCAAATTGATGAATCCAAGTGCTTGTTGGTAAATCTTGAATCATCCAATGCTTGCTAGACCAATGGTTAGGCACCTCATCTTTAATAACTTTCAAACCCAACTGATGCGCTTTTTGGACCAAACCTTTGAATCCTTCATTGGTGCCATAACGCTGATCAACTTTATATAAATCTGATTGAGCATAACCATGGTAAGAAAAAACTGGTTCATTATCTTCTAAAAATGGTGTCATCCAAATGGTGGTTGCGCCTAAATCTTTTATATATTCTAGACGGTCTTCGACACCTTTTAAGTCTCCACCATGGCGGCCACCCGGCAAATTTGGATTTGCTTGTTCCTTCAATTCTGCAGATGAATCATTAGAAGGATCACCATTTGAAAAGCGATCTGGCATAAGTAAATACAGCACATCAGCACTTGAAAAACTATTTCGGTACTTGGACTGTGACCTTCTTTGTTTTAACTCAAAAGATTGGGTAGTAACCACCTTCTTTTTATCGCTCAATTTTATAGGATAATTGCCTGCAACTTTATTTTTGGTTTCAAGCGTTATGAAGATGTAATTTGGATTTTCCGTGCGAATTTCTTCTAAAATATTTAACCCCGACACCTCTACTTTGTATTTAGCGATGTCTGTGCCGTGAAGCAAGACCTGAACTTGATGGTGTTCCATCCCCACCCACCAATTTGCCGGTTCGACATGATCAAGAACCTGAGCTCGGCAAATTAAAAGCATCGAAAAGGCAAATAACAAACTATTCCATTTCATAAATTCTTTTTTGAGTACCATTTTCATAGTTTAAAATTTTTACACAATTTTTTTTATTCGGGTCAATAATTCGACCCAATACATCTGTTACAAATAATAGCTTGGGCTCGATAGGGTTTGATGCTTCTATCCCTGCCAAACAAGGGTTTGTGATTCCTTGAAAATTCATGCATTGAGCCAATGCACTCGTTTTACGGTTTTGAAGATATGGAACAATTCCACTCTTGACATGTGCCCCCCAGGTCTGTTGTAAGGCATTTAAAAAATCCTGATTTGAAAAGCCGTAATCCAAGCCTTTATAGGTATCTAAAAGTGCTGCAGGTGTAATCAATCCTTGCTTTGACTCCAACATCGTTTGTAAATTACTGACATTCCACACATTGTCTAAAAGATCTAACATATGAAAAGTAAAGCGATCCTTAAAGTATGGTATGGCCATAAGCTTAGTATATAATGGCCTTGGTTGATTTGATGGTGACCACGAATAAATGTTTCGATTTGCCCAATTTATATTAAACCAATCTATGCCAAAGGTATTATCGAGATCATAGGAGAGAAATACTATTTTCCCATCCGATTCACGCTGATAGAGATAATAATTATTCTTATTGTAGGCATAACCATCCCACTGCCCCATTAAAATCTCTAGAGCAATATTTCTTAAAAAAAGATCGACGTCAAAAACTTCTTGAATTGCACAAACAAAATTTGAAGAAGGGGTATTATTTAATACGTCAATAAAATGAATGAGTGCTGAATAATCTGCACTATCCTTGTTGGTTTTCAATTCATAGACGGATTGATAATTCGTAGGATTAATTCCCCACCACGTTAGGTCTGCGCCATAAAAACACTTCCAAAGATTTCCATTTGCCTGCCCTGCAAAGCGCAAATCCAAATATTCATCATCAATATGTTCTACGTTTATATACAGTCCCTTATATACATTATTGATGTATAGTTTAACATAGCTTGTTCTAGAGGAGGGCAATCCTGCATTGCGCAATAAGGTGTGTGCCAAATAGGTGCGCATGATAGAAACATCATTATGTTCGCCATTGAGGTTCATCTCTTCTAAGCCTTGGAACTTTTGACTTGAAATAAAACGATTAAAATCAACCTTAAATGACTTTTTTTGTGAGGCCAACGAGGTGTTCCCTCGCGCTCGAAATCCAACGCTATCAATTGTCGTATCGAGATTGGTACTTTGATAGGTTACTGTAGCCATAAATTCATGAGATGCATACAAACTATCTCCAAGCAATAAATTCAATGAATCGCCTTCTATATCGATATAAACTGTGGCTACTTCATTCTGAAGGAAAGCCTCATTATAGGCAGGCTGAGGCACCTGAGCAAAATAAGTGAGAGAGAAAATTAAAGTATAGAAAAGAGAATAAAAACGCATCTAATTTTCAATTTACTTTCACAAAACCTCGGTTGGCAATAGAATTGCCCACTTTTACCAAAAAGTGATATTCAGCTGGTGGTAAATCTTCTATGCGTAATTCTATTTCATTATTTCCAAACGAGGTGATTCCTCTTCTTTGCAAAACAACTGAACCCGAATAATCCAAGAGCATCACTTCATATGAATTTATTCCCATGGAACTAAAACCAATTTTAACGACATCGGCACTTGGATTTGGAAATACTGACATATCAAAATCAGACAAGATAAATTCTTCAAATGATGCTGGTGCATCGGTAATCTCCGGTTGATCTAATTTTACATCAGTATAAATACGGTATTCTCCTGCTTGAAGACTAATTGGATTTAAAGCGTTTGTTACATATATGCTATCTGCAGTAAAATATTCATACCACCATCCAGCATGTTGAAAATTTGGTATTCCACTCTGTGTAGAATTAGCAAAATTAGCCATTGAAACACCATTCATAGAACTGTGATTCATATTGACACGCTTTACAGCTCCGGTGAGATTATATTGAAAACTCAGTGATCGAAATGTTTCATAATTATTACGAAGGGCAAGGGTTGCCGCATAGACATCGTACAATTGTCTGCGTCTAGCTTGCGTATAATAATTCCATAGAATAGGCTTATTGCATACCCGACATGGAAATTCTATCGATATGTCGTAACCCAATTCTTGAAATTGCCATAGCATTCTAGGGCCTGGCTGGGTCAATAGAATTACACCCAAGGCCTGTGCCCTACCTAAAGCCGTATAGAGCTCACGAACGTTATGAGAAGGATTGGAATTATTCCCAAAAGTTAAAGCTTTGTACATGGTGCGCTCTTCATCGTGGCTTTCTGCATAAGAAACCAAATGTGGAACAGTCCATCCGCGATTATTATACACGCCATAACTAATATTTGAAGACGAGGTAAATCCCATTAATGCTTCTTGATAACCATAAGTCACATTTCCCCAAAGCATCATACCGTAATCTGCCAATTGTTGTTCCTCTGAATTATCACACCAGTGCTCCAAAATAACGTATGCGTTTGGTTTATAGGCCCAAATTTCATCTGCCATACGTTTAATTAGGTTGATGCGCTCCATGCTATAGCTATTGCCATTATTTACAAATCCTTTGGTGTAGTCAAATCGAAAACCATCAATATTATATTCCTCAATCCAATATTTATTCACGCGATCAATATAGTTTTGGGTAGCCAATCTCGTGTGGTCAAAATCATAGCCCCAACAATAGGGTTCATGAGGACAAATGGCATTAAACCAAGGGTTATTGGCAGCAGGCCGATTATTGGCAGCATCCCAATACATATTTACCATGGGATTTTGACCAAATGCATGATTGAGCACCATATCTACAATTACTGCAATTCCTCGTCCATGACATGAATCTACTAATTCTTTGAATTTATCCGGCGTGCCATAATACTTATCTAAGGCCATGTGAAAAGAAGGGTTGTAACCCCAACTTTCGTTATTTTCATACTCTCCTGGAGGCATGAGTTCTATGGCATTAATTCCCAATTTATCAAGATATGCTAGTGTATCAATAATTGTTTGGTAATTGTGTTTTGCAACAAAATCCCTTACAAGTAATTCATAAATTACCAGGTCTTTTTTTTCTGGTGCTATAAAATTGTTGTTTTGCCAGTCATATGGAGTTACACCGGGTTGCATTACGGTTACAAAACCAGTCGTTTGACCAAAGGGATAAGGATGGGCATTTGGATAGGTTAATGCATTGATATTATTATCATTATTTGGATCTAAAATAAGAGGACTCAAAGGATCTGCAAGACGTAAATTGCCATCAATAAAATATTGATATCCATATTTTTGTCCTGGTGTAAGGCCAGTGAGTTCAATCCACCAAGTCGAATTATTGGTAGCTAAATTCATATGATAGTTAGTTGTAGGCGTCCATGAATTGAAATCACCTATAACATAAATATGTTCCTTTTGAGGGGCAAACAATTGTAATACAACGGTAGTGTCATTGATGTAATTGATGCCGTTGACAAGATTAGAATACGGTGCATCTTGTTGCACGACAATTGGATTGACAGTATAAAAAACTGAATCGATAAATTGGGTTGTGCCATTGTCGGCAATAAATTCTAAAAGATGGGTGCCTGTTGAAGTTGCTGTGAGTGTGTAATTAAGCTGGGTAGCATTGCTTAATGTTTGTAAGACTTGCCCGTCATCTTTAAGCGTAAGTGTTGCCGATTGATTAGAGGCAGCCGAAATTGAAAGTTGTTCATTTATATCTAAAATAGCACTTGCTTCGGGGTGAAAAATATTTGCAATTAATCCAGCATTCACCGGATAAACATCATAATAAATATCACTTCCATCTTCTGCTCTTCCTACAACAGAACCATTGGCATTTCTAAAAACAAATGCCAACTGCAATACATTGGTGCCTATTGGAAATCCATAAAACTGATCAATATCGATAGAAATCGTATGCTTGTTGTTACCAATGTTGGTCATGGCTACTTGTGGATCAACAGTTCCCCAATTTCCTTGAACATACTGCCAGTTTGTGGGCGAAGTGCTTGCCGAGGTAATTAGGCCAGCATGGCAATAAACCTGAGTTTGACCAACAAGCGCTGCGTTTCCTTGGGTGGCATCATAAGTAATGGTGACAATATCATTAATTGTTGGAAATGCAGGATTTACCTCTAAAATTTGAGCGCGTAAAGGCAGAAATAAAAAAAAGCCTACAATGAAATTAAAAACACGATTGAAAAGCATATAATTTTTGAATCGAATTAAATTAAGAAAAAAAAGCCCGGGCGCAAACACCCAGGCTTTTAAATTTAAAAAACAATAAATTATTGTTTAATGATTTTACCTGTAGCAACTTTGTCACCAGCAGTAACATTATAGATATAAGAACCCGCTTGCAAAGAAGTAGTATTCAAATCTACACTAGTAGTTGCATTTGTAGCAACTGTTTTAGAAGCAACAACTTTTCCTGTAAGATCAAACAATGTAATAGTAGCAGAAGCTGCATTGTTTACATCAAAAGTGAAGTTTACTACATCAGTTGCTGGATTTGGAGCAACAGTAAGGTTAGCAATTGCACGTTCTGCAACAGAAACACCACAAGCAGTACAAGCATCCCAAACATAACATACAGTACCTGGCATCAATGCATAAGTACGATTGATATTACCAGCACCATCATCAACACCGCAAGAGTCAACGGCGATTGTGTTAGCTGCATCAGTACCTTCGTTTGCACCCCAGTCACCGTTTACGAATTTGTAATACTGTGTTGCACCGATAGAAGCAATTGGGTAAGTTACTGTGATTGACCAGATGTTGTTACCTTCATCCATCATTGCAGAGTTAGCATCAGCAGGAGACCAGTTTGCAACTGGACCAGCAGCTACTTCACCACCATTGTCTGTAAAGTTACCACCAACACGGATACCATTAGCAGCCAACGTATTAGAAGCTAAATAGTCTGTTACATCAACTTTGTAAGTCACATCAAAACTTGTAGTGAATACATAAGCTCCAGTTGTACGGTTGAAAGCAACACCAAAAGTTCCATCTGGAACAGGGATGTTTGGACCATCTTGAACACCTACTCCCATTGGGAAATCGGCAGCACCCCAGTTGATAGCCCAATCGTCATCTTGACGAAATTTAAGTTCACCTGCAACGCAAGTGATAACGCCAACATAGTTGTCTCCATCCATGGTAATCAAATCGATATCTGCAGACCAATCATAAGGAGGAACAGCAGATCCAATTACACCGATAGAAGGAAATTGTGCATAAGCAACAGCGCCAACAAAAAGGGCTGTTAAAAGAGTAAACATTTTCTTCATACTTAAAATAATTAAAGGTTAATAATACTTAGTGTCAATTTGACAAGTTCAAAAATATAAAAATATTTTCAAATTAAGATATTTGATATATTGAAAATCATGCATCTAAAGAATTTACAATTCAAAAATTCAAGTATTTTTTTGAATCTATAATTGCCATGCGCCATTGTATACCACATATCGTTCAAATTCAGAAGGAATATTAATTTTTTGATCTTCTTCAAAAATCCCATAAACAGAGGAGCCACTCCCCGAAAGTGAGGCATGTACTGCACCGAGTTCTATCAGTTGATTTTTGATAATTTCAATGCTAGGATGCAAATTAAAAATTGGCGCTTCAAAGTCATTTGTTAATTTTTCATATCTTTTTTTAGCCATCGCCTCCGGTAAATTATTATTATTCCCATGGGCTTTAACCAAAGCATAGGCATTTTTTGTAGACAAATGAATATTTGGATTACACACTACCAATTGAACTTTTTGATTCAATTTTTGCAAGAGTTGCAGTTGTTCTCCTCTACCAAAGGCAAATTGAGTTCCACCTTGAATAAAAAATGGGCAATCGCTCCCCAATTTAGCGGCCAGATTTTCTAGTTGATTGATTGTTAGACCAAGCCCAAATATTGAATTTAAGCCTTTTAAAGTATAACTTGCATCAGAAGATCCACCTCCAAGACCGGCACCTACAGGTATTTGCTTTAAAAGATGTATATGAACTTTCGGAAAATCTACTAGATCTCGCAATAACGAAATAGCGCGCTGGCATAAATTTGGCTGCTCATCTTTTGGTAAAATCAAACCAGATTGGATAAATACGTCTTGCTGGGATTGAGTGATTTCCAAAATATCAAAAACGGGTATTTCTGAAATGATTGTTTCTATCTCGTGGTAACCGTCAGGACGCTTTGCCAGAATATTTAATCCTAAATTGATTTTGGCAGGGGGATACAAGATCATGTCGTAAAGATAAGCAATTAGTGAAAATCCTTATTTTTGTCAACAGAAACAACTTAATATGAACACAACTTATTTGGATTTTGAAGAGCCTCTTCGCGAACTCGAAGAACAAATCGAACAAACAAGATCTATCTCCGATCAAACGGAAGTGGACATGCAAGATAAAATTGCTCAGTTAGAAGCGGTCCTAGCAGAAAAAACAAAAGAGGTTTTTTCCAATTTATCTCCATGGCAACGTGTTCAACTTTCTCGGCACCCTGATAGACCTTATACCTTAGCCTACATTGAAGCTCTTACCAAAGGTCAGTTTCAAGAATTACATGGTGATAGAAACGTCAAGGATGATAAAGCAATGGTTGGTGGCTTTGGTTCAATAGATGGCAGAACAGTTATGTTCATAGGACAACAAAAGGGTGTAAATACCAAAATGCGCCAATATAGAAATTTTGGAATGCCCAACCCTGAAGGATATAGAAAAGCATTGCGATTAATGAAATTGGCGGAAAAATTTAATAAACCAATCATCACTTTTATTGACACGCCAGGAGCTTTTCCAGGTTTAGAGGCAGAAGAAAGAGGTCAAGGAGAAGCAATAGCTCGCAACATCTATGAAATGATGCGATTGAAGGTGCCTGTTCTGTGCGTAATTATTGGAGAGGGAGCCTCGGGTGGCGCATTGGGAATTGGCGTTGGTGATAAAGTGGTTATGCTCGAAAATACTTGGTATTCTGTCATTTCACCTGAAAGTTGTTCATCCATTTTATGGCGTTCATGGAATTTCAAGGAGGTTGCGGCATCTGCACTTAGATTAACTTCTTCAGACATGAAAAAAAATGGACTTGTAGATGATGTCATTCCAGAGCCGAGTAATGGTGCTCATCGTAACCCCGATAAAATGTTTTCCATTTTGAAAAAGAAAATAATTGGCTATTTAAAAGAACTTGATGCCATTGAACCTTCAGATCGTATCAACCAACGGATTGAAAAGTTCAACAAAATGGGTGTCTGGAAATAATTCTTTATGGACGCCTTGCTTTCGACACCTATTGCCTACTTAAAAGGAGTTGGTCCGCAAAAAGCACAAATACTTCAAGAAGAATTAGGCATTTTTACTTTTCAGGATCTCCTTTTTCATTTTCCTTATCGTTATCAAGACCGCAATAATTTTAATACCGGCTCACAAATTTCATCAGAAGACAATTATGTTCAATTAAAAGGACGCATAACCCATATAAGTGAAGCAGGAAGTGGTCGAAATAAAAAACTCCATGCCCTTTTTAACGATGGTTCAGCCAGTATAGATTTGGTATGGTTTCAGGGACATTCTTGGATTAAAAACAAGCTAAATGTTCTTAATGAATATATTGTTTTTGGAAAACCAAAATACTATCAAAATAGTTGGAGCATTGCTCATCCGGAACTTATAAAAGTTGAGCCTGGGGTAATCCTTAAAGGGTTTGAATCATTCTACCCAAGCACCGAAAAAGCACAACGAAGTGGCTTGGGAAGTAAAGGTATTAGCAAACTTGTAATAAATTTATTAGATCAATTAAATAGGCAAATTCCTGAAAATTTACCGCCTTATATTTGTGCTAGGCTCCATTTAATGAGTTTAGTTGATGCCCTTTATGAAATTCATCAGCCTAAAAGTGAAACAAATATAAAATTGGCTAAATATCGTCTTAAGTTTGAAGAACTATTTTTTCTGCAACTTGAATTATTATTGAGAAAAGGAAATAGAGATGTTCAATTAAAGGGATATGCCATTAAAGAAGTAGGATCGGTTTTTAATTCCTTTTACAAACAACATTTACCATTCGAATTAACAACTGCCCAAAAACGTGTTGTTAAAGAAATTAGAAAAGATTTAAGCCTCGGAAAACATATGAATCGACTCTTGCAGGGTGATGTCGGAAGTGGCAAAACGCTTGTTGCTTTGCTGAGTTTATTGCTTGTAATTGGTAATGATCTACAAGGAGCACTTATGGCACCTACAGAAATACTTGCCAATCAACATTTTATTGGTATTTCCGATTTGTTAAAAGATTTGAACATTAAGGTAGCCCTGCTTACCGGTTCTACAAAAAAAGCCGAGCGACTGCTTATTCACGAAGGCCTACTAAACCAAGAAATTGATTTGTTGATCGGTACACATGCCTTATTGGAAGACAGTGTACAATTTAAATCCCTAGGTCTTGTTGTAATTGACGAACAACATCGTTTTGGAGTTGCACAAAGGGCGCGAATGTGGCGTAAAAATAAAATACCGCCTCATGTATTAATCATGACTGCTACACCCATTCCCAGGACACTCGCCATGACATTTTACGGAGATCTTGACGTATCAGTCATTGATGAACTACCTCCTGGAAGAAAGCCAATTCAAACGATTCATAGAAGGGAGAATCATCGAGAAAAACTATATGCATTTATTGGTGAGCAGTTAAAGATAGGAAGGCAAGCATACATTGTTTATCCGCTTATTCAAGAATCTGAAAAATTGGATTTTAAAAATTTAGAAGACGGCGTCGTTCAACTCAATTCCTTTTTTCATCCGTTAGGTTATTCTATTGGTATCGTGCATGGAAAAATGAAATCTGCTCAAAAGGATAAGGCCATGCAGTCATTTATTGACCAAAAGATCCAAATTCTTGTTGCAACGACAGTTATAGAAGTGGGCGTCAATGTACCAAATGCATCAGTAATGGTCATCGAAAGTGCGGAAAAATTTGGATTATCACAACTGCATCAATTACGTGGAAGAGTTGGACGAGGAGCCGAAAAATCATTCTGTATTCTAATGACGGGCGACGGAATTTCAAAAGAAGCGCAAAAGCGAATGGAAACAATGGTAAGCAGCAACGATGGCTTTGTTCTTGCAGAAGTAGACTTACAATTACGCGGCCCGGGTGATTTAATGGGTACGCAGCAAAGCGGTGCATTGGCACTTAAAATAGCCGATTTAGCAAGAGATGGACAAATTGTTCAGTTGGCAAGAGAACAAGCAAGGGCCGTTTTAAATGAAGATTCAGTTTTAAAACTCGAAAAAAATAGCTTGCTAAATTCCACCATGAAGCAAATATTAAAAAGTAAACCCAATTGGGGTAGAATATCATAAAAAAAGGCGGCTTTAGGGCCGCCTTTTAATATTTCAAACACAAAATTACTGCGCATCTTCAACTAATTCTTCATAAGCTTCCTTTGAGCCTACTATCAAATTTTGAAATTGACGAACACCAGTTCCTGCAGGAATGAGATGTCCGACAATTACATTTTCTTTCAAGCCCATTAAATGGTCTTCTTTTCCTGAAATAGCGGCCTCATTGAGCACTTTAGTTGTCTCTTGGAAGGATGCTGCAGAAATAAATGACTGGGTTTGAAGCGATGCACGTGTAATTCCTTGTAATAAAGGTGTTGATGTAGCAGGTACTGCTTCACGCGCCTCAACAAGTTTTTTATCTTCTCTTTTGAGTCGAGAATTTTCATCGCGGAATCGACGCACACTGACCAATTCTCCCGCTCCCAATTCTGTAGAATCACCTCCATCAGTGATGTACATCTGGCCAAAGAGTTTGTCATTGGCTTCCATAATATCTGCCTTATGAACACTTTGCCCTTCGAGGAAAATTGTATCACCTGACTCAACTATTTCAGCCTTCAACATCATTTGTCGAACAATTACTTCAAAATGCTTATCATTAATTTTTACCCCTTGTAAGCGGTAAACTTCTTGAATTTCATTAACAATATACTCTTGAACCTTAGTTGGACCTTCAATGTTTAATATATCATTAGGAGTAATTGCGCCATCTGAAAGAGGCTGTCCAGCACGAACATAATCGTTTTGCTGTACCAAAATATGTTTTGAAAGCGGTACGAGATATTTTCTAACCTCTCCAAACTTAGAGGTTATAATTATTTCACGATTTCCACGTTTTATAGTACCATACATAGCAGTACCATCAATTTCAGATACGACAGCTGGATTTGATGGATTTCTCGCTTCAAATAATTCCGTTACCCGAGGTAATCCTCCGGTAATATCTCCTGTTTTTCCAGCAGTTCGCGGAATTTTTACCAAGATGTCACCTGCAGAAATTTTATCTCCTTCAGAAACAGATATGTGCGCGTTTACAGGAATTGAATACTCGCGCAGAATTTCTTTTGTTTTTGGATCAATGATATGAATTGCTGGTGATTTTTTCTTGTCACGAGATTCAATAATTACCTTTTCAGTAAATCCAGTTTGTTCATCGACTTCTTCACGATAGGTAACGTTTTCAATGATATTATCAAACACGACCTTACCAGCCAATTCACCTATTATTAGCGCATTATATGGATCCCATTTACAGATTACATCGCCTTTCTTGATTTTTGAATTGTTACTAACCATTAAATCTGAACCGTAAGGAACATTTGCTGTCATTACGACAATTCCAGATTTTTCATCGGTTATACGCAATTCTGCAGAACGTCCAACAACAATTACACGTTTTGTGCCATCAGAATTCTTGCGTTCAATAGTACGCAATTCATCTATTTCTAAAATACCATTTGCTTTGGCTTTCAAATCAGAAATATCTGCAATATTAGAAGCTGTACCACCCACGTGGAAAGTACGTAACGTAAGCTGCGTTCCCGGCTCGCCAATAGATTGAGCTGCAATAACACCAACAGAATCACCAATTTGTGCTAAACGGTGATTTGCAAGATTTCGGCCATAACATTTAGAACAAACACCCCTACGCATTTCACAAGTTAATACAGAACGAATTTCAACTTCCTCGATTCCCGATTGCTCGATTAATTTTGCACGATCTTCTGAAATGAGTTCGCCAGCAGAAACTATGATATTGTCTGAATCTGGCATGTAGACGTCATGTACCGAAGTGCGACCTAAAATACGGTCATAAAGTGGTTCAACGATTTCATCGTTTTTCTTAAGCGCCGTAGCTACAATTCCACGAAGTGTTCCACAATCTTCTGAATTAATAACTACATCTTGAGCAACATCGACCAAGCGTCGTGTTAAATATCCAGCATCAGCTGTTTTAAGAGCCGTATCCGCCAAACCTTTTCGGGCACCATGTGTCGAAATAAAATATTCTAAGATAGAAAGCCCTTCTTTAAAGTTTGAAAGAATCGGATTTTCAATAATTTCTTGGACGGTTGCACCAGATTTTTGAGGTTTAGCCATTAATCCACGCATACCAGATAATTGACGAATCTGTTCCTTAGAACCACGAGCTCCAGAATCAAACATCATGTAGATTGAATTGAATCCTTGTCTATCGCTCTTAAGCTGTTCCATGAGCGTGTGGGTAAGTCTAGAATTGGTGTGCGTCCAAATATCGATTATTTGGTTGTAGCGCTCATTATTGGTAATCAGACCCATGTTGTAATTCATCATGACTTCTTTTACCTCATTTTCTGCTTTATTTACCAGTGTCTCTTTTTCTTTTGGTATGATGATATCATCGAGATTGAAAGATAGACCTCCTTTAAAGGCCATTTCGTAACCGAGTTTTTTAATGTCATCCAAAAACTGAGCCGTAAGCGAAGTGCCACAAACCTTTAATACCTCCCCGATAATATCGCGCAAGGCTTTTTTAGTCATCACATCATTAATAAAACCAACTTGGCGCGGCACTTTATTATTGAACATTACGCGACCACACGTTGTATCGATCATCATTAAGGTTGGCTGACCATCTTGTCCCAAATCATAAGTTTTAACCTTAATATGAGCGTGAAGATCTAGTTTGCCTTCATTATATGCAATAATCACTTCCTCAGGGGAATAAAATACACCACCTTCACCCTTAACTACATCATTTTCTATAGTTCGCTTGCCTTTTGTAATGTAATAAAGACCAAGAACCATGTCTTGAGATGGTACGGCAATAGGCGCTCCATTAGCCGGATTTAAAATATTGTGTGAGGCCAACATCAACATTTGTGCTTCTAAAATTGCAGCATTACCAAGAGGTAAGTGAACTGCCATTTGGTCACCATCAAAGTCGGCGTTGAAGGCTGTTGTTACAAGTGGATGCAGTCGTATAGCTTTACCTTCAATCAATTTTGGTTGGAAAGCCTGGATTCCCAAACGGTGAAGCGTTGGAGCACGGTTTAGTAAAACCGGATGTCCTTTAAGTACATTTTCAAGAATATCCCAAACCACTGGTTCTTTGCGGTCAACTATTTTCTTAGCACTCTTAACAGTTTTAACAATACCGCGTTCAATCATTTTACGAATAACAAACGGCTTGTATAGTTCGGCGGCCATGTCTTTAGGTAAGCCACACTCATGAAGCTTAAGGTCTGGACCAACAACAATTACTGAACGTGCAGAGTAATCAACCCTTTTACCTAGTAGATTTTGACGGAAACGACCTTGCTTCCCTTTCAAAGAGTCAGAAAGTGACTTAAGTGCGCGATTGGATTCTGTTTTAACTGCAGAAGATTTTCTTGAATTGTCAAATAACGAATCTACCGATTCTTGAAGCATCCTTTTTTCATTGCGCAAGATCACCTCTGGAGCCTTAATTTCAATCAAACGTTTTAAGCGATTATTACGAATAATAACCCGACGATATAAGTCATTGAGATCAGAAGTTGCAAAACGACCTCCATCTAATGGAACCAATGGACGAAGCTCTGGCGGAATTACAGGCACAACCTTTACTATCATCCATTCTGGGCGATTTTCGATTCGCTGTTGAGAATCGCGCATTGCCTCGATAACTTGCAAGCGTTTTAAAGCCTCATTCTTACGTTGAACTGAGGTTTCAGTATTCGCTTGGTTACGAAGGGATTTTGACATATCCTCAAGATTGAGCCCACCTAATAGATCGTAAAGCGCCTCAGCACCCATTTTTGCAATAAATTTATTAGGATCAGAATCATCTAAATAATGATTATTGGCCATAAGTTCCATATCTAGGATATCCAAATATTCTTCCTCTGTCAGGAAGTCCATCTTTTGAATATTTGCCCATTTTTCAGTTTGGCTTACAGCTCCAGGTTGAATGACCACATAACGCTCGTAATAAATAATTTGATCGAGCTTTTTAGTCGGTAAACCTAATAAATAACCAATTTTATTGGGAAGTGAGCGGAAATACCAAATATGCGCAACAGGGACAACCAAAGATATGTGACCCATACGCTCTCTACGCACTTTTTTCTCTGTCACTTCAACACCGCAACGATCACAAACAATTCCTTTGTAGCGAATTCGTTTATACTTTCCGCAGTGACATTCGTAATCTTTTACAGGACCAAAAATACGCTCACAGAATAATCCATCGCGCTCCGGTTTATAGGTGCGGTAATTGATGGTCTCCGGTTTCAAAACTTCACCACTTGAATTTTCTAGAATGACTTCTGGTGAAGCCAATGAGATGGTGATTTTATTGAAACTACTTTGCTTTTTTGGGGTTTCTTTTTTGAAAGCCATTTTATCTCGACTATTTACGTTAGTATTTTGAATTAATCCATTAAAACATTCAGACACAAGCCTCGCAATTCATGTAGCAAGACATTGAAAGACTCGGGAATTCCCGGTTCTGGAATATTATCACCTTTAACTATAGATTCATATGCCTTGGCACGACCCATAACATCATCAGATTTTACAGTCAGAATCTCTTGTAAGATATTTGATGCGCCAAATGCTTCAAGCGCCCAAACTTCCATTTCTCCAAAACGCTGACCTCCAAACTGCGCCTTACCACCTAGCGGTTGCTGTGTAATAAGAGAATAAGGGCCAATTGAACGGGCATGCATTTTGTCATCAACCATGTGAGAAAGTTTCAACATGTAGATAATACCGACCGTTGCAGGTTGGTGGAAACGTTCTCCGGTGCCACCATCATATAGGTATGTTTTACCTGAACGTGGTACTCCTGCCTTGTCGGTCCATTCATTGATTTGTTCATTAGTGGCACCATCGAAAATTGGTGTTGCAAAATTTACACCAAGTTTTTCGCCAGCCCAAGCAAGAACAGTTTCATAAATCTGACCTAAGTTCATTCGAGAAGGTACCCCAAGCGGATTTAAAACGATATCTACTGGAGTTCCATCCTCTAGGAATGGCATATCTTCCTGACGTACAATATTTGCAACAATTCCTTTGTTTCCGTGTCGTCCAGCCATTTTATCACCTACCTTCAGCTTACGTTTTTTGGCAACATAAACCTTGGCAAGTTTCACGATACCTGCTGGTAATTCATCACCAACAGAAATATGGAATTTTTTGCGTTTGTAGATGCCCAATAAATCGTTGGCTTTGATATTGAAATTGTGAATTACACGAGAAATTAACTGATTTGTTTCAGCATCTGAAGTCCAATTTAGCGGGTTTACAATTGAATAATCCAAAGCGCTTAAGGCTTTACTACTAAATTTTGTTCCCTTCTTGATTAATTCTTCTTTAAAGTTATTGAAAACACCAGCAGATTTTTGATCACCTAGAATAACAAGAAGTTTTTCTACAAGTTTGTCATTTAGAGCTGAGAAATCACGCGAATAATCTGCATCTAATGCCTCAAGTAGCGGTTTGTCTTGAGACTTAGATTTACGATCTTTAACCGCCCGTGAGAAAAGTTTCTTTTCAATAACTACACCACGTAACGAAGGGCCTGCTTTCAATGAAGCATCTTTAACATCACCTGCTTTGTCACCGAAAATGGCACGAAGTAATTTCTCTTCTGGAGAAGGATCTGTCTCACCCTTAGGTGTTATTTTACCAATAAGAATATCTCCCTCTTTAATTTCGGCACCAATTCTAATCAACCCATTTTCATCTAGATCTTTTGTAGCTTCTTCTGAAACATTTGGAATATCTGAAGTGAGTTCTTCCATTCCTCGCTTGGTATCTCGGACTTCCAAAGAATACTCATCTATGTGAATAGAGGTAAAAATATCGTCGCGAACTACTTTTTCAGAGATGACAATGGCATCCTCAAAATTGTAACCCTTCCAAGGCATGAAAGCCACTTTCAAATTTTGACCCAATGCCAATTCTCCTGATTGAGTGGCATAACCTTCACAAAGTACTTGTCCTTTAACAACCCGATCACCTTTTTGAACAATCGGCTTCAAATTAATACATGTGCTTTGGTTGGTTTTCATGAATTTAGTCAATGAATAACGAATAACCTCGCTATCAAAACTTACCAATTTATCTGAGTCGTTCCAATCATAGCGTATAACAATCTCGTTAGCATCCACATATTCAACCGTTCCGTTACCTTCTGCATTGATTAAAACACGAGAATCGCGGGCAACAAGTTGTTCAATACCAGTACCTACAATTGGTGCATTGGGACGCAAAAGTGGAACTGCCTGACGCTGCATGTTAGAACCCATGAGTGCACGGTTGGCATCATCGTGCTCCAAAAATGGAATTGACGAGGCCGCAATAGAGGCAATTTGATTTGCGCCCACATCCATAAGACTAAGGTCTTCTGGAACAACAACTGGGAAGTCTCCTTCGTAACGCGCTTTAACAAGTTCCGAAAGGAAATTTCCTTTTTCGTCAATTTTAGCATTTGCCTGGGCAATAGTTTTGGTATCTTCTTCTTCTGCAGCCAAGTATATTGGGCTTTCTTCGAATACCACACGACCTTTTTCAACACGACGGTAAGGTGTTTCAATAAAACCTAGTTTATTTACTTTGGCAAAAACACAAAGTGAAGAAATTAGCCCGATGTTTGGACCTTCCGGAGTTTCAATTGTACACAAACGACCATAATGTGTGTAGTGGACGTCACGCACCTCGAAACCTGCTCGCTCGCGCGATAAACCACCTGGCCCTAGAGCTGAAAGTCGACGTTTGTGCGTCACCTCCGATAAAGGGTTGGTTTGGTCCATGAACTGAGAAAGCTGGTTGGTACCAAAGAAAGAATTGATTACCGAAGAAAGTGTTTTAGCATTGATCAAATCAATAGGAGTGAAAACCTCATTATCGCGGACATTCATTCGTTCACGAATCGTTCTTGCCATTCGTGCCAATCCAACACCGAATTGAGAATAAAGCTGCTCACCAACGGTACGTACACGACGATTCGAAAGGTGATCAATATCATCGATGTCCGCCTTCGAGTTGATGAGTTCGATCAAATATTTGATAATTGATATAATATCATTTTTGGTCAATACACGAGACTCTTCTGTTGTATCGAGATTTAATTTTTTGTTCAATCTGTAACGTCCAACTTCACCAAGATCATAACGCGTATCAGAGAAGAACAATTTTTCAAATACTCCTTTGGCTGTTTCATAATCTGGCGGATCGGCATTTCTCAATTGACGATAAATATGCTCGACTGCTTCTTTCTCAGAATTTGAAGTGTCTTTTTGTAGCGTGTTATAGATGATTGTGTAATCTGTTGAATTACCGTCTTCTTTATGTAAAATCAAAGATTTTGCACCTGCATCCAAAATAGCTTCCAGGTGTTCTTCACCAATAAGAAGCTCGCGATCGAGAATGACCTCATTTCGTTCTATTGAAACTACTTCTCCAGTATCTTCATCAACGAAATCTTCAATCCATGTTTTCAAAACTCTTGCAGCCAAACGTCTACCTACGAGTTTCTTTAAATTTGCTTTAGTCACCTTTACTTCATCGGCCAAACCAAAAATATCTAAGATATCGCGGTCTGTTTCATAACCAATGGCACGGAAAAGAGTGGTTACAGGTAATTTCTTTTTTCGGTCAATGTATGCATACATGATATTGTTGATATCAGTAGCAAATTCAATCCACGACCCTTTAAAAGGTATAATACGAGCCGAATATAACTTAGTGCCATTTGCATGTCGAGATTGACCAAAAAACACTCCTGGTGATCGATGCAATTGTGATACGATGACGCGTTCAGCACCATTGACCACAAAGGATCCCTTAGGAGTCATATAAGGAATTGTACCCAAATAAACGTCCTGAACAATCGTTTCAAAATCTTCATGTTCTGGATCGGTACAATATAATTTCAATTTTGCTTTTAGCGGCACACTGTATGTGAGACCGCGTTCGATACACTCCTCAATAGTATATCGCGGTGGATCAATGAAGTAATCCAAAAATTCTAATACAAATTGGTTGCGTGTATCCGTAATGGGAAAATTTTCAGCAAACACTTTGAACAGTCCTTCACTCTCTCTATTTTCCGGAGTTGTTTCCAACTGGAAAAATTCTTGAAATGACTTTAATTGAATTTCCAGAAAATCTGGGTATTCAAATTGATTTTTGCTTGAAGCAAAATTAATTCTGGTTGAATTAGATGTTGTTGCCAAGGCTTGGTTTTTTTAAAGTTTTGTATTGTGTTGAAATCGACGTATAAAAAACAGGACAAGGCACCCGCCTTTCGGCGGTGCCTTTCCTGAATATTCTGAATCGAATTACTTAATTTCTACTTCAGCTCCAGCCTCTTCAAGAGACTTTTTGAGACCTTCAGCTTCATCTTTTGATACGCCTTCTTTCAATGTTGAAGGTGCCGCATCAACTAAGTCTTTAGATTCTTTCAAACCGTTTCCAGTCAATTCTTTTACAAGTTTAACAACAGCAAGTTTATTTGCTCCACCAGCTTTGAGAATTACATCGAATTCCGATTTCTCAGCTGCGGCTTCGCCACCACCTGAAGCTGCACCACCAGCTACCATTACTGGAGCAGCAGCAGCAGGCTCAATGCCATACTCATCTTTCATAATTGTTGCCAACTCGCTTACTTCCTTAACTGTAAGGTTAACCAACGTTTCTGCAATTTGCTTTAAATCAGCCATTTTATTTAAATTTAAAAAGGTTTAATAATTAATTAATTATGCTCTTTCTTCGAGCGTTTTTAGGATGCCAGCTAATTTACCACCAGCACCATTTAGACCAGACAATACATTTTTAGCTGGGCTTTGCAACAAGGCAATAAGTTCACCAAGTAATTCTTCTTTACTTTTAAGTGATTCTAATGCACTAAGTTGATCGTCTCCGATAAAAATTGCTTCATCAATGTATGCGCCTTTTAAAATTGGTTTTTCAGACTTCTTACGAAAATCTTTAATCAATTTTGCCGGTGCATTCGCTGTATCAGAAATCATCACAGATGTAGCGCCTTTGAGTACGTCGCGAAGAGCGCCGTAGTCTTTGCCTTCTACTTGATCCATGGCTTTTTCTAACAAAGCATTTTTTACCACGCGTAGAGAAATGTTAGATTGAAAACACTTTCTTCTAAGCGCATTGACTGCCTCAACGGTCAATTCTGCAGTGTCTGTTAAATACACAACGTTAGAAGCAGATAATTGGGCTGCTAAATCGCTGACGTATTGTGCTTTTTCTTCTCTTGTCATGTGTTTTAAGTTTTAAGCAGTAACAGACTTCGCGTCAATTTGTATTCCAGGACTCATTGTCGAGCTTAGATAAATACTTTTAATGTAAGTACCTTTCGCAGCAGAAGGCTTTAGTTTCATCAAGGTTGAAATCAATTCTGAAGCATTTTCACGAATTTTTAAACCATCAAAACTTACCTTTCCAATTCCCGCATGGATAATGCCATATTTATCGACTTTGAAATCGATTTTACCGGCTTTAACCTCTTCAACTGCTTTTCCAATATCCATTGTTACAGTTCCGGTTTTCGGATTAGGCATCAAGCCACGCGGACCGAGAACACGTCCCAGTGCACCTACTTTACCCATTACCGAAGGCATGGTAATAATGACGTCAATATCAGTCCAGCCACCTTTGATTTTGGCGATATAATCGTCAAGACCAACGTGGTCAGCACCAGCGTCTTGTGCTTCTTTCTCTTTATCAGGAGTACAAAGCACAAGAACTTTAACGTCTTTACCCGTACCATGTGGTAAAGCAACGGTTCCACGTACCATTTGATTCGCTTTTCGAGGGTCAACACCCAAACGAACACAGATATCTACAGAGGCATCGAATTTAGTGGTGGAAATTCCCTTCACCAAATCACATGCTTCTGATAGAGTGAAAGCCTTTGACAAATCATATTTTGCCAAGACTTCTTTTCTTTTTTTAGAAACTCTTTTCATAGTTAATGATTATTTGGATTTAGGAGCTTCGCCACCTTTCACGGTGACCCCCATACTTCTTGCTGTTCCTGCAACCATGCGCATAGCGGAATCCACAGTGAAACAATTCAAATCAGGTAGTTTGTCTTCGGCAATTGCACGAACTTGATCCCACGATACGGAACCAACTTTAGTTCGATTGGGCTCAGACGAACCTTTCTTTATTTTTGAATGTTCAATGATTTGTACCGCTGCTGGCGGGGTTTTAAGAACGAAATCAAAAGATTTATCACCATAAACGGTGATTACAACCGGAACCACTTTACCCATTTTGTCTTGCGTACGAGCGTTAAACTGCTTGCAAAACTCCATGATGTTCACACCTTTTGCACCGAGAGCCGGTCCAATTGGTGGAGCAGGGTTGGCTGTACCTCCTTTGATCTGTAACTTGATCAATGCTGCTACTTCTTTAGCCATTTATATACAAATTATGTAGTACAACGTGGACATCTTGACGGGAAGCTTTAGTCATCAGGCCCACTCCTACGGTTAATACAACTTTAAGACTCTTTCTCTACTTGTAAATAGTTGAGTTCGAGTAAGTTTTTACGGCCAAAAATTTTGACCATTACTTTTAATTTTTTCTTCTCTTCGTTAATCTCATCGACAACACCGCTAAAGTTATTGAACGGCCCGTCTATTACTTTCACCGATTCACCAACAACAAAAGGAATTTTTAATTCTTCTTCTGTTATGGCCAGTTCATCAACTTTACCAAGAATACGATTGACTTCTGCCATTCGCATCGGAACTGGATCTCCACCTTTTTCAGTACCTAAAAACCCAATAACATTTGGAATACTCTTAATAATGTGAGTCACCTCACCAACAAGCGCAGCCTCAATTAGAACATAGCCCGGTAAAAATGCTTTTTCTTTATTGACTTTTTTCCCGTTTTGAATTTTAAAAACTTTTTCTGTAGGGATTAAAACTTGATTTACGTAATTGGTTAACTTCATACGTGAAATCTCAATTTCAAGGTATTCCTTTACCTTTTTTTCTTTTCCGCTTATAGCGCGGACAACATACCATTTCATTGCTATTTCTGCCATTGTCTTGGTATTAGAATGATCCATAAATGAAACCGAGAACACCTTTCCAAAAGGAATTTTCTTCTCCAGTAATACCGAAGGTAAAATCCATTGCAAAAATGACTAGCGATATAAGTACTGAAGCTACAACTACAAGAATGGTATTGTTTTGCAACTCTTTCCATGTCGGCCAAGTTACTTGATGAACCATCTCGTTGTAGATGTCTATGATGTATGATCTTATTTTTAACACGTACTGTTATTTTAATTATGCACGGGCGGTAGGATTCGAACCCACGACCAATGGTTTTGGAGACCACTACTCTACCAGCTGAGCTACACCCGTTTAAAAAGGGGAGCTATAAACTCCCCTTATAAGAAACTTATGTAGAAACTTAAGCTACGATTTCCGTAACCTGACCAGCACCAACTGTACGTCCACCTTCGCGAATTGCGAAACGTAAACCTTTGTCCATGGCAACTGGAACAATCAATTTCACAGTGATAGATACGTTGTCACCTGGCATTACCATTTCGCGACCGTCGCTTAAGAAAATCTCGCCAGTTACATCCGTTGTACGGAAATAGAACTGAGGACGGTATTTGTTATGGAATGGTGTATGACGGCCACCTTCTTCTTTTTTCAAAACGTAAATCTCAGCCTTAAATTCAATGTGTGGTGTAGTAGAACCTGGCTTACAAATAACCATACCACGTTTGATGTCCGTTTTTTCAATACCACGAAGTAACAAACCAACGTTGTCACCTGCTTCACCTCTATCAAGGATTTTACGGAACATCTCAACACCAGTAACTGTTGAAGTTAATTTCTGATCACCCATACCTAGAATTTCAACTGGATCACCTGAATTGATAACACCAGTCTCAATACGACCTGTTGCAACCGTACCACGACCAGTAATGGTGAATACGTCTTCAACTGGCATCAAGAAAGGCTTGTCAACATCACGTGGAGGCAATTCAATGTATGTATCAACGGCATCCATTAATTCGTCAATTTTAGCAACCCATTGCGCTTCACCATTTAAAGCACCAAGAGCAGACCCTTGAATAATAGGAGCGTTATCGCCATCGTATTTGTAGAACGAAAGCAATTCGCGAATTTCCATTTCAACCAATTCGAGTAATTCAGCATCGTCAACCATGTCAACTTTGTTCATGAAAACAACCATGCGTGGAACGCCAACTTGACGTCCAAGTAGGATGTGCTCACGAGTTTGAGGCATTGGCCCGTCTGTTGCAGCAACAACAAGGATTGCACCGTCCATTTGAGCGGCACCTGTAACCATGTTTTTAACGTAGTCGGCGTGTCCAGGACAGTCAACGTGTGCGTAGTGACGATTAGTAGTTTCGTACTCAATATGAGAGGTATTGATTGTAATACCACGCTCTTTTTCTTCTGGAGCATTGTCAATTGAGGAGAAGTCACGTGCCTGCGCCAATCCTTTGCTTGAAAGAACGCTAGAAATTGCAGCAGTCAACGTAGTCTTACCGTGGTCAACGTGTCCGATTGTACCGATGTTGACGTGTGGTTTGGAACGATCAAAATTTTCCTTAGCCATTTTTTGTATTTGTTACTTAGTTAATAATATACTTTAATCTATCATAAAGGTCTGTAACACAATGTGAAACAGACTTAAATGCAATTTAATTTGAGCCAATGACGAGATTTGAACTCGTGACCTCTTCCTTACCAAGGAAGCGCTCTACCCCTGAGCTACACCGGCACTCAAACAAAATAATTGAGCGGGAGACGAGATTCGAACTCGCGACGTTCAGCTTGGAAGGCTGACGCTCTACCAACTGAGCTACTCCCGCTTAAATTTTGTTATTCTTTGTGGGGAGAGCAGGATTCGAACCTGCGAAGGTGTACACCAGCAGATTTACAGTCTGCCCTCGTTGGCCGCTTGAGTATCTCCCCAACTTTTGAGCCGATGGAGGGATTCGAACCCCCGACCAGCTGATTACAAATCAGCTGCTCTGGCCAACTGAGCTACATCGGCAACTATTGTCTGAATGTTGGTAAATTACAATTTTTTAAAAGAACGTTAGTCCCTAACCTGAGTTTTGGGACTGCAAATGTACAAAACTTTTTTTTAACACAAAGCGTTTTAAAAAAAAATTATAGGGTGGCTTTTTAGTGCGCTTTTCAAATACAGGCCTAAAATTTCGGGAATTCCTTACATTTGTTTCCATGCGTCAAAAACGAGTTTACATGACGGTCTCTAGTGACTTAGCAACCGACAATCGTGTGCACAAAAGCTGCATGCTCTTATGCCAACTCAATTTTGAAGTGATTTTGATAGGAAGGCTAAAATCCAATAGCCCCGCAATGCCAATTAGAAATTACCGAACCAAACGACTGAAGCTTATCTTTGAGAAAGGTGCTCTTTTCTATACATTTTTAAATATTCGGTTGTTTTTTCTTTTGCTTTTTAAACGCTTGGACTACATATTTGCCAACGACTTAGATACCCTTCTTGCTGTTTATGCAGTAAGTAAAATCAAACGCAAACCTATTCTTTATGATAGCCACGAACTTTTCACAGAGGTTCCAGAGCTGATAGACAGACCGCGAATTCGCCAAATATGGTTAAAAATTGAACGGACGATTTTACCTCGATTAAAAGAAATCATAACCGTTAATGACTCTATTGCAAAGGAATTTGAAGCCCGTTATAAAATCGCCGCCTCTGTAGTGAGAAATGTGCCGCAGCGACTGGAAAAAATAGAGGGTTATACCAAGGAAGAATTGCAACTTTCAAGATCTCAAAAAATGCTCATCATTCAAGGAAGCGGATTAAACATTCATCGCGGAATTGAAGAGGCGGTTATGGCAATGGAGCATATTGAAAATGCGGTTTTATTTTTAGTAGGAGATGGAGATGTAATTCCCAAAGCAAAAGAAATTGTCGATAATTTGAAATTAAACTCCAAGGTGCGATTTGTAGGTAGAATGCCCTATACAGAACTAATGCGTTATACAGCCAGTGCTGATCTTGGATTAGCGCTTGACAAACCCACTAGTTTAAATTACAAACTCGCATTGCCAAATAAAGTATTTGATTATATTCAAGCATCTGTACCTATAGTTTCGGGCCCTCTTATCGAAATTGAAAGAATTATAGAGAAATATGAATGTGGTATTGTGATAGAAAAAATTGAAATTGAGCTGCTTGCCAAGCAACTTAAAACCCTATTATTGGATGGGCGACGTCTTGGCCAATTAAAAAATAATTGTCAAAAGGCAGCCCAAATTGAAAATTGGGATGAAGAGCAAAAGATATTAGCTGCAGCGATTCGAAGGGTTTTTATCTAACTTTTTTAAGCGCCCTAAGCGATATAAATCAAAAAGGAAAATGGGGGCAAGGCCTGAACGCAATACCATTTTAAGAATAGGTGCTTTCCATGCCAAACTCCATAAAATGAGTTTTGAAAACAGGCCTTTTTTCAATTTTAAATATTGTTTTAGCAAAGAACTACTTTGTATTAACCCTGCATGATTCAAATGATCTTGCATCCAAAGTAAATTTTTTAAAGCTTCATCGGTTTTATTCAAAAAAATTAAATTGGAATCCAAATGTAAGTTCCAAACTGGATTTTCAATTTGCATTATCGAGATATTATTTTGGATTAATTGGATGCCAAACAAAGTATCCTCATGGCCATAACCTATAAGACGTTCTTCAAAAGGATATTTTTCAAGAATACTTCTTGCAACAACAAAGTTATTGGACTTGAAACCATGCCTTTGATTTTTCATGCGGTCTTTAAGGGATTGACTTTCCCTTTTCGAAGAATATTTCCAACGCAACCTTTGAGAAAGCGGAGGTAAATTATTTTGGTAACAACTTGCACCAACCAATACCTGTGTTTGGGGATTGGCGGTCAAAAACTCGCTGTACTTATTTATAAAGTTGGCATCTTTTACAGTACTATCGCCATCGATAAACAATAAAAAATCTGCATCCGTAAATTTTAGAAATACATTGCGAATTTTAGCGCGACCGATATTTTCATTGAGTTCAATTGATTGAACCAATTTATTGTTAAAAACATTCAATTGCTTGAAGTATGGTTTTGAGGCGTCATCGATTAATAAAATATTAATTTGTTTGGCATTTAAAGCGTCAATTTGTTTACTCAACTCTTCAACCAATGAACGCACATCGGAATTGAAAACAGGAATACAAATACTGAGCCTCCACATACTAGCCTATGCCATGGTGCTTGGCGTACCAAAATTCATAGGAGGAAAACCCGATTTAGGTTCGTCAATGGGGCCAAAGTTTTGTTCATACTTTTCAATATTATCTGCAAGGGCTTGCAAAAATCGTTTAGCATTTTGAGGTGTCATTAAAACTCTTGACCTTACTTTACCTTTTGGCATACCAGGCATCATTTGAACAAAATCACATACAACCTCGACAGGTGAATGAGTAATAATTGCCAAATTAGAATATACGCCCAAGGCAATATCTTCAGACAATTCAATATTCATTTGATTTTCTTGATTTTCCATTTTAAATTGTTTTAAGTGATTCTGTAAAGATAATGCCAAAATCTGCCAGCTCATTTAAAATTGGTAAGTAAACCTCAGAATTTACGGGTATTTGAACGCCCCGGCCTTTAATGTTTTCATTTAAAATGAGTTTAGTGGCAATGGCCAAAGGCAGACCCACAGTATCAGACATCGCAGTGTATCGTTGATCTTTGCCTTCTACGACAAGAGAACTTTCTATTTTAAACTGCTCAGTGCCTTTTGAAAAAATAAATTCATGATACATCACAACCATATCCTTATCGTTCTCTTGAAGCTTCCATTTTTTTACAAGTATTTGCTGCAATAATTCTGCAGGACTTGCATTGGCTAGTCCTATTGGCAATTTGGAATTAAAAAAATCGAGCGATGAAAATAATTCGTAAAGTTGTTTATCATCACCCAAGTATTGCGTCAATTTCTGCTCAACTGTCCGTTCGGGATCAAAAGGCAGAAAAGAATTTAAGAATTGTCTTGGACTTAGCAATTCTGAATCCTTCATTTTGAAGTGATTCTCAGTCATTCCTAGCCGAACAAATACATTCCATGCTTGACAAAAGGGAGGTCTGCGCAAGGTGCCGCGAAAAATGGTTTCAATATCCTTTAAACCATATACATCAATATAACTTAACGAATCTCGGTTGGCATATCCTTCAAACTCTCCATATCCCTCAATATTGATGGTGTCTAGCTGCTCAAACAAACGATGATAATTGATATATTTTACTTGTTTATTTTCCAAATAGCAAGCCGTTGAGCCTTGGCCTGCCAAAATAACATTACTCGGATTCCATGTGAATTTGTAATGCCATAAATTATTGTCTGCAATCGGAGCAATAAGCCCTCCACAATATGATTTAAATGCGCTAAGTTTTCCACCTTGAAACCTTATCTCATCAATGATCTTCATGGCACTCATATGATCAATGCCTGGGTCAAGTCCTATCTCGTTGAGGATCAATACACCAGCATCTAGCGCTTCTTGATCTAAAGCACGCATTTGATCAGTAACATAAGAAGGCGTCAATAAATGTTTTTTATATAAAAGGCAATCTTTGGCTACGTCGACATGGTATTTTGGTGGAAGCATTGAAATGACAATATCAGCATCTTGAATATGTGGCTTTCTTTGTTGGGCATTTAATGCATCAAATTGATGTGCGGTGCCTCTAGGGTGTCCATTGAGTTTAGATAAAATGACATCGAGATTTTGATCGACAATATGTAAATGCCAATTTTCAGCTTCGCTGTGATCAAGTAAGTATTTAATAAGTGTGGAACATGACATTCCTGCACCCAATAATAGAATATTTCTCATGAAAGATAAACTCAAACAAAAGTAAAAAACTATCGCGAACCATTGTCGCCAAGAATAAATAATAGCGGAATATGCCATCGCTGTGCCCAAGCTTCTTCATCATGTCCAGCACCTTGTACAACAGCTTCTAAAAAAAAAGGGCTTGAGCTATTATAACCCGCAAATTCTAATGAGCTTAGCAATTTATCGTGATACGGTTTATAATATGCATCAAGTGATTGGGTTCCTCTATCAACGTACAAAAAATGTTGATTATCGGCATGAAGGTTATTTTTCAGATAAACATTAAAAGGTTCAATTAAGGCTTCTATCATCCCATCCTTAAACATTGCATAATTAATCATAGGTGTATGTATCGAAAGACACGCCACACCACCAAATAATTGAGGTTTTTCGCACAGTGCGTACAAACTGATCAAACCGCCCATACTAGAGCCCATTACCATTCGGTCTTGTGTTTTTTTCCCTACCTTATAATTTTGCTCCATAAACGGCACCAATACCTTTTCAATCCAATCTAAATAAATATCTGCTCTCAATTGGCCATTCCACAAATTTTCATTCAACTCGTTGCGATATGCTTCTGGCATTAAGTCGGCAACTTTTTGTGGGAAAAATTCTGCATAGCGATTTATTGGGTCATTGTGAATCCCAACAACAAGAAAAGGCATGTGCGCATACCTACTCAGCGTAGAGCCATATACTTCATCTATCTTCCACTCTTTTTGATTCCAAGTTTGAGTGCTGTCAAAAAGCATTTGCCCATCGTGCATGTACAGCGTTTTTAGACCTTTTTTATTTTTGGCTTCCCAAGGGATATATACATCTATTATCCGAGAGGTATCCTGGAACGGAAGGGAAAATCGATAAAGTTCACCTCGGTAAACTTTTAAATTGTGTACTTGTGACTTAAGTTGTGCATTTAAATCACAATTAATTAAAAAAATTGTGACCAGCAAGAGAAAACGCATGTGCTTTTTTTAACAAGAATAAGACCTTTCTATCAATCTTGCGCATACATTGGCTATTTTTGTCAAAAATTTCCTCAGATGGACAAATTCCTATCTAACTTTTTTTCCATGCGCTTTGCGAGCCTCGGACTAATTGTTTTCTTGCTTGCAATTGGTGCAGCCACTTTCATAGAGTCTATTTATGGCATACAAGCAGCCAAAATCACCATTTACAATGCACTATGGTTTGAATGCCTATTGTTATATCTCACTTTGGCATTGATAGCCAATATTATCCGCTATAAAATGTGGAGCAGAGATAAAATTGCCATGTTCAGTTTCCACCTTGCATTCATTGTCATTTTATTGGGTGCAGCTATCACACGTTATTTGAGTTTTGAAGGATTAATGGTAATTAGAGAAGGGACCAGCAGCAATTATATTTACACAGCTGATCCTTATGTACTCATTAATGCACAAGATATTTCGGTTAAAGATGGCCCAACCGTATTACAAGCCTGGAAAACCTACCTAAGTGAATTCAACAACAATGACTTCAATTATAAAACTAAATTAGGAAACAAGACGATATCTATCCGCTACCTTGATTTTAAGTCAGACCGTGTGGATTCTTTTCTGGTTAACCAACGCTACAAGGCAAGCGCTCTTGAATTGGTAACGGAAGGAAAGCGTTCGAATTTTTTAACTGAGGAAGATGTATTGCTTGTTGGTAACATTCCTTTTTATTTGTCAGCAACCCGACCCAACGCGCCAATTGGAACACCAGGGGTTTACCTAAATGTTATGGATGGTAAAACATGGGTTTATCCGACGCTTGAATTGAAGGCCTTGCCCATGACAGAAATGCAAAAACTCAGAGAAAGTGGGCAGGCACCCCCAGATAGTATATATTTGAATTACCCCTTAAATCAATGGTCAGAATTCAAACCGTTATCTCTTTATTTAATTGATGGACAGCAAGTTGTATTTAAAAGACTCATACCTCATGCTAAAAAAACTTTGGTCAAGGCTGCTAAAAAGAAAACGGGTAAAGACTATCTGACGATAGAACTTAACGATGGGAAAGCAACAAAAAAAATAATTCTTGAAGGAGGGAAAGACCAATTTCCTGAACCTATGCGCTTTGCAATGAACGGAGTGGTGTATCAACTCGAATATGGTTCGATACAAAAAAATATCCCCTTCTCAGTAAAATGTAGAGACTTTAAGCTAGATAAATATCCCGGTTCCAATTCGCCATCTTCTTTTGAAAGTGAACTGACAATAGAAGATCCGCGAAACAATGCAAAACTAGATCGTCGTGTCTTTATGAACAACGTAATTGATTACGACGGCTACCGCTTTTTTCAATCTTCTTATGAATTAGACAATCCCAATACTCCACAAAATGAAGAAGGAACCAAATTGAGTGTAAATCACGATGCACTTGGTACAAACATCACTTATTTTGGTTACTTAATGATGGCGCTAGCTATGATACTTTCCATATTTGCTCCGGCAGGACGTTTTGCTTTTTTAAACAAAAAATTACAACAGATTAAACAAAAAAAAGCTACTCTAAGTTTTTTGATGCTGCTTTCAGTGACTGCCTATTCTCAACAAAAATCGTCAGAAGAAAAACATAATCATCAACAAATTCATAATCCTGTTCATTTTGAAATCTCTGTTGACCATTCTGAAGAGTTAGCCTCGATGCTGGTTCAAGATTATCAAGGTAGAATAGTACCATTTCATACCCTTGCTGACCAATTAACTCGGAAATTAAATTATCACAACAGCTATAAAAATTTAAACGCGGTTCAGTTTATATTGAGCTTGCATATGTATCCTTCTTATTGGGTCACACAACCAATCATTCAAATTCCAAGAAGTTTGCGTGATCCTTTAGGGTTAAAAGAATATGCATCAATTGAGGCGCTCGTTTCAAATGACGGTCAATTCAAATGGTTAGATCAATACAAAACTGCTCATCAAAAATTGGAATCTAAGCGAAATGAATTTGATAAAAAACTTATTAAACTCAACGAAAAATTCGAGGTTGCCAATAATATTTTCAATTGGCAATTCATGCGTATCATACCCGCTAAAAACGACCCAAACAATTCTTGGTTTGTGCCTCTAAGCATGGAATTAGCTCAAAATGATTCGCTCCCGTCTAAACTATTTCTCAATTATTTGTCAGCAGTTCACAACGGAGGGGAAAACCAGACTTTTGGAGAGGCAAAAGATCTTTTAAAGTCATTTAAATCCTTTCAGAGAAAAGCAGGAAAGGCAGTAGCTCCTTCCCAAAGTAGCATCGAAATGGAGATTCGCTATAATAAAATTCAAGTTTTTAAACGATCCTATCAACTTTACTTGCTTAGTGGACTATTACTGCTCATCGTATTTTTTATCGGGATTTTTATTAATTCAGAAAAGAAACTTGCAAAACTCAAATGGCCAAAACGTATTTTAGTAGCAATAAGCATTGGCACCTTCGTGTTCCATGGTGTTGGGCTAATTATGCGTTGGCGAATATCTGGACACGCGCCATGGAGTAATGGCTATGAAGCCATTGTTTTTATCAGTTGGGTAACCATGTTGGCTGGTTATGTTTTTGTCAAAAAAAATCAAGTAGTTCTTGGAGGTGCCGCCATTTTAGCGGCGCTGATGCTTTGGGTTTCTGAAATGAATTTAATGGATCCTGAAATTACTCCTTTGGTGCCGGTGCTGAAGTCCTATTGGCTCATGATTCATGTGGCTATCATTACAGGAAGCTATGGCTTTCTGGGTTTAGCCTGCATTTTAGGATTGATCAATCTTAAACTTTATTTGCTTCAGACTACTAAATCAACGCAGAAAATAAAGTTAAATATCAAAGAAATTTCTATTATCTCGGAGATGACCATGACCGTTGGGCTCTACATGCTCACTATCGGGACTTTTTTAGGTGGCGTTTGGGCCAATGAATCTTGGGGTCGATATTGGGGTTGGGATCCCAAAGAAACTTGGGCAATGGTGTCAATTCTAGTTTATGCTGTTATACTTCATTTTAGGCTCATTCCAGGTTTACAAGGGAGATTTTTATTTAATGCCATGGCCTTCTGGGGTTATTCTGCAATATTATTTACATTCTTTGGAGTTAACTTTATGCTAGTTGGGCTTCACTCCTATGCTCAGGGAGAAGGCTTAGGCCAATTCCCAACTTGGCTTATTTTTCTAATTATAATATTTGCTGGACTGACATTAATTGCCTTTTTGCGCAACCGATACATAGAAAAGAAACAAAAAGAAGCCTTGCTACAATGATGATTGCTGAGCGGATTCTCTATGAAGATAATCATGTGATTGTTGTCAATAAGTTGCCATCTGAACTCACCCAAGGAGACAAGACAGGCGATCCAACATTGCCAGATTTACTCAAATTATACTTAAAAGAAAAGTATCAAAAGCCCGGCAATGTTTTTTTAGGTGTTGTGCATCGTTTGGATAGGCCCACTAGTGGGGCTTTGGTTTTTGCCAAAACCAGTAAGGCACTCGCAAGATTAAATGCTCAATTTCGAAACAAAGAAACCGATAAAGTTTATTGGGCAATAGTTGGCCAAAAACCGCCAAGCACGCAAGGAAGACTCGAGAATTTCTTGAAAAAAAATGAAGCGCAGAATAAAAGCTATGTAGTTCAACCAAATTCACATGGTGCAAAAACTGCTATTCTTCATTACCAAATTATAGGTTCATCAGAACGCTTTTTTTTGCTTCAAATTAATTTAGAAACTGGCAGACACCATCAAATACGGTGTCAATTGGCAAATATCGGTTGCATCATTAAAGGCGATCTAAAATACGGTGACAAACGATCAAACCTAGATGGATCTATTTGTCTACATGCCAGAACCATAATGTTCGAACATCCAACGAGCAAAGAAAACATTGAAGTTGTTGCTCCATTGCCAAACACTGCCGTCTGGAATCTTTTCAATGAGATGACAAACCAATAATTTTCTTAGCGGTTAGCCAAATGATTTTTAAATCATGAGAAAAACTTGGATTTGATAAATACTTCTGATTTAAGGCCAATTTAGCCGGCATAATTTCCTCTATATACGCTTTTTGCGGATTCTTTGCCTTTGCCAATATTTGGTTTTCATCAAAATAGGCCAAGCTCGCATAATCGGTAATGCCAGGTCTAACTTTTAAAATTTTTCGTTGTTCCTGGGTATACTTTTCAACAAAAAAAGGCACCTCAGGGCGCGGGCCAACAATGCTCATGTCACCTTTAATTACATTAATGAACTGCGGAAACTCATCTAACTTGAAACGGCGAATAAATCGTCCCATTTTAGTTATTCTTGGGTCGCTGTTCCCAATGGTGATTTGACTCCCTTCATTGGAATCACGATACATCGATCTGAATTTAATCAAATTAAATAAACGTCCATTTAATCCAACGCGCTGCTGAAAATAAAAAGGCCCACCTTTTGACTCGAAAATGATTAAAAAGATTAAAATCACGCCCAGCGGTAAAAAACAAGCAGTGATTATTGTAGATAAAAAAATATCGAGTACTCTTTTCATTGTAACTTCGTACAAAGCTAAACAAAACTTAATTGAACGATATATTCGATGTTAAAATTGCACTAGAGCAGGCTGAGTTTAAGCTGCAGACCATTGCCCAATTGCAAAAAGATTTAGATAGAGCACAGTGCAATTGCACGGTGAGTACTTCGGGTTTTTACAAGGAATTGGCAGCGCATTTACAAACATTAACATCCGAAAAATTAAAACGCTTACTTTACTTAATTGATTTACCCGAAAATTGTGGGAATTTGCCCACAACAAATGTAGACTTTGAACAATTAAGTGAACAGATTATAAAACGAGAGGCGTTTAAGGTATACCTTCGAAAACGCTTCTCAGACTAATCAATTACTGTTGAAAGTCTTTTGAAATTGTTCAAATCTCTGCAGTGTTTTTAGGCTCATTTTCAGTTGAAATGTTAACTTTGTAGTACAAAATTTTTTTTATGAATTTTATTGCCTCTAGCACCACCTTACTTCGCCACCTACAAAGTATTTCGGGTGTGCTCAATACTAGCAATACGCTTCCCATTCTCGATAACTTTCTATTTGAAATTACTGATGGTGTGCTAACGGTCTCTATTTCGGATCTAGAAACCACCATGATGACTAAACTCGAGGTTCAATCCGAAGAAAACGGTAAAATAGCCATCCCTGCAAAATTATTGCTCGATGTGCTTAAAAACCTCCCAGACCAACCATGTACTTTTAAAGTAAATAATGCCAATTTTCAAATTGAAATTGCCTATGATAATGGAAAATCAAGAATGGTAGGATTCAACGGAGATGAATTTCCAAAAGTCCCTGAATTGGCAAATAAAAGCGCCATCACGCTCTCTGGAACTGTTTTATCAAAAGCCATAAATAAAACTCTTTTTGCCACTGGAAACGATGATCTTCGGCCGGTAATGAGCGGTGTGTTTTGTCAGTTTTCTGGTTCTGAATTTACTTTCGTGGCGACAGATGCCCATAAGCTAGTGCGGTACAAAAGAACCGATGCAAAATCTAGCGGCAGTTCGGCTTTTATTTTACCCAAAAAACCGCTGAATTTGCTTAAAACAAATTTGCGTGGCGACGAAGAAATTCTTTTAGAATATAACGAATCAAACGCAGTATTTACATTTTCTGATTTGGTTTTGGTTTGTCGATTAATTGATGGAAAATATCCAAATTATGAAGCCGTCATTCCCAAGGAAAACCCAAATGTTCTGACAATAGACCGCAACCAATTTTTATCATCAATTAAGCGCGTTTCAATATTCTCCAATAAAACAACACATCAAATTAGACTCAAATTAGCGGGTTCTGAACTCTCATTATTTGCCGAAGACATTGACTTTGCAAACGAAGCAACAGAAAGACTCACGTGTAACTATGATGGAGATGATCTAGAAATTGGGTTTAACTCTCGTTTTTTACTAGAAATGTTGAGTAATATAGATGCAGATGAGATTAAGCTTTCAATGTCAGAGCCAAGCAGAGCAGGCTTACTTACTCCGGCAAATCAAGAGAATGCCAATGAGGATATTTTGATGCTGGTAATGCCTGTGATGTTGAATCGTTAAATTTTGAATGGATCAAGCTTTAACCAATATTCGTAACCTCTCTTTAGAGGAACTCAAATTGAGTTTTTTGGAATTTGGTGAAAAATCATTTAGAGCAAACCAAGTTTGGGAGTGGCTTTGGCAAAAAAACGCACATTCTTTTGAGCAAATGAGCAATTTAAGCCTTTCTATGCGATCCTGGCTAAATTCCCGCTATTATATAGATTTTATCACATTACAAGACCAACAAATTAGTAAGGACCGAACAATTAAAAGTGCATTTCTAGTTGATGAAGGAAAGGTAATCGAAGGCGTGCTTATCCCAACTAGTTCGCGCATGACGGCATGTATTTCCTCTCAAGTTGGTTGTAGTCTGGCTTGCAAATTTTGTGCAACAGGCAGACTTAAACTCATGCGCAATTTGAGTGTGGGAGAAATTGTTGATCAAGTTGTTTATTTAAATAATGAAGCATTTAAAAACTATCAACAGCATCTAAGCAATATTGTATATATGGGCATGGGTGAACCTCTACTCAATTATAAAAATGTGTTGCACTCCATTGATAGAATATGCAGCGAAGACGGGCTTGGAATATCGCCAAGGAGAATCACGGTTTCTACTGCAGGTATCTCTAAAATGATCTCCAAACTTGGAGATGATAAGGTTCGGTTTAATCTTGCGCTTTCCTTACATGCGGCAAACGATCAAAAACGCAACGAGATTATGGAAATCAATGAAAGTAATAACCTACAATCATTGAGCTCAGCCTTACAACATTTTCATCAAAAAACGGGATCAAGGGTAACTTTTGAATACATTATTTTTAAAAATTTCAATGACGAACTTTCCGACGCCAAGGAGCTTGCCAATTTTGCCAAATGCGTACCATGCAAAATCAACATAATTGAATATAATCCAATAGATGACGGAATCTATCAACAGGCAGACACCAAAAAAGTAGAAGCTTTCGCAGAATATTTGGCTTCTATGAACCTCATCGTAAATGTAAGAAGAAGCCGTGGAAAAGACATCGATGCAGCTTGCGGACAACTTGCCAACAAAAACAAAGCGATTGCTGCTAACGATCGGGCATTAAAGTTTTAAATATGATTTCAGTACAACAGCTAAATAAAACCTTCACTCTTTCAAAACAACAGCGCAAAGAGCTTCACACCAAGGATAAAACGGCAGTTGCCGTCCAAGACTTGAGTTTTACTTGTCAATCAGGACGTATTTTTTCATTACTTGGGCCTAATGGTGCAGGGAAAACCACTACCCTTCGAATGTTGGCAACGCTATTAAAACCAAGCTCAGGAGACATACAAATTGAGGGGATAAATGCAATTGATAATCCTCAAGAGGCTCGTAAAAATATTGGCTTTTTGACTGGATCAACTGGTCTTTATGCAAGATTGACTCCTGTAGAATTAGTAGATTATTATGCCGATTTATATGGAGTAGATAAAATCACTAGAGAAAGACGCAAAGAAGAGCTTTTCCACTTACTTCACATGGAAGATTTCTTGAACAAACGCATCGGAAAATTGAGTACCGGAATGAAGCAAAAAGTTTCTATTTGTCGCACAATGATTCACGATCCGAGTGTGATAATTTTTGATGAACCGACAAGTGGACTCGATGTAATTACAGCTGAAAATATAATCAAACTGATACGTTCTTGTAAAGACCAAGGTAAGACGGTTATTTTTTCTAGTCACATAATGAGTGAAGTTGACCTACTTTGCGATGATCTTGCCATAATACATCAAGGGAAACTTAAATTCTTAGGAACCATGCAAGACTTTAAGTCTCAAATGCAATCTGACAATCTAACAGAAGATTTTATCCGAATTGTTCAAGCTTAATAAATTGACTATGATATTTAGAATTTTTCGAAAAGAACTTACCGATACCTTGAGAGATAGACGCACCTTAATGACGATGCTCGTAATTCCAATTTTAGTTTTCCCAATCATTCTCAATGTCTTTGTAGAAGTTTCCAAATCTTTTGAAGAAAGTGCCAGCGCTAAAGTCATGAATATTGGAATTGTAGGAGACAATCATGACAAGTATAAAATACAACTCGAACAATTACCACGTACGCTTGGACCAAAGAAAATAAGCACTTTTAAGGATAGCCTTCAACTAAGAAAAGCTATTGAATCTAAAAAAATACAACTAGGTTTAATTATCCCTGGTGATGAGTCTCTTCTGCGAGACCAAGACCAAACCATAGATCTGAAATGGTACCTTGATGCCTCAGAAGTTGGTCATTCTCAAAGGGCGCAAGCATATGGGGCAAGTTTGCAATCAATGGCAGAGGCCGAACGCCTACAAAAACTCGGCATAAAACAAGAACAAATTAATCCTTTAAAAAATTCCATTATCAATTGCGCAAGCGACAAAAAAATGATTGGTCAACTTGCAGGTGGATTTTTACCCTATATTTTTATTGCATTTGGCTTTATTGGTTGTATGTATCCGGCTATCGATCTCTTTACTGGCGAAAAAGAAAGGGGAACTTTAGAAACACTTTTAACAGTACCCATAAGTCATTGGAAAATTCTAATTGGAAAAATGTTAGTTGTTGTTTGTTCAGGAATGCTTGCAGCAACTTGTGCTCTTCTAGGCTTGTTTATTTCGATTGAGTTTTTAGATTTAGCTGCAAATAAAGAACTACTCGAAGTGATTCACAGTGTATTGACACCAACCTTTATTATATCGATGTTTGCCCTATTGTTTCCCTTGGTTATATTTTTTGCCGGGGTCATGATTCCAGTAGCGATTTACGCCAAAACATTTAAAGAAGCCCAAAGTATTATTACTCCTATGAATATTTTGATGGTATTGCCTGCGATGATTGGATTTTTTCCAGGAATTGAACTCAATTTAAATACAGCATTCATACCAGTTATTAATGTTGTTTTAGCGACAAAGGAACTTATTTCAGGTTCCCTTTCATGGTTTTACTTTTCTTGTGTATTTGGAGTGATGTGCCTGCTAGCAATTCTTGCAATTGGCTTATCTTACAAGCAGTTTGGTAAAGAAACAAACATCTTAAGCTAATTCTGAAAGTTCAAACCAGCGCAAAGTTAGCTGTTCAATTTGATCTATAACTTGGCCTAAGCGCGCCCCTTTGTCAATGAGTGCTTCATTGGAAAGTGCACCACTAGAAAGTTCATTGCTCAATTGTTCTTTTTCATTTTCTAAAACCGGTAAATCGAGCTCTATTTGTTCTAGCTCTTGCTTCTGCTTAAAACTAAGCTTTCGCTTATTTTCTGATTTAGTTGGCAAAGCTTTTGCCGTAGCCTTTGGCAGCTCTTTATTGAGTTCCTTAGAGGACTGTTGAATTATGGTCCTGTAGGTATGGTAATTACCCGTGATGTCCTTGATTTTTCCTTCTCCTTGAAAAACAAAAAGGTGATCAACCATTTTGTCCATAAAATAGCGATCGTGAGATACTAGAATTAAGCTGCCCTGAAATAGGCGAAGGTAATCCTCCAAAACTGCCATGGCAAATATATCGAGATCATTGGTAGGCTCATCGAGAATTAAAAAGTTTGGATTGAGCATAAGCACACGCAATAGCTTTAAACGACGGCGCTCTCCCCCACTGAGTTTATTTACAAAGTGGTAGTGCATATCTCTAGGAAACAAAAAGCGCTCGAGTAACTGTGCGGCCGATAGTTGTCGGCCTTTTTCAAGTGGAATATATTCAGCTACTTCACGGACTACATCGATGACTTTCATTTCAGGGTCTACCTCTATAAGATCTTGAGCATAATAGCCAAATACTACCGTATCGCCAACCACAATTTTGCCTTTATCTGGAGCAGTTTCTGAGGTAAGCATTTTTAAAAATGTGGTTTTACCCGTTCCGTTATTTCCAACTATCCCTAAGCGCTCTTGGCGCTGAAAATGATAGCTAAAATCATCGAGCATCTTGCGAGCACCAAAGGCCTTACTTACCTTATGAAACTCTACAATTTTGGTGCCTAGTCGCTCCATTTTAATGGGCAATTCCAATTCTTCTTCATCGAGTCTTTGAGAGGCCACCTTCTTGAGTTCAGCAAATGCATCTACACGGGCCTTTTGTTTGGTACCGCGCGCCTTGGGTTGGCGCCGGATCCAGTCGAGTTCTTTTCTAAAAGTATTTTTTGCCTTTTCAATGGTTGCCTGGGCCTGTTCTTCTCGTTCGGCTTTTTTTTCTAAGTAATATGAAAAATTACCCTTGTACTTGTAGATGGTTTGGTCCGATAATTCAAGAATTGTATCACAGACCACTTCCAAGAAATAACGGTCATGCGTAACCATTAATAGCGTCAGTTTAGAGGCGGATAAATATTGTTCTAACCACTCAATCATATCCAAATCCAAATGGTTAGTTGGCTCATCTAAAATAAGAAACTCTGCTTCAGAAAGTAAAACCTTTGCCAAAGCAACCCTTTTCTTCTGCCCACCTGATAACTGACCAACTTTTTGTGTCAAATTAATGAGTTTTAATACTGAAAGTACCTGTTGAACTTTCACCTCAAGATCCCATGCTTGGTGTTCGGTCAATTCCTGATAAAGTTCACCAAGTAGGGCTTCATCATTGGATGCCAAAGCATCAGTATAAGCCTTTACGAGCTTAATCTGAGGCAAATCATGGTCAAGGACCGCATCCAAAATACTGAGTTCTGCATTAAGGTCTTCGGTCTGTTCCATGAAGGCAATTGGCAAACCTTTTCTAAATGTAACACTGCCGCTATCAATAGACTCCTTGCCTAAAATACATTTTAGTAATGTCGATTTGCCGGCGCCATTTTTTGCAACAATCGCAACCTTCTGACCTAATTCGATGCCAAATGAAAGTTCAGAAAACAAAAGTCGCTCACCGTAAGATTTAGTGAGTTGTTCAACAGAGAGAAAATTCATGATTAGCGCAAACGATCTAAGGATTCTAAGATTTCTTTATCTTTTTTTACTCCCTTAAAGGCAAAATAACTTAGCGGTAACCCAATAACACTTAAATAGTAGCCCCAGCCTAACTTGATTGATGTTGCATTATCAACTAAAAAACCTAAACTACCCAAAATAAGAACGCTCAACAAGCCAACTACATAAATTAACAAAGCCAAACGCGCCAAATGAAATTGCCGTTTAAGATTTTTATAATTCATCATGGCAAAATAATTGAAAAGCACCAAGGCAATAACAAAATAAAATAGAATTGATTCTACATAGTTTTCAGCTTTTTGGAGTGGTACAGAGATTTCACTATTGAAGCGTTGGACCCCATAAACTGAATAGGAAAAATAGTTTTTCTGTGTAGGAAAACCAAAAATCTCCATTCCAAAAAGTAATGATGATAATAGCAGCATAACGCCTATAAAATAGAGGGTTTGAATTCTTTGTATCATTTGAAAAGGGTATTTCTTTGTTGACGTAAATAAAAATCTAGAAGAACTATTTGAGCCATTGCTCGGACAATAGGTACAGCTCTAGGAACGACACATGGGTCGTGCCGACCCTCAATTTGAATTGCTTTTAATTTAGAATCTTGACTGAGGACTTGTTGTGTTTTTAATATGCTCGATACGGGTTTAAATGCGACCCTAAATGAGATTGGCATTCCGTTAGAAATTCCACCTTGTATGCCGCCAGAATAATTGGTTTTTGTTGAACCATCTTCATTGAATAGGTCATTATGTTGTGATCCCTTCATGGAAATTGAATCAAAACCACTGCCAATTTCAAATCCTTTCACAGCATTAATTGAAAGCATTGCCTTAGCTAGCTCTGCATTTAGTTTGTCAAAAACTGGTTCACCCCATCCGGCAGGTACACCTTTAATATGACAGCTTATACCGCCGCCAGAAGTGTCACCTTCTGCTTTCAAGTCATTAAGATAATCTACCATTTGAGATGAAACTTCAATGTTAGGGCAGCGCAGAATCGAAGCTTCAATTGTATCTAAATCATACCAACCTTTGTCTGCCAACTGAAAGGGACCAATTTGGTCTACATAGCAACTAAAACTTAACCCCAGTTTATCAAGTACTTGTGCTGCAAGGGCACCTGCAACAACCCGACAAGCTGTTTCTCTAGCTGAACTGCGACCACCCCCACGATGGTCTCTTATGCCATATTTTTGGAAATAAGAAAAGTCAGCATGTGAGGGTCTAAAAACTTCTTTTAATTCCTGATAATCTTTTGAATTTTGATCTTGATTGCGGATTAAAAATGCAATTGGACTCCCAGTTGTTTTTCCTTCAAAAAGACCTGAAAGTATTTCAATTTTATCCAATTCTTTTCTAGCACTGACCAATTCATTTTGGCCTGGTCGTCTGGCATTCAATGCCGCTTGAATTGCAGATAAATCTATTGAAAAATTAGAAGGGAAACCTTCAATTATTCCTCCAATAGCTACGCCATGTGATTCACCAAATGTGGTGAGTTTAAACACTTGACCATAACTTGAACCCGACATGTTGCAAAGTTAAGGAATTTGGATGGTTAATCTTTTTTATATTTGAATATGAGAAAAATACTCTTTATTAGTAGCATTTGTTTACTGTGGAGTTCCTGTGCCCCTGCAAGATTTGTTGAGCCATTACAAAAAGGAGAACAAGTTCTGACGGGCAATTTTGGTGGCCCTTTGGCTAAAGTGCCAGGCATAGGTATAATTCCCATTCCTTTTAGTTCTCTTGGCTATGGAAGGGGCTTAAGCAATCAAACTACTGTTTTTGGTAACCTTCATATGACCTCTTTGGCCTTTGGAGTAGGGCAGTTTGAATTAGGTGCCTCACAAAAAATTTGGCATAATGATCGCATGGGGATTTCAAGTCAGTTAAACACGAACATTCTTATCGATTTCTATACTTCAGCAAACAGAATTTGGCCCCAGCTTGACGCAAACTATTACTTTAAGTATGGGAAACAATCCAAACCAGAGCAGCTAGATGCCATGTGCAAAGTGTATCATAGAAATTACAATATGATATATGCGGGCCTATCTAATTGGTTCGATTTTTATCAAATTGAGGCACAAGGCAGACCAAATAATGAACTTTGGATTCCATGTATACAAATTGGTAATCAATGGATTAGACCAAAATGGAGTTACCAAGCAGAGATAAAATTATTGGCCCCTAATTACTCTAACCAAGATATTGTTGTTCCATATCCCAGCGTTTTTGAAACCAAAGGCGCAACTGGCCTATATTTTGGCATCACTTATCGTTTATAGCATGAAAAATTATCTACTCATTGGGCTTATTATTACTTTATTAATGTCTTGTCGAAAACGTCTGGACTCTTTTTTATTCAATCCCCATCAGCTCGAAACCTATCAACTTGATGCTTATCAGGGAGAATTAACGCTCGATCTCGAAGGCGCATTCAATGTTCCCGATTCTATGATCCATCAATTACAATGGAATGTAGCTCTAGAAGAAGGTCAGGCACAAATGAGTGCCATATATGTTGGCGACACAACAAAAATAAATTCCGATACTATAATTTTATATTGTCATGGGAATAAAGATCATATGGATTTTTATTGGCCCCGACAAAAACTCTATGCCAACACAGGCGGGTTAGGACGCTATGGAATCTTAATGTTTGATTACCCGGGGTATGGGCTTTCAGAGGGTAAGGCAAGTGAACAAAACATGTATATTAGCACGGCTCGTGCTATTGAATGGTTAAAAGACCAGGGGCTGGAAGATAGCCGATTCATCATTTTTGGATTTTCATTGGGTTCGGCGGCAGCATGTGAAGTAGCTGGGCACCCCGCCGAATATGCCCTTTCACCGAGCAAAATTATTCTTGAGGCGCCATTTGCTTCTGCAGAAACGATGATTCAAGATGCTGCATTACTTTCTATGCCAGGTTCGTTTTTGGTTGATTTACAAATTGATAACGCAACTGAAATTAAAAAAGTAGAAATTCCATTATTATGGATTCATGGCATAGACGATCATTTTTTATCCTTAACGAGCCATGGACAAATCGTTTATGATAATAAAACAATAGGTTACAAAGAATCCTATTTAGTGCCCGGAGGAGGCCATGAAACGACTCCCTTTGCGGCGGGTTATCAAAACTATATTGACCGGATAAGTGCCTTTATTTCTCTCTAGTCGCCAATAACTAGCTTGACATTTTTTTGTTGCGTTTCGTTTTCAATTGTCAGGTAATAAATTCCTGCGCTTACATTCAATTCAAGCATTTGATTTTGTTCAGAAGAGCGTTGTTGCCAAAGCAATTTGCCATCCAATCCATATAAGTTTAATTCACTCTTAGCATCGAGCCCTTCTATTTGAATAATTCCCTTACTTGGATTTGGATAAACTCGAATACCATCATTAAAGAATTCATCCAAACCTACATCAGAATTTTCCAAGTAAATACTAAAATCATCGAAATAAAATCCGTCTTGACGAACACCACCATCAGATTTCAATTGAAACCTCACTTTTATTACTTGTCCTAAATAATCACTTAGTTCAATCTCCTCTAAAACCCAACCGTTCTGTACACCTTCCCAAACTGGTTGGTTATTGGGTTGAACGCTTCCATTTGCAGAAGTTCCATCAGTAGTATATAATCCACATTGACCAATCCAAGTTGCACCATTGTCTATTGACACCTGAAATTGCGCAAAGTCATAGTCGGCTTCAATATTCCATTTTGCCCAGAATGAAATTTTTGCGGCAATGGCATCACTCAAATCAATGGAGGGCACATATGTATATAATGTATTGGCATTATTGGCATAATTGCCAGTAGGTGAATCAGTATAAGACTTAGGTGCGGATACAAATGTGGTCGTAGTAGTATTCCAATTTCCAGTCCAATTGTTTGTATTGGATGCATCTTCTACAGCCAGCAGTGAAATTGCTCCAAAGGTGTGAATTATAGTATCGTTTTTAATCCAAAAACCATTGTCAGTTTGTAAAACATATTTTATCTGATCTCCAAATTGAATACTAGGATTTAAGTCAAAACTGATATTGCCTATTTCAGTCTCTTGAATGCCCAAGTTATGAGTAACACCTTGACCAACTGAAACAATGTTTTCTAGAGGAATAATATTAACAGTAATCGGACCATTTTCTCGACCCAACCTTCTGGCTTCATGAGAAAAATTTCCCGAAATCATAGAGATATTACTTGGATCAGTAGACGCAACTTTATAAAAGATTCCGGCGATGTGCGCCAAGATCAAATTGGGATACACCATTTCTTGACAGGTGGGGATAATTTGAGATGAGGGTTGCCAAAAATCTGTTCCTACTTCAGGGGTGTGAACAAACATGGTGTCTTTTTGGCCAATTCCAATATCTAATTTATACATGTAATCGTCTGAATCTCCGGATGCAGGATAAAGACCTGAACTTTTCATCGCTGTGTAGCCATTGTATTTAACCATTTCATTGGTGTATTCCTGAAAATAATCATGATGATCGGCAAATTCTGCCGTTGTTGTTCCGATTGGAAAAAGTATGTCTTCACCATAGGTATGGGCATTGAAGGCAGTAATAAAATGATTGTTTTGCACTAACCAACGCATGGCTTGGGTTTCCGGCTCTGAAAAAGCTGAAGTGCCGCAATAGGTTTCGCTTGTTTGATTAAATGAAGTTCCTGTTGTGCCCCACCCATAGCTGTAATTTCGGTTCAAATCTACTCCATAAGAACCACCAGAGTTTTGACGGCGATTTTTTCGCCACATCCCTCCTCCATTGGGATTTGTAGTTTGGTTGTATATATAACCATCAGGGTTAATGCACGGCACAAAATACAATTGCATGTGATCAATCAAATAGGTTACCTCCGGGTTAGTATTATAATTCTCAAGAACATACCACATAAAGAATATGGTCTCCATTAAACTCATAGGTTCTCTTGCATGGTGTACTGCCGTGTAGAGCACTTTGGGTTCATTGCTCTCATCGATATTTGGATTGTCAGAAATCCGCACATAGTAAATAGGTCTATTTTCAATCGTTAAAAAAGTATCAATAGGCGCCTTGGCTGTTATTAAATCAGGAAAAACAGCAAACATCTCATCTAATTCTGCTAACATTTCCTCATATTTCAAATATCCGCCCATAGTACCCAAATTGAAATGTGATGGCGTATTTGGACTAAAACTACCACCACCTTGAGAACCAGAGCAATTGGAATTCTTTAATTCAAAATCTATATTGTTCGGTTTAGTAAGTTGCGCCAAGTAATATGCTTGCACATCCTCAATCAAAACTTCGTAATTAAATTGATTTTCATTTAAAATTTGACGCTCCTCTTTTGAGAAATCTGAAATAAAGAAATATCCATCCTTGTGATAACCATGATCAATGGTAACTCCCAAGGAAGCAATTTTAAGCAAGTCTTCATTGCTTCCAAGAATCTTTAATCGAGAATAGTCTTGTGAAAAGCAATTACTCAAAAATGATAGAAATATAATCAGAAGAGGTGATTTAAAAATTTTCATAAGGAAGAATAATTGTTCTACAAATTAACTCAATTTTAAATTAATAGGATTTTTTTTTTCACAGAGTGGCAACCATCTTGGTTTTAGATAGTTTAATATTTTGACAATGCGTCTTTAAGTGCTAAATTTACTTATCTCATGAGCTTGTTGCGCTTTTTAATTATTTTTTCATTTTTAAACTTGGCTTATGGCCAGGACCTTTGGCTATACCCAAATAAAGGGCAATGGGATGAGCGCATTTTATATAATTTACCACTTTCATCTGGCAGGCTATATGTAGAAGCAGATGGGCTCACTTATTTTTTATCTAATGCTACATTCCACGGTCATGAAGAAAGTAAAGATGACCAACACGCTGAAGATGCGCTAACTTGCCATGCCATTTACCACCGTTTTGTTCATTCTCAAAAAGCTCCTTTTGTTGCTCAAGATAGTAGCGAGCATTATCACAATTACTTCTTAGGTAATGACCCTAAGCAATGGAAATCTGAAATAAGAGGAACATCGTCTATTTTTAGTCCTAATCATTTTATCGAAGGAGACCTTCATTATCTTTTTGAAAAAGAACAATTCGCATTCCATTTAGAACTAAAACCTTTTGGTGATATACATCAGTTCGATTTTACAATTTCTGGAGCTGATGCCACATTTATTGATAAACAAGGATTGTTGCATATTACGCATAGTTTTGGTGAAATCACTTATAGCAAACCAAAAGCATGGGTGCTACTTTCAGAGAACGAAAGAACTGAAGTGCCAATTGAATTTGTTATCAATGATGGAATCATTTCGTTTCAAGTAAATGAACATTACGACCAAAATTTTTCGTTATTTATTGACCCTAGCCTCACATTTTCAACTTTTACGGGTTCACCTGTAGATAATTGGGGATTTACTGCAACCCCGGATGTAAATGGAAATTTATTTGGGGGCGGCATTGTTTTTGGATCAGGTTATCCAACTACAGCAGGAGTATATGATGCAAGCTATAATTCCGGTACTGGAACCTACCCGATGGATGTGGGCATAACCAAATTCAACGCAAGTGGTTCGGCATTGTTATATTCCACTTATCTGGGTGGGTCTGGCAATGAAACCCCACACAGCATAGTATGTGCTCCTAATGGCGAATTGTATGTTTATGGCGTTACATCTTCGCCAAATTTTCCAATGGCAGGATCATCTTTTGATAATTCATTCAATGGCGGGCCATATCAACTTCAAAACTCTTTAGAATTCAATGGCTCCGATATTTACATTGCAAGATTAAATCCAACTGGCACAGCGCTATTGTCTTCAACTTTTATTGGAGGTAGTAGTACCGATGGACTTAATTCTGCTAGTCTTTTTTACAATTATGGAGACCAATTCAGAGGAGAAATCGTATTGGACGCCAATCAAAATGTATATGTCTCTAGTACAACAACCTCATCTAATTTCCCAACCTCGAGCCCTTTTCAAAGTTCTTTGAACGGGACTCAAGATGCAGTGATTTTTAAAATGAATTCAGGTCTTTCGCAATTACTTTGGAGTAGTTATTTTGGCGGCAGTGGTGTAGAATCAGGTAACTCCATTACAGTTGGTAGCAATGGAAGTGTTTATATTGCTGGTGGCACAACATCTAGCTCCCTAGCCATTACAGGTGGGCATGACCTCACATTTAATGGAGGTAGCGCTGATGGTTATGCCATACGCTTAAGTGCGGCAAATGGTTCTATGCAATCGGGAACTTATATGGGGCAGTCAGAATATGATCAAACATATTTCATTAGAACGGACATAGACAATGCAGTATATGTTTTTGGGCAGACCGAATCTGCTTGGGCAATTACTGCAGGTTGTTACGGAAACGCCAATTCCGGTCAATTTTTACGTAAATACACTCAAGATTTATCCGCTACAAATTGGACAACCATGATTGGTGCGGGTACAGGCCATGTAGAAATTTCTCCAACGGCCTTCTTGGTATCAGATTGTTATGATATTTATTTATCGGGATGGGGCGGACAATTAAATCAACTTTATGGGCAAGCTGCCTTTTCTACCACAAATAATTTTTCAGTGACCTTGGATGCCTATCAGCTCAATACTAATGGATCTAATTTTTATATTGCCGTGTTGGACCAAAATGCTAGCGCTTTAAAATATGCGACTTTTATGGGTGGATTGTCGAGCAGCTACAACCATGTTGATGGAGGGACAAGCAGATTTGACAATCAAGGAAGGATTTATCATGCCGTTTGTGGCGGATGCGGAGGTAACAACTTTGGATTTACAAGTACGCCAGGTAGCTGGTCTCCACAGAATTTGAGCAATAATTGTAATCTAGCATGTTTTAAATTTGAGCTGAGCACCATTGAAGCGATTGCGGCCCAACCTGCACCACTCATTTGTATTCCGCAAAGTGTCTTTTTTGACAATAATTCTTTAAATGCCAATTCTTTTTTCTGGGATTTTGGAGATGGAAACACCTCGTCGGCTTTTGAACCAATCCATGCCTACACTACACCTGGCACCTACGACGTGTTACTTGTTGCCTTTGACTCTACAGGATGTTTTACACCGGATTCCGTTATTGTTACTATTAATATTGGCGATTTTGTTGCAGGCGTAGTGCAGCCCACAACAAGTATTTGCATTGGTGATTCCTATCAACTTGAGGCCTATGGTGGCAATAGCTACTTGTGGTCACCGGCCAATGTATTAGACAACCCAAACATTGCCAATCCAACAGCAACTTTATTAGCAACTACAACATTTAGTGTTATCGTATCAGATTCATGTGGCACCGATACACTGCAAGTCACAATTGATGTCAATTCCCCCACACTTACACTACCTAATGATACCACCGTTTGTATTGGTGAAAGTGTGACTATTAATGCAAGCGGGACAGGTACGATTAATTGGACTCCGGGAACTTTTTTAAATACTACTACGGGTGCAACAGTAATTGCCACGCCTCAAAATGACATTACTTATATTGCTACTTCAATATCGGGCAATGGATGTACAGCTGAAGATTCCATGACTATTTTTGTTTTCAATAATCCACCAATTCCGCAATTAATCGATAGTGTAACACTTTGCTACGGGAATACCATGCCTATTACGGCCTCAGGAGGGAGTAGTTATTTTTGGTATCCCAACAATAATATTGTTGGTACCAGCACCCCGACTGTTCAAATTAGCACACTTCAAGATCAATATTACTTTGTCGATGTTACCAATAGCTGTGGAACTTTAACAGACTCGGTTTGGGTAAGTATTCTTACTGCTCAAATTTGGGCTGGAAACGATACCATAATTTGCCCTGGCCAGGTGGCAAATCTTTGGGCGAGCGGTGGAATTAATTACCAATGGACTCCAGGAGCAAACACTGCAAGTGCAAATGGGGCCCAAATATCCGTTCTGCCACCTTATAACACTACATATATGGTTGTAGGGACAGATGTTCAAGGCTGTCAAGATACAGCGTTCGTTCAAGTAAATTTATTTCAACCTGCGTTTGTTAGTGCTGGACCTGATATTTATGCTGTACAAGGTGACGACATACAACTTATTGCCGATCCATCTGGTCCGGGAACATTTCAATGGATACCACAAGATGAAGTTTCTTGCCCAACTTGCCAAAGCACTACTGTTACTCCCAACCAAAATGCCCTCTATACAGTATTCTTTACTGATCAAAACGGATGCACTGCTCAAAGTCAAGTAAATATTTATTTTGATCCATTTTTTTACGTGCCCAATACTTTTACTCCAGATGGGGATATGTTTAACCAATATTTTCGGATTATTGGCGGAAACTATTTAGAAGTTGAGGTAAGTATTTATGATCGCTGGGGAGAACTTATTTATCAATTTACCGATTTAAAAGATTACTGGGATGGAACTTATAATTTTAGGCCTTGCCAGGATGGTACCTATAATTGGAAGATAATTTACACTGATTTTCAAAATCACAGAGAAGTACTCACAGGGCACGTTAACTTGCTGCGCTAAAATAGTTTTGCAGTAACTTTGAAAATGGCTATTCAAATCCAAGTATTTACTTTTAATGCTTTTGAACAAAACACCTATGTAGTATCTGACGGTACAGATACTGTTATTATCGACCCAGGTTGCTACTCCAAACAAGAAGAACAGCAATTATTAACTTTTATTGAACACAGTAATTTAGATGTAAAGGCCATTCTTTATACACATGCACATATTGACCACATCTTAGGTGCAGAATTCTGTTCAAGTCAATTCAATGCCCCGTCCTTTTTGCATCCTTTAGATCAACCGACATGGGAAAGCGTTAAAGCATATGCACATTTATATGGATTCGAAAATTTCAAGCATGCCGAAATTCCAAACATGGCGTTAGAGCATGGTAGTGAAATAAAGTTTGGCAATCTTTGTTTTAAAGTTTTTCATACGCCAGGTCATGCACCAGGACATGTAGTTTTTTATCACCAAAGTGGGTTTGTTATTAATGGAGATGTTTTGTTTCAAGGTAGTTTTGGCCGTGTTGATCTTCCTGGTGGTGATTTAATGACGCTTAAAAAAAGTATTTATGAAATAATGTTCCAATTTCCTTCACAAACTATCGTTTATTGTGGACATGGCCCCTCAACAACAATTGGTCAAGAGTTAAAAACAAACTATATTTTACAATTTTAATATGCGTGTAGGTATCAATACTCGATCCATTCTTGGCAGCAAAATGGAAGGTTTTGGAAATTATAGCTTTGAATTGGTATCAAGACTCACTGCAGCACATCCCGAACATACTTTTATTCTTTATTTCGATAGAAAAATAGATGTGCAATTTAAATTCTCAAGCAATGTCGAATGTCGGGTTTTATTTCCTCCCACAAGACATCCGATTTTATATATCATATGGTTTCAATGGCGGTTGAAAAAAGCCATAAGAAAAGATCTGGTCGATGTATTTTGGTCTCCGGATGGAATGTTTCCTTTAAAGAAAAAAATTCCCGTGTTAGCGACCATTCACGACCTAAACTTTGAACATTACCCAAAGGATTTACCTCGGTTAGTAGCATGGTATTATAAAAAATATTTTCCCAGATTTGCCCAACAGTCGGACAAGATTATTACGGTTTCTAAAACCACTAAGCAAGATATTATTACCACGTATGAAGTTGAAGAGAATAAAATAGCTGTCGTTTATAATGGTGTGAACACCAGATTCAAACCCTTAACAGATGAAAACAAACGCGAAATTCAAAAACAATTTGACAAGCCCTTTTTCATCTTTGTTGGTTCCTTGCACCCTAGAAAAAATATACATAAGCTTCTCGAAGCTTTCGAAATATTTACCAAGACTGATAGCCAAAGTGAACTTTTAATTGTCGGTGCCTCAATGTGGAAAAATGAGACTTTTAAACTTAGCGATGAATTAGCTGGACGAATTAAATTTTTAGGACACGTTCCTACTGATAATTTAGCCCTCCTAATGGCCGGTGCAACTGCACTGGTTTACGTGCCCTATTTCGAGGGTTTTGGTATGCCTCTTGCTGAGGCTATGGCTAGTTCAACGCCGATAATTGCTGGCAATAAAAGTTGCTTGCCAGAAATTGCGCATAATGCAGCTCTTTATGTAGATCCTTTCAATCATCTTGAAATTGCAGACGCAATGACGCTAATAAAAAATGATGTAGCTTTGCAATCCAAATTAATTCAAGCAGGAAAGGAGCGTCTCAAGGATTTTTCATGGGATTTAGCTGCTCAGCAAGTTTGGAATGAGATAGAAAATTTGGTCTCGTAGTTCAACGGATAGAATAGAAGTTTCCTAAACTTTAGATCCAGGTTCGATTCCTGGCGAGACCACTTTTATACTGATTTTCAATGTATTGGTTTGGAATCCCCCGGTTTTTTTTGTATATTTCATAACCTAAAACTACGTTATGAAATCTTTTTACCTTTTTTGTTTTTCTGTATTTTTCACCGTCTTTTCATTTGGGCAATGTATTCCGCCTAGTGCGCCATCGGCTTTTAATGACACTATTGTTTGTGGATCAACTGCACAATTATTGGCCAATGGTTCGAGCGGCCAATATGCATGGTATGACCAACCAACAGGGGGTACTTTTTTAGGGAATGGGTCACCTTTTATTACGCCACCCTTGACTTCAACTACCAATTATTATGTGGAAGCAACTTTAGGTGGCGCAAGTACCATGATGCCACACAACGCACATAGCAGTATTTATACTGGAAACGTGAGGGGATATTGGTTTGTTGCCCCTTGTGACTTCACCATTACTGGTCTTAAGAATCCGCCTGAAATTAGTGGTCTACAAAATATTGCAGTTGTATCATTTCCGACCACGCCGCCAACCTTTTCTGCGACCACAAATACATTTACAACCTTGTTTTTAACTCAAAATGATCCTACAGTAGGTATCATACCCGTTTCTATCCCAATTACTTCTGGAACCGTTGTGGGAATTTTAGGACAAGCAGGAACCCAAAATTCCTATACGGCTGGCCCTGTTAGCTCTAATATTAATGGACTGCCCGTTACACTTACAAGATTAGGAATGCAATTCCAATTAGGATCTAATTCGCCACAAAGTCTTTGGACAGAGCCTTCTGGTTCTATATCGAGAACTGAGATGTACTATGAAATTAATTGTTCGAGTACTAGAACTATGGCAACTGCCGTAGTTGATCCAGTAAATATTAATATCGATGCACCAGCACCTGGAATTTGTGCTGGAGATTCTATCACTTTAACTGCAAGTGGCGGATCGAGTTATTTATGGAATAATGGAGAAACATCATCAAATATTATTGTTTCGCCTGGTAGTTCTACAACATATGCAGTTTCTGGTACAAATGCACAAGGTTGTTCTGCAACAGGAACATTTGAGGTGTTGGTAAGCCCACCACCTAGCATGAATATCAGTGCATCACAAAATCCAATCTGTCAAGGTGATTCAGTAACGATAAGTTCAACTGGTTCAACCCAAGTTAGTTGGAATTTTGGAGAAATTACACAAAATATAAGTGTAGCACCAGATAGTAATACAGTTTATATCGTTACGGGAGATAATAATGGTTGTACTGCTTCTGCAGCAGTTATGATAGAGGTCAACGATTTGCCCAATATTGATGTATCAGTAATGGACACCACTATTTGTGCTCAAGAACCTATTTACCTGGAGGTAACAGGAGGGAATTCCTATGCTTGGAGTAATGGTTCAACAGACTCAACTTTAACCATTTTAGCCAATCAAAACATGGTGCTTTCTGTTCAGGGAATAGATGCCAATGGTTGTGTTGGTGAAAATCAAGTTGATATTACTGTTTTAGCTTTACCCGATGTAAATGCTGGAGCCGACATTCAAGTATGTGAAGGGCAAGATGTTGTTCTTTCTGGCTCAGGAGCCCAAACTTACCAATGGAATAACGGTGTACAAGATGGCGTTTCATTCGGCCCAAATATGTCGAGCTATTACGTTCTGCAAGGCACCGATTTAAATGGCTGTAGCCAATTAGACTCTGTGCTTATTACCGTTTTAGAAAATAGCACTTCAACCCAAGTAGAAAGCGCCATCGATAGTTTTTATTGGGATGTAAATCAACAAACTTATACCTCGTCTGGAACCTACTCAGCAACAATTACCAATGCTGCTGGGTGTGACAGCACAATAACACTAGAATTAACTATGGATTTTACTGGAATTAATAGTAATGATATCGTTTCATTAGGCATTGTTCCTAATCCTACCAATGGCTTAATAACAATATCTGGCTTAGGTAATTCAAGTGCTGAATACAAAATTTTCAATCAATTGGGAGCCCAAATTACTTCGGGTCTTACCGACAAAAACGAAGCAATTGATTTAACAGAATTTGCACCTGGTATCTACTATATTGAGTTGCTGAACTATCACTCTAAGAAGCTCATTGTTGTTAAGAACTAGGTCTTTTAAAGATCTAGTTTGTAGATATCTGCAAGTTTATTATTATCAGTAAGGGTCACTTTTTGATCTACGACTAGGCCATTGCTAATATCGTACACCCATCCATGGATATGAAGTTCTTGACCTCTTTCCCAGGCTGTTTGTACAATAGACGTTTTTCCTAGGTCTAATACTTGTTCGAACACGTTAAGTTCTACAAAGCGATTGAATATTGATGTTTCATCTGAAATTGCATCCAATTCATCGCGATGAAAACGGTAAACATCTTTTATGTGGCGAATCCAATTATCAATTAAGCCAATATGCATATTGGTCATTGCGGCTTGTACGCCACCGCAACCATAATGTCCACATACGATGACGTGTTTTACCTTTAAAACATTTACGGCATAATCCAACACCGAAAGCATGTTCATATCCGAATGTACAACCATATTGGCAATATTTCGATGAACAAAAACTTCACCTGGTTCTGCACCTATAATTTCATTGGCAGGAACTCGGCTATCTGCGCAACCAATCCACAACACCGGAGGTGATTGCCCCAAGGACAACTTTTTAAAATAATTAGGATCTTCGGCTATTTTAGATGCCACCCAATTTTTATTGTTTTCTAGTAATTGATTATAAAACTTATTCATGTAAATTAATTAAAATGATTTCCTGACGCCCCTCGATTTCGGCGTTATGTTTAAATTCTATAATTGCTTCTAGTACATCTAGATCGATATTTTTGGTTCTACTACCATCAATAGTAATTCGCTTTTTTTCTTTGTTTTGATTTAAAGCATCGACTATTCCTCCTTTATTCAAAAAAGTAACTTCTTCGGATAAAAGAATAATACATTCGTTGGCAGTCTCCTCTTTAGAAAAATGATTTAAGTAATTTCGTTTTAAAATGTAAAATACAGCAACCAAAAAGCCAATTCCTATACCCTTTAATAAATCTGTAAACAAAATTGCTATGATTGTTACAACAAAGGGAATAAAATGCGCCAAACCCTTCTGATACATCTCTCTAAACAAGGACACCTTTGCAAGTTTATAGCCTATTAAAATCAAAACTGCCGCTAATGCTGCCAATGGAATGAGATTCATGATATTACTCAGAAATAGGATACTTAATAACAACAAAATTCCATGTATCAATGAGGCCAACTTAGACTGACCGCCCGCAGAGATATTAGCCGAACTGCGCACGATAACTTGAGTAATAGGCAAGCCACCAATGAGGCCACTAACAAGGTTTCCGATTCCTTGTGCCTTTAATTCTAAATGAGGGTTAGTTTTATTTTTTTTAGGATCTAATTTGTCTGTAGCTTCTACGCTCAATAAAGTCTCTAAACTTCCTACAATAGCAATAGTAAAGGCAATAAGCCAAACTTTCACATTGCCAATTTGAGACCAATCTGGATGATGTAAAATACTTTTTAAATCCTCAATACTTCCGATAGGTGGTAGATATACCATGTGCTTTTCGGAAATAGTTGCAGCTCCTAAGAAAAATTTATTAACGATTATAGCAAAAATCACAACTATTAAAGCTCCAGGTATGTATGTACTAAACGCAAACTTTTTAATCAATTTAGAATCAAACAATAACAATATAATCAAAGCGCTAAAAGATATAATTATTGCACCTAATTCAAATGCATTCATGGCATAATACAATTCTGAAAAAGTATTACGGCCATCAAATTGCCAAAAGGACTCATCTCCAAAGAAATCACTGTCAAATCCTACCAAGTGAGGGATTTCTTTTAGAATCAAGGTGATTCCTATAGCAGCCAACATTCCTTTAATTACCGAGGTTGGTACATAATTAGCCAAAGCACCTATTCCAACAAACGCCAAGACAAATTGTAAAAGACCACCTAATACAACTGCCATAAGGAAAGCATCATAACTTCCAAGTTCTTGAATTGCAGCCAAAATAATGGTAATCAGCCCAGCTGCTGGCCCGGACACACCGAGTTTTGAATTTGATATCAAAGGAACAATACACCCACCAATTATTCCAGCCAAAACACCGGTCATTACATTAGGTAGACCAGTAATTCCTTCAACGGAAGTTGAAGCCAATCCAATTCCTAAACAAAGTGGTAATGCAACTAAAAAAACGACTAAACCTGCTGGAAGATCTTGCTTCCAAGAATTAAAAAAAGATAACATGTATTTGAATTAATGAAGTGAATAAAAATCAAATCATTAAATACATGGTGGTTTGAATAAAATGTTGCGATGTCCTTTAAAAACAGAAGAATTGTAATGGAGTGTTGGCTCCTTTGCTATATAGCTAAATTTCAAGCAATCTATGCTTATCAAATGGTCTGTTGGAATAAATTCATCAGAAAAATCCAACTCGAAAGTATCATCGTTTTCTTCATTCTGCTGACCTTCATCTACTAATAATAGTTGATCAGAGTTTTTTAAAATTGGTAAAGCTGTGCCCACAAATGCTTTAGCGATGCAAAGCAAAAGCATGAACGCAAACAAAGACTTCCCTAAATTTGACATATTACAAATATAGCAAAGATTACGCCAGTCTGTTTGGCGGCCTCATTTTTACTTTATAACCTTTAATTCTTTCCCAACTTTGATAAAAGCCGCAATGGCCTTGTCTAAATCTTCGATGCTATGTGCAGCCGAAATTTGGGTACGAATGCGTGCTTGCCCTTGAGCAACAACCGGATAAAAGAACCCAATTGCATATACGCCTTCATTTAAAAGTCTGTTGGCAAATTCTTGAGATAAAGCGGCATCATATAACATTATTGGCACAATAGGCGAATCTCCGACTTTAATATCAAAACCTGCAGCTTTAATGTGCTTTTTAAAATAGGCCGTATTTGATTCTAAACGATCTCTCAGTTGGGTTGTAGCGCTCAAAATATCAAAAACTTTAATGGATGCGCCAACAATTGCTGGGGATAGTGAATTTGAAAATAGATAGGGTCGTGAACGCTGTCTAAGCATTTCGATTATTTCTTTTTTACCCGTTGTATAACCGCCCATTGCTCCGCCTAGGGCTTTTCCAAGTGTACCTGTAATGATATCAACTTGATCCATAACACCGTAATGTTCTGGCACACCTCTACCAGTTTTTCCAATAAATCCAGCAGAATGACATTCATCAGTCATCACCAAAGCATCGTATTTATTTGCCAATGCACAGATTTCATCCATTTTTGCCAAATCGCCATCCATAGAAAACACCCCATCTGTAACTATTATGCGATGTCTTTGCGCTTGTGATTTAATCAATTGGGCCTCGAGATCTGCCATATCTGAATGCTTATATCTATATCGCTCAGCCTTACAAAGTCTGATACCATCAATTATAGAAGCGTGATTTAATTCATCGGAAATAATGGCATCTTGCTGTGAAAAAAGCGGTTCAAAAACACCTCCATTTGCATCAAAGGCTGCCGCATAAAGTATTGTATCTTCAGTACCGTAAAACGTTGATATTTTTTTTTCAAGTGTTTTATGAATATCCTGCGTACCACAAATAAAACGCACAGAAGACATGCCATAACCATGTGAATCTAACGCATCTTTTGAAGCTTTAATTACTTCTGGATGAGAAGACAAGCCTAAATAATTGTTGGCACACATAATTACAACCTCTTCACCAGAGGCAACCCTAACATTCGCGCCTTGAGGAGTAACAATTATGCGTTCCTTCTTTAATAGACCATCGGATTGAATTTGATTTAGCTCATTTGCTAAAAACTCTTGAATCTTTGTATACATCAGGATTTAATTTTCTTAGAAATCAATTGAAACAACAAACGGGCCTCCTTTTCTGAGAGCTTGCGCCCAAAACGTACTTTTTGATGAAAATAATCAAATTCAAAACGTTCCCCGCCATTTATCCAAGGTGAACTTTCCCAAACCGCTTGAAAACTCCCTTCTTTTGGAATTTCGAAACGCAGATTTTTAATATTCTCGAAATAATACGGGTAAGTCTTGCCAAAATGCCAAATGGATTTTTTCAAATAAAACGCGTCTTGATCAATTTTAATATATTCTTGACCTTTGAGGTTCCAAAAAAAACTCATGGTAACGCGCCAAGCATAGTAAAGCCAAAAAACTAAGCATATCCATAGAATTAATCGCTCCTGGTCTTTGAGCTTCATCACATTAAGGGCCCAAATTACACTAAATCCTATGACATACCACATGCCAAGCCATGCACCCATAATTGCCGAAACCCAAATACTTTTTGATGGATCAATAACAATGGTTGTCTTACCTTTTTGATCATTGAAACTAATACGGTTGCCAATCCATTTCACCCTACAAAATTAAACGAAAAAGCCCCACTTTTCAGTAGGGCTTTGATTTAAATTTAACTTTTTAAAATTGCCAAAGATTTTGTTCCCAATTTCTAAGACTTTCTTTGATTCTCTCAGATTCATAAAGGGCATCAACACCAAATTTATAATCTTCGATTTCGCGATCAAATTTATCAGAGGCGCGGTAAATTGTAGATGAAAACTTACGCTTCCAAAATAAATCGTCAAAAGACATCCATTGTGCGTCATTTTTGTCGTTGTATACATAATAGTTAACAATGACATCTCTTAGTTCATCAAAATACAGCCAAAACATTTCACGCTCCTCAAATTCACCTTGGTATCTTTCAAAACGCCCACTCTTTATTTCAACAGGAATTCCCGCATTATCATAAAGCAACACTTTACCCCTTAAACTTGGATTTTGGGTGTTGACCTTATACCTAGCTACTGGAGCAATTGCGATAATGCGCCTATCTAGGATCGATCTTTCTTTGTCGAAATACCAATCTTCTTTTATATTGTAGGCAACAATATGCGCAGAATTCAAATAGAAAAGATTATCTTTTTCCAAAACAGGTGTGCCAACGTCGGCCGCATTCCAACGCTCCTCCATATATTTGAAATCCATGCGTCCTAAAGCTTCCCAATCTTTGTCAGGGTTATCTGCTTCTACAGAATCATAAAATTGGCGATAAGACTGATCTGTTTTAGTTAAAAGTTTAGTAACTTCTGAAACCCAAAGGTAGATCTCAACTGGTTCTCCAGGTATTCTACTGGTCATGACCTGATTGACTTTATTGCGATATGTCTCGGAATTAAAATAGTCATCACGCCCTGATCGTTGAATAGGATATTTTAACGAGTAGCCGTCTTCTTCACTTTCTTCGTAAACTTCAGAATTTACCCTATAGACTGTAAGATCCCCTAACATGATGTGTCTTTGAATAATTGTCCAAAGCGACCACCTTTTGTCGTGTTTTCTCCAATCCTGATTGTCAATATCAGCTGGAGATTTCGGATCGTATTCACTGCCTAAGATGGAGTAATCGAATTGATCAACTGGAAAAAATATATCGTGATTCAATTTTTCGCGTGCATCAATTCGAGAAAAAATGCGTTTTTGCCAAGTAACATCACTAGCACGTACGTATTCGTAATCAACTTTGGTACGAACGGGCACCTCTTCCTGAATGGCAACACCATCTACAACTCCTCCAGGAAGCGTATTGTATGGTCCACGCTGAGGTCGATCGGGTTGTTGCGCACATACATTGGCGACAACTAAACACAACGGTAATAATAATGAAACTTTCATGGCATTATAAATTTATGGAACTACTGTCAAGGCACTTTTAATACTGCGTGTGCCACCAGGACCATTACAATTAATAACTACTCCAACTATGCTACCAGGCTTCACTTTTGCTACTGCAGTTCCTGGAATTACACCACCTTGGAAAAACACTTTTTCATCTCCTGCACTTAAATATCCTCCTGTCGGAGTAAAAGCAACATTCAATGCACTTCCTTTTAAAATTAAACTCACTCTTAAACCAGTTCTCTTGGAAATTTTATCATTTCCGAGTGACGGATCAGGGAATTCTTTGACTTTATATTTTACAACAGCATATGTCTTAGATTTTCCATCTTTATCTTTTCCTGTAAGTGTAAGGACAGTTTGGGTTCCTCCGCCAGGTCTGACTACGTATCCATTGTAATTATTCCCATCTACATTAAAGGATCTTGCTGATATCGAAGCATTCGATGCCGATATATTACTTGATACGGCACCTGCTACAACGGGTGCAACCTTATTGTCATATCCTCTGTATAATACAGACATTTCAGGCAATGCTATACTCCCTTGAGGCTTTGCTACGGCAACTTTCCATTCCCAATCTCTTGTTCTTGGAATCCCCATTTTATTTTTAATGGTCACCTTACCATTGATTTTCATGTCAGAAGCACCAGCTTTTAATTTTACATGTGCAATACCATCTTTGATTTCAATATTACCTGAACTGGAAGTAACCTCAGGGTTTTTGTCAGAGTCATAGGCAGCCATAGTAACTAAAAGCTCAATATCTTCTCCTTGTGTTGCAACACCTGGACCACTCACTAACTCCTGAATTTTATTAAAAGAGTACTCGCCAGTGGTAACTTTACTTTGAAGCAAAAACACCGCCTTTGCTCGAGCAGCAAGTATTTCATTTTGCAAAGAACTCAATGAAGCCAAAGCACCTACCAGAGGGGCGTGATCAAAAGTTCTACCAAGCCAATGAACGTTTTTGGTTTCATGGTGGTCATCCATTTCTAGTTTGGTCAGTTCTTGATAAATAGATAATAAAGTTGAAACATCCTCTGGATTTACTTTATTACCACCTGATTCAAACATTTTGCGAATCTGCTTATCTAAATCATCAAAGTTTGAAAACTTATCGATATCAGTTGCTTTTAACTTATAAACAGTTTCTCCTTCTTGATAATTTGCACAAACTTCGACAATTGAAGAACGTAAACCTTTATACAAAGACCAAAGTTTTTTACCCTTCTTGGTAGGGTCTATCTTTGTAATTTCAGACCCTATAATTTCATGCATCGGTACATCAAAATTCTCCTTTTGATTGATTGCTTGCAAATAAAGTCTTGTAGGTAAAAGAGGATTATTGGGATCATATTTTTTCCAAAGAATACTTTTCTTGTCATTTGGTTTAGCCGTTTTAACAGCGTCCTCACCTTCGACTTTGCCAATAATATCTAATTTAATTTCATCTACATACTTAATAAACTCGCCAACATTTTTATCAATTTGCTCGATCATGCCAAGAAATTTCTTGATTTTCTTCGCCTTTTCAGCTGAGTCCGGTGTTCCATCGAGATCTGAAAGCTCCTGCTTTAAGGTTGCTCTGGCCGAATTACCACGCTCGTATTGAGTAATACTTCCACGTTGAATATTTTCCTCAATTGCCACAAATGCATCGAGAATTTGCTTAGATACGTTCAACGCTAGAAGTGCAGTTAATACCAAGTACATGAGACCAATCATCTTCTGTCTTGGTGTTTCCTTACCACCTGCCATTTTCTTTAATTTTTAATTTGTTTATACTTAATTGAATTATTGAATTAAAGAAAGGGCTTAACCTCTCATTGCACGTAACATGTTACCATAAACATTATTAAGATCAGTTAAATTCTGAGACAATAATGCCATATTTTCACGGTAAGATGCCGTATCAGACGCTGACGAAGCCAGATCATTCATGATATTCTTAATATTATCTTGTAAGCTATTCATTTGATTCATGCTCTCTAGATAATCTTGTGATGATTTTAATTGCAACTCATAAACATGATTGAGTGCACCAAGACTTTGTCCTAATTTTTGCATTTCAACACCAAAATTACCTTGACCCTCACCAGCAATTCCAGCAATAGCCGAAGCTGAAGCAGCATATTGCTCAGTCAATTTACTTAAGCCTTCTGACGCATTTTCTAGACTCTTAACATAAGAATCTGTTGCGCCGGCAGCCGTTGAAATTGCTCCTAGAGATCTAGCATTATCTGCTAAGTTCGACATGCTATCTTTTAATTTTGACAACAATGCTTGATCTATTCCCGCTTTGTCTAATTCTTTTGCTAAATGATCTGCAGCACCGCCGCCACCTAATCCACCTTTTTTCAATAGTGGTAATAAGCGATTTTCGTCATTATTTTCTTCAACGCCTAATTCTGGGAATACACGTGTCCAATCTACTTCTTCATGCAATGGCTCCATTGCAATAAAGGCAAAGATTAAAGATTCAGTGATAAGACCTACAATTAGCATTTGGTCAGCTCCAGGCCAGTGCATGATTTTGAAAAGTGCACCTAGAATTACAACAGAAGCTCCATATCCAGTTACGTATTTTACAATCAGTCTGTATTTGCGTGAAGCAAAAAATCCACCATTACCACTCATAATTTTTGTTTTTTTTAGTTAATTAATTGATTTATAGATTTAGTTTAGGATTATATCTGTTTGAATTTCTTCACCGTTTTCTTGCTCAATATCTTTACCGCCTCTGCCAAGGTGAGTCATCGTGTTTCTAAAACCGATATAACTTTTAGCAGTATCTTGATATTCGTATGTACGTGTGGCATTCAATAGGTAGTAACCTATGTCTTTCCATGAACCACCACGCAATACTTTACGTTTTTTCACTGGAGCATCTCCATCTTTTGCATTGTATTCATAATTTTGTGACATGTCATGAGCGAATTCATAAACTGACTCATCATATGCCGTAGAACACCATTCTGCAACATTTCCAGCCATACAATACAAACCAAAGCCATTTGGATTATACGAATATACCTTTACCGTATAAAAACCGCCGTCTTCAAAATATCGGCCGCGCATTGGCTTGAAGTTTGCAAGGAAACAACCATTTGCGTTTCTAATGTATGGACCACCCCAAGGGTACTGCGCCATATCGAGATCTCCTCTTGCGCCTCGTTCCCATTCAGATTCAGTAGGTAAACGAAAATCATTGACGAACAAATCACCATTGGCTTGTAACCAAGAATGGAAAATTTGAGTTCTCCAAACTGAGAATGCTTTAGCTTGAGTCCAAGTAACGCCTACTACTGGATAGTTATCATAGGCCGTATTCCAAAAATAATTTTGTGCCATTGCAGAGTGTTCTGCATGTGTATAGTCACGAGACCAACACAGCGTATCTGGATACACATTAATACGTTCCTTGATGATAAATCTAGAACGGTCTGAATGTCCGCGGATAGCATTGTGTTGCCCTTTACTGTTAGTAAATCCAAGATCGAGATCTTGACCAGGATTTTGAAGAATCGTACCCTTAATATTTTCAGCTTTTGACTGCTGCTCGTTTTCATCTAAAACAGTAAAACTTGTGCTTTCCGGATCAGTTAAAACAATTTCACCATTCTCTTCGCTCTTTTCCAGAGTTTTTTGAGCAGTTTCATCAACCCAAGCTTTATTAGAATTTTGATCCATTGTCATGAGCGTCATGCGGTGCTGCTCATCTGTTTTATAATCTTTCCCTAAAGGCTCGCGTTTAGACCTTTGATAAAGCGGTTGTTCTGCATCTTTATCGAGTTCGTCATAAGCAAAAGTCTTTCTAGCATCAATTGACTTGGTAATAATTTTACCCCTACGTGCGGCTTCTTTGTAATCAATCCAATAATAATCAAAATACAATAATCGGGTATCTATTTCACGACGATTGTAAAAACGCTCTGCCTCTGATAAATACATATCAGATAACATAAACGCAATTTCTGGATCTTCGTAATCAACTGGCTCTAACCAATTTAACGTGAAGTATTTGCGATTCTCAATTCTACCGCCTTGATCGTATTTTGTTTTGGAAGAACCTCCTTTGGTACTCGGTTTATCCGACTTGTTTTTAGTTCCACCAACTTCACCACTGTACATCTCAAAAATGCCACGCAAATCATCGTCTGACATAACTACATCAAATTTGTCATCAGCATTTCCACCTCTAGGCGCTTTGTATTGATAACCATTTACGAGTCTTTTTGGCTTTTTCTTATTATCTGTATTAGTACCCAACATTGTCATAATGGTTTTATCTACCTCTGCATTGTTAGTAGAATCCATGAAAAGTTGGAAAGGCGTATTACCACCTTGAACATCTGAACCCATAGCAATCATTGTGCGATACGGCTCTTTAAAGAAATTATCTGGAATATTCACCCAGCGCTCTGCCTCTTCGCCGAAACTACGACGATAAAGTTTTTCACGAGCAATTGAGTCGCGCACCCAGTGCACAAACTGACGGTATTCGTTGTTTGAGATTTCTGTAGCATCCATATAAAACGCTGGAACAGACACGGTGTGCTTGCGCGCAGTGTGAAAGCCCATAATGTCTTCGTCATCTTCGCCTGTTTGATAAGCACCAGAAGGAATGTAAACCATTCCAAGTGGAACTTTCCCAGGACCAAGAACGTCCGGATACCAGGTGTCTCTACCACTCACACCTACTAAATTACCTTCGATGTCGCTACAAGCGTACATGAAGCTAAGAACAAAGAGAAAACTTAAATACTTTTTCATTCGTTTGTTTTTGGTTCTGACCTACTCCTAAAATAACTTGCTACAGGTTTAATTTCGGATATAACGTAAGAACAATATAAATGGTTACACTTTTTTACCTCTTATAACCATCGAGGATGTCTTGCCTTCGTTTTTGGTGGCGGTGGCAAGAAATAACAATACTTGACCATCATTTCATGAGAACCTCTTGAAATACTGGCCAATTTATTAATATTAATATCATATGAATAACCAACATTAAAGTTGGGAATTGGAGAATATCCTAACATGAGCGCAAAGGCATCAGAAGTTCTAAAAGACAAACCCCCATAAGCTTGATTACCTGCAAGTTCCATCATGTAACGCGCGTTGAAATCTGCTGAGAATTTTATTAAGTCAGTTCTCACGAGCATTTGCGCATCAATGTTATTGCCAGTTCCAAAAGCATCTTTAAAAATATAACCGCCCATTAAGTAATAGTGACGTGCGGTCTGAAACGAAAGAGCCAAATTCGTTGGATCGGCCGAAAGGTCGGATTCAGATAAATGGGTTGTTGAAAAACCAGCATAATAATTTTTTGCTTGGAAGTAAAGGCCGAAATTGGCATCGAGTGCTGTTGCAGCAAAACCAGTCGGCAATGAAGGATCATTGATAGTTGACGGTGGCACCCAAGTGGGATCCATACCGTAATTCATGATTCCGACGCCAACACCTACACCCAAAACACCTATTCGACCAATTTGAACTGGATAAGAATAATTGAGTAAAACTGTGTTTTGTCGAGAAAAGCCAATTGCGTCGTGGTAGAAATTTACGCCAAGACCACCGGGAAAAAACCTAGATAAATTGCCTTCCAAGTTAAGAACAGCTGAATTAGGTGCACCATTCACCTTATCCCATTGATTGCGATAAATAGAGGTAGCACAAAACCCATTGTACATGTCAATTCCAGTTTTGCCTGGATTGATGCTCATTTTGTCGAACATAAAATGCGTGACAAGCTTATCTTGTTGTGCATAAGATGTAAAGAACAATAAAGACAGCGCAGCAGTTAATAGTCTGTTATTCAATAGCATAAGCGTAGTTTAGCATAAAAAAATCGTTGCGAATAGTTAAATCACAATAATTTTAAGGTGCTAAAGTAAATAATTAATATGTAAAATAAAATACTTTTATACAAAAAGGTTATCCCAATTTTTGATAGGTCTTCCACCATAAATCTGGCATTTCATTATTCATCGCATTTTCATAGTCTGACTTGTTGCAAGGAACCATATGGTGGCGCTCATATCTACGGCCACTTTGAGGAGGATAAGGCACTTCCATCCACCAACGAGAGGACTTATTACTTTTGAAGAAAATAATTTCTCTAGAAACATCATCAAGAAATACGGTAAATTTGGTGTATTCGGCCTTACTTGCAAAAGGGAAATCGCCCACCCGCCCAAAATAGCCGTGAAGAAAATACCAAATACCTTCTGCCAAAAGTGATGCGCCAATTTGAGAAATTGCATCTTGAGCGAAAAATCCTATACTCGTTACTTTGTCGGCAATTCCCGCATATTTACATATTTGACAAAATTGACTAGCTGTAAATCCATTGGCAGCTCCTGATGCACTCCCAAATTCAGATGCTTTGATGCTCTTTAGATCAACACTGATGATATCTGCATTACGCAGATGGGGTTCTGCTAATCGAAAATCTTGATTAAACTCTCCCAAACGACAAGTGTCAAAAAAAAGCTTTTCAAAAAGCTCAAATTCCGCTGCTGACGAATAGGGTTGTTGGATTCCGATTACTGCTTGATTGAATAAAAAACAGGGTTTTTGGGTCAACAAATGACTTAGAAAATTGTCGGACTGCAAAGGTGCATCAGCATCGCCTATATCCAATCTGCTATCAATAGAACATAAATTTACTAATTGTTCAAGATTTTCATAGCCTCGATACATTGCCATAGTAAGGTCTTGACTCCCCCCTATAATGATTGGGATAATTTTTTGCTTGACCAATTCACCAACCACATTAGCAATGGCAAAGTATGTATCTTGAATGCTTGCACCAGGCTCTATGGTGCCCAAATCATAAATTGGCAATTTCCAATTACGTTCTGCATGCAATTGATAAAGTGTCTTTCTAAAGCTAGGTATTTGCTGTTTTTGGAGGTTTGCCCCTCGAAATTCTGGCACAGAAATTAAAGCACATCCTGGACCATTCATTTCAGGGAAATCCTCTCGATAAGCATTTATTATTGCTCCTAACTGATTGTCTTCAAAAGAATAGTCAGCAGAAATAGGCTGAAAATAAATAGATAAGTCGGTCATTTTTGAAGGATTTTTTGTATGTCTGGCTTAAAATATAATTGAGATTTAAGCACTTTGCCATCTTCCCTATAGATTGGCTTTCCATCATCATCCAATTTACTCATGTTAGATCGCTGAATTTCTTCAAATACTTCCTCAATCTTGTCTTGCAAACCATGGCGTAAAATAGTGCCACACAAAATATAAAGTTGATCGCCTAAAGCATCCGCAATTTCAATTAAGTCGCCATTTTTTGCAGCCTCCAAATACTCCTGGTTTTCCTCCTTCATTAAATTATATCTCAAAAGTATGTCTGCTTCGCCTAAATTTACTGTTGGCTCTGCATTGTTAACAATGCCGAAAGCATCATGAAAAGTAGCAACTGATTCTAAAATTTTTTTAAATTCCATAGTTAGTTAGTAAGTAAATGTGATATAGCCTCAGCAACTTTCTTTGCGTCCGGAAGCAAGACTGACTCGAGTGTTGAATTCAGTGGGATGGCAGGTGTATCGATCGAGGCTACAACTTCAATAGGCGCATCGAGATATTTAAAACAGTTTTTCTGAAGTCGACCGGCAAGGGCTAAAGTAAAGCTATTTTCAGAAGATTCTTCTGTAACCAAGAGTATTTTACCGTGTCTTTTAACTAGTGCATTCATTGCATCTATATCCAAGGGATTGATGCTGCGTAAGTCCAAAATTTCAACCTTTCCCTCAAAATCTGCACTGGCTTCTTGGCTCCAATAAACACCCCTTCCATAGGTAATAATTCCGACACTATTTCCTTGATCAATAGCTTGATCAGAAGCCAATTGAACGGTGCGTGCCTTTCCAATGGGAATAACGTAGTCCTCACTTGGTTCTGTGCTCATCGCACCTTCAGTTCCTGGTATTTTAGACCAATACAATCCTTTGTGCTCTAAGATAACCACTGGATTTGGATCATAATAAGCCGCCTTAAGTAGGCCTTTTAAATCTGCTCCAGTAGACGGATAAACCACTTTAATCCCACGGATATTGGCCAATACTGATTCAACACTCGAAGAGTGGTAAGGCCCTCCTGAACCGTAAGCCCCTATTGGAACTCGAATCACACAGCTCACAGGCCACTTTCCGTTGGAAAGATAGTAGGAGCGTGAAACTTCTGTAAAGAGCTGGTTGAGACCTGGCCAAATGTAATCTGCAAATTGAACTTCGACGATTGGCTTTAATCCAACTGCCGACATGCCCACCGTAGAACCAATGATGTAAGCTTCTTGAATTGGAGTATTGAAAACGCGATCATCGCCAAATGTTTGGGCTAAGGTTGCAGCCTCGCGAAAAACACCGCCAAGCCTGCCGCCAACATCTTGTCCGTATAGTAATGCCTCTGGGTGTTTTTGCATGATTTCGCGCATGGCAAACAGTGCTGAATCAACCATTACCGTTTTCTTTTTACCCGCTGGTGCGCGCTCTCCCTTCTCTTCAACTATCGGCGTTGGCGCAAAAACATATTCTTGAATGCTTTCAGCAATTGGATCTTCTGCACCAAAAGCATTATTATAGGCAAGGTCTATGTCCTTTTTAATTTGGGCCTCAAGATTGATAATTTCAGCTAATCTCACATCTAATTCTTCCAAGGACTTCTTCAATTTTGGATAAGGATCCTCTTTTGTAGCCTCAAGGAGATCATCGCGATACCATTCTTTTCTCACTCCTGAAGTATGGTGGCCTAGTAGAGGAACTTTCGCATGTATTAAAAAAGGTCTACGTTCCTTTCTTACAATTTCAATGACCTCCTGTACTATTTGATATGAAGACCAAAAATCTGTTCCATCAATGGTTCGAGCTTCAATGCCTTTAAAACCCTGAATATAGTGCGTGATATCCTGCGCCCTTGTTTCTTTAGCATTGGCAGAAATGTCCCAGCCATTGTCTTGAACTAGATATATGATTGGATATTGTTTGAGCGCGGCCATTTGAAATGCCTCAGATACTTCACCTTCAGTACATGAAGCATCACCAAGAGAGCATACCACAACAGGAGCCTCGTCCATGGACCATTCTGCTATGCCAATCTTTTCTTTGTACTGAATGCCCATAGCTATTCCTGTGGTAGGAATGGCTTGCATGCCTGTTGCAGAAGATTGATGTGGGATCTTTGGAAAATCAGGTCTATTTAATGATGGATGGCAATAATAAGTACGGCCACCAGAAAATGGATCATCTTTTTTAGCAAATACTTGAAGCATTAATTCTTCGGGGCGCATGCCTATGCCTAAAAGCAAGCTGTCATCACGGTAGTACGGGGCAACCCAATCTTGTGGTTTTAATTGCAAAGCAACTGCCAATTGTATGGCTTCATGACCACGTGAAGTTGCATGCACATATTTGGACGTAATTTCTTTATTTTCTTCAAATTTTTCCGCCATCGTTTTTGCAGTGCACATTAATTCGAAGGCTTTCCAACTAAGATCTTTTTGCTTTGTTTTTGACATTGTACTCATCCAAAAGACAAATATAAGCATTGCACATTCAATCATGCTTGTTTGATTCAAACAGACTTTGGTATTTTTGTCAAAAATCTGTCAAATGCTTGGACTTCAATTAGCCACTGACCCACGTTGGGTTAAAATAGTAGAGAAAAATATAGAAGAAATATTAGTTGACCATGCCTATTGCGAACAAAAGGCCGCAAGCAATGCCATTTCTCTAATTGTCCAGTACCCACAATATACGGATTTAGTTGAAGCCATGACAGCCATTTGCCAAGAAGAAATGGAGCATTTTCAAATGGTATTTCAAAAATTAAAAGATAGAGGTCTTTCATTGGGTTTTGAAAGAAAAGACCCTTATGTTAATGACCTTGCCACTTATCTCAAGCGAGGTAAAGTAAATAGCACACCAGCCGGCGTTTTTGTCAATAAAATGCTATTTGCCGCCATGATTGAGGCGCGCAGTTGTGAGCGATTTAAAATATTATCCGAAGAAATTGACGATGCGGATCTCAGAGTGTTTTATAGAAGTTTAATGGAAAGTGAGGCAAGGCATTACACGACCTTTTTAGGGTTTGCACGAAAATATGGCAATGGTATAGATGTAGAAGCTGCATGGAAAGAATTCTTAGCTTTTGAAGCCAACTTAATGGCACGTTATGGTAAAAAAGAAACGATACACGGTTAGAAACCTCGTTTAAATTTATAAGATCAAGAAGTCTTTAAAACGAGAGTAAGATTCCCGCATTTACACCACGAACCTTGATTGCAGACCCTTGGTTAAAGACATCTGAAAGGCCATAGGACGCATATAAACTCCAATCGTCATATCCAATAATAGCCATTAGGCTTGCTTGAAATGGATTAAATTGAAAATCATCTTTGGTTTTATCCTTATTTTTTTTACCGTCGGCTTCCCATTTTTGTGTCTGACGGGCTCCCAAACGCAAACCTCCTACAATACCGGCTGAGATATGCCATGCCGTATTAGGATTTTTACATGTAGAAATTTGCAGCAATAACGGAGCTTGAAGGTAAGTGGAAGTGAGCACGTTTTTAGAGTAGTTCAGTCCAGTAGCTATGCCAACAAGCGTATCATTTACTACCGCAATTTCATAAGCGCCTTTCAAGGCAAAACGGTTCCATTGCACACCCATGCCAGTAACCACTCCCAAATATTCATTAATGATTGGAAAGCGTTTTTGTGCAAAATTGAATTGAATGCCTAAACTTTTTGCTGGGTCAAGTGCAAGAAAGCCCAATTGTTCTGCTGTTGTGAATTCCAATGCTGTATTGACAAATCCATTGGAGTTGATTCCCAAGCCAGTCCAAAAAGTATTTTGATCTTCGCTCTCTCCAATTCTCAACTCAGCTTCGCCGTTTTTTGGTGTCCAAGAAAAATCTTCGTCATTTTCTATAATGACTTTTTCATCTATGATGATTTTTCTTTCTCCCTTGGGCAAATCATCTAAAACTTCCTTTGAATTTTTTGAGTCTAAAATAACAATTTTCATTTTGCCTATTTTTATCTGAGTAGTGTCAGAATTGGCATCAGAATCGGATGCTTTTATTATTGTAGTGTCTATAAAAACATCTACCCTTGTTACCAATGAATCATTGATATTCACTTTTTTCATTTCTTCGGCGAGAATAGAATCCATTTGATCAATCCTGCTATTAATCATAATGATTGTTGTATCGTTGCCTTGAATTTTTACAATTTTCTTGGTTTGATTTTGCTGTGCCAAAAGTGCTACACTTGAAAATATAAAAGCACAAAGTAATTTTAATTTCATTTTTCTTGAGTTTTAAATAGTTTGACGTGTTAATTTGAGATTGGTTACCAAAAGTTTAAAATTTATTTTTTTGAACGGCTTCGTTCAATACTCAAAGGTCCTAATTGAAAGAAAATTTTATCTGCATTCTGACCAGGCTCTACATCGTATTTTACATCAATTCCCATTGTTTGATTTGCATAGCGCGCCATGGTCTGATAACGAACATCGGTGCTAGGTTGGGGAGTGCCAAACAGGCGTTGATTTGCTTTTTTAATAAAGAAAGTCTTGACGGTAATTGGCTCACTTGATTTAGAAATTGGATTCATTGCATGAAGCATTTTTGGGGAAATATTGTTTTCTTGGGTCAGTATTTCGGAATTGCTTGGGTTTGCATTTTCATGAATAGAAAACTCATTTTTTGGTAATTGGGCTACCAATTCAATGGGGTCCATATTAAGTATTTTTTTTTGAGCTTCAACATGTATAAGCGCCATCGATTTATCTACCTGAATTTGCAGGTTTTCTGCTGAAACATTAACTGAGTTTATTTGCGTTTTAGAGGTACTTGATTTTTTAGAAAGTCCATTGAGCTTGGCTGTTAAGGGCTTATTGGTCAAATTAGTATTTTGTACTGGTGTACGATTAAAATTCATTAAAAGAATTAAGACCAGTAAAGCTGCCACAGCACTCAGGGCGTACACATATTTTTTGAAGTAATTAGGCTTCAAAATTAATGATTTATAGAGCAATTCGTGGTTAGGGAAAAGGATTTGCAAGTCGGCAATAAGTTGGGTTTTGGCAATTGATGTTTTGTGCGCTTTATAGAACGGATTTAATCGAAGTTGTTTCTCTAGGTGCTGCTCTTTTTTGCTCAGCAATCCTTCAAGTGATCCGATGGCAATTTTATCAAAAGGGTGACCTTTTTCAGATGGATAAACCTCTAAACTCTCAAGCGCTGGATATGACAAATTTGGCCCGTTGTAGACCTCCTCTAAGGAATCTGACAACTTCGGAGATTCATTAAGTTCTTCGGCCAATTGCGGATTTAAAACTATGTACGCATCGAGTATTTCTTTTTCCGCGGCACTTAAAGTGCCATCGTGAAAAGACAAAACTAAATAGGCAATTTGTGTTTCTGTAAGTTTCATATCAAAACCTCAATTTTTCCTATATATTGTCTTAAAAACCTTCTGGCCCTGAAAATATAAACCTTTACTTGATCTGAGGTAAGATCAGTTAAATCTGCAATTTCTTGGTAAGAGTATCCTTCGAAATCTCTTAAGGTAATTACCAAACGTTGAATCTCTGTCAATTGTGCTACACCTTCGTCTATAAGTTTTTGCACATCGTGGTCAATGGCAGGACCTTCAATTGGTTCTTTTAAGTTTGATAGATGCAAGTGCTGTAGTTTTTGACGTCGAACACGATCAATTTGAAGATTCACTACCGTTCTAAATAAATAGGACTTTACACAATTAAAATCCACGCTGTCTATTTTTACCCATAAGCGCTCAAAGGCGTCTTGAACAAAATCTTGAGCCAAATCAGCATCAGCAACGTTTTTTAAGGCAAAACGATATAAACGATCTGCAAAGTCATTGACACATTGATTATATTGCTGAACAGTCATAAAACAATCGCTAGACGAATTGACTGTACAAAAGTTACACCAAAATCAATGGCCAGCCGATTGATTGCGGTATTTTCTTTGGTATTTGTGATATAATTGCTCCTGAAAGTTGGATGTTGAAATAAATTTTCCATCAACTAAAATATGTGTAAGCATGTTGGTACTCATCTCTAAGGCCGGACCTTTAGACACAAAAAAAGTTGCTTTTTTACCTTGCTCTAAACTACCGTAATCTTTATCAATTCCAATTATTTTACAAACACTCAGAGAAATACTTTGCAAGGCTTCTTCTTCACTTAGACCATAAGCCATAGTTGTACCGGCTTGAAAAGGCAAATTACGCGTATTCATTGGTTGCATGTCACCCTGGTTTTGAATACAAAAAGAAATGCCCTGTTCTTTTAAAAGTGCTGGTATTTCAAAAGGTAAAAAAGTAAGATCATCTTCATGTGTAGGTAGGCTATGAATCCTAGAAAGCATTACAGGGATTTTAGAATCTCGCAATTTTGCACCCACCAGATATGCCTCATTACCACCGACAATTACTGGAAATTTTAATTTGAAATTGGCGGCAAAATCTATGATATCAGAAATTTGCCGCACAGTTTGAGCATGCACATAGACTCTTTTTTGTCCTGTAAAACAGGATTTCATTGCCTCGAGACGCAGATCAGTGCTTTGCTTTTTTCCATCAAAAGCATAGGCTCTAGATAATTCAAAAAATTGATAAATTTCCCGTAATTGCGTCTGATACTCTTTGGGGTTTGATGGCCAATATAAATGTATGCCGTCGTCGGCTAATACAGTGGCGTCCTCCCAGTTCCAACCGCTAAGCTTCATTATTGAGGAACTGCCAGAAATCCAACCCCCTCTTGGAGTGGCTTGAACAAGTAATACACCATTTGTCCTGACGGTCTCAATAACTTTTGATTCGACATTAAATGCGATTTGCGTACGTACATGTGGATTGAAAACACCGACATCGTTAAAATCACGCGTTGCACGTACTGCATCAATTTCGGTTAGGCCTAAGATATTATTTGCCGAAACGAAACTCGGATAAACATGTTGCCCATTACAATCAATGATTGTATCCCAATCCTCTTTGGCATAATTATTTGTCAGAGAATTCTTAACAAAAAGAATGCGGTCATTTTTAATACCAATAGCGGCCGACGCTACTACTTGTCCATTGCCAATGTGGGCTGTTGGGTGCAATAATAAGATTCGTTGCGCATTTAATTGTGAAAATGCCAAAACAAATAAGAAAATATGAAATTTTTTCATGTTAGTGCGTGTTTTCTGATTCTGTTGCATCCTGGCCGAGGGTATCACAGTGATAATGCTTTTGCGTCTTTTTGGTAGGTGCCTTAGATGGCTCTCCCTTTTGATTTGCGGCCAACATAAGGGTCAATATTCGCGTTCGCTCTTGAGCAATCATAGGTTCCAAAACCTCTTTTTGTTTTGATTCTTCATAATATACTACACCATCTATCATCGTCAAATTCACGCGGGCTTTAATGCTAAGTGGGTTGTCGGTCCAAAGCACTAAATCTGCGGCTTTTCCCGATTTTATACTGCCCATTTGATCGTCTAAGTGCAAAGCTTTGGCAGGATTTAGGGTAACTAGTTTCCATGCCTGTTGTTCAGATAATCCACCATATTTTATTGTCTTGGCGGCCTCTTGATTTAGCCTGCGGCCCATTTCTGCATCGTCAGAATTGATACACACAACCACGCCCTGTTCAGTCATGAGCGCAGCATTATATGGAATTGCCTCGTTTACCTCAAATTTATAGGCCCACCAGTCAGAAAAAGTTGAACCAAATACGCCATGTCGATGCATTTTGTCAGCAACTTTGTATCCTTCCAAAATATGCGTAAACGTATTGATTTTGAAACCCATAGAATCAGCGACATGCATTAACATATTGATTTCAGATTGCACGTAGGAATGGCAGGTAATAAACCGTTCAGATTTCAATATTTCAGAGAGCACCTCTAGCTCCAAATCTACACGAGGAACTTGATTTGTTTTACCAGACTTAAATGCGTCCCATTCGGCCTGATAAGCTTTTGCTCTGTAAAAACCATCGTAAAAAACTTGTTCAACGCCCATACGCGTTTGTGGAAAACGAACCGTATTAAAATCCCCCCAATTGGATTGTTTGACATTTTCACCTAGTGCACACTTGATAAATTTCGGAGCGCCTTTTATGAGCATTTGATCAGCAGTACAACCCCATTTCAATTTGATCAACGCAGATTGACCACCAATTGGATTGGCAGAACCATGAAGCAATTGAGCCGCTGTAACACCACCGGCCAGTTGCCGATAAATATCAATGTCATCAGGATTAACAACATCTCCAATACTCACTTCGGCAGATATTGCCTGACCTCCTTCATTTACCCCTTTAGAAATCGCAATATGTGAATGCTCATCTATAATTCCTGAAGTTAAATGCAATCCTGTCGCATCTATTATTTTAGCATCACTTGGAGCACTCAAATTTTGTCTGCTCACTTGTTTAATTTTTCCATCGACCACCAATACATCGGCCCCTTTAATGATACCTTCTTTTTCATTGGTCCAGACCGTGGCATTTTTAAAAAGGGTAGTTTGTGCTTTGGGCTGATCAACAAAGCCAAAAGCCATATTTGGATGCCAAATTGGTCCAAATTGAGTGGTATCAGATTTTATTTTTTTGTGTAATGTTGATGGCTGCGCTTTTTGTTGAATTGCACTCCAATGAAACCAGACGCCGTTTTCATCGGTTCCTTCTCCTTCAATGAGCAGCCCATTTTTAATTAATTTACCATGAAGTTGAATAAGCCGACTTGAAGCACCCAAAGTTGCAAATTGAATTGAAATATCAGAGTCATTAATTGAGACAGTTGCATTGGCTTTTAACGTATCGGCACCAGTGCTATTTATGACCTTTGCTTGAGGCTTATCATTGCTGCCTGAAATTATCAAATCATAATCTTTATTGGGTAAATGCAATAAATAAGTTCCCAAAATGTGATTTGGATTGTAGCTTTTCCAAACACGGACCTGACCCAAATTCCAAGTCTCCAACAATTCTGCTTCATATTGGAATGGGTCGGCGCTAAAAACCGAAAAACTTGCCAATTTTCCAACTTCAAGTGTGCCTACTTGTTGATTGATGCCAAGCCATTCGGCCGGAGTTGAAGTAAGTGCAGCCATGGCATCTTCTGGGGCTAAACCTCTTGAAATAGATTTTCTTAGAGCAGACCAGAATTCTGCAGGATTCTTGAGCCCAAATGAGGTAAGGGCTATTTGGAGCCCTGCATCAATAAGTAACTTTGGATTACTCGGAGCAGTTTCCCAATGCTTCAATTCAGATAAAGGAATTTCTCGGGATAAATATGGATCATTTACATCATATGCATCGGGAAAGGTAAGCGGCAAGGCTACTTTTGTTTTTGCTTTGGTTAACTCATCGATAATTGCATATTCGTTGCCCGCACCAATATAAATAAATTCCTTATTGAATTCTTTAGCGATCTTGCTGGCGCGCAGTATTTCTAATTTATCCTCTACCTTGAAAATGGATGGTAACTTTTGAAGTTGCTGCCATGCTGAAAGTGACACAGAAAATGGCAAAGACATTTCATTTGCACTATAATATTTTAGATCATAAAAAGCCTGACGTAACAAGGCTATTGAGCCCATCTGTGATGAAGGATAAGATTGGTGGCTAACACCTTTCGAAAAAGAAAAAGCTTGCGCGGCAATTGGCGCGATGAGCTGCTTGTGGATATCCTTATTACCAAGCGCCACAAGCGCAGCGCTCCCTCTTACGATACCATCATGATAATGCGTTAATGCAAATCCAAAACCCGACTGTTGTAATTGTGTGAGTTGATTTTCATTGAATTTGTAGTCAGCGCCCGCTTCAAGTTCTGGATGTACTGTTTCATTCCAATAGTAAGCACCCTCTTTGGTAGATTCCATTTGGGGCCTCCAATTATTGTTTTTAACCGAAATAGGGTCCAGCCCAACGTTGGTATATAATTCTATGAAGGATGGTACCAAAACCCTATCTGAATAATCGTATTGGACCGCACCGTCTTGTCTTATGTTGCGACCTACTTTTAAAATTTTTCCGTCGGCGATGAGTAAATCGGCATCTTGTAGTGTCTGGCCAGCTTTAAGCATGATGGTAGCATGCTGTAAAAGAATAAAAGATGGTTCAGAATTTTTTAACCCATTATCAGGGCCAAATTGAGCGCACAAATTAAAAGCACAAAGATAAATTAGGGGTAACAGAAATAAGGGAGTTTTCATAAAGACGAAAATACAAATTCTTAGGTTATCTGTGAAAGACTCAAATTCATTGAATGTACTTGAGTGCTTCTCGTCTTGCCAAACCCTTTAAATCTTCTTGAATTACTACATTTTTTACCCAATCAGGATTCCATTTAGCAACCTCTCTCAACGACCAACCAATCGCCTTTTGAATAAAAAACTCATTATTGGCTTTAAATGTATGGATGTAGTGCTCAAGTAATGGCAAATTCGTTAATTTTTTGAATTTAAGTTGATGTATTAGCAAGGTGCGGTGCAACCAAAAATTAGTAGATAATTCCCATTCATAAGCAATTTCCTTAAAATATTGCGGATATTGAAGGGCAAAATTGGCTACCAAATGAGTGGCAATTGGATCGATGGAATCCCACCAGGATTTATTTATCAAAATAAATTCCAATTCGTGGATATCGTTTTTCACATAGGATTTCTTTGGCCATTTTTGTAACCAATCAATGCCACAGTACTGCATTTCTCTTGGAGCTTGTTCCCAACATTCGTGAACGATTTGCCAGGCTTGCGATCTATCTAAATCACTGGGAAGCATTTGCCTCCACTTAAGAAATTTTTCCCGACGAGGTTGTGCCATCACACCAAAAAACTCAAACTTATTTTTCATGTATGCAGCCATTTGGACTGCACGTTTCTCATCTTTTACCCCGTTGAGCAAATCTTGAAGTTGCTTTACAATATCATTCATAAATGTCAAAAAAAATGGCAAATCATAAGCCGGGTTCTGTACCTCTAACTGTAAAACAGTCGAGGTGTCTATCATTTATCTAGCACTGCATTCACACACAGTGTCAAGCGACCTACCCTCCGAGACGAGCGAGCAACTCGTTCTGCTTTAGCAGACCTCGGTTTATTTGGTCTTTCAGCGCGTAAGGTTTACCCTGCCAAGTACATCACTGTACTTGCGGTAGGCTCTTACCCCACCTTTTCACCTTTTCCTTGGCGAACCAAGGTAGTTTTTTTTCTGTGGCACTAGCTGTATTACAACTGTTTCTAGTTGCAACCCTTCCCGTTAAGAAGTACGCTGCCCTATGCTGCCCGGACTTTCCTCTTTTCAAATGAAAAGCGATAGACTGATTTGCCGAAGCAAAGTTATTAAAGTTTAACGAGCTTTCTATGAATGCTTGCTTTGGCGCTATGGGCCACTAAGGTATAGGTTCCAGATATCAAATTCCCTAGATCAAAATAACCTATGAATGCTGCATTTTGTTGTTCAAAAACTAATCTTCCAAATTGATCAAAAATTTGTACAAATTCAATGGGCGCTGTCGCATTGAAATAGCACCAATCTGTTACAGGATTTGGATAAAAGCTAACTTCGAAAATATTTTCTTCTAAAGCAGCATCCAATCCCAAATAAATATCCTGATATTGAATTGTTGGCGCTCCTTGATTTTGACCAAAACCACCAACAGTCGCCCTGACCAAACACTCATTTTTTTGATTTGTCCACCATTCGTAAATTGTGGTTGAAAAAGTTGGTGGTGCGATCCAAGCACCTGAGCCAAATAAAGTCTGATAAATTGAATCAGTTTCTAAAATATCGTGTTTTATGCGAAGCGCATCGAAGGTTCCAAGTGGTGTAGTCAAACTACCCCAACCATCTACTACAGAATTTCGCTGACGGTGTTGGATGAATTTAATGTCCGTGGCCGGATTCAAATCGACATAGGTATAACCTCGAGAGTTATAGGCATCATTAAATTGAAGCGGAAGTGCATAACGCGTTTCTATAGTGTCGGATTTAAAGGGTACGCCTTGCCCCTGAACGTCTATTGAATAACCGATGCTATTTATTTGAGAACTTGTTCGTCTTGTATATTGACTTAAATTGGAAATTTCAATAGGCAAAAAAGCTGAAAACTGGTCAATTGGCAAGTCATTGCTCGGATTAAAGTACGTTGCTTTGTAGGGTGTTGAAGCAATAGGTCCAAAAGTTGCCAATATCAAAATAGAGCCAAAGCCAATGGGATTATATTCAGTTAAGCTTTGACTTTGTGCGCTCAATTGAGAGAAATCCCAAATTGCATTTGGACCAGTATTCTGAAAATCAATGGCAATTGGATTGGCCAAACTCAAACGAACAGTATCACCAGCATCGGCAAAATCTGCAACGCTCAATGAAATTTGAGCCCTTGAAAATGCCGGAATAACAGCCAACAAAATTAAAATAAGGTGTTTCATATTTACTTCGTATATCAAATTTAGGTTTTTTATTCAATAGAGAGGTGCTAAATTAGCGTTATGTCTGAATTGGTCCGATCGTTTGTTCAAAATTGGGAATCTGAGCTCTTATTGCTCAGGCCAAATGATCCACTAATTCATCTTAGTCAAGACAATTTTATAGAAGAACAAGAGGAATTATGGGCCCTGCAAACAAAAAGCAAACAAATTTTAAAAGAACTCAAACGAATTGAAAGAGAACGAGGTGTAATAGCCCTTGCTCGGTTTGAAGGTTTATTGTCATGGCAAAAAGGGAACAAAACAATTCAAACACCACTTTATTTATTTCAATGCAATGCCATTCTATCCCAGTCCAAAGAAATTATTTTAGAAGAGGGTCAAATTTTAAATCCTTATTTAAGCTTTCTACTCAAAAAAAACGATTTAAGAATTGATGAAAAACTTGTGCCATCTAAATTCATAGAGGCCCTTTTAAAATGCGGACTTTTCTCCAGTTATGAACCCAAAACGGGATACGCAAATTTGCACCCACAGCGATATGAATTACGCAAAGAATGGGAGGTCTTACAATTGCAAGAGGAATATGCCCCTACCTTACATCAAATCGTTGGGGATTCAGATTTAAAAAATGACCACGAAAAATCATCTTGGGAACTTTGTCAAATTAGCCCCTTGGATCCAGACCAAGTGGCAGCTGTAGAACATGCAGGAAATAATTCTATAGTCATTTACGGGCCACCTGGCACGGGAAAATCAGTTGTGCTGAGTAATATTATAAGTTCTGCCTTAAATGCAGGCCAACGCATCCTCGTTGTTGCAGATAAAGCCGTTGCGCTTTCCGTGCTCGAAGGAAAATTAAAAGCATTGCATCTAGATCAATTCTGCATGTCCATCCACGATCATAAAAGCAGAAAACATTTTTTTGAAAAACTACAAATTCAATTTGAATACTTACTTCAAACACCAAAAGCTAAATTTGAAATAAAGCAAAGTAAACCTTTCAAAGGTGAGTCTTTTTGGAAAGAAAAGAAAAAGCTCGAAGCGATTTCTGGCCTTACTTTGGAAACACTATTTAAGCATTTTAAGCATCAAGCAAACCCAAGCACCCACGCTTCCAAAAGATGGATAAATTGGATTGGGGCCCAGGTTCAACTTAAAAGCATATCTAAACCTCTTGCTGCCTTAATGCCTTATTTAAACGCCTCATGGCAAAAAAATTCTGTTAAGGAAAGTCTTTCGCAGTGGCAGCTTTGGGAGGATCTTTGGCAACAATTTAAAGAAAATGATATTCTTTCACTCGACACATTAAATGATTTTGTCGAAAAAAGTTTGCGATGTTTTCAATTTAAAGCAAATGTTTATGAGCAATATACCCCCTTGCTCGACAGTGATGTCAAGAATCATCTCAAAAAATTATTAAAATATCAACAAGTTAAACAAGAGCAACTTTTGTTGGAGCAAAAACTCAAAGTTTGGAAAAATATACCGACCCTTGAGGAATGGGGTATCCTCAAAACAGCAGCAGGGCAAACAAGCTGGTTACAAAAAATCAAATGGCGCAAATTGGCTAAAACTTGGCTTAGGACCTGGAATGTCGCATTCATGGATTTGGAAATAGACTTGTTTTGCTATTGGCGAAACTGCGAAAAGCTATCTCAAATTGCTCAACAAATGACAAAATTAGGCGTTTTGAATCTCGAACTTGAAATTGGCGTTATTCTCACTTTACTTAAGCAGCACAAGTCTGAAGATTGGTCATGGTATAGAAGTCAAGAAAAAAATAGAATAGAAATGTATTGTTCGCTTCATCAGCGAGCACATCAATTTCAGCAACTTCATTTGTCTTTATTTAACACAAATGCCCGAGCTTTTGAGGATATCCAAAAAAAGGTTAAAAAAGGGCAACAAAATCTCGTTGACCAATTTGAATTGATCCAATCAATCTCCTATGATCTTTGGCAATTAATTGATAATCCTCAAACTCAACTTGAGCAGATTAGCCGAGAATTTTGGGCAGATTTAAGGATCGATTATCCATCTGTTTTTAGTGAAAAGTCAGAACAATCAAAGGCAGCGATAGAATGGGATTTAAATCATGAAGAACGTCTATGGTTAGAAAATGCCCAACACATTATTTCAAAACAACATGCGCGTTTTCATGATTTACAATCCTTACTTGAAAAGCCGCTAAATAAACTCAATTCAGAACAAAAATTACAAAGGCAATCCTTGCGAAAAGGCAAGGCTATACTCATAAAAGAAATGGCTAAAACGCGAAACCATAAGACCATTCATGAACTTTTTGAAGGTCCTGCAATGGAGTGGCTGCGTGTTATATTTCCAATTTGGATGAGCTCGCCAACCGCATTAGCAGGTGCTTTTCCTCTCCAAAAAGCATTATTTGATATTGGTATTTTTGATGAAGCAAGCCAATTGCCACTAAGCCATGCTGTTGGCGCTTTGCAACGTGTAAAAAAGTTGGTGGTGGCAGGTGACCCACAACAAATGCGACCGCAATCCTATTTTGGCCAAAGTTCTGAAGGCGTAGTTGATTTATTACATCAGGCTGCATACCATTTACCAAGGTGCCATTTACACTATCATTACAGAAGTGAAGATGCCACATTAATCGCCTTTTCTAATGCGCATTTTTACCAAAACAAATTACTCGTTTGGCCCAGTATCAAGCATCCAAAAAATGGGATTTTTGATCATTTTATTGAAGATGGTGTCTATTTTGAACAGCAAAATCTCCGAGAGGCTAAGTCAATTGCCAAACATCTGAGCAATTTACTTTCAAACAAGGAAAGCATTGGTATTGTAGCCTTTTCGGAAATTCAGCTCATGTGTATTTATCAACAACTTAGTAGTTCAGATCAACTTAAACTTGAGCAAAGAATATCCGAAAAAAGTGCATTCTTTTTACCTTTGGAGCAAGTTCAAGGTGAAGAATGTGACATCTTACTGATAAGTTTTGGATTTGCAAAAAACGAACAAGGCAAATTCAGCTTGAAGTTAGGACCTATGGTTCAGTCTCAAAGTGGTAGGCGACTTAATGTACTTTTGACCCGCGCTAAAAAAGCCTTGCATTTTTACAGTAGTATTCGGGCTGTAGATTTTCCTGCAAAGCGCAGTTCTGCTACGCAAAGAATATGGGAATGGTTCATGTTTCTAGAAAAAGACCACAATGATTTAAAATTGTATAATGCCAATGCGCTCTTAGAATCAGCTTCGAATTATTCTACTTTTCTGAATTTTTATCGTGTTCTGAAGCAGCGTGGGGCACTTTAGATTGGGGTCTTGGAACTGGGTCGTAACCAAACCCTCCTCGCGGATGACATCTCGATATACGTTTTAGTCCCAAATAAGTACCTTTGAAAGGGCCCCAAATTTTCAATGCTTCAATCATGTATGCCGAACAAGTTGGTGTATACCTACAACTCGGAGGTAATATTGGCGAAATAATAAGCTGATAAAAGCGAACCAAAAGCCAGATTGGGAAACTCAAAATTTTATTAATCCATTTCATCCATTCAAAATTAATTAATTTCAACAGCATGCTGTGTAAACAATCTCAAATGTAACCTTCATAAATAAATGCGCTTTTTTTATTTTTAAATGATGAATTTCAAATCCTTTTTTCTTTTGTCGCTAATAACATTGAATTGCTATAGTGTTTTTGGACAAACATTCAATAATTGGGAAGCGCAAAAAATTGAAGTGGTACAATCTTCAGGGACACAAACCATCATGCATGCCGAAGTCATTTTTGAAGAACGTTGGGATCAACTTCCGCAAGCTCAATTCTGGAAAAAAATAATGCTCCTTTCCCCTGATTCATGTTTGATAAACGTTGCCGCTACAAGACAAATACTCAAAAAAATGTCAATACATGACTGGAATGCACAAACTGAGGAGCAAAAAAACATTGCCCGTCAAAGTCTACGTGAAGCCTACCTTTTAGATGATGGTACGCGCATCTATGTTACCACAGGAAAAAATGATTTTTACAGATTCAATGAAGTTTACCCAAGCATAGATAAAGGTGTGTCTGCATTTGAACGATATGGCGTTGATCCTTGGTACGCACAGTCAATTCTATTGATTGAGAGTCCGGCTCAACTCAGAAAATCATCAACGGGCGCATTCGGCGCATTTCAATTAATGCCTGGCGTGGCCCGATCTATGGGTCTAGAGGTAAATAATTCTGTTGATGAACGCAAAGATTTTGACCGTTGTGCCTACGGTGCAGCACAGCTTATCAAAAGTGTATGTATACCAGAAGCCATAAATATTTTGAACAAACATGGCATTACTTTTAACCAAACCGATCTTTGGTTTCGTTTATTTGTGTTGCATGTATACCATGCCGGAGCAAAAAACGTAGCAGCAGTTATAGATAAAATTGAACCCCGAAATGGTTCGCAAGAATTGATTAAATCAATGTGGCAAAATAGCGCTGCTGGATTTGGGAATAATTCGCAAAACTATACGCAACTGGCTCTAGCGGCCCAGCTAATTTTACACGATATGGTTTATGAGAACTGTACCCAAATTAGCTCCTGTCAAAGCCGTTGACCCACGCAATACATCCTTTTTCGACGACTAAATCAGACTCAAAATTGTTACGATAAATTGCGCCTGTTCCAAATCCTTGAGGCAGCGTTAAATCATAAGTCGAGCCAAATTGTACAATGGCACTGAGCCCAATAGCACTTTCTAGCGCACTAGTAAGCCACCAACTTATTTTACGTTCTTCTGCCAAAGTAATCCATTCTCTTACACCTGAAAATCCACCATGCAGACTTGGTTTAAGGATAATAAAATGTGGCCGAAGCAGATCTAAATTTTGTGCTTTTTCTTCCAAAGTATGTAGGCCAATTAACTCTTCATCAAGCGCAATTGGAATGGGTGAATTTATAATCAATTCTGACATTTTTTGACGCTGTCCTGCTGCAATTGGTTGCTCAATACTATGGACCTCTAGACTAGCTAATTCATTGAGAACCTCATGCACATTTTCTGCAGTAAATGCACCATTGGCATCAACTCTTATTGTGAGTTCTGGGCCAGCTGCCATTCTAAGCTCTTTTAATAGGCTGAGCTCTTGTTGCCAATCCAAAGCTCCAATTTTGATTTTTACCGTTTTAAATCCAAGGGCGAGTTTTTCTTGGGCCTGAATACGCATGTTAGAAAGTGAGCCCATCCAAACGAGGCCATTGATAGGAATTTGTTTTTCTTTTCGTGTAAAAGCTGTATCGAATAATTGCTTGCTACCCTTTGCCTGAATAGAAAACAAAAGCAACTCAAGTCCGAAAAGAAAAGAGGGGAAGGCACGCCAATCTTTAGTAAATTCAAGATAATGCTGGTCTTCAAAAAATGACTTCTTTGACCACAGGGGAATGAATGCCCTACACTTTTCAATAAAAAATTGTAAATCGCGTGCGTATTGCCTTTCATCCTGGTATTCAGGAGAAAGCCCTGGTATAATTGAAAATTCCGTTTGCGCAATTTGACCATTCTCCAATGGAAAATAGTACATCCAGGACGGCTTTGTATGCAAAATTCCCCGACTTGTTGCAGCCGGGTTAATAAATTCTAAGGTATGTAAAATTAATTGTTCAGACATGGTGATAAGGCTCACCTTTAATGATGCTAAATGCCCTGTAAAGTTGTTCTAAAAAAATAACGCGAACCATTTGATGAGAAAAAGTCATCTTAGATAGTGCAATCTTGAATTGAGCACGATTATTAATATTTGGACTAAACCCGAAAGCTCCTCCAATTATAAATACCATATTGGGGCTTTGCTGCATTTGTTTTTGGCTCAGCCATTGGGAAAATTGTACAGAAGAAAATTCAGAACCATTTTCATCAAGCAAAACCACGTAATCCGTGGGTTTTAACTTGGATAATATCAATTCTCCTTCCTTCTCTTTTAATTGCGTTGGACTATAGGTTTTTGGGGTTTTTATGTCGGGAAGTGTGATGCGCTCATAATTACAGTAATGTATGAGGCGCTGTTCATAGCGCGATTCACCGACTTTCAGATCTTCAAATGCGGTTTTTCCAACAACGATTAACCGAATTTTCATAGCGTTATACGGCTTCTACCCCTTTCAATTCTGGAGCAGCCATTTTTAAAGCTTCTTCAAGTCCACCTTTTAAGGTCATTGCTGACATTGAGCAATCACTACAAGAACCAATGAGGCGTACTTGAACTATGGCATCATCAGTAATATCAACAAGCTCCATATCTCCACCATCCGCATGTAAAAAAGGACGCAGTTGATCTAAGGCCTCTAAAACTTTGTTTTGTAGATTTTTTTTGTCAATCATCATTACTGTTTTTGGTGGCGGTAATGGTTTGTAATTCAAGTTCAAAGTTATGTACTAATTGGTCAAATGCCATTGAAGTAGGTGAATTTTGCTGAAAAACTGCTGGTCTTCCTGCATCACCTGCCTCGCAAACCCCTTGTACAAGCGGAACACTTCCTAGAAAGGGAACCTTCATTCCTTGGGCTAAATTCCGTGCCCCGTCACGACCAAAAATATAATATTTATTCTCAGGTAATTCTGCCGGTGTAAAATAGGCCATGTTTTCAACTATACCCACAATAGGCACTTTAAAGGAGTCGAGACCAAACATTTGAATCCCTCTTCTTGCATCAGCCAATGCCACTTCTTGAGGCGTTGAAACGATTACCACTCCATCTAAAGGAACAGTTTGCATTAATGACAAGTGAATATCACCTGTTCCTGGTGGCAAATCAATAATTAAAAAATCCAAAGTGCCCCAGTGTGCATCTGTGAAAAGTTGGGTGAGCGCTTTGGAGGCCATAGGCCCTCGCCAAACAACAGCATCATCTTGATTGGTAAAAAACCCAATAGATAAAATTTTGATTCCGTTTGACTCAATTGGTGCTATAAAAGATTGACCATTAACTTGAGTCATTTTAGGGCGTTCACCAACTAAATCAAACATCGTTGGCATTGATGGACCGTGTATATCAGCATCAACAATACCCACCTGATACCCTTTTTTAGAAAGTCCACCGGCTAAATTTGCCGTAATTGTAGATTTTCCGACCCCTCCTTTTCCGGAAGCCACTGCGATGATGTATTTGACTTCGGGTAAAATTTTACGGCGCGCTGACCGTTCATTCGCCTCTAATCCTTTAATTTGACACGATACTTCTAATTTTTGGCCAAGAACTCGTTTTAAATTGAACTCAATTGCCTCTTGCATGCGCTTTCTTGCGTGCAAGGCTGGATTTGAAATTCTGACAATTAAATGAACTGTATTGCCCTCAATTTGCAAAGACTCTACTAGATTCAAACTTACCAAATCATTTTTTAAATCGGGCTCTGTAATATTGCCTAGAACTTCAAGTATTGCTTCTCTATTGATTTGCATTTGTGGCTTTTATTGACTGAATTGAATGGTACATGAAATTAACAACCTTTTTAGAGTCTCCTTGTTCGCTATTCATAATTTCATAATAATTTGGGCCAATGCGACGGACACTGTAGATAAAATATCTTGCATTATTTTCAGAATCAAAATTTCCCTTTACTTTGCGCCGATAAATCAACAGGTCCTTTTCTTGCTTTTCGATTTCGATCTCAAAAAATTTATTTGGTTTCATTAATTTTCGCTTGTACTCCTCAAAGCGGTAAGAATAATCGCCATAATCTTCTATTAAAAGCGTAAAATTTCTACCAACTTCTACTTTCCATTTAAATCCACCTAGATCATGAGTAACATTTGGCTTAAGCGAGGTGCCTATTCCTGCACTAGAATTTGGCAACATCATTTTTGCATTTAAATCATAGAAATCAAAATCAAAAAGGTCATATTGAACATAATCATATTTTTTGGGCTTTGGACTTGAGCAAGCACCCAATAAACAAAACAAAACAAGAATACATCTTATCTTCATATTACAAAGATACATTTGGTTTGGCTTTTTTTCACAATTTCGTATTATGGAAAAACAAACTACCTTTCTTTCAGGCTTATTTATAATGTTTTCAATTGTTTTTGGTGCATTTGGAGCACATGCTTTAAAAGATATCTTAACCGTTGATCAGCTTCATTCTTTTGATGTGGCTGTTCGCTATCAAGGATTCCTGTCTTTGGGTATTTTCATCTTGGCACTTAATTCTCAACATTTCAGTTTTGATATTAAACGAATCTTAATGGCGATGCTTTTGGGTATGATTCTTTTTTCATTTTCAATTTATTTTCTGGTTTTATCCCCGCATTTAATACCGAATTTAAATTTGAATTGGCTAGGAATCATAACGCCCATAGGTGGTGGACTCACCATTATTTCTTGGGCCATTTTTTTATTTCGTCTGTTAAAATACTGACTTGTCATGAACTTTTTTACAATGAAAGTTTTGTTATTAACGAATAGTTTTTAATTTTGATTAGTTTTTCATCGTTTAACCGATTATTTTTTAAACATTATGACTACTTTACCTCTCGGAAGCAAGCTTCCAACATTTACAGGAGTTGACCAAAATGGCAATTCTCTTCAAAGTAATGACCTACTTGGGAAAAACCTTGTAATTTATTTTTATCCAAAAGATGACACTCCCGGTTGCACTGCGCAAGCATGTAGTATTCGAGATGGTAAAGATGCGCTTTTGGCTGCAAATATTCAAGTAATTGGAATAAGTGCCGATAGCGTTGCCTCTCACTCAAAATTCGTGAATAAATATGAACTGAATTTTCCTTTGATTTCTGATACAGAAAAAGCCATTATTAATTTATTTGGTGTCTGGGGCCCTAAAAAATTTATGGGGCGTGTTTATGATGGAATTCATCGTATGACCTATGTTTTCGATCAAAGTGGCACCCTCATAAAGATTATAGAAAAACCCAATACTAAAGATCATGCCAATGAAATTTTAGCCTGTTTTCAATAGAACGTAAGTTGTTTACGATCTTCTAATTGCAACTTTGTAAAAATTATTCACCGAGCCTAGCTCAAAACAACAAACGATATGTCAAAAGAACAAAATGCAGACAAACTCAAGGCACTCCAGTTGACCATGGAGAAGCTTGACAAAACATTTGGTAAAGGCGCCGTAATGAAATTAGGTGATGCTCCTGTTGAAAATGTGGAGGTTATCCCAACAGGATCACTCACTTTAGACCTCGCCCTTGGAATAAATGGCTACCCGAAAGGTCGTGTAGTTGAAATTTATGGCCCAGAATCTTCGGGTAAAACCACCCTTGCTATTCACGCAATCGCAGAGGTTCAAAAACAAGGTGGCATTGCTGCATTCATAGACGCTGAACATGCCTTTGACCAATTTTATGCTCAAAAATTAGGTGTCGATATTTCCAATCTATTAATCTCACAACCAGACAATGGTGAACAAGCACTAGAAATCGCCGATAACTTAATTCGTTCTGGTGCCATTGATTTAATTATCATAGATTCTGTTGCAGCACTCACACCAAAAGCAGAAATTGAAGGTGAAATGGGAGATTCTCAAATGGGTCTGCAAGCACGCCTTATGTCCAAAGCGCTTAGAAAACTTACAGGTTCAATAAACAAAGCTGGTTGCTGCTGCATTTTTATAAATCAACTCAGAGATAAAATTGGAGTAATGTTTGGAAACCCCGAAACAACAACAGGTGGGAATGCACTCAAATTTTATTCATCAATTCGTATAGATATTCGCCGTTCTAGTCAACTAAAAGAAGGTGAAGACGTAGTTGGTAATCGTGTAAAAGTTAAGGTTGTAAAAAATAAAGTTGCTCCTCCTTTCAGAAAAGCAGAGTTTGACATCATGTATGGAGAGGGAATCTCAAAAGTTGGCGAAATCATAGACTTGGCAGTAGATTTAAATATCCTTAAGAAAAGTGGCTCATGGTTTTCTTATGGAGAAACAAAACTTGGCCAAGGTCGTGATGCCATTAAATCGCTTATTTTAGATAATCCAGAACTTATGGAAGAACTTGAGATCAAAATCAAAGATGCACTTGTTATGCCTGATGGTCAAACAATGGTGTTGCAAGATTAGACCTATCGTTTGGTTGAAAAGCGGTGCTCCTTGAGGGCGCCGTTTTTTTAAATAAAATATTTTGGCCATCGTTTTAGGCAAAAAGCCAAACTTATTTTATCTTCGATTTACTTTTAAACTTAAAACTATGAAATCTTACCTCTCATTGCTAGCCATTTCTGTAATTCTAATAAGCACCAATACAAGTTGCAAGAAAAAGGGCTGCACGGATGCAGATGCAGTAAACTACAACCAAGCCGCGAAAAAGGATGATGGAACATGTAAATACGCGCCAATTATTACCATCAATGGCAATAATCCTGAAACAATAAACGTAGCAGATAACTATACTGATGCCGGCGCCACCGCAATAAATAAAGACGGCACATCAGTTTCAGTGACAACAGACAACCAAGTTGATAACAATACCAAAGGCACCTATGTGGTAACATATTCAGCGACCAATGAAAATGGAACCACAACAGCAACTAGAACTGTAAACGTTCAAATTGGAAAAGACAACTGGATAGTAACATGGGCAGTAACAAGCGACTGTGGAAATTCCTTCCCACTAACACCAGATCCAATATTCGGTCCAGGTGCTACCGAATTGGAACTAGTTATCGATAATATGTTCAACCTAGTTGGAGGCACAGCTACGGCTAACATTAATGGAAATCAGATTACCATCCCAACCCAAACCATTGACTTCACACTTGGTCAGGTAACTTTTGACGGAATTGGTGTAATCAATGACCAAGCCAACTTAATAACCATAACGTATAATTATGAAAATACGATCCCATTAATTGGCGGAACTGGTACTTGTATTGCTACATACACCAAACAATAATTTCAATAAAATCTTTTAAAGGCTCCGTTTGGAGCCTTTTTTATACCCCTACTGTAGCATTAGTTACAAAGATTACCCCAGTGATGGATTAAATTTGTTTTATGGGAAAATTCAATGAAATAATTGCTGCCGAAATTCCAACCCTAATTGATTTTCATGCTACCTGGTGCGGACCTTGCAAAATGATGTCACCTATTTTAGAGCAATTCAAGAAAAAAAAAGGTGACAAACTTCGCATTTTAAAGATAGATGTCGACAAAAATCCAGAAATCGCCAACCGATATAAGGTTCGGGGAGTGCCTACATTGGTCTTGTTCAAGGAAGGGAAATTGCTTTGGCGTGAAAGTGGCGCTTTTCCACTCAATACCCTTGAAGTAAAATTGAATCCATTCCTTTAAGTATCTAATTATTCGAATCTAAACGTAACCCTTGATTTTTAAATACGTATTTGCATTCTAAGGCAGAATGACTACTTTTGCCGGTATTTTTCAATTTTTAAATAATTTTTATGAACGCAATTTACATTCCAATTGGACTGTCTCTCATCGGACTTCTATTTATGCTTGTAAAAATGGCTTGGGTTAAAAAACAACCGGCCGGTGATGAAAAAATGCAATCAATCGCCACAAGTATTAAAGAAGGTGCCATGGCCTTTTTATCTGCAGAATATCGCTTACTTGCCATATTTGTCATTTTAGCTTCTGCTGCATTATTTGGTATTTCTTTAATTGTGGATACCACCCATTGGTTAATTGTGCCCGCTTTTATCGTAGGCGCTATCTTTTCAGCAATTGCGGGAAACATTGGGATGCGTGTTGCCACAGATGCCAATGTTCGCACTACCGAAGCTGCAAAAACATCGCTACCAAACGCACTTAAAGTATCCTTTGGTGGTGGTACAGTTATGGGCTTGGGGGTTGCTGGTTTGGCTGTCCTTGGCTTATCATTATTTTTTATGTTCTTCCTTTCGTATTTTATAAAGGGCGGTCAGTGGAATAGTGAAAGTATGACTATGGTATTAGAAGCGCTAGCAGGTTTTTCATTAGGAGCTGAATCCATTGCTTTATTTGCAAGAGTAGGTGGTGGAATTTATACTAAAGCCGCAGATGTAGGTGCAGATTTAGTTGGAAAAGTGGAAGCTGGTATTCCTGAAGATGATCCGCGCAACCCAGCAACAATAGCTGATAATGTTGGTGACAACGTTGGCGATGTAGCAGGTATGGGGGCTGATCTTTTTGGCTCTTACGTTGCTACGGTATTGGCTTCTATGGTTTTAGGTAACTATATCATTAATGATATGTCCACCGCCAGTAAGGAGCAATTCACTGATAACTTTAATGGATTGGGGCCTATCCTTCTTCCTATTATGATTGCTGGTGTGGGAATTATCGCCTCCATCATTGGTACTTTCTTGGTGCGTATCAAATCTAATGATGCAAAAGAAAATGAAGTTCAAAAAGCCTTAAACATTGGCAATATCACTTCAATCATTCTCTCTGCTGTAGCAGGATGGTTCTTGGTTAAATGGATGTTGCCTGAAACAATTCAGATGCATTTCTTCGGCGACGGAGAAGATGTTTTTCAAGCGATTCCTTCTCGCCACATATTTTATGCAACTTTGGTAGGATTGGGTGTTGGTTACCTGATTTCCTTCTTTACTGAATACTACACGGCACTTGGTAAAAAACCTGTTTTAGGCATAGTTCAAAATTCTTCTACAGGTGCGGCAACAAACATTATTGCCGGTTTAGCAACCGGAATGATCTCAACGTTTTCTTCAGTAATCTTATTTGCTGCTGCAATTTGGGGTTCTTATGCTTTGGCTGGTTTCTATGGTGTAGCGATTGCTGCATCGGCAATGATGGCAACTACTGCCATGCAATTGGCAATTGATGCCTTTGGCCCTATTGCAGACAATGCAGGAGGTGTAGCAGAAATGAGCGAACTACCAAAGGAAGTAAGACAACGTACGGACGTACTAGATTCTGTAGGAAATACAACTGCTGCAGTTGGAAAAGGTTTTGCAATTGCATCGGCAGCCCTCACCGCACTTGCTTTATTTGCAGCATATGTGACATTTACAGGTATTGAAGGAATAAACATATTTAAGGCACCTGTTTTAGCTGCCTTATTTATTGGTGGAATGATTCCTGTTGTTTTCTCTGCATTAGCAATGAAGTCGGTGGGAAGCGCAGCCATGGACATGGTCAATGAAGTGCGCAGACAGTTTCGGGAAATCCCAGGTATATTGGAAGGTACAGGGAAGCCAGAGTATGGTAAATGTGTAGAAATTTCTACAAAAGCTGCACTTCGCGAAATGATGTTGCCAGGTGCCCTTACTATATTAACACCAATTATTATTGGCCTTGGAACTGGATTTTTATCATCTGATTGGAAAATGGCGGCTGAAGTTCTCGGAGGTTATATGGCAGGTGTTGCGGTTTCAGGTGTACTTTGGGCAATCTTCCAAAATAATGCAGGAGGCGCTTGGGACAATGCCAAAAAATCATTTGAAGCTGGCGTTATGATCAATGGAGAAATGACTTATAAGGGATCAGATGCTCATAAAGCAGCTGTAACTGGAGATACTGTTGGTGATCCATTCAAAGATACTTCTGGGCCTTCGATGAATATTTTAATCAAATTAACCTGTCTTGTTGGCCTTGTAATAGCACCGATTATCGGAGAGAAAATAGAAGCAAGTGAACCTAGTTGTACAAGCAATTCTGAAATGACTTGCAAAATGGAAAACTGTCCTAAGATGTCGGACCAACAGTGCGCTAAAAAATGTGAATCTAAAACCTGTTCATCTGAACAAAAGGCAAATTGCCCGATGCACGGGAATTCAGCCAATAACACTGATAACACTAATGACTGCGCTAGTAACAAAAAATCTTGTTGCAAAAAGCCATAAGCGATAATTCTTGTTTTATAAAAAGCCACGAAATACGTGGCTTTTTTTATTTGCTATATTTGGAACATGCACCAAAATTTAAATGCCAAGAACAAAGAATATTTCGATTCAGTTTATCAAATTGTCGAACGCATTCCTTTTGGCCGAGTTACAAGTTATGGTGCAATTGCAAATTTTTTAGGCTCTAAACAGGGTGCTAGGATGGTCGGTTGGGCGATGAATGCAAGCCACAATCTTCATCATATTGCAGCACACAGAGTCGTAAATAGAAATGGACTCTTAACCGGAAGACATCACTTTGACGATCCAGATCAGATGGAGGTCTTATTAAAATCCGAAGGTATCATGGTAAAGGATAATCAAATTCAAAATTTTGAAAAAGTTTTTTGGGATCCTTCTCAAGAATTGCGATTGCCATAAATGATTCTATTATTTTTGCTACCAAATAATATTCAATGAAATTTGCAACAAAAGCGATTCATGCTGGTGTACATCCAGATGAGTCAACTGGAGCCATAATGACGCCCATATATCAAACTTCCACTTACGTTCAAGACGGTGTGGGAAATCATAAAGGTTATGAATATTCTAGAACATTAAACCCAACACGACACGCACTTGAAAAGAATATTGCTGCCATTGAAAATGGAAATTTTGGAGCATGTTTTGGTTCCGGACTTGCGGCAATAGATTGCATTATCAAAATGCTCAATCCTGGTGATGAAATCATCTCTACCAATGACCTCTATGGGGGTTCTTATCGTTTGTTCAACACCATATTTGCAAAATACGGATTGATTTTCCATTTTGTAGATATGCAGAACTTGACAGAGGTTGAACAACGCGTCAATGAAAACACAAAACTCATTTGGGTGGAAACACCCACAAACCCAATGATGAATATTATCGATATCAAAGCCATGGCAACTATAGCTAAAAAAGCAAAGGCCTTGCTTTGTGTAGATAATACATTCGCTACCCCATATCTACAAAATCCTTTAGATCTTGGAGCCGACTTTGTAATGCATTCGGTAACCAAATACCTCGGTGGTCATTCAGACGTGGTCATGGGCGCACTTGTTTGTAATGACCATACGCTTGCAACTGAAATGTACCGCATTCAAAATTCTTCAGGTGCCGTTACCGCACCAATGGACTCATTTTTAGTATTGCGCGGTATCAAAACATTGCATTTGCGCATGCAAAGACACTGTGAAAACGGTGAAAAAATCGCCCATTTTTTATCATCACATCCAAGGGTAGATAAAGTTTATTGGCCAGGTTTTGAAACCCACCCAAATCATCACATAGCCAAAGCGCAAATGAGCGGTTTTGGCGGAATGATATCTTTTACACTTAAAAATAATCAACTTCAAGATGCCCTCAATTTGGTTAAAAATGTGACTCTTTTTGCGCTTGCAGAGTCTTTGGGTGGAGTTGAATCATTAATTGGTCATCCCGCAACAATGACCCATGCTTCTATACCAAAAGAAATCCGTGAGAAAAGTGGCGTTGTTGACTCATTGATTCGATTGAGCGTTGGAATTGAGGATGTTGACGATCTAATTTTTGATTTGAAAAAAGCGCTTGATTCGTGATTAAAGTGAATCTAAACGCTTGAAGAACTGTTCTTTCTTAGCAGGAGAAAGTGGTATGGAACTACCATCTTTGAGTATCACCGAACCACCATCATGTTTATCATAGCGATCTACATAATTCAAATTAATAAGATGAGATTGATGTACCCTAAAAAAAGAAAAATTAGACAACATAGTGTCGTAGTCTTTTAATGTTTTGGAGACAAGTATTTTCTTACCATCATTGAGATAAAAAAATGTATAATTTTTATCTGACTCGCAATGCACAATGTCGTCGATTTCTATGACAAAAATGCTTTCTTGTGTTTTTAATACAATTTTTCTTTTCTGCTGTGGTTGAATATTATGTTGAAGGGCTGAAAATTGTGATTCATCCTTTTTATGATCAATGAGTTGCAAGGCGTTGGTTATAGCCGTATATAATTCATCTGAATCAATCGGTTTTAAAATATAATCCAGCGCTGAAAACTTTATCGCTTGTAGTGCAAATTCTTGAAAAGCTGTAATAAAAATTACTTCGAATTGCTTGTATTTAACATTTTTAAGCACGTCAAATCCGTTGCCATCTGGCATTTGTATGTCCAATAAGACGATGTCCGGATGAATCTCCTCTATGGCCTCTACACCCGTAGCAACATTTTCTCCATCGATGTAGATATTTAAATTCAATTCAAATGACTCCAACATCTTTCTAATGAAGGTGCGAGTTGGTTTTTCGTCATCGATAATTAATACTTTTGGATTCATGCTACAAGATTCTTTAAATTTCTGAATCGAATTTTAATGGTAAAATCAAAATCACTGAAGTTCCAATTTTCTTTTTTTCATCTAGATCTCGAATACTCAAACTACCATTAAATTTATGTTTTTTATTTAAAATGGAAATCCGCTCCCGCGTAATATCAATGGCCATACTTTTATGCGACTTTATTTTTTTTGTTTTTGCAGATTTGTTTCTTCCAACTCCGTTATCCGTGATTTGAATTTCTAATTTCCCATCTTTTGCCTTGAAGTCAACAACTATTTTACCCCCTTCAATGGTATGAAGTTGTCCGTGCTCTATCGAATTTTCAATAAATGGTTGAGTAATCATAGGAGAAACCACCGCTTTATTTAAAAGTAACTCTTCACTAATGTTCAAGGCATATTCAAATCTATTCTCAAAGCGCATTTTTTGAGCATTAAGGTATTTATCTAGGATTTCATATTCCAATTCAATTGGGATAAACTCTTTTGGTGAATTTTCCAAAATTAGCCTCATCAATCTTGAAAAATTTACGAGAAATTGCGAGGATTTTTTGGGGTCATTTTCAAAAATATAACTTTGAATTACCGACATTGCATTGAAAACAAAATGAGGATTCATTTGCGTGCGCAAAAGCGTCTGAGATAATTCGGCTTCGCGCTGGTCTTGTTTAATTTTACCTTGTTGGACCCGTAGAACAAAAATAATTACTCCAAAAATTATCGCTACGATAAAAATTATAGAGATAAACAATTGACGATCTCGCTGTAATTCAACTATTTTACGTTCTTTTTCGGCGCGTTCAATGGAAGCTTGTTGATTTTCAATTAATCTCTCTCGTTCTTCTCTTAAATTGGCAGCAGCCATTTCTTCAATGCGTGCTGCACTTCTCCAAACTGGGCTATTTACTAACCAATTACTATACTTTTGCTGATAGTTATACGCTTGCTCAGATTGACCCATTTTACTAGAAATTACCGCCAAAGACCTATAGGCGTTGGCAATTTTGGGGCGAATTAATGATTCTGAAGGAAGCTTATTTAAACTTTTTTGAAAAGCATCCTTAGCTTTTTGAAACTGACTGGTGCTTAGTAAGAAATTACCGTATTCAAATAATAATTCTGCCTCATAAAGTGCATCCTTAGAAGGCTTTAAAGAAGCGATCAACGAATTAAATAAATTTTCAGAATTGTTTACATTATCTTGATTGGCAACTAGCTTAAGTAGCTGAGCATTATTGATATATGACCGATTGCCTACCTTTTCAAAATATTGTAGTGCAGACAGCGCAACAAGCTCAGCTTTCTTCTCATCTTTTACACCGAGATAATAATGCCCGTAGAAATATTCAACCAAAGCCAATTGAAATTCATCTTTTCGTTGTTGGGCAATTTCATTTGAACGCTTCAAATAACTTAATGCCTGATTAAAACTCTTTACTTCAATACAAATAGAAGCAATGAGTAACAATGGCTTCACTTTAAAATATTCCAATTGCGCCTCCTCTGCAAGCTGTAAAGAGTTAATTGCACGTTGCACAGCCAATTCGAATAAATTAAAATGCCAATACACCTCGGCCTGTTGTTGCATTGCCTCGATAAGAACCCATTTTTTATCTGCCCGTTTTGCCAATTGCAATGCAATATTACTAGCCCAAATGGCAGAATCTTTTTGGTCATTGCTCGTGAAATTACGTGCAATTTGAAGATACAATGTAGCCTGTTCGCGTTTGTTTTGACGGTTCCTATATTTGGTGCGAAGTGCTTGGTAATCAAATGCCTCATTGTTGGGATGTACGGCTAAACCTAAAATGTTTTTTCTCCATTCCAAATTCGCATTTTTGAAAGTATATTTCATTAATTGTTGGTCAAAAATTGCAGCTAGAGATTCAGTGTTACCCAAATAAAATGCGCGTTCTGCCTCTAATAATGATATTAGTGATTGATTATTTTTTCCAGGATAAGCCAAGCGTTGTTCAATGAGAATAGCCACCTCATTTTGCCATTCGTTACGATCACGTTCATAAATTATATCTAGGATACGCAACCTTATATTCAATTGTGACGTCTTGTCTTTTTGGATTGAAAGTTCACTACGCAACTGTTTTTCAGTTTGCGCATAGAAATGGAAACTCGAAAAGAAACCAGATAATACAAAAAACAAAACTAACTTTGCCATTATCAACGAATATACAAATTTCAAACGCATGCGTCGAACAACAATCTTTATAACAGTTCTATTCGGATTCTTATTTAATTTCTCAAGTTGGGCAAGCCATATTATTGGCGGAGAAATTTATTACGACTCACTTGGAAATAACCAGTACAAAATAACCATCGAGATTTACCGTGATTGTAATTCCTCCACGGCCTTTGATAACCCACTTAATTACACAATATTCCAAGCAGATGGAAGTATATATCTAGTGCGTTATATTTCGCCTTATTCTCAAAATGTATTGCCGATTGTCTATGATGATCCTTGTGTTACTGTGCCCAATGATATTTGTGTTGAACGTGCTATTTACATTGATACTGTTACCCTTCCAATGAGTGTGCAAGGTTACTATATCTCCTACCAAAGATGTTGTTGGACAGGTGCAATTGATAACATTGTCGATCCAGCAGGCAATGGAATAACCTTGACGACTTTCATTCCAGGATCTTCCCTAGTAAATGTGCACAATCAAGGGGCTCGTTTTAACAATTACCCACCACTAGTTTTGTGCTCTCAAAACACCTTGTATTTTGACCATTCGGCTTTTGACCCCGATTACGATTCTTTGAGCTATGAACTCTTGGCTCCGCTTCTTGGCGGAAGCCTTACTAATGTAGTTCCTGACCCAGAAGACCCAGCACCCTACACCCCAGTGAATTGGAATCCAAGTTTTTCTCAAACTGTACCCTTCGGAGCAGGATCTAATATTACCATTGACCCAGTAACAGGTTTCATGACCTTTACACCAAATATGATAGGGAGTTTTGTTGCGGGCGTAGCAGTAAAAGAATGGAGAAATGGCGTTTTGATCAACACCAAAATCCGAACCTTTGGTTACCGTGTTGTTGGTTGCCAAGTTGAAGTGCCCATCGAAGTTGACGTGACTGGCCCTACACAGCTTATTGAAGACTGCGGTTTTGCTGGATTTATTGTCAAACGCACCGACCTTACTTCAAATTTAGTAGTTCAAATAAATCTTAGTGGAACAGCAACCAATGGAGATGATTATCCATTCATTGATAGTGTATTAGTTATTCCTGCTGGAGTAGCATCTGACACAATAGGGATTTCTGCCATACTTGATGGTCTTCCAGAAGGAACCGAAACCGTTTTCTTCAACGTTATTTTACCTAATCCATGTGATGGTTCATTTGATACAACTTCAATCTCATTGAATATCATTGACTATACCCCAATGTCAATAACTGCCGTCGATTCGCTAAACGTATGTGCCGATTTTGGTCAAGGGACCAATATTTGGTGCAATGTGCAAAATGGAATTTCGCCCTATAGTTACGTATGGGGGCCTGGAAATTTCCCAAACAATGATACCGTTTACGTACAGCCAGAAACCTTGCAGCCGAATTTAAATAATTTTCAAGTTTATGTAATGGATCAATGTGCCAAAACCATTACATCACCAGTCATACGCGTTTATAATCAATGTCCGCTAGTAGTACCCAATGTTCTTACCTTAAACAACGACGGCACCAATGACCTACTTACAATTAAGAATTGGGAAGATTATGAGCAAGTAAGTATTCAAATTTTTAATCGTTGGGGCAATCTTATTTACGAAAATGAGAATTACCAAAATGACTGGAATGGATTGGATAAGAGTGGTAAAGACCTAGATGAGGGCGTATTTTTTTATATGGTAACGCCCAAAAGTAAAAAATATGAATACGATGATAAAGAAAAGACATTGTATACCTTGCACGGGTTTGTTCATCTCGTAAAACCGTAAAAATTAAATTAAATAAGGCGAGCTAAGGCTTGCCTTATTTAATTTAAATGATACATACTAATCCAATGAATATACGAGTGCTGCATGTAAACCAACTGATGCAGCATTTGTTTTATATACAGGATTATATAAATCTAAATCTATACCCAAAGCATCCACCCCTTTGGCATCGGCTGTGCTGTACATAAATCGTGCGCTTAAAGAAATCATTACAGGTATTTTAGGCAATCCTATTCTACCACCTACACCAACCATATACCCCAGAAAATTTTGATATTGATTAGTTACATCAAATGATGGATCAATGAGTGAATTAGAATTCGTATATTGAGCGTCTTTGACGCTATGCATCACAACGCCAAATTCTCCGAAAGAACCTCGTGATCCACCCAATCTTAGGTAAACAGGAATTTGCGTAGTTTTTAAATCCACTTCTGAAGTATAGGTTCCTAGCGCTAAAT